>WNGM01003963.1_pt1 | contig 13806 bp, 22 predicted proteins | sample 5400571 | NCBI WGS metagenome assembly WNGM01 (sample SAMN13153378, study PRJNA577476) | soil metagenome | isolation source: 100 cm soil or saprolite under Garry oak tree replicate 2 | place: USA:California | collected 2016-06-15
AGAACAAAGTAGCTCTATACTGTAGCTATTTAGTAGTATTTACATGTGACATATGAAATAACAATCATGGGCACGCCTACACCACTATCGCTGCCTGTGTCTGCGCCCACACCACCGAACTTCTCTTGCTGGTTGCCGACCACCGCGCACAATGCTTCAACGTCACTTGCAGAAATACTGACATCGGGACCAATGAATGCATCATGTACGTTGAGCTCTGGAAGGTTCTCCTCATCACCGAACCACAATCGCCAATAGAATTCTTTGATACTCGTGACACTGGTTACGACCTTCCGCAACCTCATGGATGGGGGCATATGGCTGTGATGGCATAAACCTGAACAGAAGGTGAACAGGTACCACGCGCCCTGACGCTCCTCGGATAACGTGAGGTTGATGAGGTGGGAAGAGACGTGATATTTGATGTCGATGGCGAGAAAATCAGGCTGATGTTCACGAAACGAGCATGTGGCACCATAGATGGAGATATGGTTAGGCCGACCGTCAAGTAGGCGGATGACAAGCATCTGGCCAACTTGATTGAGTGACGAATCGCAACAGCCCCTGAAGGATGGCCACGCGCTGCGGATCCTGGTCGAAGACAGCCTCGATATCTTCCGACGCCCAGAGAGAATCCTATGATACAATCAGTTAGAACTTATGCTTCGTTGATAATCTTATGTAAAGCCATACCTTCTTAAACCAGACCTCGAAGTTGCTGTCCAAAATTGGGATGAATGGCGCAGGCTTTTGGCCCGAACGCTGCGCGATGTTGAGGAAGTATGACTTGTCTTCATGTGCCAAGAGCTGCACCCTTGCAAGAGGATACTTCTCGAAGAAAGTGGTAACGAACGAGGAAGGCTGGTCAAGGCTAGTGTAAGATTGTAAAATGGAGGCCTTTGGCCCACCACCGTTAACGCCGGCAAAACGCTCTTCAACTCAGCGCAACCAGTCACCCGTGAGGTTACGTAGAGAAAGATCGAGCCAGCGGTCTTCGTGGGCGACGTACATCAAACGTATGAGGCGGAGAACGGCAACTTGAGCACGGAATCGTCATACTCCTTCCAGAGCATCAGGGCACGGTTGTTGACTTTATGAATAGGCTCTCCGAGCTCGGAGCGCACAGTGATAACCCCACCAGTGTCCTTCACGTACGTACCCTCCCACTGCGAATCATCTACACCGGCTGCAGATCCTTGACGGACGGTGAGGTGTGACCTCCTTGGCAACCATGACGCGAGAAGCGAAGAGGAAACCATCGAAAGGCATTGGCTCCACGCATCGTCTGAACCACCGAAGCCGGAACCTGCAACAAGAACAATATTGTCATGACGACGAATACTTGAGTAGGTTGCGATAATGGGTTGATGGAAATCTTCAAAGGAGTGGTGGCCGCCAGCACGGCCACCGGTCCACTGCATGATAATGGCAAATCTGGATTTGCTGCCGCGATGTTGACGACCTGGTGAATACCGTCGATTGAACCGGGCTTGAATGCGACATGACGAATACCAACAGACTTGAGAACACCTATGATTTCAGCTGCCTTCTCAGTCGTTGGGTGGCCAGCTGCTACACAGAGCCCTTCAATTGGGAGGCCCGAGCGTCGCATTTCTTGCCATAGCGGGAGCTGGAAGGAGAACTGACGTGGATTAATGTATAGAGAGTTAAGGGTCAGCCCCATGCCAGGGGAAATTTTCCCTGAATTTCTGTGACCTTGGCACGAACTGGTAGCGCGGGTATGTGGTGTGGAGCCGGGACGTGGGTATGGACAGCGGGGGTGGTGGTGAGGGAGGTGCGGTTGAGGTTGAAGGCGAGAGGGGTGAGGGGTGGGGGGCATGCAGTTGTAGGCGAGGGTAGCATAGGCGAACGGCATGCGACCCATGCGATCGCCACACGCCAATCGTTGACTCTGCCTGTGAAGTCCGCGCGCGGGCGGATGGCGAGGGAGGGGCCTCGCGCAATGGTGTTGCCAAAGAGGAACGGTGCGACACCAAGCACGGCGTGCAACGCCATGGGTAATTCATCGCGATGGTGAGCACGGCATCTATGTCGGCGGAACTCAGATAAATCGAATGTGAAGACAGAGAGAGAGGAGGGGACGGGACGCACTGATGCCCTGACCAGCAAAGGTCTTCATCCGGCTTGTGCCCAGGCTCAGGCTCATCCTGCTTCCGCTTGGTTAGATTCGACGCGATTGCCACCACTGCTGGCCAGTAGGGTCTGAGCATGTGAGTCTGCGACGTTGTTCATTCAATATGTGGGCAAGACGCTGGAGGGGAGATGATGGAACGAACTCACAGTTCCAGAGGACAGGACTGGCAATTGGGTGGCAGTGGCCCCGCTTCCGCTTGTGGGTTGGCTATTAGCTGAGTCGTGGCAACACTAATCCTGCTCGTATTTCTTGCGGGCATTGTTGACGTGAGCTTCCTGGGCCTGCTTCGTCTTGAACTGCTTCTCGATTGCGGCTTGATAGTCCTTACGATGTTGGGCCTGGCGAGCGACAAAGGCGGTGACGGGATTTTCGAGTTCATTTCGAATCTGATGTGCAAGCTGGATGTGGAAGTTGGACTGCTTTTCTGTCTTTTGTCGCAGTGTATCGAGCGAGTTTCGGAATTCGCTTGACGAGGGATGTTAATAGGGCCTAAGGTTTTCGGTAGATAGAGACACACCCTATCTCGTCCCTTCCCAATGCTAGCTTGGCGAATTTTGCGAGCCTTTTTGCGCATTCCTCTTCGATAATGGCCCTAAGGGACGAAATAACTAAAGTTGTTTGTAAGCGGGTCAAAGCGAGGTACCTCTCTTTCCAAAAATTACGAAGTTCTTCCATGGTCCTAGCGGCGCCTTGCATTCTCGCGAATAATACGTCAGCACCAGTTGCACTTGGACCCCAGAAGGCATTACAGAAGTCAAGAGAGCGAGGAGTAGGATCCAGGGACTCGGCAGGGGGCCATCTCTGGGATATTTTGAGAGGGAAGTTGTGGAAGCCTGTCGTCTACCGGACATGGCTGATGGTAGGTGGGTCCCATTGTTTTTTTTTCTTACGCTTACAAACTGCTTAGTAAAGTAAAATATTTTTTGTAAACGATGTCCCTACTCCCTAGCGCGTGCGTAGTAGCGTACATGTACAGTACACATCTCTACGAACTAGTACGAACTACGAAGAATATAAACAAGCTACTGTACAGTGTACAGGAAGGAGGTCAGAATCAGGAACGGCTAGCGAAACAATGTTCGGGAGTATAAATTTGGAAGATGGCATATGGACCTTGGGGGCGACTCAGCCGAGTGAGGACTGAAAATTGTTATATTCTGGCCTGAGAGCACGATCTGTGTATACCTCATCGTTAGGAATAAGTTGCTGTATGGATGTGTTGACACTTACCACGTACGGCGCTTGCGTGAAGGACTGTGTTCACGCGGAGGGACGTCACCCGTGATCTTGAAGACTCCTCCCCGAATTTTGGCACCAGCAACACCCCAATCGAATACCACGTCACCCTGAAGTCCCTCCTTCACCAAGAGATTGTCGAAAAGATGGCAAAAGTGGTCGTAGTTGGGTTTGCCGTCGAAGGAGAGCGAGCGGCAGTGCTCAAAGAACGTGCGAAACTCCAGCGGGAGCTCACGGAATAGGTCAAGTCTGGTTAATCCTTGTTTACTTTTGAGAATGCCCTCAAGCCCCAAGCCCTGCCACGGCAGAAAGCCCCACAGGAAGTAAAATAGGATGTAAGCGAGGGACTCCAGATCATCTCGCCTTCCTAGCTCTAAGCCTAGGTGACTATTGATCGATGCAAAGGCGGCAGTTCCAACGAGGCCAAGACCCTTCTTGAATGGAATGTGTGCGTGTGTATCGGGATCCCTAAATTCTTTCGAGAGCCCAAAATCGATGAGATGTACAATGTTGGCGTGCGTTCCGACGCCCATAACGATGTTACTAGGTTTGAGATCGCGGTGAATGAAGTTGCGAGAATGTATGTACTGCAAGCGACAGAGCTAGGCATCGTAGACATTAGCCTATCAGCCGTGGTCTCAGAAGTCGAATGCACCCACCAACTGCCCAGCCAGAAGCAATACAGTCTTGATCGTGAATGTATAGCGGCATTGAGCAAAGAGGTCTTCGAGAGACTTGCCAAGGCGATCGACCGCCATCGCATCGAAACCAGCTTCCGTACCAAACCAATGGACACGAGGGATACCGGTCCCTCCCTTAAGCTTTCTGTAGATACCAAATTCATCGCACAGGCTGTGAACATTTCCGTCAACGCGCTCAAGTTTGAGGACGATGTCATTTCCGGATAGAACGTCGTGTGCGAGATATATTTGATCTGTGTATCCAGGCCTGTGAGTAAAATGAGAGGGCACGATGCAATTGCTCCATACGTACGAGATGGCCCAGACACAATTTCTTCTCGCAACCTGTATCTCCCGGCTAATCGGACCAGCTCCATGAGTCGTATGGCCTTGCCGCCTTGGGCCAGACTGAATGTAGACAGATGGGTCTGATGAGATGACAGAACGCATGAACCGAACATTAAACGTGGCTTACAAAATACAGAATTGTGGCAGGCAGGGTAGAAGGTGGTAGAAAGAAAGCACCCAAAGACATGAACATGAACAATAACGTAGGCGTTGCAGCGGCGGCGTGAGAAAGCGGGTTTGAAAAGGAAACCCACACATATTTATTTACTTAGATATTAAAATAAAAAAATATTGTATTGCAGTATAGGGCATTCGAACACGAACATAACTGCCAGTGGAATCTACAGCCAGCAGTGATGGACAAACCGCCAACCACAGAACCGCACTTGCGGGAGGCTGCGAAGCTGTCCCATTCGTGTATGGAGAACAGGTAGGAGACGTCGGGTGGGAGGCTCCGCGATCAGTGCATGAAGCAGAGTGCTGCGCACCCATTGTCCAGTTTGCGGATGATGGCCCGTTCCCCTCCGCCTCCGCCTCCCCTCTCTTCCTTCCTCCCTCCCCTCCCCATGTCCTCGATTAGACACACTCCCCGTCAGTCCAGCAGAGACCTTCGTCAGTTCGTCTCCATGAACCCCATGCCCTCCACCCTCCCCCTCACCATGGACCACCCCCACCACCGCCTCTGCCGATACCCCATCTCAATGGCAATGGTATTGTCCCAGGAACTCCTGTTTTGGCAGACATGCGAGGTGGGGATGAGGGAGCCTCTGCCAAGGAAGCCGAAGATGTGGACGAGGAGTTCGGGCAGGAGACGATGGACGGGCCGCAATTCACTTTTTCACAATGCCCTCGTAAAGGGAGCCAATCTCAATGGTTGTGTTGGTGGCACAAGAAAGTGTACGCTTGGTGCGCTCGCAAGCGGTGCGGAGACGACGGAGGGCACAGGGATTCGAAGACAAGTCCTTCTTGAACTTGCGCTGGAACTCCTGATGAAATGATTGACAAGGTGGGTGTCACCGGCGGTGGCTTGACCCCGAAGGTGCCCTCCTCGATGGTCAAGAGAGAGACATCGAAAGTTCCTCTACCTAAGTCAAAGATGAGAACGTTCCTCTTGCTGGAAACCTTCTTGTCGAGACCGTATGCGATGGCCACAGCAGTAGGCTCGTTGATGATACGAAGGACGTTGAGACCAGAAATTGCGCCAGCATCGTTTGTGGCTTGACGTTGCGAGTCGTTAAAGTAAACCGGGGCAGTGGCGACAGCATTGGTAACGGTGCCCTCGGTGTAAGACTGCAGTCTCTTTCATCTTCAAGAGGACCATGGACGGAACTTCTTCGGGTGACTATAAAAGGAAGGACATTAGCCCCAAATGCCGATGAATATAACTCTTTTCACTCACGAATTCCTTCTCCTCACCTCGCGTAGCTTTTGCGCCCCGACCCCGTCCCCACCAAAGAAAGTCGTTGGTTGAACGCGATGGGATGACGTCTGAGACGGGGCAGTTGATGCCCCAGGATACCATCGAGGAGCGATTCGATATCTGTGAGCTATGTGTGAGATCCTCGGAGACAAAGACAGACCGTAGCGTAGGTGGTTAATCCACGCGGTGAGTTCGAGAGACGGTCCGGAATCCGAGATTAGTTCGCAATCCCGAAGGGAAAGCGAAGGTGCGAGGGAGGAGAGAGAGAGAGAGCAGGACAAGGGATGGTTGATGACGTTGAACACGTCGGGACTTGGCCGAGTACGGGCAAGCGCCACATGATCGAATGTGGTCGATTTCGAGACTAGCGCATCTACCAGCCTTACAGAACCTCGCTTATCGGCACAGAGGTGGATGTATTGCCACTCAAGCAGATCTCCGTCGTATTCGATAAGTCCAAATCGAGCGCACAGGTGAGGGTGCAAAGAGCTGTGTCGACATCCCAGACGAGTCACTGGCAGGATAAGGCATGTAACACATGTGGGGGAAAAGGATCAATGTCAGGGCCATAAGACTTTTCCTAGGCAACAGGCACCACAGTAGAGGATCACGGAGGGCGGGGTATAGATGAGGATAAGGAAGAGCACGGCTGACAGGCTGACATGCCCAGATCAGCACAGCACGACAGCGCAAAAGACGAGTAGTTCACAGCAAAAAAAAATTGCGAATTCTTCATCATGATACAACGCGATTACAAACGATGTCCCAAATTCGTGCGCACCGACCCCCAGAGCTAGTACAACCCGCTCTTATGGATAATGCCCATCACCTCATCCAAACTCTCTTGAAAGTTTCCACTGAGCAACGACTTGAGGTCAGTATCTAGGTCGTCATCGGTCATCTGCTCCTCCGACGTCACCCAACCCCCTGTGAAAGTGAGGCGCTCTTTCTTCAGATGGAACTTCAACATCTGAAGAGCCTCCATTGTGAGGGGACTCATACGATTCCTCCGCTTGGTGTCCGTTTCAGCGCTCGATGAGAAGACTCGCTCGCAAGGCACAGCTGAAGCTTGAATGGGGAGATAGTCCATCGCCATCGAGAACAACGTTGGAAAGGACGACCGGCTGACCTACACATCTTGTCAGTAAGTCCAAGCACCGCTAATATCACCACGTGCCTCCCAAAACATGAGAGGGTCGGAGACCCTGTCCGAGCATGGTGCCATCACATACGCTTGATATTCTTCCTCGACCGTTTGTTGATACTTGCCCGAAGTACTAGTACCAATCATCATGTCCGTCGGAAGCCCATATTGGGCTGCGAGTGTCATATATGCATCTATTCTTGGGGACGCGGTCTTTTTCGTGTTAAGTGATTTGTCGTCGTCGTTGTCGCGGGCAGCCTTCTCGGCTTTCTTGCGGTATTCGGTCATCTTTTAGGGGATAAGTGAGGACGAGTTTAGGGTAGCCACATATGAATAAACTCACCATTTCTCGGATCTTTTGCTCGGCATCAGAGATGTACTTGCGTTCCCAGTGAGTATTGATCCATGTCATACGAATGTTGGGATGCAGCACTGCAGATGACAATTAGCCTATTTATCTGAGGCAGGAAGACATAGACACTTACACATCGTAATAATATATGCCTGGGTGCGGTCCATGCGGGCATAGTACTTGTGAGCCCACTCCAACCCTGCTTGGGCATACGTCGCCACACGATCGTTAGGATCTCGTTGGATAATGTTGTCCCACATCGTCATGAACATTTCAAAGGCGGGAATGGACCCGCACAAAATTGGCGTGCTCTCGCCTGACATGACCTGCTGGACATGGTGCGGAGCCTGTTGGCACGATTACATCAGGATATGTCTATGTCTGATAGCCCGCTTGTGACTTACATTCAAAACGAACTCGATATCTCTCATCGCGTCCCAGTTGTGAGACGAGATCTTGTGCTTCGCCAGTTCTTTATAATTGGGGAGAGCAAGGAAGTGGTCAACAGCCTAATAAATCAATTAGTGAGCGGGCATTACATTCGGTGAAGTTTAAACTATAAAGGCATACCGGGCGCATCTCGCGAAGTCGATTAAGCATGCGGTAAACGGAATCCCACCTTGTGGGCACATCTCGCACGAGCTGCAGCGCCTTGATTTTGACAGTCTTGGGTGGCTTCCCTTCTTTGAACCACTCATTCTCGTTGCCCTGGCTGATAATATTCTGGAAATCATCTCGACGCGCACCTGATCCTCGAATGGCTCGGACCACTGCACGAGCTTGTGCTATGGGGTTAGGTGGAACGGTGTATTCATCGGACGAAGAGGAATCATCCTCGTCCAGGTCGTCCTCAACCTCATCAGGACCATCACATGCAGCACGTACTACCCGTCCAGAACAGAGGTCAATAACGTGCGCAAAACACATTATTCGACGATCATCCGCATCGAAGTCAATGTCGCGTTGTCTCAACTTCGTCTCGAGCGCCTGCATCATGGTCCCGTTGTTCGACGCGTTGTCCAGAGTGAAATGTCCCACCTTGAGTAAATGAGCGCGCATCAGTCGCCGGAGGAAAAAAGCCGCCTCACCTTGGTTGTGATCCCAGCCCGATCCAAGAGGTGCACAACCGTTCTGGCCATTGATTTGCCAGTATGATTCTGTCGGAGGCGGTGAAATGCGATAAGGGCTGTCTTAAGCCGCAAAGCCGAGGTCCCCTCGACCTCCGCAATCCAGTGGGCAGTGATGGCGAGATAACTTCGATAATTTTGATCAGACCACGTATCCATCGTAAAAGATATCTGCCCCATAGCAGCCTGAAAACGAATTGAGAAGATGTCAAAAAAGAGGGGAGAGAACATGCCGCGAGGTCACGGCGCAACGCTTGAAAATACTGGCTCCAAGCTTGGAGAACGAGCTCGCGTAGCTTGGTTCGATGTGGGATTTGAGAGTCCTGGAGATCGTTGCATAGAAGGAGGAGAAGCTGCCTAAATTCTGGACATTCCACGATGTTCAGAGCCTTGCAATTCGGAACAAGTTGAGCGTAGGGAATGTAAAAAAGACCAAAGATCACGTACCTGGTCATCCGCGACGATAAAATTGATAAGGTGCTCATGAAATCTCTCCTCGGTAAATTCGCCCCGTCTGACTCGCGAACCGGAAGCGTCGCTCGCGGCTTTAGATCGAGCCTGCGATACAAGTCCTGGTAAAGAATGCTTCCAACCATGCTTCTGGGCTAGGAGCAGGTATAGTTTGAGATGGTAGTTTTCGATGTGAGGGCGGAGGCATGTGGTTGACGTGGTCTTCGAATACGAATAATTAATGTCACCATTCTTAGCAATGTCAGCATCCCATTTAGCTGGGTTCGCATTCCGTGTATCCCTATGAATTATTGTTTCGGTCAGAAAAACGAAGGGTTCAGCACATAAAAAACTCACCTGCACACCTTGCAGACAGCTTTTGGCCCAGTTTTGTCAAAAAAAAAATTGACTTCGACTGCACTAGACTTGGACTTGGCGGGAATGGCGTCAGGATCATTGACATAGCGGTCGTAGTCACTATGGGATGACTCGTCGCTACCCGGGGCATCACCCAGATTGAACCCTTCTTGAGAGGTACTGGCAGGTCGCGATGCAGGCGCCAGACTGGGCGAAGGGGGTTCGGACTCAGGTGAAGCGATAGCTCGACGAGTGCGGCGGGGTGCCATGGGTGTTTGGTGAGTAAAGGGCTCGAAATGAGGCTAAATCTTTTTATACCTTATCATTCTCCGATGCCCGGGCCATGCCTTGCTAGGAACAAAGATATGATTGCACGGTGGTGGAAAGTTTGATAAGGGCAGTGTCATGGGGGCCAGGGGGCGGTGTATAAAGACAAAAGGAAAGACAAAAAGAGATGATTGACGTATCTGTCTTGAGACGCCAGCATCTAGACCGCCTCGTGGGGCCGCCAACGCCTTCGCTTCTCGCCGCGCCTGATGGGGCTGTTGACGCCCTCGCCCTCCGCACCTCGTGGGGCTGCCAATGCCTTCACTTCTCGCTGTGCCTGATGGGGCTGCCAACGCCTTCGCTTCTCGCCGCACCTGATGGAGCTGTCGACGCCCTCCTTTCTGGTCCTTCGAGGCACAGAAGACGCGGCGAACACGACTTGTCGTCGGACCAGGCCAGGTCGAATCGTAGGGGCGCAAACTGTAGTAGGTTGGCCCTTCTCGAACCAGACCTTGTAATCGCGGATAAAATCGGCTTCCACGAGTGGTCGAGGGTGAGCGCTATATGATCACTTACTGCACGAAAGGGCATAACACCAGACCAAAGGTAGCGCGAATGGAAGGGGACATCGATACCGAAGAGAGGGATCGTAGCGAGACCACGCTCAAGGATAATATAGCTCTCAACCTTCTATTTCTCAAGTACGCGGTCATAGCAGTTGTTCACGATGTCCTTCAGCATCTTCTTGACCTTCGCGATACCAAATTTCTCAGTCAACTGACGGGATAGTGTCAGTTTAATAGCAGCCAATTGTCCAGCGGTACATACCTTGGTGATCTTCTGCACCTTGAGGTAATTGAGAACATTCGTGAGAGCCTGCAGTGCGACAAGCTCGCCCGCACAGACATATTTTGGCCCTAGCAAGTATATCAGTAACTGCATGCCAACATGAGAAATTGTCAACGGACCTCGACAATGAAGTTTACGATCTCTAAAAGACAGTCTCCGACATTCGAGATAGTGTCGACGACCTCACGAAGAGCTGCGTCGTCGCCCGTCTTGCTGATGCGGCCAGGATTAACGGCACACATGACATAGTTCGATCAACTTTGCTCGTCGCGCTCGACCGCGCGCGGCATAGTCAGACCACGATAAAACACAACGTCAACGAGATAGGAATTGGGCAAGATATCGGCGACGGAAGCAAGGGCAGAGAAATCGCCCAGCGAGTGGCCAGCAAAGGCGGCATCAGGCTGGACAAAGCCTTTCGAGAGTAAATCCTCAAAGGCAGCGCGGGACATTATGGCAAGAGCGATCTGTGCAAACTGAGTGGCGAAAAGAAGACCTTTTGGATGCGTGAAGGTGTGTTGAAGGACGCGGACATTGATATCCGCGAATAGTGAGAGACTCTTGACGTTGCCGTCCTTATCTGTCATGTCATAGGTCATTTCCATATAGCGCTCATGGATTGCTTGGCCCTTGATACCACTAAAATGTATAGTCTTTTTCTTGGGGTTCTCCCAGACGAACTCTACGATGGAAAACCTATAGTGGCAGCACTGGAGAACATGCCGTGCGTGATCGTGCCTGGTAAGGATGCATAGGCTGCAAAGTAGGGATTCATGTGAATAGGGTTGAAGTCTCCGGATTCATTGGTTGAGGGTGCATGATAGAGGGAAGGATTTGTGCTCGAAGTGATATGATATTTGGCAGCGACGGGGATAGGAGCAGATTTTGCTGAGCCATGACATTGGAGATAGGCCACGACAGGGTTACCGTGGCTTTCGTCACGCTCAAAGTCGACATAGGCGACCTTGACAAGGCAACCGAGATGACCACGGACAAAGACATCGACAGCGACGGCAACTGAGCGATAGTTCACCTTATCCTTATAGGTGACCTCGGAACGAAGACGAAAGGTAAGCCGCGTACCAGCAGTGAGCCAATGGGAGCGACATGCATGGGAAGGCACACAGGACAACGATCGAGAGTGGCCTGCACACTGAGGTTGGAGATGAGGTAGATGCAAGGGAAACAGGGTGCGTTCGAGGTTCTGGGGTTGCAGCAGGTGCCGGAGGTGTAAGGTGTGCGTTGGGAGGAGGGGGAAGAGGCATGGGAGCGGGCGGGACTTGGATCTCAGAAAGGTAGGGTTGAGAAGGGTTATGGGAAAGGGAGGTCCACACGAACGCGACTGGTTGAGAGTGCGAGGGATTTAGAGGGGAAACGAGCACTAAGAGCTTCGGAGAGAAGTGGGCACGCGAGGGGACTTTTGAGAAACACAGGGCAAATGATACATTGCAGCATCGTATCGAGCCTTTGAGTTGTTGTTACAATGTGCTACTATGTCAGCAGTAAGTGCCAGTAACAGTAAGATGAAACAAACCAGAACAAAATGGGAATGTAGACAAAACCTGAGTCTGTGGTTCAACACAATCAGAGTCGCACGCGTGCATGGTCACGCATGCCTAATCGTGATGTCGAGATGCCTCCTAACAAGACAGTAAGATGCGTGCACTTGTATCGTACCGTAGAACGTCGTAGCCGCGAGACAGAAAGTGCTAGAAGGATACCTATTTCGTGAGGTAACAAAAAAGACAAAGAGAAATGAAACGCTACATGACAATCATGTGCTTGCAGATCGAAATCCGCCATAGGGCCCATCTGTGAGCTCTAGGGGTGAGCACCGTATCCGTTTACGGCTATACGGGCACCCGTAATACGGTTACGGTCACCGTACCGTCAAGCCCCGAAGGAACCAATTGACGGGACGGTTGACGGGCTAGTCACCCCCCGTATCATCCCGTCAAAATGACGGCCGTATAATGGGTGTAACTAGATGCATCGTGCGGCGTGTACGCGCGGACATCGTCACTACCCCACCCGCGTCCTCGACGTTGAAGGGTAAGGAACGCGGTCGCGCGCCGCCCGTGGAGATCGTGCAGGTCATGCGAGAGGACGATGATGACGATGACGACGAGGGCAGTTCGAGCTCCGATTATGCCGACAGCGATGACGATTATTCGCCAGGGAGCCCTGCGGGTACGCTTGCGTTCACTTCGGCGCTGAACAGCCAGGAGGATGCTGGGGGCTCCAGGAAGAGCCTGCGACAGGTACATGGATATGGCTCGCCACTCCCGTCGCCATCACCTTCGCCCTTGCGCGCTTCATTCCCCGAGCCAATAAGTGAAGAGCATGCGCAGGAGGGCCCGGACGCCGTCCCACCCTCATCGGCGGAACTTACCAAGGAGGAGGAAGTCGAGAACGATGGCATCGTGCGGCCGAAATTCACGTTCACGGGGGCAGCCACGCCGCGCTATCCTGCGTGGCTCACGGCCGTTGTGCTTCCGCTTGCCGAGTTTATCGATGACTCGGCAGATCCTCGCGCTCTTTTCTCGGATCTCCAGGAGATCGCCCAGGGCGAGAGTGGCTCGGTATACTCGGCTCGTGCCGTGCCCGCCGTCGCCCCTCAGTTCCGGCCACCGCCACCACGTTCACCAGCTCCCGGAAGCATTTCCCCCCGCTCAACGACGCCAGAACAAGGAAACGAAGAGGATGAGGATGATGCGCAGTCGCAGCAGAAGCACGAACTCGTCGCTATCAAGCGTGTGCCGCTCTTGCGCGGTGGTACGGAGAAACTGATGGATCTGCGGCGCGAGCTGGAGCTCGCGCACGCGCTGCGACACGCGAATGTGCTCCGTATGGAGAGGCTTTATGTTGATGTCGCTGAGGAGTGCTTGTGGATCGGTATGGAACTAATGGATCGAAGCTTGGCGGATGTGTTGGCCGTCGTTGGAGAAGATGCGGTCCGGATCTAGAGGCTGAGGAGGGTGACTCAGACTCGGTGGGCTCCGAGCTGGTGGAGATTCCGGAAAAGATGGTCGCGCGGTTCGTTTGGGACGTGAGTGGCAATATTCATTATTTTTCTTTTACTTTCGTTTGATATCTGTTGGCTAGGCAGACAGTAGATCTAAGATGAGAGTAAGGATACGAAAATGGTCAAATAATCCTAGAAACAGCAAGGCATCCGATGAAAAGCAAGGATCTGAGTAAGGGTCGAGGCCACATGTATGAGTCGCTCTCGGTGGTGAGCGGCTCGGAGGGGGTGATGTCTTGACGCTTCGAGGACCAGGGAATGGCACGGCCGTCGGTGAGGGACGCGTGCCCCAAGTTGGCACACCAGTACTTGGCCATGTTGCCATCTGAATTTGCGTTTGCGTGGCCCTCCAATGGGCTGCTTGCCTCACTGAGCTCGGGCCAGGCGTGCGCAGAA
>WNGM01002895.1_pt1 | contig 13804 bp, 14 predicted proteins | sample 5400571 | NCBI WGS metagenome assembly WNGM01 (sample SAMN13153378, study PRJNA577476) | soil metagenome | isolation source: 100 cm soil or saprolite under Garry oak tree replicate 2 | place: USA:California | collected 2016-06-15
TCCGATAGGCGCGCTCCAACACCGCCAGTCCCCGCGTAAAAGTGACCGCAAGGTCCGCGGCAATGTCGGGATCGCAACTGAGCTTTCGCCGCGCGGCCGGCGTCGAAAGCGCGTCCCGAATCAGTGCGGTGAAATCTTCGATCAGCCGCTTGACCCGGGCCTCGATCGCCTTGCCGGCGAGCGGCAATTCGATCGCCGTCTTGGTCGTCAGGCAGCCGCGCGACGGGGCGCCTTCGGTCATGTTGGCGATGGCCCCCTTGAACAAGGCCGTCAGCGCGACCGCGGGATCGGGGTTCGACAGCGCCTGCCTGACAAAATCGAGAAAGCGGCTTGCGTAGCGCTCGAAGGCGAGCAGGAACAGCCGCTCCTTGTCGCCATAGGCGTTGTAAAGGCTGCCGCGCTGAACCCCCGTGGCTTCCGCCACGTCGATCATCGATGTCGCTGCAAATCCGTTCTGCCAGAAGGTCTTGAGGGCGACCTCCAGCAGTGCGTCCTCGTCGAATTGTCGCGTGCCGACCATGGGATCAGATACTTCATTGTTGACAGTGATGTCAATCTTGACAATAGTGTCAAGGAAGGGGCGCGCAACGAAAGGGAGAGGCCGGCATGGGTTATATCGATCCGACCAGGGAGGTTTTTGCGCAATTCAGGGCGAACAATCGCGAAGGCCCGATCCACATGCTCAATCTGGTCCGGCTCAGGAAGGAGGCCGCCTATCCCGACGGCCGCAAGGCGAGCGGCGCGGAAGCCTATGCGGCTTATGGACGAGAGAGCGGGCCGGTGTTTGCGCGGCTGGGCGGCCGGATCGTCTGGCAGGGCCGGTTCGAATTGATGTTGATCGGGCCGCAGGAGGAGCGCTGGGATCACTGCTTCATCGCCGAATATCCGAGCGTTGCCGCCTTCGCCGAGATGATCCGCGATCCCGTCTATCGCGAAGCGGTGAAGCATCGCCAGGCGGCGGTCGAGGATTCGCGCCTGATCCGGCATGCGGTGCTGCCGATCGGAAAGACGTTTGGGGAAGTTCCCGCATAACGGGTGGGCTAAGCGACCAGTCCGCCGCAGCTCGAAGAACGAACGTAGACAGATGTACCCTTAAAACGAAGCCTGAGCGCAGTTATGGAGGCGATCCAGCATGATCATTGCTCATTACGGGCACCGCCTGCCCGAGAATTACGACCTCGAACTCACCCGCATCCTGCTTTCAACGAACGAGCCGAACGGGAATGAGAACACGGTCGCCTACCAGATCCTTCATCTGGCGCGGCCTCTGCTCGATACATTTCCGAAGGGAGACGATCAATGAGTTATCGGTTCGAGGCCGGGCGCATTTATCGGATGCCGACGCATTTCGGACCGGCGCCCGGACCTCGCCAATTGCCGGATGACGTCGTGGTCGACCCGAAGCGCAGTCCACGACGTCTCTCCGTCGCGGCGAGCTTCCTGACCGATCCCGTGATGCTGGAACAGCATCTGCCGGAAGGGTTCACCCTGGCCGGCGAACCGGTGGTCACGATCGAATTTCATCACATGACGAACATCGACTGGCTCGCGGGGCGTGGCTACACGATGATCTGGGTCGGCTGGCCGGCGACGTTCACGGGTAGCCGGGACCGAGCCACCGGCAAGTTTCTGGCCGTCGTCTGGGAGAATCTCGCCGATCCGATCATCACCGGGCGTTGCGAGATCGGGCATCCCAAACTCTATGCCGAGATCGCGGAGCCACGTCGGTGGAACGGGGCCCAGATATGTACGGCGGGCTGGATGGGATTCCGCTTTCTCGAGCTCGAGGTTTCGCAGTTGCATGACACAGAGCAGAACGGGCAAGTCGCTCCTTCGGACGGAACCCTGATGCTGAAATACACACCGCGCACGGGCGCTTGGGGCGAGACGGATTTATGCCAGGTTACGCTCACGCCGGCCGGCGATCCGGACAACCATATCGAGCAACGCCAGACGGGCGCGGGCGCGGTGCGCTTCCACAAGGCAAGCTGGTCGGACCTCCCGACCATGCATCATGTGGTGAACGCGCTGGCCGCGCTGCCTGTCATCGAGGCGCGCGGCGGCGCGGTCACGCTCTCGCGTGGTGGGAAGTCCTACCGCGACCAGCGCGTGCTCGTGTAGCGCCGCCCGCGCTGCCCGACATCGCGCTATTCACTGTGGGTGCTGGCTCCAATCACAATTATCGTTTGGGAGAAAACATCGCAGCTCAGGATAGCGAGGGGCTCGAATCGGATTACCCCAGCTCACACCGGCCGCTCGCCCTTCACCGTCACCCGCGTGCCGGCGCGGGTGTGGGGCCAGTAGTCCCACATCGCGCGGTGCTGGGCGCAGCGGTTGTCCCAGAACGCAATCGCGTTCTCGGTCCAGCGGAAGCGGCACTGGAACAGCGGGTTTTCGGCGTGCTGGTAGAGATAGGCCAACATCGCGTCGCTCTCGTCCCTGGGGATGCCGATGATGTGGCGGGTAAAGCCGCGGTTGACATAGAGCGCCTTCTTGCCCGTCACCGGATGGGTGCGCACCACCGGGTGCTCGGCGCGCGGATAGGCCGGCCGGTCGGCGACGCCATAATTGGCGTAGAGCCCGCGATAGGTCTGTTCGCCATCATGTAGCGCGGTGAGCCCGTCGAGATAGGCCTTCATCCGCTCCGACAGCGATTCATAGGCCGCATACATGCTGGCGAACAGCGTATCACCGCCGCGCGGCGGGCACTGCCGGATGTAGAGGATTGAGCCCATCGGCGGCTCGAGGTCGCAGGATACGTCGGAATGCCAGCCCTCGCCGTTGGCGCGCGGTGAATCCTTGTCGGCATAGATCTTCATCAGTGCCGGATCGTCGCCCTCATGCGGTGCGGCCGGATGAATATGCAGTTCGCCGAATTGGCGCCCGAAGGCGAGATGCTGTTGTGGGGTGATGCGCTGATCGCGAAAGAAGATCACGAGATTTTCGGCGAGCGCGCGGTGGATCTCGTCCATGGTCCGGTTCGAGAGCGGGCTTGCCAGATCGACGCCCGATATCTCGGCGCCGATGATCGGGGTCAGCTTCTCGACACCGATGGTCTCGTAAGGCGCGGTGTCATCGGCGACGTGCCGATAGCGGGGGCCCTGCTTGCTGGCGAGCGAGCTCATTGGTGTTTCCTCTGACGAAGCGCTTCGGACGCATCGTAGCCCGGATGGAGCGAAGCGCAATCCGGGACGGCCAAAGCCACCTGGAGAAAGCCCCGGATTTCGCTGGCGCTCCATCCGGGCTACGCTTGCTGAAGCGCTTCGCGCTCTACTCCGCCGCGGTCACCGTGCTCGCCGGGACGTTCGCGCCGGCGCCGTAGCGCTGGTCGATATAGTCGATCACCATCGCCTTGAACTCGGTGGCGATGTTGGGGCCGCGCAGGGTGCGGAATTTCTTGCCGTCGACGAACACCGGCGCCGCCGGGGTTTCGCCGGTGCCGGGCAAGGAGATGCCGATGTCGGCATGCTTGGATTCGCCGGGGCCGTTGACGATGCAGCCCATGATCGCGACGTTGAGCGATTCGACGCCGGGATAGCGGGTCTTCCAGGCCGGCATTTCGTCGCGGATGAAATCCTGGATGCTGCGCGCCAGTTCCTGGAACGTGGTCGAGGTGGTGCGGCCGCATCCCGGGCATGCCGCGACCAGCGGCACGAAGGTGCGGAAGCCCATGGTCTGCAGCAATTCCTGCGCGACCTGCACCTCGATCGTGCGATCGCCGCCGGGCTCCGGCGTCAGCGAAATCCGGATGGTGTCGCCGATGCCGTCCTGCAACAGGATGCCGAGCGCCGCGGCCGAGGCCACGATGCCCTTCGATCCCATGCCGGCCTCGGTGAGACCGAGATGGATGGCGTAATCCGAACGCGCGGCAAGCTCTCTGTAAACGGCGATCAGATCCTGCACCGAGGACACTTTCGCCGACAGGGTCATGCGGTTTTTGGGCAGTCCGATTTCCTCGGCGCGCGCCGCCGACAGCAGGGCCGACTGCACCATCGCCTCGCGGGTCACCGCGCGGGCGTCGACCGGATCGGGAGACTTGGCATTCTCTTCCATCAGCCTGGTCAGCAGTTCCTGATCGAGCGAACCCCAGTTGGCGCCGATCCGTACCGTCTTGTTGTTCTTGATCGCGATCTCGACGATGTCGGTGAACTGGCTGTCGCGCTTGTTCTTGAAGCCGACATTGCCGGGATTGATGCGGTATTTGTCGAGCGCCTCGGCGCAGGCGGGATGATCCGCCAGCAGCTTGTGCCCAATGTAATGAAAATCGCCGATCAGGGGCGTGGTGATGCCGCGCTTGCGAAGTTCATCGCGAATATGCGGCACCGCCGCTGCGGCCTCGTCGCGGTCGACCGTGATCCGCACCAGTTCGGAGCCTGCGCGCGCCAATGCCGCGATCTGCGCCACCGTGCCCGCGACATCGGCGGTGTCGGTGTTGGTCATCGACTGCACCACGATCGGCGCGCCCCCGCCGACGGCGACATTGCCGACCATGACTTGCGTGGTTTTATGCCGGGTCTTGGGCCCGGCGACGTCGTTCTGCGGTGGTTTTACTGGCTGGTTCATGGGGTCTCAAATATCAGGTTTTGGTGACATTCACCAAGGGGACGGAGGTCGAGCATGTCTTCTTTATTGGAACTGCACCGGCGGCCCTTCCCGATCGTCCCGAAATATCGATCGACGCGTCGCGCCAGATAAAACTTTCCTTCGTCTATTCAATAGCTTATCCCGACCACATCGGCCCAAAGCAAGGCTGTTGCAAAGAAATGGCCCGGGACGCGCTGACCGGTATATTGGACGGAAATTTCCAAATTAAAGTGAGGTAGAGCACATGCCGGAGCGCAACGGGCTTATCACGACCGCGGAACTCGCCGCTATCCTCGATCAGCCCGATCTCAGGCTGTTCGATGGTACGACCTACCTCGAATATCAGCCCGCCGGCAGCGACATTCCCTATATCGCCGTGCCCGGACGGCACACTTTCGAAGCCGCGCATATTGCCGGAGCGGACTTTCTGGACTTGCAGGGCGAATTCTCCGACCCGAATACGACGCTGCGCTTCATGATGCCTGCGATCGCGCAGCTTGAGGCCGCGTTTGGCGGCCACGGGATCGGGGCGAATAGCCGGGTGGTGCTGTACAGCATCGGCACCGCGATGTGGGCGACGCGTTTCTGGTGGATGCTGAACTCGCTGGGTTTCGAGAACGTTTCCGTGCTGGACGGCGGCTTGGACAAGTGGAAAGCGGAGAGCCGGGCCATCGAGACCGGGCCCGCGAAGGGATACCCGCCGGCGACTTTCACCGCGAAGCCACAACACGGATATTTCGTCGACAAGCACCAGGTGCTCGCAGCCGTCGGCGAGCACAACACCGTCGTCGTCAATGCGCTCGGACCTCAACTGCACAAGGGCCTGGAGCCAAGCCGTTACGGCCGGCCCGGGCATATTCCCGGCAGCGTCAACGTGTCCGCGGCAACATTGTTCGATCCGGAGACAAAGGCCTTCGTTCCGCTCGCGGAAGCGGAAGCGAAATTTGCAGCGCAGGGCATAGCGAAAGACAAGCGCGTCATCGCCTATTGCGGCGGCGGCATCTCTGCCACCATCGACTTATTCCTGCTGCACCGGCTCGGCTACGACAATCTCAGCCTTTACGACGGCTCGATGGGAGAGTGGGCCAAGGATGCATCGCTACCGATCGAGACCGGCTGAGACAGGCTGCAGCCTGTCATCAAGCCGGAACGTTGGGATCGGGCACGACCTTCGGCCCGGACGCGTCGGGCCGGTTCACGAGATAGAGCCCCGCAATCACCAGCAGGGCCGCGGCGCCGAACGCCAAGGTCAGGGTGTCGTGCATGATGAAGTAGCTCGCCACCACGCCAAACAATGGGGTGATGAAGGTAAACGCCGACAGCTTGCTGGCGGAATAGGTTTTGACCAGCGTGAACCACAGCAGAAACGTCAATCCGACCACCCAGAACGCCTGATAGGCCATCAGCGACAGCGCCAGCGGGCCGGGAACCCGGGTAATGGTTTCGCCCGAAATCCACGCCGCGAACCCCAGAATCGGAATCGACAGCGCCACCTGGTAGCCGAGCGCCTTTTCCGGCGGGGCCCGCAGCAGCGGCGTCGCCTTCACCAGCAAAGTGGTGGCCGCCCACAATGCGCCGCCGGCGACAATCATCAGATCGCCCAGCAGCACGTTGGCATCGACGTTGGCCTGGGGAACCCCGATCGCTAGCGCCACGCCGGCGAAGCTCAAGCCTAGCCCACCCCATTGCGACGCGCGCAGCCGCTCGCCGAGAAACTGATAGGAGCCCAGCGCCACGAAAAACGGTGCGGTGTAGAGAAACACCACCGCGCGCGATGCCGATGTCAGCAACAGGCCGCGGAAGATCAGCACGAATTCAAGGCCGAACAGGAGGCCGGCGAACAGGCCGGCGCCCAGCGTGCCATCGGAAGCGAAGATTTTCACGCCGCGCAGCCGCGCGATCAGGAGCAGCACCGGCAGCGCACCGGCGGAGCGGATCATGGCCTGCAGCATCGGCGGAATATCCGGCAACGCCAGCTTCACCGCGATCTGATTGAAACCCCAACTCAGGCATAACATCAGCATCAGCGCGACGGCGCCCGGGCTCAGCGGACGCGCGGCTGATGCTATCGCTTGATCTGAAGACATGAATCCTCGTGGCCGGCTTGTCGCCGTGTTGTTATTTCTGGCAGTGCGCGCAGGTGCCGGTGATTTCGACCACCGACAGTTTCGGCGCAAAGCCGGTGGCGCGGGCGGCCGCGTTGAGGCTTTGCGCCACCGGGACGGCGGGGATTTCGCCGACCGAACCGCAGCGCTCGCAGATCAGAAACGCCACCATCGCCGCCGCGTCATGATCATGCGCGCAGGCGAGATACGCATTGCGGCTTTCGATCCGGTGGACGAGGCCGTTGTCCATCAGGAAATCGAGCGCGCGGTACACCGTGATCGGCGCCGGCCGCGGCATCGATTTGGCGAGTTCATCGATCACCTCATAGGCGCCGAGCGGGCGGTGACTGGATAGCAGCGCCTGCAACACCTGGCGGCGGATCGGCGTGAATTTCTGTGCCCGCAGCTCGCAGACCCGTTCGGCATGGTCAATACCGTCCGCAGCGCAGCGGTCGTGATCATGGTCGGGCGCGGGAAACGTCGGTTTTGTCAGGGCCATCGCGGCGATGTGTAGCATTTTGGCGGATAATCCCAAATCCCATCCGGGCGGGTTTCCCCGCGGCTTTCCGGGATCAAGCCATGTGCTGCCGGCGGGGCAGCCTTCTTTTAACTTGCCATGTGATATTCATAAGCTAGCTTATTATATCCGAAGCTTATGGAGACGACGCGCATGGCCCGCGGTTCCGTGGATATGAACTTCCTGTTTACGCTCGGCGAATTGGCGCGGCTGGTGCGCGCCTATGCCGACAAGCAGGCCGCGCGCCACGGGATTACCCGCGCGCAATGGGCGGTGCTGGCCAAGGTGGAACGCACCGAGGGTCTCAAGCAGTCGGAACTCGCGGAACTGATGGAAATGCAGCCGATCACGCTAACGCGGCTGATCGACCGTTTATGCGACAATGGCTGGATCGAACGCCGCAGCGACGATACCGACCGCCGGGTCAACCGGCTCTATCTGCGCAAGGCCGCGCGCCCCTTGCTGGGCAAACTCGGCGGGCTGCGCTCGGAACTGACCGCGACCGCGCTCGAAGGCATCAACCCGGCCGACGCCCACCGCATGCTCGGTCAACTGGAAGCGATCAAGGAAAACGTGCGCAACGCCATTCAAAATCCGGCCGGTGAACCGCCGAGGAAGGAGCAGCGCGTTGGCTGATCCGATCCTGAAATTCCCGCCCGATCAGAAGGGCAATCCGCCGGCGGCTGTTCCGAAGGCCGAGGGAAAGCCGCGACGCCGTCGCGCGCTGGCTTTTATCAGGCGTTTCCGCAGGACGTTCCTGCTGGTGGTGCTGCCGCTGCTGGCGCTCGCTGGCGGGCTGATATTCTATCTCAACGGCGGCCGCTACGTGACCACCGACGACGCCTATGTCGGCGCGCAGAAGGTTCTGATCACGCCCGACATCTCCGGCAAGATCATCAACGTCGCCGTGAAGGAAGGCCAGACGGTCTCAACCGGCGACATCATGTTCCAGATCGACCCGGTGCCGTTTCAACTGGCGCTGGCGCAGGCGCGCGCCAAGCTGGACGATGCCAAGACCAGCCACGACAACCTCGTCGCCAACGTCAAGCTCTATGCGCAGACGATCGAGATCGTCAACGCCGGCATCGCGCTCAAACAACGCGACGTCGATCGCAAGAATTCGCTGGTCAAGAGCAATGCCGGATCGCAGCTCGATCTCGACAACAGCGGCACCGCCTTGGTCACCGCGCAGGCCCAGTTGCAGCTCGTCAGGATGCAGAACTCGACCGCCCTCAATCAGCTGCTCGGCAATCCCGAGCTGCCGCTTGAGCAGTTTCCGGCCTACATGCAGGCCAAGGCCGCGCTCGACGACGCCCAGCGCAACCTCGATCTGACCACCGTGCGCGCGCCGATGAACGGCGTCGCCACCCAGGTCGACAGCATCCAGCTCGGCCGCTTCGTCATGGCGGGCGCGCCAGTGTTCTCTGTCATCGACACCTCAAAACCCTGGGTCGACGCCAATCCGAAGGAATCGGACTTCACCTATGTCGCGGTCGGGCAGCCCGTCACCATCGACGTCGATGCCTTTCCCGATCACGTCTTCAAGGGCACCATCGGTTCGCTCAGCCCCGGCACCGGCGCGCAATTCGCGATCCTGCCGCCGCAGAACGCCACCGGCAATTTCGTCAAGGTGGTGCAGCGCGTGCCGGTGCGGATCTATTTCGACAGCAACGACAAATACGTCCAGAAGCTGAAGGCCGGCATGAGCGCCTATACCACCATCGACACCGGTCATCGCCGTTCGCTCGCAGCGCTACTCGGCTTCTCGCCGGCGGCGGCCGCAAAGCAGGACTAATCGATCATGCCGACTTCGGCTGCAGCGCCCGTTGCCGTACCCGGCCTGCGCCGGAACATGGTGACGATCTGCGCCATGACCGCGACCATCATGCAGGCGCTGGACACCACCATCGCCAACGTCGCGTTGCCCTATATGCAGGGCACGCTGTCGGCGTCGCAGGACCAGATCAACTGGGTGCTGACCTCCTACATCGTCGCCGCCGCGATCATGACCGCGCCGGTGGGGTGGGTCGCCAACCGCTTCGGCCGCAAGCGCATTTTCATCATTTGCTCCGGCGGCTTCACGATCGCTTCCGTGCTGTGCGGGCTGGCGCAGGACATCAACCAGATGGTGCTGTTTCGCCTGCTGCAGGGCGTGTTCGGCGCGGCGCTGGTGCCGCTGTCGCAAGCTGTCATGCTGGACTCCTATGCGCTGCACGAGCGCGCCAAGGCGATGGCGATCTGGGGCATGGGCGTGATGATGGGCCCGATCATGGGACCGTCGCTCGGCGCCTGGCTGACCGAAACCTATTCCTGGCACTGGGTGTTCTTCGTCAACCTGCCGTTCGGCATCTTCACCGTGCTCGGCCTGCTGGTCTTCATGGATGAGACCAAAAAGGATTTCAGCCTGCGCTTCGACTGGTTCGGATTCACGGCGCTCGCGGTCGGCATCGGTTCCCTGCAGATCGCGCTCGACCGCGGCGAACAGCTCGGCTGGACGGAATCCAATGAAATCATCGCCGAGTTCATCGTCTCGATCGCCGGCTTCTATTATTTCTTCGCGCATTCGCTGACGACCGACCGGCCGTTCATCCAGTTCGCGCTGTTCAAGGACCGCAATTTCGTCAGCGGCTGCGTGTTCATGGCTGTCATGGGCCTGGTGCTGTTCTCGACCATGGCGCTGTCGTCGCCTTACCTGCAGAACGTGATCGGCTATCCCATCATCACCGCGGGCCTGCTGCTGGCGAGCCGTGGCTGCGGCACCTTTGTCGCCATGATGCTGGTGGGGCGGATGATGCGATACATCGAGGCCCGCACGCTGATCGTCGGCGGGCTCAGCCTGACTTGCCTGTCGCTGTTCTACATGACCGGCTGGACCGACCAGACCGGCGTTCCCGAGATCGTGACCTTAAGCATCGTGCAGGGCTTCGGGTTTGGCCTGGTGTTCGTGCCGCTGAGCACGGTGGCGTTCCTGACCTTGCCCAACCATCTGCGCACCGACGGCACCTCGATGCTGACCCTGATGCGCAACGTCGCCTCTTCGATCGGCATTTCCGTGGTGATCGCGCAGCTGACGGAAGGATCGCGGCGGGTTTACGCGGTGCTGTCGCAGCATATCAACCCGTTCAACAGTGCGATGCAGATGCCGGATGTGCGCGGCATGATCGACCTCGGCACCGACAAGGGGCGTGCCATGGCTGATGTCATGGTATCCCTGCAGGCGCAGATCATCGCGTTCTCGCAGGACTATCAGATGGTGATGCTGTTCACGCTGTGCGCGATCCCGCTGGCGATCATGATCGGCTCCACCAAGGCCGCCTTGCGCAAGCAGTCGCTGGCGCAGGAACATCCGGTGATGGAGTAGGATTGCTGGACGCCCGGCGTTACTGCCGTCATTGCGAGGAGCGCAGCGACGAAGCAATCCAACTCCGTTGCTATCAGCCATGGATTACTTCGCGGAGCCTGTCATCGGGCGCGCATTCGCGCGACCCGTTGGCTCGCAATGACGGAAAATCTCAATCCAGCAGTTCGCGACAACCGAGATCGTCGACCGCCAGCATGATGCGCTCAAGGTTGTTCCACCAGACGCGCGGAGCGATGTTACCCGCCGCCTGCCCCACCGGTCTCAAAATCAGCCAAAGCACCGAGAGGCGATAATCATCGTCCAGCGCCTTGCGGTCGTAGCCGCGCACACCGTGCGCCAATAGCGCCGCGTAATAGCCGTCCAACAACGTCCGCTCGATCCGGCGCCTGCGATCGGGATACCAAAGCATCGCCATCATATAGGCAAGGTCGTCGGTCGCGGCGTCGATGGTCCAGCCTTCCCAATCGAGGAGCCGAACGCCCTCGCCACCGTCAGGCCGGGGCAGAAAGAAATTCCATGTGTGCGCATCGCCGTGAATGATTGTCAGGTTGCGGCGCGAATGATAGCGCGCGAGCAAGCGCGGCGCAGAATCGAACAATCGTTTGTAGAGATCGCGCCGCTCGGGCGGTATCATTTCGCCATAACTATCGGTGAAGCGCGCGAATTGGTCCACCAGACTTCGCAAAATCCGGTCCCATGCAGCCGTGTCGCGCCAGCTGCCTACCGAAACACCCAAGCGTGGATTGTCCCACCACGCGGCGTGGACGCGCGCCAGCGCTTGGACGATACTCTCGCATTGCGCAAACGTCGGCGGCAGCGGCCACTCGGTGGCGATGTAATGGGAATCCGTAAGGTCTTCGAGCAGCAGGTGCCACGCGCTGGAATCCGTAGCCTCGACGGCCTCAAAGCAGTTCGGCACCAGTCGCGCCGGCAACGCCGGGGCAATGTCGCGGTAGAACGCGATCTCCTGCCGGTTCGCGTAAGACGGATGACCGGCGGCGTCGAGATTCCCCATCTTGAGGATCACAGAGCTCGGGGCTCCTTCTGCCGGCCCTTCATAGTCCAGGCGCAGCCGGAAAGTGTGCGAACGCAACTTCTGCTGCGAACTCATCAGCGAGACGTTGCAGATTCGCACCGTGCCCAGCAAACCGGACGCGCGCAGCGTTTCAGTGAGATGGTCGGCGTTGGCTACTGGCGGCAAGGCGTCCGTTGTCATTGACGATCCCTCATGAGGCGGCGCATCGCGCCACATCAACGGCATGTCGTACGCGGGCTTGACCCGCGTATCCATCAATCTTCATGAGAAGCGTTTCTCGAGACGGATGGATGGCCGGGTCAAGCCCGGCCATGACGAGGGGAGACCTCACACGTCGAAAAACACCGTCTCGTTGTCGCCCTGCAGGTGGATGTCGAAACGATAGACTGCGTTGCCGGTGCCCGGCTCGCGCACCGCGATCAGCGTGGCGCGGCGATCGGAGGGCACCAGCGCCAAGACCGGGTCGGCCGCATTCGCCGCCTCGCCGTCGAAATAGATCCGCGTATAGAGATGCAGCAGCATGCCGCGCGCGAAGACCGCGATCAGGACGTGCGGCGCCTGCGGCTTGCCGTCGGGATCGGGCACCGGGCCGGGCTTGATGGTGTCGAACGCATACCCGCCATTGGCATCGGTGCCGCAGCGGCCGAAACCCTTGAACGCCGAATTGGGCAGCGCGCGCTTGTCCTGCGGGTCACTGAAGCGCCCCTGCGCATCGGCCTGCCAGATCTCCAGCATGCAATCCGGAACCGGCTGGCCGTCGCCATCGAACACGCGGCCTTCGACCCTGATGCGGTCGCCCGATGCATCAGGGGTCACGAGGTTGTTGGTGAAGGCATCGTTCCAGTCATATTTGCCGTTCGACGTCAGTCCATAGGCGAAATACGGGCCGACGGTCTGCGATGGCGTAATCCCCTGCCCTTTTATTCCCGGCACTATTTTGTCTCCATCGGTGTGGCACCGCTGCCGCGCAGCACAATGTTGAAGCGGTAGCACAGCGCCCATTCCGGCTGGGTGTTTTCCAGATCGAATGCGGAAACCATCCGCAGCCGCGCCTTCTCATCCGTCACCGAATTGAAGATCGGATCGAACGGAAACAGCGGATCGCCGGGGAAATACATCTGCGTCACCAGCCGCGAGATGAAGGCGTGGCCGAACACCGAGAAATGAATGTGGGCCGGCCGCCAGGCGTTGTGATGGTTGCCCCACGGATAGGCGCCGGGCTTGACGGTGACGAACCTGTAATAGCCGGCGCCGTCCGTCTGCGCGCGGCCCGCGCCGGTAAAATTCGGATCGAGCGGTGCCGGATGCTGATCGACCACGTGGACGTAGCGGCCGCAGGCATTGGCCTGCCAGACCTCGACCAGCGCATTCGGCACGCCGCGGCCGTCTTCATCCAGCACATGGCCGTGCACGATGATGCGCTCGCCGAGCGGCTCGCCTTTGTGCTGGGTGGTGAGATCGTGATCGTTCTCGCGCACCGTCTCGTGGCCGTACACCGGTCCGGTCAGTTCCGACAGCGTCTGGCGCATGATGATCAGCGGCTTTTGCGGCGAACGCTTCACCGTGCTCTTGTAAGCCGGCGACAGACGCGGCGGATGCGCCGTGTTGCTCGCGATGGGATAGGTGAGTGTCATGGTTGTGTCCTCTGGCACATTATTCCGTCATTGCGAGGAGCGTAGCGACGAAGCAATCCAGTCCGCGGCCGGTTATGGATTGCTTCGCGGAGCCTGTCATCGGGCGGCGCTTTGCGCCGACCCGTTGGCTCGCAATGACGGCTTCGGCATTCGCCGTCAATTCAGCTTCTCGATCGCCATCGCAACACCCTGGCCGACGCCGACGCACATGGTCGCCAGCGCCCGCTTGCCGCCACGCTTCTCCATGCCGTGCACCGCGGTCATCGCCAGCCGCGCGCCGCTCATGCCCAAGGGATGACCGAGCGCGATGGCGCCGCCATGCGGGTTGACAAAATCGGCATCGTCCTTGACGCCGAGCTGGCGCAGGCAGGCTATTCCCTGGCTGGCAAAGGCCTCATTGAGCTCGATCAAATCGAAATCGGTTATTTTCAGGCCCAGCCGCTCCATCAGCTTGCGCGTCGCCGGTACCGGGCCGATGCCCATGATGCGCGGCGGCACCGCGGCCGAGGCGAGGCCCAAAATCCGCGCTCGCGGGTTGAGGCCGTGCTTCTTCACCGCGGCCTCGGA
>WNGM01011793.1_pt1 | contig 13798 bp, 15 predicted proteins | sample 5400571 | NCBI WGS metagenome assembly WNGM01 (sample SAMN13153378, study PRJNA577476) | soil metagenome | isolation source: 100 cm soil or saprolite under Garry oak tree replicate 2 | place: USA:California | collected 2016-06-15
CGCTGAACGCAACGAACCTCCACTTCGCGGACGTCATCGTCGTGACCAACCTCGCCGCGGCGGCGGGCGCGGTCGCGGCGCTGATCAGCGTTTACGCGATCACAAGGACGATGGACGTGGGAATGATCGGCAACGGCGCGATCGCAGCGCTCGTCGCCATCACTGCGCCTTCCGGCTACGTCGAGCCGTGGGCCGCGATCGTGATCGGTGCAGTCGCCGGCGTGATCGTCGTCGTCGGCGTGCTTGCGATCGATAAGTACCTCGATGACCCCGTCGGCGCCCTGCCGGCGCACGGCCTGGCGGGAATCTGGGGCACCTTGAGCTGCGGGCTGTTCACATTGCCCGCGCTGGCGAAGTTCAACGGCGTCGGCCAGGGCGGACTTTTCTACACCGGGAGCTTCCACCAGCTCGGCGCCCAGGCGATCGCGGTGGTGGCTGCTTTCGCGACAGTCTTCGTCTTGAGCTACGGACTCTTTTGGGTCATCAAGAAGACCGTCGGGCTTCGCGTCAGCGCCGGCGAAGAGATGGAGGGCCTGGACATCAGCGAGCATGGGATGTGGGGATACCCCGAGTCGTTCATGCCGGTGCCCGGCGGCGTCTACCGCCCCGCGGACACGCCGACCGTCAACCCGCACCCGGAGTTTGAACCCACACCCGCTACGCACAAGGAGGTGTCGCCGGCATGACCACGGCGAACGGAGAGCGGGCGATGAAGATGGTGGTCGCGATCATCCGCCACGAAAGGCTGCAGGAGGTCCAGGACGTACTGGACGAGTGCGGCGTGTCGGGGGTCACGGTCACGGAGGTCAAGGGATGCGGCGCCCAGCGCGGCTACACCGAGAAGTACCGCGGCGCCTCGGTCCACATCTCGCTCCGGCCGCGGCTCAAGGTCGAGGCGGTGATGAAATCCGAAATCGTGGCGACCGTGGTCGACAAACTTGCCGTCGCCGGGCGCACGGGCAACGGCGAGGTGGGAGACGGGAAGATCTTCGTCATCGGCATCGAGGACGCGGTCCGCATCCGCACCGGCGAGCACGGTCCCGAAACCGTCCAGCACGCCGAACGCGCCATGTGGGGACATTGAGATATGAGAGGGAACCCAGATGGTTCCCTCTCATCGACCGGGCGCTTCGCGCCGGGTCTGCTCTCTTTCCGGAATACGGTTCGGACTTGTTTAAGTAGCCACTCGAGGTCACGACTGGCAGACGTTTGAGACAAAGTCGCGCCCGGGATGAACCCGGCCGCCAAAGTGACGCTGGTAACCCGCGAAGACGGTTAGGGAATGCCAGACTCCGAAGGCGATCGCGGCGAAGAGAAGCAATCCTGTGATGCCGAGGGCCAGGTGAACCAGGTTCGGCTCGCGGTTGACCTGGCGGCCGCTTGAATCGGGGACCCGGACCCTCGCCGAAGATTCGACCCTAGCCGCTCCACCAGTGCTGCCTTTTCACCGAACCCAGGCTAGCTCAGAAATGAGAAAGCGGCGGAGCATTTCACCCCGCCGCCTTTGTCTATCTAACGCCTAGCTCTGGACCGCTGCCGTGTTGGCGTGCTTCTCGACCCAGGCCCTGATCGGCGCAGCGCCGCCGGGGAAACCGACAAGGCGGTCGACCATCTTGCCGCCACTGAAAAGGCCCAGCGTCGGGATGCCCATCACGCCGTAGCGGATCGCGATGTCCTCGTTGGCGTCGACGTCCAGCTTGCCGATCTTCACCTTGCCGGCGAACTCGCCCGCCAGCTGCTCGATGACCGGCCCCATCATGTGGCAGGGGTGGCACCAGTCTGCGTAAAAGTCCACCACGACAGGCTCGCCGGCCTGGAGGACATCCGCCTCGAAGGTCGGGCCGTCGAAGTGCTGAATCTTGTTGCTCATACTAAATACAAGGGTCCCGGGTCCGAACCTATTCCCAGGCCATAATCGGGCCATGTCTGTAGCCGCCGCCCCGCCGGTGGCGCCTGCCTGGGAGCGGGCCCTGCGGCAGTTTGGCGCCCGCTCCTTCGAGGCGGCGCCCGGCGCGTTCACCTGGATCATGCTGTTCGCGCCGGCCTGGATCCCGATCGTTTTCAAGCTCCCCGGGGCGATTTTCGTGGCGGTCGTGGTGCTGATCTTCGACGCCTACTGGGTGCTCCGCGCGGTCAGCGTCGTGACGGGCGTCTACAGCACCATGCTGCGGATGCGGCGGGACATGAGGAAGGACTGGCTCGCTCTCTGCCGCCAGCCAGCGCTCGGGGCCGGCGCCGACCCGCTCCAGTTCCTCCATCTCTGCGTCGTGCCCACCTACACCGAGCCCTACCACGTGCTCGAGCGGACGGTGCAGGCGATCGTCGACGCCAACTACCCCGACGAGCTGAAGCTGATCGGAATCATCACCCGGGAGACGGACAAACCCGGATGGGAGAACGTGGCGCGCCTCAAAGAGAAGTTCGGCGGCAGGGTGCGGGGCTTCTATCACATCAAGGACCCGCTCGAGCCGGGCATCGTGATCGGCAAATCCGCGGCCATGAACTGGGGCGGTCGCTGGATGGTCCGGGTGCTCACCGAGGAAGGCTTTGACCTCAACAACGTCCTCATCACCGACCTCGACTCCGACTACCGCGTGCACCCGCAGTACTTCGCATGGATCAGCTGGCACCACGCTCGCCAGCCCCTGCGCGACTACATGATCTGGCAGCCCGTGCCGCTGTTCCACAACAACATCTGGCAGGTACCGCTCGCGGTGCGGATCATGTCCGCGAGCACCTCGCAGTGGCAGATGTTTCTCCATTCGCGGCCGCACCGGCTCGTTGCCTTCTCGAGCTACACATGCAGCCTCGAGTTCGTCCACAAGGTCGGTTACTGGGACAAGGATGTGATCCCCGAGGACTCGCGCTTTTACTGGAAGGCGTTCTTCACATTCGGCAAGCGCTTCTCTGTCAAGTCGGTCTGGCTGCCCATCTACGGCGACTCGCCTCAGGCCCGCGACTACGCGGCCACCCACGTCAGCCAGTACAACCAGATCAAGCGTTGGGCGTGGGGGATCACCGACGTCCCGTATGTGCTCGCCCGCTTTTTCAAGCACCCCGAGATCCCGCTCGTGCTGCGCTTTCGCCGGTTCATGAACCTGTTCCTGAACCACCTCAACTGGATCTTCCTGCCCGTGCTGCTGATATTCGGTGCGTCGGTGCCGATCTGGGTGAGCATCGACTTCTCGCTGACCGACCTCGGTCAGACGCTGTGGAGCATCTCGGGCTTGCTGCTCGGCGTCACCCTGTCGACCGTCGTCTTCTTCCTCTACTTCGAGATCCGCATGCTGCCCCCCAAGCCCCGCGAGTGGCCCTCTGGAAGAAGGGCGGGATCTACCTCGAGTATTTCCTGTATCCGATCGTCGGCCTCGTCATGAGCGTCCTCCCGGGAGCGTCCTCCCGGCGTTTGAGGCCCACACACGATTACTGTTTGGTCGCTATCTCGAATACCGTGTGACGGAGAAAGTCTGAGATGGACGAAGACGGCGTCCGGACCCTGGCGAGCACGTTCCGAGGCTTGTTCCATGTGCTGCACGAGGGCTTTCGCAAGCAGGTGCGCGGGTTGGACCACGGCACCCTGAACTGGCGGCCTCTGCCGAAGGCGAACTCGATCGCGGTGCTCGTCACGCACAGTCTTGGTTCCGAGCGCGAGATGCTCCGGTCGGTGCGACTGGTGGCCACGGAACGCGACCGGGAGTCCGAGTTCAGGGTCGAGGCCGAGGCCGGGGACTTGCTTGCCTTACTCGACCAGGCGGACCGCGAGGTTGACGAGCTCCTCGGCGGGCTGACGGCCGAGGACCTGACCAAGAACCGACCGCGGGGCGACAACGAGCCCAAGCCGGGCCTCTACTGGCTGATCACGAACTACGGGCATGCGCGGGAGCACCTGGCGCAGATCGAGCTGACCAAGCAGCTCTACGACTCCCGAACGTAGGCCCTCAGTCCTCCCCATTCAAGGGGGGTGCCTGCGAAGCCGGCGGGGGGCTTACGCCCCGCAGACCGGTCCGGTGAAGTAGGGCAGACAGAAGTTCGGCCCGGCCAGTGCCCAGAACTCCAGAAACGCGACGTACAGAAGGCCCAGCACAAAGACTGTCCCGGTGATGATGTTGCGTCCGGGCACCGGCCAGCTCTTCCAGCCCAGGCGCCGGGCCATCCGCGGACCGGCGATCCCGTCGATGAAGGGAAACAGGATCAATGCTCCGACAACGATGCCCGGTATGACCTGCGACATGATCAGCTCGGGCCCGAGCTTCAGAAACTGAAATAGAAAGAGGAAGTACCAATCAGGTCGCGGAATCGTGACGGCGCGAGGGTCTGCCGCTGGCTCGAGCTGAAGGTTTTTCTGTACGAAGGCTGAGAGCACTCCGACAGCGATCAGCATCACCACCGCGATGATCGGGTACGGCCAGAAGTGGTCGGGAAAGAACGGGTGGGTGTCCTCGTCAGGCATATCGTCGGCCAGGTGGTGCCCGGCGTCGCCCATCAGGATGGGGAAGAGGGCGAGGCCGACGAGCACCGGATAGAGGATGTGGTCGGGGCCGATCGGCAGTCGCTTCCACTCAGGCTCAAGCGTGTGGCCGCCATGACCGTCAAGCTCGACGATCTGGACTTCCTTGGGCGCCGCCACCGCGGCGCCCGGGCCGTCGTTCTCGATCTTCTTATCGCTCACAACGGCTCCGAGATGCCGTGCGCCCGGATGAATCGGAAGTGCACGTACATCAACAGCACGATCAACGCCGGTAGCACGAATACGTGCAAGGTGAAGAAACGCTGCAGGGTTGGCGGCCCGACCACCGGGCCACCTTGCAGCAATTCCTTGATAAACATGCCGAGCTGCTGGGGCGGCGTCAAGCCCGCGATCTTGATCGTGACCTCGGTGGCGAAGTAAGCCTTGGTGTCCCAAGGTAGGAGGTAACCGGTCAGCGAGAGGGCGAGGATGATCAGAAGCATCAGCACGCCGACCATCCAGTTGAGCTCGCGCGGCGCGCGGTAGGACCCGGTCCAGTACACGCGGGCCATATGGACCAGGACCATGATGATCAGGAGGTTGGCGCTCCAGAAATGAACGCCGCGGATCAGCCAGCCCAGGTACACCGTGTTCTGGATGAACTGCACGCTCGTGTAAGCAGGGGCTGGATTCCCGGTCGCGTCGGGGACGTAGTAGAGCGCCAGCAGCACGCCGGTCAAGAGCTGGAAGACGATCAGGATGAAGACCATCCCGCCGAAGCAGTAGTAGAAGGCGTTGGCGAAGTTCGGCACGCGCTGGTAGAGCGCCTCATCGACTGCTTTCGTGAATGGATAGCGCTCGTCGAGCCAGTCCACCACCGCCACCTGGATTTCGCGCGGGTGCGGGATCGCCATCTAAAAGCCCAGCACTATGCCCTCAACCTCGATGTCGCCCGGGTTAGCGCCTTGCTTCCAGGCTAAGTGAGAAAGGGGAACTGGAGCCGGCCCCCGAAGCACAGTGCCGTCCAGGTGGAACCGCGAACCGTGGCATGGGCAGTCGAATGTCCTTGCATCCTTGTTGAGCGCCACGGAGCAGCCGAGGTGTGAGCAGTTGATCGCGAAAACGCTGACCTTGCCCTGGTTCTTGACCACGAATCCGCCAAAGGCGAGCTCGCCCGACGCGTTGTCGCCTCCGCCGTCGGCCATGATGAACGCCGAGTTGGGGTTGCGGGGCGCATCGAACTTGACCGCATCGCCGTCCTGTAGTTGGTTGATGGGCGTCTGCAGCGCGATGTTGATGGGGCCTTTCTTCTGGCCTTTGGGAGGGGCCGGCCAGAAGAAGACGAGGATGGGAAGCAACCCTGTGATCACGGTCGCGGTCATCAGGCTTGCGAGCCACCAGCCGAGAAACGTCCGCCGGGTGATTCGCCTTGGGGCCGCAGCGTCTGCCATCCGGCTCAAATCTTAACGATCCAGGTAGGAAGGGAGGCCAACCGCATCGCGGACCTCGAGCATCGTCTGGCGAGCCACTTCGCGAGCGTTTTCGCTGCCCTCTTCGAGGATCTGATTCACGAGCGCCGGCGTGAGCTCCGCTCGGGCCTCCCGGAAAGGGCGGAAGGTCTCGATCATCCGCTCAGCGAGCAGCTTCTTCTTGTCGAAGCAGCCGATCTGCGCCTTGCGGCAGAGATCCCAGTAGTGCTCCCAGTCGTCGAAGAAGAACTTGTAGAACGCGCACACGTTGCACAGTCGGGGGTGACCGGGGTCCGTCTTGCGCGGCCGCTTGACGTCGGTGACCATGCTCATCACCTGCTTGCGAATCACGTCAGGGTCGTCGGTCACGCCGACGATGTTGCCGACGGTCTTCGACATCCGCTGCTTGCCGTCCGTGCCCTTGACGAGGGGCGTCTCTGTGAGGAGGGCGCGAGGTTCGGGAAACACCGGCGCGTAGGTGCGGTTGAACCTGCGTGCGACCTCGCGGACTAACTCCAGATGGGCGAGCTGGTCTTTGCCCACGGGCACCCCGCCGCCCTTCACGATCAGGATGTCCGCGCCCTGCAGGATGGGATACGAGAACAGGCCGAGGTTGACGTTGTCCGGGTGCAGCTTGGCCTTCTCCTTGAAGGTGGGCACGCGCTGCACCCAGCTCAAAGGCGTGACCATCGACAACAAGAGCGTCAGCTCGGCAACTTCAGGGACTTTCGACTGCAGGTACAGCACGCTCCGCTTCGGGTCGATGCCGACCGCGATCAGGTCGGCGGTCAGGTCGAAGACCTTGTCTTCCGCCTTGTGGCCGTCGGGCTCCGTGGTCAGCGCGTGGTAGTCGGCCACGAAGTAAAAGCACTCGTACTGGTTCTGCAGCTCGACCCAGTTCTTGGCCGCGCCGAGGTAGTTGCCGAGGTGGAATCGCCCCGTCGGGCGCATGCCGCTCAGGATGCGAATCCGGTCTGCCACGGCCGGAGTGTAACGAGGCCAACATCTACGATTCAGACAGTTGCCTGACAACGATCCAGCACTCGAAGGGCCGCCGAGCAGCCTAGGGCTCGGCTCGCGCGCTCTCCGCAACACGACGATCGTGCTCACCGCGAAGGTGGCCGCGCGCCTGATCGGCCTGTTCACGGTCTTGTACATGATCAGAAGGCTGGGCACCGACAACTACGGCGTGTTCAGCGCTCTCATCAACTTGACCGCGATCGCGAGCGTGGCCCTCGACCTCGGGTTCAATGTGCTGTTCGTCCGCGAAGGCGCCCGCCACCACGACCAGATCCAACGCTATCTGCGCAACGTGATGTCAGTTCGCCTTCTGATGTCGGTGGTCGCGCTGCTGCTGCTTGCCGCTCTCGTATATCCAATCGGGCTCGGCGACCTGATCGTCCCCGGCTTCGTTCTGATGGTGCTGACCTCGTACTCGACCCTGCTCCGCAACGGCCTCTACGCGGTTCAGCAGCTTGGCTTCGAGGCGATCGCAGTCGTGCTCGAGAGCGGTGTGCTGCTCGCCCTGGTGCTGTATGGAGGCATCACCCATCAAGGCGTGGCCTACTTCGTTTGGGCCTACGCCGGCCAGTACGCCTTCAGCTGCCTCTACTTCACTGGCCGCGTCGACGCGTCGGTGTACGCGGCCGCGTACAAGCCGATCGAAGCGCTCCTGTTTGTCCCGATCACGTTCCTGTCCATCGTCTTTCCGGTTTTGGCGGTCTATCACCGTGAGCGTCCGAAGGAGATGCTCGACGCGCTGAACCGCTTCTACAAGGCGCTGTTGCTGATGGGATGGCCCGCGAGCGTCGGCATCTTCGTCCTCGCTCAACCCCTGACTCCTCTGCTGCTCGGCAGTCAATTTGGAGCCTCTGAAGCCCCACTGAAGATTTTGGCGCTGGCTCTTGGATTGGCTTTCATCAACAACGTGTTCATCGGCGCCCTCAACGCGTCTGACCGGCAGGTCTCCTTCACGTGGGCCGCCGCATGGAGCGTCGTTGCGAACCTCGCGCTCAACTTCGCCCTCATCCCGCCCTGGAGCTACATCGGCGCCAGCTGGGCAACCGTGGGAACCGAGCTCGTGCTTGGGATCGCCGGCTGGGTGCTTACCGCGCGCCACGTCGGCAGGGTGCCGGTGCTGACCCTAGGCTGGCGCGTCATACTCGCGGGCCTGATCATGGGGGTCGCCATCTACCCGCTGAGCGCGGTGCGGGGATTTGAAGTCGCGATTCCCATCGCAGCCGGCGCCATAATCTATGCGGTCGCGGTGTTGCTTCTCCGCGCCCTCAGCGGGGAGGAGATCGCCTGGGCGCGCCGTGCGCTGGCGCTGGCGCGCTGATGAAGTCCAAGCCCCTCTACCTCAAACCCCGCGGCGCCACAGAGCCCGTCGCGTGGGAGGAGATCGCGGTCGACGCGCCGGAGGTCGGCCCACCAACCTCGCTCGATGATGCCCAATTCGTCGCGCTCGACGTCGAGACGACCGGCAACGCGCCGTTCCTCGTCCTCGAGATCGGCGCCGAGCGGTTCCGGCTCGACCGCACGCTGTCGTTCTTCGACACGCTTGTCGACTGCCGTGCGCCCATCAACCCATACGCACGCAGACGTCACCACATCGACCGCTCGATGCTGATCGGGGCGCCCGAGTTCAAGGACGCAAGACGGGGCTTCCTGCGTTTCGCTCAGGGCGCGGTGCTGGTAGAGCACAGCCACGACGCGTTCGACACCTGGCTTGTCGGACGCGGCCTGGAGAGCCCGCTCGAGCATCCGATCATCGACACCACGGCGCTGGCCCGGCTCGTGCTCGACCTGCCGAAGGGCCAGACGCCGGGGCTGGCCCGGCTCGTGGACGAGCTGGGACTCGACGTCACGCCGGCCCACGCGGCGCTCGACGACGCAAGGGCGACCGCGATGGTGTTCCGCGCGCTGATCGAGCGTGCGCGTGAAAAATTGGGCTGGAGATCGGTTGGCGACGTGGTGGCCGCGCTGCCGCGACCGGTGATCGACCGGACGCCGCCTAGTCGAAGAGGGTCATCTGCAGGTCCGGCTCGGGGTGCTCGAGGCCCGACAGTCCCACCCCGATCAGGCGCACCGGCCGCGACTCCACGTGCGACTTCTCCAGCGCCGAACGCGCGGCGCGGAAGATCGTCTCGACGTCGTCGGTCGGGCTCGTCCGGCTCACCTGGCGGCTCACGAGCCTGAAGTCAGGGAGCTTCAGCTTCACGTAGACCGTCCGCGCGCGCACGCCGTCGGTCTTCAGCCGTTCGGTGACTCGGTCGGTGAGGTCGCGAAGGGCGCGCTCGAGCTGGGCCCGGTCGCTGACATCGTCCTCGAACGTCGTCTCCGCCGAGATCGTCTTGGCGGGCCGGCTGCCGTCGACCGGCGCTCGGTCGCGGCCCTGGGCGAGTCGTTGAAGGACGGCGCCATTCGTGCCGAGCGCCTGGACCAGGCGTTGCGTCTCATAGGCGGCCAGCGCGCCCACGGTGCGCAGGCCCATCGCATGCAACCGCTCTTCGGTCTTCGGGCCGAGCCCCGGAATGACACCAATGGGCAGCGGCGCAAGGAAATCCGACTCCGTGCCGGGAAGGACGAGGACCAGGCCGTCGGGTTTGCGGGTCCCGCTCGCCACCTTGGCGACCAGCTTTGAGGTCGCGGCGCCAACCGATGCGGTGAGCCCGACCTCCGTGTGGACTTGGAACTTGATCCGGCGCGCCACATCATCCGCGGTCGACGTGCCGTGCCTTGTGCGCGCGGTGACGTCGAGGTAGGCCTCGTCGAGCGCGACGCCCTCGACCAGCTCCGGTGATGTGAAGCGGCGGAAGATCTGGTGGACGACCCGGCTTGCCTCACGGTAGCGGGCGCCATCCGGCGCGACCACGGTCAGCTGGGGGCACACCTGAAGGGCCTCGTGCAGCGGCATCGCAGAGCGGACCCCATAAGCACGCGCCTCGTATGACGCGCCCATCACGACCGCTCGCCGCGACCGCCCCGCGACAGCGATTGGAATGCCGCGCAGCTTGGGGTCGTCCCGCTGGTGGACGGACGTGTAGAAGGCGTCCAGGTCGACATGCAGGATCGTCCGCGGCCAGTTGTCGGGTCGTGCCATCTGTTGTGCAGGCGCCAGTCTGCCACAACAACATGTGGCCTACCGCTGGTTCAGGGGGTCGGAGTCGGACTCGCTCCCAGCGCCGTGACCACGTTTTCGAAAACGTTGGATAGCTGATTGCCCATCGCCAGCAGGGCCACGATCACCAGGATCGATACCAGGACCGCGACCGCCGCAAATCCAAGGATGGTGACGACCACGGCCGTTGCGGTCCCGCCGCCGCCCGCGCGTGCGGGTGCGGCGGCACCGCGATTCGGCTCCCAGGTCTGGCCGTTCCACCGCCACAACCGGTCCGCGGAGACCGCGGCCTTCCACTGTGAGCCGTCCCACCACCAGAAGCCATCGGGCGAAAACATGGTTTCCTGGTGCGGCGGAGGGATCTGGCCGGGGGGATCGGCTCCCATCTCCTGAACGATAATCCGGGGACGATGAAGGGAGTGATACTCGCCGGCGGCACCGGCAGCCGGCTGCATCCGCTGACGCGGATCACCAACAAGCACCTGCTGCCGCTCTACGACCGCCCCATGATCAACTACGGGATCGAGGCGCTCGTCGGCGCCGGGGTGGGGGAGATCATGCTCGTCACCGGCGGCACTCACGCGGGTGAGTTCCTGCGTTTGCTCGGCAACGGGCACGAGTTCGGCATCGACCGGCTGTTCTATGCGTACCAGGAGAAGGCTGGGGGAATCGCGGAGGCATTGGGCCTCGCGGAGAAGTTCGTGGCCGGCGACCGCTGCGTGGTGCTCCTTGCCGACAACGTTTTTGAGCGCTCCCTTCGCCCATGCGTGGAAGCGTTCCGCAAGCAGAAGAGCGGGGCGCGGGTCGTGCTCTCCCGGGAGAGCGACCGGGCGCACCTCTGTAACCTGGGTGTAGCTGAGTTCGACGGCAACCACAGGATCGCCCGGATCATCGAGAAACCGGAACAGCCGCCCAGCGACTTCGCGGTGACGGGCGTGTATTTCTACGACGAGTCCGTCTGGAGAGTCCTGCCCGAGCTGAAGGTATCGGGGCGTGGCGAGCTCGAGATCACCGACGTCAACAACTGGTACCTCGACCACAGCCAGATGGAGTACGACGTGCTCGATGGATTCTGGGGTGACGCGGGCGAGTCGATCCCCGCCTACCATGCGGTCGGCGATTTCGTGCGTGCGCACGGCGCGAACAACGAATCGTGACCCGGCGAGAACCGGTCATCGAGGGCGTCGTTGTCAAAGACCTCGTGACGCATGGAGACGAGCGCGGTTTCTTTCGCGAGGTCATCCGGGAAACCGACGGCTTCTTCGAGCATTTCGGCCAGTGGAGCCACTCGCTGATGCATCCGGGTGTGATCAAGGCATGGCACATCCACCAGCGGCAGACCGACTGGTGGTACGCGATCGGGGCGCTCAAGGTCGCGCTCTACGACACGCGCGAGGGGTCGCCGACGAAGGGTCAGCTGATGGAGCTGCTCATGGGAGACGGAGCGCCCTCGTGCCTGAAGATCCCACCCGGTGTCGCGCATGGCTGCCGCGCGCTCGAGCGCACGCATCTTCTCTACGTGACGTCGGGCGTGTACGCCCCGGATGACGAGGGTCGGATACCTCACGACGACCCGACGATCGGCTACGACTGGACATCCGGGCCGCGCATCACGTGAGCCGGCCGCTCAAGCGCCTCCTGGTTGCGGGAGCGGCCGGGTTCATCGGCTCCAACTTCGTCCGCCACCTGCGACAGAAGCGCCCTGAGGTGGAGGTCACCGTCCTCGACAAGCTCACGTATGCAGGCAACCTGGCGAATCTCCACGAGTTCGATGGCCAGCCGGGTTACCGATTCGTGCATGGCGACATCTGCGATGCTGGGCTGGTCGACTCGCTGGCGGAGGAGTGCGACGCCATCGTCAACTTCGCCGCCGAGACACATGTCGACCGCTCGCTGATCGATCCTCTGGCGTTCATCGACACCGATGTGCGCGGGACGGCCGTGCTGTGCGAGGCCGCGCGAAGGCACGAGCACCAGGTGTTCGTTCTCGTCAGCACCGACGAGGTCTACGGTCACGTGGGCGAGGGCCGGTCGTTGGAAACCGACGCCTTCCGGCCGCGGAGCCCTTACTCGGCAAGCAAGGCGGGCGGCGAGCATCTCGCGCATGCCTACGCCGAAAGCTTCGGGCTACCACTGCTGGTGACCCGCGGCTCCAATAACTACGGTCCAAACCAGTACCCGGAAAAGCTCATCCCGGTCTTGATCACCAACGCGATGGATGGCTTGCGGCTCCCGCTGTACAACGACGGCACCGCGGTGAGGGACTTCATCTACGTCGAGGACCACTGCCGCGCGATCGACCTTGTTCTCCATGAGGCTCCCGCCGGCAACGTGTACAACGTCGGTACGGGGGGTGAGACGAGCGGCCTGCAGGTTGCCGAGGCGGTGCTCGACATCATGGGCAAGCCCCGCAGCCTCATCGAGTTCGTCGCGGATAGGCCAGGGCACGACTATCGGTACGCGGTCGACATCTCAAAGATCACTGCCCTTGGATGGGAACCGCAGGTCACCTTTCCCGAAGGCCTCGAGCGGACGGTGCGCTGGTACGAGGAGCATCCAGAGTGGTGGCGGCCCCTCAAGTCGGGCGAGTACTGGGAGTACTACCGGCGCAACTACCGACCGCTGGTCACCTAGAGGTCAGCCGGAAGCAGAAGCCTCGCGAATCAGCCGCCACTCGCCGCCATCCCACCAGTAGTGCCCGTCGTCAGAGCGCAGCGCGTTGGGCGGAATATCGTGCGATGACTCGCGCCAGGCCTGGCCGTCCCACCAGTACCGCCCGTCCGGCGACATATGGAGCTCGATCCCGGCGGCGCGCTGCATGCGCGGCCGGCGCCGCCACACGAGGAGCACGATGAGAGCGGCGAGCAGCGCGACCGCGACGGCTCCGCCCAGCACGTACGCGGCAGGCGTCACTAGCTTCAGAGGGTCGGCCAGGATCGACCGCGCCGACTCCGGCCACTGCGAAGGCGGGATCGTGTACGGCGGAGCGGTGTCGTACTGGCGCCTGGTCTGGCTTGGCGCGGAATCGCCGAGGTCGTCGGACCCGGAAACGAGCCCGATGATGAAGTAGTCGTTGCCCTTGACGAAGTAGGCGACGTCGGCGTAGGCGGGGGTGGTCGGGTCGGCAAAGTGCACCCCATACGCCGTCTCGATGCCGGTGATCGACATCGCGCTCTTGTAGAACTGGTCGGCTTTGTCCAGCTCCTGCGACGTCCCCAACCACTTCTTGGCGCCAGTTCCGCCGCTGAAGGCGATCACGATCTCGAGCAGAAGATGGCTTGAAGCCTGCTGGACCCAGCTGCGGCCGTATCCGGAGACGAACCCGTCGCGCTGCAGGGTGGTCTGTGTCCCCGAAGAATCGGCCGGTCCGAGGAAATCGACGTAGTCCTTGAGGCTGAACGATCCCTCGAGGGCGAGGCCCTGGGTGTCCTCCTTGTAGTCGGAGGCCGGGGGCGCCGCCAGCAGGGTATCCAGGCTCGGCGACGGCGAGGGGGCCGCGAGCGCGGTGACCGGCAGCAGCGCGACCGTCATCGCGGCAGCCGCGGCGGCTGCGATCAGGCGTGAGAGCGGGAGCTCAGGAGCTTTGCGGCCACTCTGGCGGTTGAGATGGCTGCGAGCCGGCCTGGGGGACCGGGCGCCAATTCTGCCCATCCCACCAGAGTGCGCCATCGTTGGATCTCTGCGCCGAAGGAGGCGCATCTGCGGCTGCGTCGCGCCAGTTCTGGCCGTCCCACCAGTACTTACCATCCGTCGACATTTGAA
>WNGM01002900.1_pt1 | contig 13788 bp, 14 predicted proteins | sample 5400571 | NCBI WGS metagenome assembly WNGM01 (sample SAMN13153378, study PRJNA577476) | soil metagenome | isolation source: 100 cm soil or saprolite under Garry oak tree replicate 2 | place: USA:California | collected 2016-06-15
ACCGGATGCGGACGTCCCGGGCGTCACACGATCCTCCGCCGCTCCTCGGGCAGCACACGGAAGAGATCCTCCGATCCCTCGGCTACGACGCGGACCGGATTGGGGCCCTCCGGAGGGACCACGTCGTGTGAGGGATCCCGTGCCGCTCGCGCTCCTCTTCGACCTCGACGGCACGCTGATGGACACGCTTGAGACGATTGTCGAAGCGATGAACGCGGCATGCAACGACCTCGGCGTCTCCCCTCCGTTCCGCGCCGAGGAACTGCGGCCTACGATCGGAATGCCGGTGCAGCGCGAGTTGCAGCTGCTCCGCGGGATCGTCGGGCCGTTGGCGGACGAGTTCACGGATCGCTATTACGCGCACTTCACGCGCGCCGTCGAGCGCGGCGTCCGTCTGTATCCGGAGGTGAAGGAGACCTTCCCCTCCTTCGCCGGGCGACCGATCGCCTCGATGTCGACCCGACGGGCCCACCAGGTCGACCAGATGCTTCGCGCCACCGGGCTGCGCGGGGTCTTCCGATCGGTGGTGGGAGGCGACCAGGTGTCTCGACCGAAACCCTTTCCCGACTTGCCGTTGCTCGGAGCGAAGGCGCTCGGTGTCTTGCCCGAGGCCTGCGTCGTGATCGGGGACAGCCCCGTCGACATCCAAGCGGGTCGCTCCGCCGGCATGAAGACGATCGCGGTCCTCTACGGCTACGGCGATCCAGCCGCGGTCGCCAATGCGGCACCGGACGCGACGATCCGTCGGTTCTCCGAACTCCCTCCGGTCGTCCGAACCCTCGAACGCTGAACGCGCAAAACCCTTATCCGCGCACCTCGGCTTCCGATGGCCGTGGCCCGACGGGCGAAGGCCAAGCGGCGTCCCAAGCCCGCGAAACGCGGCTCCGCGGAGCCGACCGTCGCGCTCGGCCGGACCTACAGCGGCGTTCCGGTCCCCGTGGTCGTCGCCCCGCGGGAGCTGACCGCGGAGGAGTTCCCCGCTCGGATTGGATTCCCGGGACAGCCGCCCTTCACACGAGGCGTCCGCGCGACGATGTACCGAGGACGCCTGTGGACGATGCGACAGTATGCGGGATTCGGCACCGCGAAGGAGACGAACCGCCGATTTCGGTACCTGCTGTCCCAGGGGAACGAGGGCCTGAGCGTCGCCTTCGACCTGCCGACGCAGATGGGCTACGACAGCGACGCGCCGATGGCGCGGGGAGAGGTGGGTCGGACCGGCGTCCCGATCCCGACGATCGCGGAAATGCGCACGCTCCTGGACGGCCTCCCGCTCGGCCGCGTGAGCACAAGCATGACGATCAACGCGACCGCGACAATCCTCCTCGCGTTGTACATCGATGTGGCGGAAAAACAGGGCGTCCCCCGTGCAGAGCTCCGAGGTACGGTCCAGAACGACATCCTCAAGGAGTACATCGCTCGGTCGACGTACATCTACCCGCCGGACGCGTCCATGCGCCTCGCGATCGACGTCATCGAGTTCTGTGCGCGGGAGGTCCCGAAGTGGAACGCCATCAGCGTGAGCGGATACCACATCCGCGAGGCGGGCGCGACGGCGGCGCAGGAGATCGGCTTCACCCTTGCGAACGCGGTCGCCTACCTCGAGGCGGCCGTCAAGCGCGGCCTCGAGATCGATGTCATTGCGCCGCAGATCTCCTTCTTCTTCAATGCCCACATGGACCTCCTGGAGGAGATCGCGAAATTCCGCGCGGCCCGGCGCCTATGGTCCTCGATCATGGCCGAGCGGTTCCACGCGACGAAGCCGGAATCGCTGGCGTTGCGGTTCCACGCGCAGACGGCCGGTGTCGCCCTGACGGCCCAGCAACCGGAGAACAACGCGGTCCGCGTCGCGATCCAGGCGCTCGCCGCGGTCCTCGGCGGCGCGCAGTCCCTGCACACGAACAGCATGGACGAGGCCCTCTCGCTGCCCTCGGAGAAGGCGGTTCGGCTCGCCCTCCGCACACAACAGATTCTCGCCCATGAGAGCGGCGTCGCGAATACGATCGACCCGACTGCCGGCTCCTTCGTCATTGAGTCCCTGACGGCTCGGCTGGAGTCCGAGGCATCCGACCTGATCCGAGAGGTGGACCGGCGCGGAGGGATGCGGAAGGCGATCGAGTCGGGCTGGGGCCAGCGAGAGATCGCGGACTCGGCGTACCGATTCCAGACGGAACTCGAGAGGGGCGAGCGGACGGTCGTCGGGGTGAACGCGTACGTCGAAGGGAGCGGGAGCGTCCCGCTGTATCGAGCGGACCCGAAGCTGGAGGCCGAGCAGGTCCGACGAGTCCGGGCCTTCCGGAAGGCCCGCGACGCCAAGGCGGTCGACCGGGCACTCCGCGAACTCGAGCGAGCTGCGGGGTCCAAGGCGAACCTCATGCCCGCGATCCTGTCTGCGGTGCGGGGGAATGCGACGCTCGGCGAGATCAGCGACGTGCTCCGATCGTCGTTCGGCACGTACCGGGAGCGGCAGGAGATATGACCAACCGCGCGCACCACGTGGGCATTGCGGTGAAGCGGCTGGAGGACGGCCTTGCCCTTTACCGGACGCTCGGCCTGGAGCCCGAGTCGGTTGAGGACGTACCGACGGAAGGCGTGCGGGCCGCCTTTCTCCGGGCCGGCGGCGTTCGGGTCGAGCTGCTGGAGTCGCTCCGGTCGGACGGGGTGATCGCCCGCTTCATCGAGCGCCGGGGGGAGGGGGTCCACCACCTCGCCTTCGCGACGGACGACATCCGCGGCGCGATGGGACGATTCCGGGCGGCCGGCCTCGAGCTCGTGGACTCGGAACCGCGTCGCGGGGCCCACGACCGGCTCGTCGCCTTCGTCCATCCCCAGTCCGCGCACGGCGTCCTCCTCGAACTGGTGCAGGATACGGACTGATCCGGGCGGTCCGTCCCTCAGCAGGATTAGGCTGACTCCCGCCGAGAAGGTTTATCCAACCTCGAACGGTCCGCGGCTGCCGTGACTATTGCAGGCGCCGCCGTTTCGGCCGCCGCGACCGTCGTGAGCGCAGCTTTCGCGGCTCTCGTCTTGCATCAGTGGCTCGGCCGCCGCAGGCCGTACCAGTTTGCGTGGTCCCTCGGACTCGGGCTGTACGCCATTGCCGCGTTCACGCAGTTCCTCGGAGAGGAGTACGGCTGGTCCGTCCCGGTGTACAAGCTCTACTACCTCATCGCCGCCCTCCTCGTCGCGGTCCTGGGGATCGGGTCGACGCTGCTCGTTCATCGCCGGGCCGGGATCGGGTTCGCTCTCTACACCGCGATCGTCTTCGTGGGGTTCGCCATCGCGGTCGCCGGGACCGCGGTGGATCCGGCCGCATTCGCCCTGCCCTTCTCTGTCGCCGGGACGGCAATCCCCGACGGGAACGTTCGCGCGTTCTCGTATCTCTTCACGATTCCGGGGAGTGCCGCCCTGATCGGGGTCGCGGTCTACTCGTTCTGGCGGACGCGACTGCGGTTCAACCTCTCGATCGGGATTGGGGCGCTCATCGTCGCGGCGGGAGGCTCCCTCGCCCGCCTGTCGTTCTCCTGGGCGCTGTACATCGGCGAGTTGCTCGGGATCGCCGTGATGTTCTGGGGCTTCCTCGCGAGCCAAGACGTTGTCAAGGCGCGGGCGCCGGCTCGGGCACAGATTGCCTCATGACCCGAGAACGTTGAAATACCGGCCCGCAGGTCCATCGGCCGTGAAAGTCGGCGAGTTTCACGACTCGAACCGGAAGATCGTCGGGCGGACCGTGCTCCACCATGACGTCCTCGAGTCGACGAACGAGACCGCAAAGGAACTCCTCGAGACCGACATCGAGGAAGGCCTCGTCGTCTGGGCCGATCGACAGGTCGCCGGTCGCGGCCGGCAAGGCCGGGCCTGGGCCTCCCCCGCCGGGGGTCTGTACGTGTCCATCATCCTCCGGCCCAAGGAGGCGCACGCGTGGATCCTCGGGTTGCTCATCGGAATGCCCGTGGTGAAGGCCCTCCGGCACTTCGGGGTGTTCGCGGGCCTGAAGTACCCGAACGACGCGGTCTACCAAGGCCGCAAGATCGCGGGCCTCCTATGCGAGGGCGTGTATCGGCGAGACGTGTACCATGTCGTCGCGGGCATCGGCGTGAACACGAACGTCGACCTGGACAAACTCCCGCCGGACGTCCAGCCGAACGCGACCACGTTGAAGCGGGAGGTGAACCTGTTCGTGGCGAACGATGAGTTCCTCGACTACCTCCTGAACCAGGTCGACGACCTGTACTCGCGCTACCGGAACACGCGGGTCGAATTCCTCCTGAAGGATTACCGGGGACAGTGCACGACGATCGGGAAGCGCGTCGCGGCCACCACGTCGAAGGGGAAGATGACCGGACGCGCGTACGACATCGCCGCCAACGGCGCCCTCGTCATCATGGACGACGCAGGCGGCAAACACGAGTTCGTCGAAGGGTCCCTCGAGGTGCTCAAGTGAGCCCGATCGAACGCTAGGAATGCGGGAGGATGCCGTGCTCCCTCTCCCGTCCGTGGGGCAGACCGCGAAGGATTAAAGACGCGCCTCCGCGTTCGGCGCCCCATGGCGGTCGACGAACGCGTCGAGGAGCTGCGCCGACGGAAAGCCCTCTCGAAGGTGGGCGGCGGCAAAGAGCGGGTCGGCGCGCAACGGGCGAAAGGCAAGCTCGCGGCCCGGGAGCGATTGGACCTCCTGTTGGACCCGGGATCGTTCGTCGAGACCGATCCGTTCGTCGAGCATCGCACGACGGACTTTGGCATGGACAAGAAACGGATTCCGGGGGATGGCGTCGTCACCGGCCACGGCACAATCGACGGCCGGACGGTGTTCGTCTTCTCGCAGGACTTCACCGTCTTCGGGGGGAGCCTCGGCGAGATGCACGCGAACAAGATCGTGAAGGTCATGGACCTCGCGATGAAGGTCGGGGCGCCCGTCGTGGGGCTGAACGACAGCGGAGGCGCGCGGATCCAGGAGGGCGTCATCAGCCTCGGCGGCTACGCGGAGATTTTCTTTCGCAACGTCCTGGCGTCGGGGGTCGTACCGCAGATCAGCGCGATCTTGGGACCGTGCGCCGGCGGGGCCGTCTACAGCCCCGCGATGACGGACTTCATCGTCATGGCGAAGGGCACCTCGAACATGTTCATCACGGGCCCGGAGGTGATCAAGGCCGTCACCGGGGAGGACGTCAGCTTCGAGGAACTCGGGGGCGCGATGACCCATGCCGAGAAGAGCGGCGTGGCGCATTTCGCCGAGGACGACGAGAAAGCGGCCCTCCGGGTGGTTCGCAAACTGCTCAGCTACATCCCATCGAACAACGTCGACGACCCTCCGATCGTACGGACGGACGACGAAGCGAGCCGCATGGACCCGGAGCTCGCCGCCGTCGTGCCTCGGGAGCCCGACAAGCCGTACGACATGCGCGACGTCATCACCCGAGTCGTCGACCGCGGATCCTGGTTCGAGGTGCACGAGCATTGGGCGCAAAACATCGTCGTGGGCTTCGCGCGGCTCGAAGGCTATCCGGTCGGCGTCGTCGGGAACCAACCGAAGGTCCTCGCGGGCACGCTCGACATCAATTCGTCGATCAAGGCCGCGCGGTTCGTGCGGTTCTGCGATGCGTTCAACATCGGCCTCCTGACTTTCGTCGACGTCCCGGGGTTCCTCCCCGGCATCGAGCAGGAATACGGAGGGATCATCCGCAACGGGGCGAAGCTCCTCTTCGCGTACAGCGAGGCGACGGTCCCGAAGGTCACGGTCATCACCCGGAAGGCGTACGGCGGCGCGTACGACGTCATGTGCTCGAAGCATATCCGAGGCGATTTCAATTTCGCGTGGCCGTCCGCGGAGCTGGCGGTCATGGGGCCCGAGGGGGCGGTCCAGATCGTCTTCAAGAAGGAGATCGAGGAGGCCCAGGAGCCAAAGAAGCGGGAGGCGCAGCTCGTTCGCGAGTATCGAGACCGTTTCGCGAACCCGTATATCGCAGCGGGGATGGGCTACCTCGACGACGTGATCGAGCCGCCGGAGACACGGCCACGCGTCATCAGCGCCTTCACCGTCCTCCGGACCAAGCGCGAGGCCCGTCCGCCGAAGAAGCACGGCAACATTCCGCTCTGACGCGGGGGAACATGTTCCGGCGGCTGTTGATCGCGAACCGCGGCGAGATCGCGATCCGAATCGCGCGCACCGCCCGTGCGATGGGAATCCGCTGCATCGGCGTGTACTCCGAAGCGGATCGGGCGGCCCTCCACCGCCGCTCGATGGACGAGAGCCACGAGATCGGCGGCCCTTTGCCCTTCCAGAGCTACTTGGACATCGACGCGATCCTGAGAGCCGCGAAGGATTCGGAGGCCGAGGCGATTCATCCCGGGTATGGATTTTTGTCCGAGGACCCGGCCTTTGCGGCGCGCTGCGCCGAAAACGGGGTCGTCTTCGCGGGCCCGCCGCCGAACGCAATGGCCCTCACCGGTAACAAGATTGCGGCCCGTCGGGCGATGGCGGAGGCTGGCGTGCCCGTCACGGAAGGCGTCGACCGTGTACTCCGAACGGCCGACGAGGCCCGTTCGATTGCGTCGGAACTTGGATACCCGGTGCTCCTCAAGGCGACGGCGGGCGGCGGCGGCATCGGTATGGCCCGGGTCGATCGGTCGTCGGACCTCGCCGCGGCCTGGGAGTCCGCCCGCTCAGTCGCGCGCGCGAACTTCGGAAATCCGGATGTCTTTCTGGAAAAGTACCTCCGCAAAGCCCGACACGTGGAAGTGCAGGTCTTGCTCGCGGCACGGGGCGCCGGCATCGGCTTCGTCGAACGGGAGTGCAGCGTGCAGCGACGGCACCAGAAGCTCGTCGAGGAGACCCCGTCTCCGGCGGTCGCGCCGAGGCTGCGGGCGCGCCTCATCGAAGTGGCGGTCCGCGGGTTGCAAGCGCTCGGGTACCGCAATGCGGGCACGGTCGAGTTCCTGCTCCACGAGGGCCGTTTCACGTTCAACGAGGTGAACGCGCGACTCCAGGTCGAGCATCCGATCACGGAGATGGTCACGGGCGTGGATCTCGTGCGGCAGCAACTTCGCATCGCGGCGGACGAGGGGCTTGAAATCTCCGCGAACGAGATCCGCCGCCGAGGACATGCGATCGAGTGTCGCGTGAACGCGGAAGATCCGCTCCGGAACTTCCTTCCGTCCCCGGGTAGGATCGTCGCGTACCAAGAGCCGTCCGGACCAGGAGTGCGCGTGGACAGCGGCGTGGGGGTCGGTTCGACGGTGCCGCCCTACTACGATCCGTTGCTCGCGAAACTAGTCGTCCACGCCGGCACGCGGGAACTCGCAATCCGACGGATGCTTGAAAGCGTGGATGCGTTCGAGATCCACGGCGTCCACACGAACCTGCCGTTCCATCGAGCGCTGCTCCGCGAACGCCGGTTCGTGCGAGGCGATCTCTGGACCACGATGGTCGCGGACCTGCGGATCGCGGAACGGATCAAGGGCCGCGGACCTTGGGAGGAGCGGGTTGCGGCGATCGCCGCGGCCCTCGCCGCGGACGGCCGCCTCGCGGCCGGCCCTACGTATCCGATCGAGCGGCTTCGGCCATCCGGGTGGGCGCTCGCAGGGCGTCGGCAAGGTCTCTCGGGAGGTGCGCATGCGATTCCGGCTCGTCATCGATGGTGAGTCCCGAGACATCGATCTCTCTCGTGATTCCAAGGGCATCGCGGTCCGCGTGGATGGATCGGAATATCGAGCCCGAACCAAACCCAGGAAGGAATGGATCGCGGTGCGGCTCGGGTCCGAAACGCATCGGATCCGGTTCAAGGGTCGCGAAGCGATTGTCGACGGGCACCGGCACACGATCTCCATCGGGGACGCGACCGAGGATCAACCCGAGAAGGCGCGCCCGGGGATGATCCGGGGAGCCGCGATCGACGTGCGGTCGTCGATGCCGGGCCGTGTTGTCCGGGTGCTGGTCGCTCCCGGTGCGCGCGTGCGGCGAGGGCAGACCCTCTTGGTTTTGGAGGCGATGAAGATGCAAAACGAGATTCCCGCGCCGCAGGACGGCGTGGTGCGGCGCCTCAACGCGACCGAAGGCGAGACGATCCCCGCGGATCGGGTCGTCGCCGTGATCGAGCGCCGCTGACCCGGGGCACGTCGAGGATGTGTCGCAGTCGGTCCTTCTTCGTGACGAGATACCGACGGTTCGTGGCCGTCGGGGCGATCTGCAGCGGGATCCGTTTGGAGACCCGCACGCCATACGCCTCGAGTTGCTCGATCTTCGCGGGGTTGTTCGTCATCAACCGCACCGATTTCACGCCGAGCACGCGGAGAACGCAGGCAGCGCACTTGTACGAGCGGAGGTCCGCGGGGAATCCCAAGAGGCGGTTCGCATCCACCGTGTCGAGCCCGTGGTCTTGGAGGTGGTACGCCGCGACCTTGTTCGCGATCCCAATTCCGCGGCCCTCCTGCGCGAGGTAGATCAGGGCGCCGTGCGACGCGGCTCCGATTCTCTTGAGTGCGGCATCGAGCTGGGCGCCGCAGTCACACCGCTTGGATCCGAACACGTCGCCGGTGATGCATTCCGAGTGGAGACGGACGAGCACGTCCTGTCGGCCGGCGATTCGACCCTTTACCAACGCGACGTGCTCTTCTCCCGTGAAGGGACATTGGAACGCGTGGATGCGGAAGGGCCCGTAACGCGTAGGGAGGCGAGCCGGCACGGTGAGGAGGATGTTATCACAAAGCGCTTCGCGCTTCCCGGCCATGACGCCGTTCCGATGGACTGGCTCTATATAAGAATTCGGCCGCAAACTCGCCGCATCAGCGCTCGGACTCCAGGTGAGCGACGATTAGCGCGGGCGCCGCGCCGATCGCGGTCGCGGTTTCCAGGACAATTCCGCGATCTGTGAGGTCGAAGTGATAGTGGCCCAGCGGGTACGCGTCACGGTCATCGAGGCCCCGCGGACCGAGCCCGAACACGAGGAGGAGCGACGTCCCCCCGCGCAGCAGGTCCGCGAGGCGCTTGGCCGTCGCGGCCTTCTTCGCGTCCGGACGATTCGTTGTGATCACGGGTTCTCCGAGCTGCGGCGGGAACCCCCGTCGCGGGAAGTCGAACGTTGCAAAGCGACCCGCGTCCGCGAGTTCCCGGAGGTACTTGCCTTCCTCCCCGATGCTCGTCGTCCCGGAGACCCACACGGCGATTTCCTGGGGCGTCCGCAAGCCGTTCTGATACGGGAACCCGAACGTTGCGAGATTGCAGTCGAACGCGAGTGCGACGGGTGCCGCGCGAGCGATCGCCCGGCGGTGCGCTTCCGCAAACCTCACCGGGTCGTACGAGTTGTACAAGCCAATCGTCATGCGTCCGCGGGCCATCTGAGGCGACGATGCCATCGGAGTTATTTGCAGGTGCGCTTGCCTGGTGGACTCTGCCGCCGCACAGAACACGGGCCCAGGGACGCTGAATCTTGAACTACCCTTCGAGGGATGTCCCATCGTGCAGATGTTCTACTACACGGTCGACGGCGGTCGCGTCGCGGGCCTCCCGGGGCCGGCATACATGGAGTGGGACTTCGCTCGGTTGCGGAAGATGGGGTATTCCGTCGTCGTGAGCCTCGAGTGCGACCGCCTGAACACGTTCGAGATCGAAGACGCCGGGTTCGAGCACAAGAAGATTTGCATCGAGGACTTCTCGGCTCCTTCGTTCGACCAGATCGACGAGTTCGTCGCTTTCCTCGACTCGAAACTCGGGGAGGGCAAGAAGGTCCTCGTGCACTGCTACGCGGGCCGGGGCCGGACCGGGACGATGCTCGCCGCGTATCTCATCCACCGGGGCATGTCGTCCGATGCGGCGATCGGCGAGATCCGGGCGCGTGCCGGAGAGGCCTACGGCACGATTCGCGGCGTCATCGAGCCGGAGCAAGAGGAAGCCTTGCATCAGTATGCCGGCCTCGTCCGAGGGACCTAGGGGCCGGCTCACTTCAGCTCCACGAGTTCCTCGCCTTCCCAGGTGTATTTCTTCTGCTTGCGCTTCTTGTGGACCCCTTTCTGCAGGAGGTATCCGACGAGGAGCGGCAACCCGATCGTCGCATCGACGAGGCTCTGAGCCATCTTCGCGTCCTTGTGGAACTTGCCCCACGACTGGCTCTCCTCGAAGGTGCAACCGCTCAAGCCGCCCCACTGCGGCACGTCCGTCGTGATCTGCGCGGCGTACATGTGCGGGTTCTCCGGGTAGCCCATGACCTCCTGGATCACCTCGACCTGGGAAATGTAGTTCTTGGGCGTGCCGCCGCCGACATAGAAGACGCCCGTCCTCGGGGACTTTAGCTTGACCTGGGCGATCTCGTAGTTGTCCTTGATCGAGTCGATCGCGATGGGATTGCGGCCCGCCTTCACCCGATCGTGATGGTGCTTCGCGAGTGCAATCCCGACGGACGAGTCGTTCAGAGCCGGCACGAAGTACGGGATCCCCTTCCGATAGCAGGTGCCGACCAGGCTGTTCGGATCCTTCTCGGCAATCTTCCCCATCATCGCGAGGAACTCGCGGCTGCTGTACGACCTCGGTTCGAGGGAGTCCGCGAGGGCCGCGATCTCCTCGTCGCACTCCCGGAACAGCGATTCGTCCGCAAGGGTATCGTACACGCGGTCCAGGAAGTGCTCCCGGAGCACGATGTCGTCCGCGTCGGGCGAGGACCGGTAGTGCCGGTAGCCGTGGGCCTCGTAGAAGTCGTGGTAGGCGATCGCTCCCGTCGTCACGACGACGTCGACCAGGCCGAATTCGACCATGTCCCGCATGACCTTCCGCAGCCCGCCCGGCGTCAACGCGCCCGCGCCGCCGAAGAAGACCGTGCACTTCGGATCCGTCATGGCGTTCTCGAGCACGGAGGCGCAGAGGCCGAGCGTCCTCGCTTGGAACGAGATGTGCTTGTAGCCGTCCACGAGGTCTGCGACCGTCTTCGTCGTCTCGAGGTCGAGATGCTCGATCGGGACCGACGTGAGGTCGGCTTTCGTGGGCTTCTTGCTCGCCATGGCCGGCCCAATGTGCGTCTCGGGCTAAAGGCTTCGGTTCTACGCCTTCTTCTTCCCTTCGACGGCTTCGGCGATCGCGCGGGACTTCTCTTTCGGCCTCGAACAGACGGCGTACTCGTCTCCGTCGAAGAACACGTCGAGGTCGGGGTTCGCTCTCTGAATATCCTGAATCCGCTGCATGATGTCCTTCAGGGTAATCGACTCGTCGTTCGGGTCGATCCGCACGATAATCCGCTTCGCGATCTCCGTCCCCACGGCTTGCCCCTGCTCCGAAATCCCGTCGAGACCGTCAGACCCGTCCGACCGTATAAATACTATTCCGGCGCGGGCGCCGTGCGGAGATTCGCGCTCGCATACGTGCGCTAGATTGATGGATGATACTGGCGACCTTACGATTATATACCCTCTCGGAAGGTAGTGACGCGAACCGGTTCAGCGGAGTCGGTCGTGCGAACTATGCTGCGGGAGGCCAGGGCCTGATGGCGATGAAGCCCACGGACGGCACCGTGGCCCAGGTCTGTCGGGTCTGCGGCGGGGAAGTGAACCCGCACGGGGAATGCGTCGTCTGCGGCACCAAGCAGTCCGCGTCGGGCGCCAAGGCGGAGGACAAAGGCCTCGGCACGTGGCTCAAGAGCGAATCCGTCGGCGGCTTGAATGCATGGATGGGCGCGGAGGCGACCGGCGCCGACTCCCGGGACGATGCACTCCGCAAGTGGCTCGCGGGCGAGGATGACGCCTTCCAGGAATGGATTGGCGTCCCGACGGTCACCGGTGGCGCGAAGGCCGGGCGAACGGCGGACCAGGTCTCGGACGACAAGCTCCGGGATCTGCGGGCGAAAGGCCTCGAGGTCGACGGCCTGCGCGCGGAACTCGAGTCGATGCGCGCGACGTTGAACCGGGAGCTCGCGAACCTCCGAACCGGCCGATTCGATCCGGTCCGTTACATCGAGGAGACGGCGAACCTCTCGAAGCAGCTCCAGACGGAGATCGCGAAGCGGAAGGAGCTCGAGCAGGATATCGAGCACATCAAGAAAGGGTCCATTGCGGTCATCAAGTACGTCAAATCGCAGCAACTCAAAGCAGGCAGCTCGCCCGATGCGAGGAAGCGGCTCGACCAGGAGGTGAAGGCCCGGCAGTCACTTGAAGCGCAGGTCGCGGACATCCAGGCGGTGAACGACCAGCTCCGGAAGCAGATCGACGCCGGCCTCGCGAAGATGAAGCCGGATCAGCGGGAGCTGAAGAAGCGCGAGATCTCGTTGGGGGAGCGCGAGGCGGCGCTCCAAACGAGGGAGGCGCGCCAAGCCTCCGTCGGCGCGGGAGACGCGGGTGCTCCGAGCGAGGAGCTGAGGCGTCGCCTCGAGGAGGAACTGCGGGAGAAGGAGCAGGAATACCTCGAGAGCGAGGAGGCCTTCAAGAAGCAGATCATCAGCCTCGAAGAGCAGGTCAACAAGTTCAAGATCGAGGACAAGGTCCGCGCGGACTCGCAAGCGCTTGCGGGAAAGTCGAAGACGGAGGTGCAGGGCGTCCTCCAGAAGAAGGAGCAGGACGTCCAGCAGAAGGAGCGCATGGTCCTCCTGCGGGAACAGGAGTTGCAACGACTCCAGGAAGAACTCCAGGTCAAAGAGGACGATATCAAGAAGGTGAAAGAGCCGCTCGCGTACAAGGAGGAGGAGCTCCTCCGACGCGAGGAGGACCTCCTGTACCGCGAGAAGGTCATGCAAGCCGAGCGCCGCAAGATCGAGGATGCGAAGGCGCAGGGCGGCTCGACGGCCGAGCTCGACCTGAAGGCGCGACTCGAGGAACTCAAGTCGGAAATCACGCAGAAGGAGGAAGAGGTCCGGTCGAAGGAGAAGTACCTCCAGCAGAAGATGGAGGATCTCCGGGCCCGGGAGCAAGGCCTAATCACGGAGGACATCGAAGCCCGGGAGCAGGACCTCCAGATCGAGGTCAAGCAGCAGAAGGTCAAGACGGGCGTGCCGCGGCTCGACGACCTGCTGTTCGGCGGCATCCCGTTCGGGACGAACGCGTCCGTCTACGGCCCGGCGTACGTCGGGAAGGAGGTCGTGGTCGGCATCTTCATGGCAGAGGGCCTGAAGAAAGGGGTGCCGATTCTCTGGGTCCTGACCGACAAGGGTCCCGCCGACATCCGCGAGGAGATGGCGTTCGTCCTGCCCGGTTACGAGGAATATGAGAAGCTCGGGCTCGTTCGATACATCGACGCCTACTCGAAGTCGATGGGCGCGGAGGCTTCGGATCCGAACACGACGTACATCGACGAGCCGACGGACCACCAGGCCATCCTGAAGGCGGTGGACGCGAGGGCGGCGGACTTGAAGAAGAAGTATCCAACGTACCGGCTCGCCTTCCGCAGCGTCTCTACGCTGATCGCGTACCTGGACCCGACGACCACGTTCAAGTTCCTTCAGCCGTTCGTCGGCCGCCGCAAGCGGGACAGGGCCGTCGCGTTCTATGTGATCGAGAAGGGCATGCACGAGGAGCAGGAAATCCAGATGCTCGGCTCGCTCATGGACGGCAGCATCGAATTCAAGGTGGAGCAGCTCAAGTCGTTCATGAGCATCAAGGGCATCTGCGACGTGCAGAGCCGCGGCTGGATCCGGTACACGTACACGAAGTCCAACGTGTCGGTCGGGTCGTTCAGCCTCGACCACATCAAGTGATCAGGCGATCTCGGGCGAGCGGCCTTTCGGGGGCTTGCCGGCCGCCTGCTGGATGTTCACCTGGGGAATCGGGATCGGAGGCGGGAGGCGCAACTCCCGCGCGAGGAGGACGGCCTCGGGGATG
>WNGM01002901.1_pt1 | contig 13788 bp, 15 predicted proteins | sample 5400571 | NCBI WGS metagenome assembly WNGM01 (sample SAMN13153378, study PRJNA577476) | soil metagenome | isolation source: 100 cm soil or saprolite under Garry oak tree replicate 2 | place: USA:California | collected 2016-06-15
AACTGCAATTGTTCTGCTCCCGGTGCAATTGTTGACCCGGGCTTGGCCCAGGGGTCTGAGACGATCATGTTGGTCGCGCCAGGAAGCCGCTTGACGCCGCGGTTAACCCAACTGGATGTTGCTATTCGGCGGGCGTTCGTTTTCCATGAACGTTGGACTGTCAAACTCGAGGGCCAAATTTTCAACATCCTGAATGCCAACACGGTTTACAATGAAGCGCAGACGCTGGGAACATCCATTACACCGTTCGTGAAGGGCGGGATCGGCGGTACACCAACGGCAATTTTGAACCCAAGGATGTTGCGCCTGGCGGTGCAATTCAAGTTCTGAGTTTCTACGCGGAAAAGGAAGCAAGCAGCAGATCCCAATTTGGTTGGCGTGCGGTGTGCCGACTGCTAAAGGAGTCGCGCCTACCACCGAACTGTGCCGGTCTGAGCTTGACAGGAAAAGAGCGGTAGGTCTAAGGTTTTGCATAAAGGTAAAGTTGGAATCGAACGTCTGAGAGCTCTTCGAGGAGGTTCCGCGATGAAGGCGATGCACTTTGGTCCTGTTGGAATCATTCTTGCGGTGTTGATCGTCATGATGTCGGCTGTGACGACGGCCGGAGCGCAGACGTCGGCCGACATCGCCGCGACGCAGAGACAGGTTACCTTTGCCAAGGATGTCGCCCCGATTCTGCAGCAAAAATGTCAAGAGTGCCATCAGCCGAACTCGATCGCGCCGATGTCGCTCATCACCTATCAGGAAGTGCGCCCCTGGGCACGCGCCATCAAGGAGCGTGTGGCCGCGCGTCAGATGCCGCCGTGGCATATCGACCGCAGCGTCGGCGTGCAAAAGTTCAAGAACGATATGTCGCTCACCGACCAGCAGGTGAACACGATCAGCGCCTGGGTCGACGGCGGGGCGCTGCAAGGCGATTTGAAGGACCTGCCGCCGGCCAAGCCACTGGTCACCGACAACGAGTGGCAGGCTGTGAGGGACGGCTTCGGGCCGCCCGACCTCGTCATCAAGTCGTCCGAGTACACGATGCCGGCGCAACACCAGGACGTGTGGTACCGTCCCATGTCCGACATCCCGCTCACCGAGCCCCGCTGGGCCAAGATGGTGGAGATTCGGCCGACGAACTTGAAGGGCCGGAGGATCATTCACCACTCGATCGCATATCTGGCGCTGAACAACGATCCCGACGCGGTTAACAAGGGGACGGCGAACGGCCCCATCCGCGACGCCGACGACCTTGTCAACCGCCGGCCGCAGCTGATGGAGTGGGCGATCGGCAAGGGCTACGATCTGTTCCGGCCGGGCACAGGGAAGTTGATTCTTCCTGGCGAGAAGATTTCGTGGGACCAGCACATTCACGCCGTCGGCGAGGAGATCAAGGCGGGCTCTGAAATCGGGATTTGGTTCTACAAGAACGGTGAGGAGCCACAGAAGCGGAGCTATCTAACCGCGTTCACCGGGCTCAGGAGCGATCGACTCCTGGACATCCCGCCGAACTCGCTCGCGCAGACCGAAGGATTCACGGTGCTGAAGGAGAACACGCTCATCGAGAATTTTCAGCCCCACTTCCACTTGCGCGGCAAGTCGATGCAGGTCGAAGCGATTCTGCCGGACGGCAGCTCGCAGATCATCAGCTACGTCGGCAACTTTAACTTCAACTGGATGACGAACTACATATACGCCGACGACGCCGCGCCGGTGTTCCCGAAGGGGACGGTGATCCACGTGACCGCGTGGTACGACAACACGAGGGCGAACAGGAACAACCCCGATCCGGAACAGTGGGTCGGCTACGGCGACCGCACAGTCGATGAGATGGCGCACGCCTGGATGAACGTCGTCTATCTGACCGACGACGACTACAAGACGCTGGTCGCAGAGCGCAAGGCAAAGACCGCGAACACGCCGCCAGACGGACAGTAGCAGTGAAGAGACTCATGAGTCTGTGCGCCGCAGGCACGATCGCCGGCGGCATGCTGTTGTCGGGCCAGCAGATCCCCGAGCCGCGCAAGCAGTTCGGGGCAAGCGTCATCGGCGCATTCGAAGGCTGGTTCGCCAACGAGGATGGCAGCCGCAGTTTTTTGGTTGGCTATTTCAATCGCAACACCCAACAGGAGCTCGACATCCCCATTGGGCCGAGCAACCGGGTCGAGCCGGGTGGGCCCGACCTAGGGCAGCCGACGCATTTCCTTCCCGGCCGGCAGTACGGGATGTTCGTCGTGCCGGTGCCGAAAGAGTTCACGCCGCAGGACAAATACACGTGGACGATTGTCGCGAACGGCCAATCCACCAGCATTCCTCTTCGCCTGCACAACGATTACGTCGTCAGCCCATTCATTGAAATCGCCGTCGAGAACACGCCGCCTGTCATTCGGTTCGAGCAAAACGGATCGACGATCCAGGGTCCAATCGCAACCCTCGCGAAGGCCGTTACCCACACCGCCTCGTTGTCGGCGGCGCTGCCGCTGACCGTCTGGGCCACCGACGACATGAAGTACACGAGTGGCACGAACGCGCCGATGACAAAGCCGCGTCCCCCAGTGACGCTGACGTGGTCAAAATACCGCGGGCCCGGGACAGTGGCGTTCGATAAGGCGAAGCCTGTGGTCGAGCAGTTACCGTCGTCTGGGAGCGGTGCCACGGCCTTCAGCGGGAAGGCAACGACGAACGTCACGTTCAGCGAGCCGGGCGACTACGTGCTGCACGTCACCGCGAACGATTACTCCGGCGAGGGTGGTGGCGGCTTTCAGTGCTGCTGGACTACCGGCCTTATGAAGGTTTCCGTCAAGCCGTAAGTCCTGCCCAACACGTGTCCCACAGCATTCCACGTTCCGATAATCCCGTTCTATGAGAGGGGATGTCAAGAAAAACAGCTCCCCGGGCCAGGAAGCACTCACTGAAATGGGCGACAGCGCATAGGCAACGGTCACGATCATTTGAAAATTGAATCCCGCACCACAGTCTGATCGGCGATCGGCACCCACAACACCAAACGGTCCTCAGGTCCGAGATTGCGGTTCCGGTGGCCTTTGGTCGGGGCGAGGTCTTCAATGAGCTCTATGTCACCGGGATTTAGGGTGATTCTCTCCCCTCCCGAAAATTCCACCTCCTCATGGCCGGCAAGATCGAAAATATATTGCCGACGCGGTCCCGGATGGAACGCTCCGAAATCCGCGCCGGGTGCATCGGGTTTTGACCTGCGGAGCGTAGCTCCCGTTGTCGTTTCCATTAGGTTGGCGATGTTATTTTGGTCGAAATTCTTCACTTCGATCTTTTCCACGTGCGACAGCCCATCTTTACCCGTATAGAACCGGTACATCGTCACCGGCTTGCGTCCTTGGGCGGCAAGTGCATCATTCCGCGGTTGTCCGCAAAACATAAGAAAACACATCCCGACCGTCACAACAGCAATTGAAAGCTTGAGCATCGGTTTCATGGAAGTGCTCCTATTGCCAGGATTCTTTGCGCGTATGCGACCTGAAGGAAGAATGTATACTCGCCGGAATCAAATATTCAATACGAAAGGTGGCAGCTAATTTTGGCGAATGGATGAGCGGTCTTTTCAACCGGTTGTCTTAGTCCCAAACCTTTCCTCGCGAATCCACCTCAGTCTCGCTGTGCCGGTGTTCCGCATAACTCCCGAAAAGTCGAACTCTCCGTTGCAGTCATTGTTGGACCGGGGTAGGATGTCCGCACCTTCCGCACGAATGTACCGCGCAAAACAGGAAAGGGATCAATCAAATGAAGTCACTTACAATCACCATCCTGGCGGCCACGGCCTTGGTCGCGACCATCGGGATCGCATCGGCGCAGGCGCCTCCTATCACAGTTGACCGCTATCTCGGGGCGGCCAAAATCGCCGCTGGTACCGATTGGGCAGGGACCTTCCTTCGCCTCTGCATTCCAGTTCCATCCGGGCTGCAGGCTGCCGGCCCGGCTGCCGGAGCACCTCGCCTTTCGCCTGCCCGGGAAACGTGGTATGCCGAACCGGCCAAAGTCGCCGATAACCTATATTTCCTCGGTACCAAGATCCATAGCGCATGGGCCATCGTGGGCAACCAAGGCATTATCATCATTGAGGCGCTCTACGACTATGCCGCGAAAGATGAAATTCTAGATGGCCTGAAGAAGCTCGGCTTGGATAAGAATAAGGTCAAATATGTCATTCTTTCGCACGCCCATGCCGACCATGATGGCGGCGCCAAGTTGCTGCAGGACGAGATCCCGGGCGTACACCTGATCTACGGTGCGGAAGACTGGGAGGCCGTCGACAAATCGACCAACCACGCGGGAGGCAAACCGAAGCACGACATGGTGGGCACCGACGGGATGAAGGTCTCCGTGGGTGATGCCTCCGTTCTGATCGTCACGATGCCAGGCCACACTCCCGGAACGCTTTCCTATCTATTTGAAGTGCGAGATAACGGCAAGCCGCTACGCGTCGCTTACGTCGGCGGGACGGCGATTCCCTTTAATGCGAGCGCCGCATACTATGACGGCTACATTGCCTCATCGAAGAAGATGGCGAAGGCCGCTGCCGACTACGGCGCCACAGCGCTGATGTCGAATCACTCCGAGTTCGACGACGCCTTCTTCAAAGCCCACAGCGCCGCAAACCGCCAAACGGGCGAACCGAATCCATTCGATGTAGGTGCGGATGGCGTCGCACGATACTTCAGCGTGGTCCAGAATTGCGCCGCAGCCACAAAGATTCGGGCGACCGGCCAATAACCGTGCGTAGCAGAGGAAAGTGGCTTTTCGGCCGATTCCCAGTTTCCGGTGATGCCGTTTCTCGGGCGCTATAGGCTAAAACGGATATCATTCTTACGATCTAAGCTCTGTAGGGACAAGATGACTGAAAACAGACGACCTCGCCGTAATGGAACTGAACCTGACCTCGTCGCGATCCGCACATTCGATGACGAGCTTGAAGCAAACCTTGCGAAATCGGCGCACGCCTGAAATGTGACATTCGCTGCGACGAAGCCGGTTGTACGCGGGCTTACAACTCCTCGCTGGGATATTTCGATCTTGGAGGGACCGAAAATGCTAAATCGCTTTTGGATTTTAATGGTTGGTCTGTCGGCTGCCGCGCTAACAATTTCCATTGGCACATCGGCCCAGAACAACTCTAAGCCGACTTGGCCTGAGGTGGATTGGCATAAACCGCGGATAACACCACAGAATCGGAAACCAGCTCCACGGCGCCGCATCTCCGGGTCGTGGAGTACGGCCGGGGGGCCGGACGCAGGAACTCAGGCAGGCGGCGTGCAGTTAAAGCCAAACAATGGGAAACCGGAGAATGCGCTACCATACACGCCTCACGCACTGGAGGTGTACAGGACTCATAAGCCAACCGAGGGAATCGACGCGGTCCCGCCGAACGAACACAATGATCCCAGGAATTTCTGCGAACCCCTGGGATTTCCGCGCTGGAATCATTACAGCCTCAGATTCACCCAAATCTTTCAGGACGAGGCGAAGATCGCGATTTTGTATCACTACGACAGCCGATGGCGCATCATTTGGATCGACGGTCGTCCCCTCCCCAAATTGATGGATGGCGGCGTGGAAATAGACGGCCAGTTCAGGGAACCGCGGTGGATGGGCTACTCCGTCGGCAAATGGCTCGACGATTACACCCTCGAGGTTCAAACGGTCGGAACCATGCCTGAAGACCGGGTTTGGCTCGATAATACTGGCAGGCCGATTAGTGATCAGGCTCGCATAACGGAGACATTCCGGCGCCTGGACTATGACACTCTGGAATGGTCAGAGACGATCAATGATCCGATAATGTATAGTAAACCCTTTGACGCCTTGAAGATGGCGTTTAGGCTGCAAGATGCCCATACCGAGGAAAACGAAAACATATGCTCGCCAAAAAACTACCAGCTCTATCTCGACGCTTTTGGCGATGATGCCAGCAAAAAGTGACAGTCGAGCGAGAGGGAAACTGCCTTTGACATTGTTTGCAGAGCCGGTCATAAAAGGAGAGGATGGATTCGTAAAGACGGAGGATCCACTATGAGTAAGAGGCTTGTCATGGCGATGACTATGACCCTGGGTCTTTTGGTTTCGGTTCCGATGTTTGCACATCACGGCAGCGCTTCGTACGCGCTCGATAAGCAAGTTACCTTGAAGGGAACCGTCACGAGATGGCTTTACGCCAGCCCCCATCTTTTGTTGATGCTTGACGTGAAAGGTGAGAACGGCGAAGTCACGCACTGGGTTCTGGAGTCGCAATCTCCGACAGTCATGTACCCTAGTGGCTATCGTAAGGACTCTTTCAAACCCGGGGACGAAGTTACGGTCACTGCGAGCCAAGCCAGGAATGGCAAGCCAGTCGGGCGCATCATCGAGGCCACAACTGCTGACGGCACGAAGCTGGGACGTGGACCTGCCGGGCAAAATCAACAGTAAGCTTCTGTGCGCGCTCACCAATAAGCAGACCGGCGGCATGTGAGGCCGCTGCTAGGAAGCTGCGCGACTCGAACGGAGCAGATGCGAACAGCGCGCACTATTTCTGCTACGTGAATGCTTGGCAAAGGACCACACGGTCGCAAGGGGCTTCGGGGCTCGGATACGCGTTAGGTGCGGGCGCAGCGGGCATCGTGGTGTCTAGTCCATTTCTGTTTTTCTGATTTTGCGTCAGTTCTCATGGTGTGCGGCAATACACATTTAAAATGCTGGCAGCAGCATCTATTCAACCCTTTTCAAGGTGAACGTGAAACGCGCGCTAAAGGGCTTTTCGACGGTAGCCGTCATTGCAGCCTGTTCCGGCCTGCTGGGAGTGGGTATCGGGTTTGTTCAGGGTGAAATTGTGGCCACTCCAGGGGGCAGGCTTTATCAGGTCACATTTGCAGAAGGGGCTGCCATGATCGGTGGGGTCGTGGCCCTATTCCTGGGGCCGATTCTCTATTACGCTCTCGGTCGCCGCATCTCGTTTGAGGAATTCTGCTATATAGCGACGCTGACCGCGGTCACCGGCGCTGTGGCCGGATGGCTCTTTTCAATGAGTCCATATGGCGGGGGATGGTGGTCGGCCTTCGTGACACCCGTTGTGGCCATCCTAGCTGCTGTTGGATTCGCGCGACGGCAACCCACAATGATACCCTAAGCGACGCAAGCCTTGTGGTCTTGAGTGGTCTGAATCAAAGTCAGGCGGAGCAGATACCGCGAGAGCGCAGCCCGGTGACGACAGTCATCACGGGGGCGTTTAGCTATACGGGAAAGTATTCGACCCGGCTGTTGCTCAGTCGTGGATACACAATCCGCACGCTGACGCACCACCTGAAGCGGGAAAACCCTTTTGGTGAGAAAGTCCAAGTCTTCCCTTATAACTTCGAGAACCCCGACCGACTTACCGAAACTCTTCGCGGCGCGTCAACGTTGATAAATACCTACTGGGTGCGCTTCCCTCACGGAACGTCCACCTTTGAAACTGCGGTCAAAAACACTTGTACCTTGATCGATGCTGCAAAGAACGCCGGGGTTAGGCGCATCGTGCATGTCAGCATCGCGAACCCGTCCGTCGAATCAGCGCTTGGTTATTACAGGGGAAAAGCGCGATTAGAACAGGCCGTGCAGGAATCCGGCCTCGCGTACACCATTTTGCGGCCCACTGTGATCTTCGGCCTCGAAGACATTCTCATCAATAACATCGCTTGGTTCGTCCGCCGTTTTCCTGTGTTCGGCATCCCCGGTGACGGCAGCTACCGTATTCGCCCGATCTACGTCGAGGACATGGCGCAACTAATCGCCGATGCCGTGGACCAACAAGGGAACACCGTGCTCGACGCTGTTGGACCAGAAGCCTTCAGCTTCGAGGAGCTTGTAAGACTCATCGCCGCGCAGGTGGACCGTTCCGTTCGCCTTGTTCATCTGCCTATGCCCTTGGCCTATGTTTTCACGCTTGTGACCGGCTGGTTCGTTCGGGACGTTGTCCTCACTCGGGAGGAGTACAAGGGCCTCATGGCCAACCTGCTAGCCCCTGAGGGTCCGGCCTCGGGGGAAACTCGCCTAAGCCAGTGGCTAGCGTCTAACCGCGAGCATGTCGGCACTCAATACGCCTCAGAGGTGGCACGCCACTTCTCGAAGCCGTCCTGAGGCGGTCTGAGGGCTTTCCGCGCGGGGTGCTGTGGCTCCACAAAACGGAATGAAGGCTGACCTATCTCTCTACGCCCGCAGCTCCGAGGAGTTTTGCATTTAAGGAGCCATCCGTGAACAGCATCCTCCAAGGCTGCATCAAGGGCCTGAAGCCCAAGCGCATTGCTGCCGCCATTCTGCAGGCCATACTGGGCAGATCGTCGCATCAACTCTTTAATGAAAGCCGCACTCGCGTTCTTGGTCTTTTTGACGACGAGTTCAACCACGTCGTCAGTGAGCGTAAGACCGCAAGAATACAGTCTGGCTAACTGCCTGCGGCCCTGTTCATCTGGCAAGGGAAATTCTATCGCCTGGTCAATCCGACCAGGCCGAGAGGCCAAGCCAGTCTCCAAATGCTCTGGGCGGTTCGTCGTTAGCACGAAAAGAACTGCTGCATCTTCGCGGAGGCCATCCATTTCATTCAGGAGTTTGTTCAGGAGACTTTCATCGCACGGCCCGTACATTTCTTCTCGCTTACGAGCAATCAGATCAACGTCTTCGATCACAAATCATGGCTGGCTGAAGGAATCTCGCAAGCTGGAAATAGTGATCGAGGTAGGCCACTTCCTCAGAGGTTATCAGCAAGGTCGTATGATCTGGGAGCTGGCTGGCCAAATAGTGGGTGGTGTGGGTCTTGCCCGTGCCAGGAGGGCCGTAGAACAACAATCCTTCTTGATCGGGAGACCGAGCATTTGGAGCTGCTCCCGATGTTCAATGAACCCACGTACATTTCGATCAAGGAGACCGAGAGTTTTCTCCGGAAGTACCACGTCTTCTCGTCGCACCGTTCGGAGCTTGTGAACCCTCAAATTGCCTGTATCCCTGCTGTATCTGTGGGTCACCTCGAACGAGATGACTTTCCCTTTGTATGAAGCCTTTGTTTTGACCAACTCCTCGACTTGCTTTAGCAGTCGCCTGGAGAGATCCGAGCCTTCTTCCCTGGGCGGGACGGCAATTTCCAAATGTGCCCCGGTCGTCTGCCCATAACGCTCCGCAGGGCTCAGGAGCAGTGCGAACGGCGTATCTCCCGTCCGCGACAGCCAGAGGCCCTAACGTAGACAGCGCGCCGGCAAAGCCTCCCCGATGTCAATTTCTTCATATTGCATGGGCGCGATAACTGCTGGATCGTGGACATTTCCCATCAGATTCGCAAATCGTGCGGATCAATGATCTGCGACAGGACGGATTCGTATTTCGATATTTGAGACGGATAGGTGACCATATTCCCCTCGGCATTGCGCAGCCATGCCGAAGGTTCGTCGCGCTTCAACATCAATACGCGCCGCTTCGTTTCCGACGGCCAGATGTACTCCTCCTTGACGCGTGGGTCGAGCGTGAACATGGTTCCGAGGCCATGCTCGTTCGGGGGCGGAAGCCCAACCTGTAGCTCGATAGCCCGAAACCTGAATTTGCTTAATCATTAGCTCTCGGGAACGATACCAGAATTAGCAGTGGCGGCGCTCTGCTCCCTTGCCAAGCGAGCAATGGCGCTCCTATTCACGCGGGGAATCTCCGCAAGCGGGTGCTCCAGTCGCTATTGGAGAAACTAGGTATCCGTCGCGGCGGCTTCCACGCCTTCCGCCATGCACGGGTGACGATCTTGCGGAAGAACGGGACGCAGCCAGAGTTGCAGACCCAGTGGATTGGTCATTCGAGTCTGCGGGTGACTGACGGTTATTCCCACACCGACGAAGAGGTCGAATGCCGGCAGCGGAATGCGAAGAAAGTGGGCCTCGGCTTCGTTGTTGGACCCAATGGACCCAAGTCTGTGGAAAAATCAGCGGATGAAAATGCGGCGTAACACAATGAATGTGGGGAAGATATTTGGTGGGCGGTCAGCGATTTGAACGCTGGACCTTCCGGGTGTAAACCGGATGCTCTTACCGCTGAGCTAACCGCCCACGTTCCCGCATTCGTTCAAACATTGTGAATAGCCTATGCAATCTTCTCCTTCAGGTCAATTTTCGGCTAGGGCACGACGTCGTAGACCTGCACCACCGCATCGGTAGTCCCGTGATGGTTGACGGCGATATAAAGCCGATTCGGTTGTGGGACAACAATTCCGGTAATGGAGTGAAAAGCGGTCGGAACCTGTCCGAGCGTGTCATAGCGATCGCCCTCTTCGCTTTTTTGCCACACTTTCAGGAAAGGCGTCCCGATGAGGTAAAGGCGCCTTGTCCCGGGATCGCAAATTGCGTCGTCATAATCGCCCACACACGGCAGCGTCGTAATCAGCTTGCCCGACTCGGAATCAATGACAAGAACTTTCCCCGGATCGCGAGAATGTACGAACAGACGGTGGTCCGGTTCGTCAAGAGCCATTGAGCCGAAATTCTTGCCTTCCTGGGGAAATGACCAAGTGGCCACGACAGACTGCTTCGTGCGGTCGATCACAGCCACCGAACCCTTGGAATACATATTGGTGAACATCCGTGGCCCTTTAGCTTCAAACCGAATCGTTTCAATACGATCCGCATCAATCTTGATGTCTCCCACTTTTTTGTCTGTTTTGGTGTCTACAACGCTGATGAGCGTATAGTCTTGCTTGGCTTGCCTGCCGCCGTTGCCAACGTAAAACAATTGGGTAGCGGGATCGTAGATGCTGACATCGGCATGAGCTCCCATGGGAATCGTTCCCAGAAGCTGGAACGATGTTCCATCGAAAACCTCTACTTGATTGGGACCGCCATCATCGACGACGTACAGCTTTTTCAATTCCGTGTTATAGCCCATGGAATGCGGCGCCTTTGTGCCGGTGAGCTTCTGGATGAGCTTATTGGTCCGCAGGTCGATCACTTCGATGGCCGAGTTGTCTTCAGCAGCGAGGAAGAGACGCATACCCGCGGGATCCACTTGAAAATGGTCGAAGTCCCCATCCTTCAGTCCTGGCAACGTGATTGTTTGCACGAGCTTCAATGGTCCGGGGACTTGGGAGTGACCCCGCACCACCCCTACCGCCAATACAATCAGGAACATCGCCATGATTTTTTTCATGGCTCTCCGGTTTTCGCTGACACCCTTTTTGCACGTGCTGTGAGAACGAGGACTTCGCAGCACACAAGCCGTTGGCATAATCGGTGGCTCACGGCATGTAGTCGAAGACCATGAGACGGGCTTCTTCCACGATCAGGTTAGAAAGAATCGGTTTCACGGCGCCTTGTTTGGAGTCCAACTCCTGAACGAGGTCGGCTTGTATATTCGCAGTATGACGCGGCGGCGTAAGAACGAAATGCTTCGGGACCGCCGCATAGAACCGCTTTAGTTCGGGAACCCACAGTCCGCTCTTCGCGATGGCACCGGTAGGAACTTTTCCGAGAAGTTGGAAATGATTCGGGTCCATCTCCTGAAACACAGCAACCGTCCCCGTGGTTCCCGTGAAGTAGATGCGCCCTGTCGCTTCGTCATAGTCAACGTTGTCCGCGCCGCCAACGCTATCCAATGCTTGCACTACTTTTCCTGTCTGCGTATCCATGACGATAAGCTTCCCTGGTTCATATTGGTGCCCGCCGCCAATTTCGCCAATGTGGGGCTTCATGCGGCTGCCAACAAACAGCCGATGATGGATTGCGTCTAGTCCGGCGGCATGGGGCACGGGGCCTCCGGTGATCGGCCACTGCGCAATGACGGTGCGTTTTTCGAGGTCCACAACGGCTACATGGCTCTCCCCCGCGACGATATCTCCCATGGTGACGTACAATCTTTTTGCGGATGCGTCGATTGCCACGCCCGCGGGGTCGCCACCCGGCAAACTGACACTGCCCACCAGTCTGGCGGTCCTTGTATCCACAATGTCGATCGAAGCACCGCCGGCTGCGTGATCGCTGCCGCCCCCAGACTCAACCTGTTCCGCACTGGTGAAGACTTCGACGGCCGCGTAAAAGAGGTGTGTGCCTGGATCATAGGCGGCGTTATCGCCTCCTTTATCAGGATTAGCATATGCAGGCAATTTAACGGTTTTGCTAACGTCGTAGCCAGCGCCGTTGATGGCCATAACGCTGCTATCGGTAAGCGTCAGCCAGACCTCGTTTGTGTCGGGGAGATAAAAGAGTTTTTTGGGCATAGCTGGGAGCCCCGGCGTCTCGTGGATTACTTTGCCGGCGCGGAGGTCCACCACCAAAACGCTCCTCGCTGCCTCCCCGGCAATAAACAGGCGCTGACCTTTGACGTCAACTGCTAGGTGGTCCATGTAACCATCGGTGGGCAAGGGGATTGTCTCAGCCAGCCGCAGAAGCCCAGACATGTGCATCATAGGCATCAATGGCGGGGTGGTCGGCGACTCTTGAGCTCCGGCTGCCACTAAAACGAGGAAAGCGAACAAACTGGGAAAAATTATCCGCGGGGTCTTCATTCTCTCTTCTATCCTCCGACGACGTAAAAACCGGCTCTTCTTCGCGTCGCGACAACCCTATCACTCGCCGCGCAACGCATCAATATAATGCTGCCGTCAGAGTGGACGCCAACTAGTTGACAATTGTGGAAGGCAGGATATATAGGCAGCATGAAATCTATATCGGGACATAGATCCTCTTTTCGGAGTTCCAGGTGAGATCACAAACTATAATTGGTCGCTGCGGTTCGACTGGATTAAAGCCGGCGGTTTGTCTGGTCCTTTTCGAGACATTGATCGCCTTATTCCTGCCAGTTTTCCACCTCTCGACTAGCGTGAATGCCCAAGAAAAAGCGCCGCTGAAATTAATTGCCACCACTCCTTTGCCGGGTTTTTCAGGAGATTTCGACCATTTTGCCGTGGACTTAAGGGGTAACCGCCTATTCCTTGCCGCCGAAGATCATAAGACCGTCGAAGTTTTTGACCTCCGAACGGGCAAGTCGCTTCATAGCATCACCGGCTTTGGGCAGCCACATGCGATTCTCTTCCTGCCGGACACGAACAAATTAATCGTGACGGACGGAGACGATTTCGGCAGAGTTGCTTTGGTGGACGGAAAAAGTTACGAAATCCTCGATACGATCAAGCTGCCGCCCGGCGTTGACGGCGCGATTTTCAATCCCCTGACCAAAGACTATTACGTCGAAAGCGGCGGCGGGACGGGCGCCGCGACACATCTGCTGAATATCATCGACGCGAAAAATTTCAAGCACGTCGGAGACATAACGCTTCCAGGCAACCACTCGGAGGCCATGGCCGTGGATCGCGCGGGAAAGAAGCTATACGTCAACCTGACGGGGACGAACGAAGTCGGCGTGGTCGACTTGGCAACTCGACAGCTGATTTCGCGATGGCCGGTTCCGAACGCGAAAGTCGAGAACTCCATGGTGCTGGACGAACCCAATCACCGGCTGTTTATCGCCACGCGGCAGCCGCCCACGTTCTTCGTTTTCGACACGGATACGGGGAAAGTGGTGACTTCACTTCCTTGTGCACCGTTCAATGACGACATGTGGTTCGATCGCCCGCGAAAACGAATCTATGCCACCGGAAGCGAGACAACCACGGTCATTCAGCAGCGCGACGCCGATCATTATGAACACGTCGCCGAAGTGCCCACGGGCTATCGCGCCAAGACGTCGATTCTCGTACCCGAACTGAATCGGCTTTATGTGGCAGTCTCAGGGAAGGGGAAGCCGGACGCGAAATTGGCGCTCCAAATCTTCCAAATACAGCCCTAGCGGGCCTGCGCT
>WNGM01004659.1_pt1 | contig 13785 bp, 13 predicted proteins | sample 5400571 | NCBI WGS metagenome assembly WNGM01 (sample SAMN13153378, study PRJNA577476) | soil metagenome | isolation source: 100 cm soil or saprolite under Garry oak tree replicate 2 | place: USA:California | collected 2016-06-15
GGATAGCAGGGAGATGATGCTGCCCGATATTCGCAGTCGGATTGTGGGACGTGTGCTGGCGGAGGCTGTGCCTGGTTTTGAGCATGTGGAGGCGGGTGATGAGCTGAGCGATGATGTGGTGGATGAGATAGTGAATGCAGGTGTGAAGGCGGTGCGTGTGCGATCGGTGCTGGCGTGTATGGCGCCGCGGGGTGTATGCCGTAAGTGCTATGGTCGGGATTTGGCTGCTAACGCTCTGGTCAAGATTGGTGCGGCGGTGGGTATTATTGCGGCGCAGTCGATTGGTGAGCCGGGGACGCAGCTGACGATGCGTACGTTCCATACGGGAGGTATTGCGGGGGCGCAAGGAGATATCACGCAGGGTTTGCCACGTGTGGAAGAACTGTTTGAGGCGCGGGTGCCGAAGGATAAGGCGGAGATCAGTGAGATTGATGGTGTGGTGGAGATTGTGAAGGATGAGAACACGAGTGCGCGAACGGTGCGTGTGGTGTCGAGCAATGTGTTTTTTGATGAGTATCCGTTGCCGATGGGCAGTCATGTGGTGGTGAATGAGGGGCATCATGTGCAAAAGGATGAGGTGATTGCCATGATGCCTGCCGAAGGTGAAAATGAGGCGGTGCCGGTGATGGCGCGTACGGACGGTGAGGTGCTGATCAATGCGGATAGTGTGCTGATGATCCGCTTTGAGGAGCGTGAGGAACGTTCGTATGCTATTCCGGCAGCGCGTAACATTGTGGTGAGTGGGGGGCAGAAGATTTCGGCGGGTACGCCGATCACGAGTGGGCAGCGCGATCCGCAGGATGTGTTGCGTATTCAGGGACGCGAGGCTGTGCAGATGTATGTGGTGAAGGAGGTGCAGAAGGTGTATCGGAATACGGGTGTGTATATCAGTGATAAGCACATTGAGGTCATTGTCCGTCAGATGCTGCGCCGTGTGAAGGTGGATGAGCCGGGCGATACGGATATGTTGCCAAACGACCTTGTAGATCGTTTTGTGTATGAGGATACCAATGCTCGTGTGCTGGCGGAAGGTGGCGAGCCTGCTACCGCGCAAACCGTATTGTTGGGCGTGACGAAGGCGTCGCTGAATACGGACAGTTTCCTGGCGGCAGCATCATTCCAGGAGACGACGCGTGTGTTGACGGAGGCGGCCATTGAGGCCCAAACCGATCATTTGGTTGGCCTCAAGGAAAATGTGATCATTGGTAAGCTCATTCCGGCAGGTTCGGGGATAGCGCAACGTCGCCGCGAACAGCTCGCTCGCCAACAAGCGGCAGCTGCTCGGCTGGCTGCAACCAACTCTGCCTCCATGGCTGGAGTTGGTGCCGGTACCATCGGTGGCAGCTTAAGTGTAGGTAGTATTCTTGAAAACCAGACTGCCAACGACGCTCTCGTGTCTCCCTCTCGGTCAGGCAGTCTGAAAGGTAGTACTGTGAGTGGTTCGCTCTCACCTGCTCTTGACAGCTTGGATGGGGAGTGATATCATTAATCACCGCACGTATGGAAAAGGGCGCAATTCCTTGCGCCCTTGGTGAGGATAGATAGAAACAGGGAGTATCGTTCATTGCCGACGATCAATCAGTTGGTCCGTAAGGGCCGTTCACACAAAGAAAGAAGGTCTAAGGCTCCGGCGTTGCTGTATTCTTACAACGCTCTGAAGAACCGGACCTCCCGCCTGCGCGGTTCGCCACAGAAGCGTGGTGTCTGTACGCAGGTGCGCACAATGACGCCCAAGAAGCCGAACTCGGCAATGCGTAAGATTGCGCGTGTTCGGTTGACAAACCAGATGGAAGTGACAGCCTATATCCCTGGTGAAGGGCATAATTTACAAGAGCACTCAGTTGTACTTATTCGTGGTGGCCGCGTGAAGGATCTGCCGAGCGTGCGTTATCACATCGTTCGCGGTACACTGGACAGTGACGGTGTTGCCAAGCGACGCCGTGGTCGCTCAAAATATGGAGCCAAGCGGCCCAAACCCGGACAAGCCGCAGCCGCCACCAAAGGTAAAAAGTAGATATGATAGCCGTAGGGTTATACAGAATAATTGTTTCTCGTTCCTACGTCTATCTTGACCCACTTTAGGGTACTGCAAGATACCACCTGGGTATACTCAGGAAGGTCGGCATATCACACGACATCGTAAATAAAACTACGATGAGGTCGGGTGTTCTCCACTTTATTACTTTGCTCCGATTGAGGATACATATGAATGGGTGGAAAGGCACTCGCGTGTAGGCGTCCGAAAGAGATTATACGGCTTGTGGCCTATAGTCGAAATCGACGCCTTTTCTGGTGTCCAGAAAACCTGACACCTCCCAATAAGTACTACCTTTCGACCTAGCTGATGGAAATGAGGAGGCAGATCGTGCCAAGACGCAAAAGAGCTGTGCGGCGTCCCGATGTACCGGATGCAAAATACAAAAGCCGAAACGTGGCTCGCTTTACCAATAAATTGATGTTGGATGGTAAGCGCAGCCTGGCTGAGCGCATTATTTACGATGCGTTTGATGTCATTGAAACTAAACAGAAGCGGGCTCCGCTCGAAGTCTTTGAGCAGGCCCTGAAAAATGCAACACCTACAATTGAAGTAAAGCCCCGCCGTGTTGGTGGTTCAACCTATCAAGTTCCGATGGATGTGCGGAGAGAACGTGGCAATACTCTAGCGATGCGCTGGCTCATCAAATCTGCTCGCAGTCGCACTGGCCGTTCTATGTCGGAAAAACTTGCGAGTGAATTGATGGACGCCGCCGCCGGTCAGGGTGCAACCATTAAAAAACGTGAGGAGACCCATAAAATGGCGGAGTCTAACAAAGCCTTCGCTCATTATCGCTGGTAACGAATATATCATGGCAAGAGAATATCCGCTCGAAAAAACTCGTAATATTGGTATCATCGCTCACATTGATGCTGGTAAAACCACCACCACTGAGCGCATCCTCTTCTACACCAAGAAAATTCACCGCATGGGTGAGGTGCATGAAGGGGCTGCGACTATGGACTGGATGCCCCAGGAGCAGGAGCGCGGCATTACGATTACGTCTGCGGCGACGACGTGTTTCTGGCTTGATCACCGCATCAACATTATCGATACGCCGGGCCACGTGGATTTTACGGCAGAGGTGGAACGTTCCCTGCGCGTGCTGGACGGTGGAGTCGTTGTCTTCGATGCCGTGGCGGGTGTGGAACCCCAATCCGAAACGGTGTGGCGTCAGGCCAATAAATATGATGTCCCTCGTATCTGTTTCGTGAATAAAATGGACCGTATTGGTGCGGACTTCTGGCGCACGGTGGAGATGATCCGCGAACGCCTGGGTGCGGTACCTGTACCAATTCAGATTCCTGTTGGGCGTGAGAGTAACTATAAGGGCTTTATTGATCTGATCGAACAAAAGGCGGTGATCTTTACTGATGATCTGGGTACAAAGTCAGATCGCACCGAAGTGCCAACCAGTATGGAAGACGAGGTAGCCAAGCATCGCGAATTTTTGATCGAGCGTGTCGCTGAGACCGATGAGGATCTTACCCTCAAGTATCTTGAGGGTGAAGAGATCACACAAGAAGAACTGGTCGCCGCCTTGCGCAGAGCAACGATTGCTGGTACGCTTGTTCCCGTATTGTGCGGTACCGCTCTCAAGAACAAGGGTGTCCAGGCTATGCTCGATGCGGTCATTGCTTACCTGCCCTCGCCTCTGGACATTCCCCCTCCCACCGGCATCGATCCAGATAGAGATCAGACAACCACTCGCGAGGTGAGCGACTCTGCACCTTTCAGTGCGCTCGTCTTCAAGATCGTCTCTGATCCCTTCGTAGGTCGGCTCTCGTACTTGCGCGTCTATTCGGGTACCTTGAATAAAGGTGCAGCTATTCAGAACAGCACCAAGGACAAATCTGAACGTATCGGACGCCTGTTACGTATGCATGCCAATCATCGTGAGGATATCGACGAGATTCGAGCGGGAGATATCTGTGCCGCCGTTGGGTTGCGTAACACCTTCACCGGTGATACGCTTTGTGACCGTGACCATCCCATTATCCTTGAATCGATCACCTTCCCACAGCCGGTCATCGATATCGCCATCGAGCCGAGAACGCGTGCCGACCAGGATAAAATGGCTATTGCCTTGAACAAGCTGGCTGAGGAAGATCCCACCTTCCAGCTGCATACGGATACAGAGAGTGGACAGACCATCATTAGTGGGATGGGTGAACTGCACCTGGAAGTCATCGTGGACCGTATGTTCCGCGAATTTAAGGTCGAGGCCAATATCGGGCGACCACAGGTGGCCTATCGCGAGACCATCACCCGCGAAGCCCAGGCTCAGGGTAAATATGTACGCCAGACCGGCGGTCACGGTCAATACGGTGATGTCTGGTTGCGTGTTGAACCCAATGAGCGCGGCAAAGGCTTTGAGTTTGTCAATGCCATCGTTGGCGGTGTTGTACCCAAAGAATATATCAAACCTGTCGAGAACGGTATCAAAGAGACTCTAGATAACGGTATTATTGCTGGCTATCCCATGATCGATGTCAAAGCCACCCTTTATGATGGCTCCTATCACGACGTTGACTCAAGTGAAATGGCCTTCAAAATGGCAGGTTCAATCGGAATTAAAGAAGCGGTTCGCAAGGCTGGACCTATCCTGCTTGAGCCGGTCATGCTGGTAGAAGTAACCACCTCGGAAGAATTTTACGGAGACGTCATTGGCGATATCAACCGGCGCCGTGGCATCATTCTGGGCATGGAGAGCCGTGGGGCAATGCATGTGGTGCGGGCACACGTTCCTCTTTCCGAAATGTTCGGCTATGTTAACGACCTCCGTTCTATGACCAGTGGACGTGCTAACTACTCTATGGAGTTTGCACACTACGATCCAATACCGAAAAACTTGGCTGATGAAATCATTGCCAAGTCTAGTCGGTAAATACGTACCGACCTGATGTAAGGGGGCAGTGGTGGGGCTTAACAAATAAATTGAGATAAAGACGATCCCTTGATTTTTTTGTTCAAGTTCATCATTGCCACCCACTTAATACATACAACCGTAACGTACGGTGCCGATGTCAGGGAACGGCCTACCGCACACAACGTATCTTTTTATTGTTAAGGAAGCATAGAAGCGTTCCTAACACGGAACGACTGTAGGGGTGCAATGAATTGCACCCCGTACACATCAAGTAAAGTGCCATCGCAAAAGTGCAACCCTGACCCAGCACGTATGCACCGAGCACTGTTTTAATGAGGAAACATATATGGCAAAGAAGAAATTTGAGCGCAACAAACCGCATGTGAACGTGGGCACGATCGGTCACATTGACCATGGCAAAACCACCTTGACGGCCGCCATCACCAAAGTGCTCGCCGCCGCCAAACTGGCCCAGTACACCGCCTTCGACCAGATTGACAAGGCCCCCGAAGAGCGCGAGCGCGGCATCACCATCGCCATCGCCCACATCGAGTACGAGACCGCGAAACGCCACTATGCCCATGTGGACTGCCCCGGCCACGCCGACTACATCAAGAACATGATCACCGGTGCCGCCCAGATGGACGGAGCCATCCTGGTGGTCTCGGCCCCCGATGGCCCCATGCCTCAGACGCGCGAACACGTGCTGCTGGCCCGCCAGGTGGAAGTGCCGGCCATGGTCGTCTTCCTCAACAAAGTCGACATGATGGACGACGAGGAACTGCTCGAACTGGTCGAACTGGAAGTGCGCGAACTCTTGAGCAAGTACCAGTTCCCCGGCGACGAGGTGCCCGTCATTCGCGGCTCGGCCTTGCAGGCTCTGGAAAGCAAAGGTGACCTCACCCGCACTGACGCGACCGCCCAGTGCATTTGGGAGTTGATGGATGCCGTCGACAGCTACATTCCCACGCCCCCCCGCGCCACCGACAAGCCCTTCCTCATGCCGGTGGAAGATGTCTTTGGAATCAAGGGACGCGGCACGGTGGCCACCGGACGCATTGAGCGGGGAGCGGTCAAAGTGGGCGAGTCGGTGGACATCGTGGGCATGAAGGAGCAGACGCGCACCGTGGTGGTCACGGGGGTGGAGATGTTCCAGAAGACGTTGGATCAGGGGATGGCTGGCGACAACGTGGGCTGTCTCTTACGTGGGGTGGAGCGCAGCGAGATTGAGCGCGGGCAGGTCTTGAGCAAACCCAACTCAATCAAGCCGCACAAGAGCTTCAAGGCGCAGGTGTATGTGCTCTCCAAGGAAGAGGGAGGACGACACACCCCCTTCTTCAACGGCTATCGACCGCAGTTCTATGTGCGCACCACCGATGTGACGGGAGCCATCAAGCTGCCCGAAGGGGTGGAGATGGTCATGCCGGGTGATAACATCGAGATGACGGTGGAACTCATCCAGCCGGTGGCCATGGAAGAGGGCGTCCACTTCGCCATCCGCGAAGGCGGTCGCACCGTGGGCGCTGGCGTCTGCACCAAAGTCGAGAACTAAGTTTCGCAACGCCGTTCCGAACTTTGAAAGAGTTGTAGAAGCGCAATGAATTGCGCCCCCTGCCTACGCCACTGGTTGTGCAGCCATCCCGAAGGTAGTGGGCGCAATGAATTGGGGCACTGCGTGCGGCCCCTACAACTCAATCCCATTGTTGGGGCAACGGCTAACCAATCGGTCATCCTGACTGTTCATATGGTATAATCTATTGATAACCCTTATTAACTGCTCAAGGAATCATAACTCGTATATAGTAGGGACGACCCTTGCGGTCGTCCGAAAGGCAGAAATTCATGGCAAATAAAGGTAAAGAAAACCGTATAGTAGTTACTCTGGCTTGCAATACCTGTAGGCAGAGAAACTATACCACCTCGAAAAATAAAAGAAATAATCCAGAGCGGTTAGAATTTAAGAAGTTTTGTCCTACCTGTCGCGTGCATACAGCCCATCGCGAGACCAAGTAGATAATAGGGTACGGTCACTACTGATCGGGAAAGGTTGAACGTGGCAAACAAAATGGCCGACAAGAAGAAAAACGCTCATCAGGGTGCAGCACGTAGCCGACCTCGCCAGGGCCAGATGCTTGTATCATCGGCTCGTAAGAATGGCAGTGAGCAGGACAAGCCCGCGAAGGCTGTAGCACCTGAACGCGAAGAACGCAAAGCTCAGGACAAACCCGCGAAGGCTGTAGCACCTGAGCGCGAAGAGCGCAAAGTTCAGGAGAGCAAACCTGTGCGGCGTGAAACCAAAAGCCAGAGCAAAGGCCCAGCTGATTGGCAGATTCGCTTACGTACTAATCGTTATATTCGTTTCATCCTTGACGCATATTATGAATTGCGCCATAAAGTGACGTGGCCCTCTTTTAGCGAAGCTCGAACCATGACCATCGTGGTCATCCTCCTATCAGGTGCTGTTGGTCTCGTCTTATGGGTAGTAGACCTGGGACTTCAATATCTCTACTTCCTGCTTACCCATATTGGTCATTAGGCACATGACCCAGAAAGCATGAAGGAAAACACCGTGGTTACTGAGCATACCGACAATACCAATACTGAGACAGGAAGCTCAAGCGTATCACCTCGTGACACCATTGCACAGAACTCGAGTTCTGGCAGCGGTGAACGGGCATGGTATGCCATCCATACCTACTCAGGTTACGAAAATAAAGTGAAGAGCCACCTTGAAGCACGTATCGCCTCTATGGATATGCGTGACAAAATCTTCCGCATCATCGTCCCTATGGAAGAGGAAGTAGAAATTAAACAAGGTCAACGGCGCACAGTACAACGCAAAGTCTTCCCCGGCTACGTACTGGTGGAGATGATTATGAGCGATGAAGCCTGGTATGTTGTACGCAATACTCCCGGTGTCACAAGCTTTGTCGGTTCTGGTACCCGTCCCGTTCCCCTGCAAGAGCACGAGATCAAGTCTATCCTTAAGCAGGTCACTAAAGAGACGGATAAGCCCAAGGCCAAAATTAGCTTCTCCAAAGGTCAGAGCGTGCGCGTCATCGATGGCCCATTCACTGAATTTATTGGCACGGTCAGCGATATTAACATGGACCGCAACAAAGTTACCGTGCTCGTCTCATTCTTCGGGCGTGAGACCCCTGTAATTCTCGATTTTCTCCAGGTTGAGAAAATCTAATCCCTTAACTAGGCATCTTTGAGGAGTTTGAAACAACATGGCAAAACGCGTGAAAGCAGTAGTTCGTCTACAGATACCAGCTGGCAAGGCCAATCCTGCACCACCCATCGGTACCGCATTGGGTCCACAAGGCGTCAACATCATGGCGTTCTGTAAGGAATACAATGCCCGTACTCAGGATCAGATCGGCACGATCATTCCAGCGGAAATCACTATCTACGAGGATCGCTCGTTCACATTCATTACCAAAACACCGCCAGTACCGGACCTCTTAAAGAAGGCGGCAGGCGTTGACAAAGGCTCTGCTACCCCCAATAAAAGTAAAGTTGGTTCGATTACCCGCGCTCAATTGCGTGAAATTGCTGAACTCAAGATGAAAGACCTCAACGTCCTCGATATCGAGAGTGCTGAGCGCACCGTCGAAGGCACAGCACGCAGCATGGGTATCACCATTAGTTAAGATTCAATGTAGTTCATCAAGGATTGCCCGTAAGTTACTGCGGTTATCCTGCCACAAGGAGGGCAAAAAGACAATGCCAAAACATGGCAAGAAGTACATGGAGGCACTCAAACAGGTAGAACCAACTAGGCTCTACCAGCCTCAAGAAGCTGTTTCACTCCTCAAAAAGATTAATTACGTCAAATTCGATCCCACTATCGAAGTTCATATGAAGCTAGGCGTTGATCCGCGTCATGCCGACCAGATGGTACGCGGTGTCGCTATGTTGCCAGCTGGCACGGGTAAACAGGTCAAAGTTCTGGTCTTCGCCCAAGGCGAGAAAGCCAACGAAGCCGAAGCAGCTGGTGCTGACTTTGTCGGTCTTGATGACCTCGTCAAGCAAATCGAAGGCGACTGGTTCGGTTTCGATGTCGCCATCGCTACACCCGATGTCATGGGTAAAGTCGGTAGGCTCGGTAAGAAACTTGGCCCCCGTGGCTTGATGCCCAGCCCCAAAGCTGGTACAATTACCTTCGACCTCGCCAAAACTATTGCAGAGGTCAAAGCTGGCCGTGTAGAGTTCAGAGTCGATAAGACAGCTCTGTTGCACATTCCAGCAGGGAAGGCGTCATTCAGCGAAGACGCTTTGATGACCAATTTGACATCCGTCATGGACGCTGTTGTCCGTGCGCGTCCGACTGGCGCGAAAGGTACCTATGTTAAAAGCATCGTTCTTTCGTCCACTATGTCGCCCGGTATTCGCTTGGATGTGCCATCAGCCCTGGCTCTGAAACCTTAATCAACAGAATATTCTCAGCCGAAGACAGCAAGTATGCCTAAGAGCATCGAAATGACATCTGTGTCAGCTTGCCGAGGATTAGATTGAACAGGCAGTTAACGTTCCGAGCAGGGCGTTCATAGGTCTGTCTGTCACTATCTTATAGATACCCTTGGTCTTCGGTACTTTCGCGAAGGCCATTTTTATTGCTCATAATCTCGAAAATGGCAGTTTAAAATCCCAGGAAAGGAGGGAGGAGCATTCATGCCAACACAGGCCAAGGCAGAGAAAATCGATGAATTGACTGAGAAGCTGAGCCGCGCTACCGTGGCTATTCTGGTACAAACCCAGGGACTCACTGTCAAAGACATGAACGAACTCCGCGGTAAAATGCGTGCCGCAAAGTTAGAGTTCCAGATCGCTAAAAACACGCTCTTACGCATTGCTAGTGAGCGTAATAACATGACAGCACTCGACAAGAGCATCTTCAATGGTCAGACTGCCGTTGCTTTAGGCTACGACGACGAAGTAGTTGCTGCCAAAGCAGTGACCGACTACATCCACACCTCAAAGGTAGCGGTACTTAAATCCGGTATCCTTGGTGGACATACCTTGACTGCTGAGCAGATTGAAGATATGGCCAAAATGCCCGGCGGTAAAAATTATGCCAAAGCACAGGTTGTCGGCACTATTCAAGGCCCGCTTGCCAGTACTTATGGTTTATTGACCGCACCATTGCGCGATCTCTGTTATGTCTTACAAGCACACGCCGACCAGCTAGGCGGCGCACCTGCTCAAGAGTAATTTTAAGAGCATCTGGCCTGAAAGCTAGATGAGGGATGAAGCAATCAAACAAGTAAACAATGGAAGGAACACATACCAATGTCCGTAGACAGCCTTATTGCTGAAATTGAGCAATTGAACGTACTTGACCTCGTAAAATTGACGAAAGCCCTTCAGGAGCGTTGGGGCGTCAGCGCAGCACCCGTAGCTGCTGCCGCAGCCGGGCCAGCAGCACCCGCCGCTGAAACCGTCGCCGTTGCACCCGTTGAAGAGAAGACCGAATTCGACGCTATTCTCACCGAGATTGGCCCCAACAAGATCAACGTCATCAAAGTTGTGCGCGAACTCACCGGTCTAGGTCTCAAAGAAGCCAAAGCCGTTGTCGACGAGGCTCCCAAACCTATCAAAGAAGCCGTCTCCAAAGAAGAGGCTGAGAAGATCGCCGCCAAATTGGCTGAGGTCGGCGCAAAAGTTACCATCAAGTAATATTATGCAATGTAGGGGCACAATGGATTGCGCCCCTACACTGCTCATGTTATAATGCAGCAAGTAGTTTCTTTCCCATCTTTGCATACAAATAGCTTCTGAGAAAGAAATCCATATGCTTGCACACGTCTTGAAAGGCAGGTGAATTACTAGCGTGGCATTGACACTCGAAGAAAAAACGGAAACCATTGCGGATTCCCGTATACATGAAACGAGGCCTTATGATGCTGGTAGGGCAGCGCAGACGCATGCTTGCCTACCTGAGTAAGAAGAGTCCAGAGCGCTACCGCGCCCTTATCGCCAGGCTTGGCTTGCGCCACTAGTTCCGTACTTTTGATGGACGCGGTCGGCGCAAGATTGGCCTGTGCCGCCAGGACAAAGGAATACCTATTTCTGTCCCAAGGACCGACCGCCTCTCCACGTTCTCCATGGGCAACCATCAGTAGATTGCCCCTGCACTCATCGTGCAACGTTTTGAAGGAATATTGCGAAACAGATTTGTGATACGAATCCATAGTGAAATAAAGAACGGAAGCAGACGAGAGATAGAAAGCATCCCGCAAATTAGTATGGGATACACGACATTGTAGGGAACCCGATTTATCGCGTCCCACGGGTGGAGCGCGGCTTTCACCCACCTGAACTTACCACTCATCAAGTGAAGAAAAAAGATTGAGAAACCCCAGGGAATTGTGCGCAAAGGGTAGGAACTCCTGGGAATTTTAAAGCAGTAACCATGTATGGGGAAGTACTCACGTTTAGTAAACCCCTACGTAGTAGTCGGAGGAATTATGATTCACCGTCAAGAAGCTGTCATTGGTGGCCGTGTCATGAGCATTGAGACCGGACGAGTGGCAGAACAGGCCAGTGGCGCAGTATTGGTGCGCTATGGCGAAACCGTCATCCTGGCAACCGTAGTTGGTAGCAATGAGCCTCGGGAAGGCATAGACTTTTTCCCTTTAACCGTTGATGTAGAAGAGCGCATGTATGCCGCAGGTAAAATTCCCGGCGGCTTTATCAAGCGCGAGGGTCGCGCCTCAGAACATGCTATCCTCGCCTGTCGTCTCGCTGACCGTCCAATTCGTCCTCTTTTCCCCAAAGGCTACCGCAACGATGTGCAGATTGTGATCACCGTCCTCTCTGTTGATCAGGAAAATGACCCCGATATCCTTGGTATTGTGGGTGCATCAGCAGCACTGAGCATCTCGGATATTCCTTTCTCTGGTCCTGCAGGTGCCGTGCGCGTTGGCTACATTGACGGTCAGCTCGTCGTTAACCCCTTTGAGTCGCAAATGGAACACAGCCGTCTCGACCTTGCTATCGCCGGCACCGCCGATGCGGTCATGATGGTCGAAGCTGGTGCCAAAGAGCTACCTGAAAACCTAATGCTCGAAGCTGTGCGCTTCGGCCAGGATGCCCTGCAAGACATCATCAAAATGCAGGAAAAGCTGACCCAAGCGGTTAACAGAGCCAAGCGACCCTTCATTCCTTCCCCCGTTGACGCTGCTTTGCAGAGCAGGGTGGCTGAGTTTGCTCGTCCACGTTTTGATGCCGCCGTCAACCATCCTAATAAAACCGAGCGTTCCGCCGCCCTGAGCAAGGTACAGGAAGAGCTGATCAATACCATGGGTACTGAGTATCCTGATCGCCTCAAAGATATCATGACCTTTTACGAAAAAGAGCTAAAAGCTTACGTTCGTAACAACATTCTCGATAAGGGCATCCGTCCCGACGGACGCGATCTCAAAACCATCCGTCCCATTGCTTGTGAAGTTGGCTTGCTGCCACGCACACATGGTTCAGCCATCTTTACTCGTGGGCAGACACAGGTTCTCAGCGTCGTTACCCTGGGTTCTCCTGGTGAAGAGCAGGTTCTCGATGGCCTAGGCTCTAGCGAGAGCAAACGCTTTATGCACCACTATAACTTCCCACCCTTCTCTACTGGCGAAAGTAAGCCTTTGCGTGGCCCCGGTCGCCGCGAGATCGGACACGGTGCCCTGGCCGAACGAGCCGTCGCCGCCGTCATTCCCTCAGCCGAAGAGTTTCCTTACACTATCCGTGCTGTCTCCGACGTTCTTTCGTCCAATGGCTCCACCTCGATGGGCTCCGTCTGCGGTACGACCCTGGCCCTTATGGATGCAGGCGTTCCCATTCATGCCCCCGTGGCTGGTGTCGCCATGGGCCTTATCACCGGCGAAGGCGAGCGTCTAGGCAAATGGGCCGTCCTTAGCGACATCCAGGGCATCGAAGATGCCCTCGGTGACATGGACTTCAAAGTAGCCGGTACCGCCGATGGGGTCACCGCTCTACAAATGGACATTAAGGTCAAGGGCATCACCTACGAAATCATGGCCAAAGCCCTGGAGCAGGCCCGTGAAGGTCGTATGTTCATCATGGAAAAAATGCTCGACACTATCGACGCTCCCCGCGAAGAGTTGTCCGACTATGCTCCACGTATCCAGTCCATCAAGATCAATCCCGACAAGATCGGTGCCGTCATCGGTCCAGGTGGCAAAACTATCCGCAAGATTCAGGAAGAGAGCGGTGCCAAGCTCGACATCGATGACGATGGTACCGTCAACATCTCGGCCAACTCCGGCGATGCAATGCAGCTTGCCATGGATGCTGTACGCGCTCTCACCGAAGAGGTCGAGGTTGGACGCATCTACACCGGTACCGTTCGTCGCCTGGTCGATTTCGGTTGCTTCGTCGAAATTCTCCCCGGCAAAGAGGGCCTTGTGCGCACCTCACAATTGGCTGACTATCAGGTCAGTCGACCCGAAGACGTTGTCTCCGTTGGCGACGAGATCACTGTCATGGTCATCGAAGTCGATCCCCAGGGACGCATTAATCTTTCACGGCGTGCCGCTCTCAGTGGTGAATTGCCCAGTCAGGCCGAAATGGATAGCGATCGTGGACCCAGTCGCGGCCCCAGCCGTGGTGGCCCTGGACGCTCCGGCGGCTTTAGCGGCGGTCGCGACCGCGACAACATAGCACCCAGTCGTGGCCCTGGCAGCTACGGTAACGACCGGGGCGGCTACGGTGGTAATCGCGACCGTGGGGGCTATGGCAGTGGCAATCGCTCCAGCGGCTATGGCAACGACCGTGGTGGTAACTTCGGTCAACGCCGTCCTATGGGACCCGGCACTGGTGGCGGCCCTAGCGGCCCCAATCGTGGCCCACGTCGTGACACTGGCTT
>WNGM01002903.1_pt1 | contig 13779 bp, 10 predicted proteins | sample 5400571 | NCBI WGS metagenome assembly WNGM01 (sample SAMN13153378, study PRJNA577476) | soil metagenome | isolation source: 100 cm soil or saprolite under Garry oak tree replicate 2 | place: USA:California | collected 2016-06-15
CTCTCTCAAGCGGTTGAGTACCTGCGGAAGACGACGGATGCGGTCGCGCGGTCGACTGGCACGAGTTATCAGGATACCGTTCGCAGCGGCGGGACGTACATCAGTTCGATGGCGGCGGATGTCGATATCAACGATCCTGCGTGGCAGCAGACGATGGCTTATGGGATCAAGCGCGCCGCCCAGGTGCAAATGATCTCGACGGCCGGCGGTGTGCCGATTGATGATCCCACTACTAAAATGAATCAGGCGATCGCCAATTTTGGATATGATACTTCGACTCCAGCGAAAATGCGCGAAGCGATTACCGAGGTCACCAATCTCCTTATTAAGATGAAGAACGTCAGTCCGTCGACGGTCCCGGACACGTTGAACTTCTTGCGCGCGGTTGGTCCGGTTTTGCAATTAAATGAAACGAGACCAGAGGATACTTCAGGGGTTATTGAAGCTCTTGGTCGAGAAAAGATTGTTGGTTCACCGGCTGCGAATGCGGTAAAACGTCTTTTTCAACGTCTTACATTGACGACGAAGAAGACAGATCAGATTCAGGAGCTCTTCCAAAAGCCGGAGTTTGGTGGATTTAATCTCTCTATGTACGATGAGAAGGGAGAGGCACGACCACTTCTTGATGTTTTGGAACAGGTGAATAAGGCGAGAGAGAAAGGTCATTGGAGTAAAGAAACGACTGCGCAGGTTATTGGACAGTTCACTGGCCTTTATGCAGAACCACAGATTGCCGCTCTTCTTGAATTCATGAAGCGTTATGGTGGTGAAAAAGGACTTCGGGCGCAAGGTGCTGAGGCTCTTCATGGTGGTATTCAGGGATCAGGTCGTCAAGATACTACTGCCGCTGAATCACAAGCGCAGTTGCAGAATTTTGGGCCGCAGGCCCAAGTAGCTTCTACAGCGTTACAGCAGGCTTGGCAAAAAACATTTGACCAGATAACTCCTGCTCTTATCATCTTTATGAAAGATATTGCTGCACTTGCGGATTGGTTCAAATCAATTCCTACTCCGATTAAAGAAGCAACCCTTTCTCTTGCTCTTTGGGTTGGTGGAATAAATCTTGGAATGGGGGTTTTGAAACTTCTTGGTGGAAATATCGCAGCATCAATTATTGCGATTCTTAAATTAAAGGGTTTTTGGGGAACCCCGATTGGTGATATTTTTGGCGGTTCAATTGTCGTTGGTGTATTGGCTCTTAAAGGACTTTCAAAACTTGCTGTCGATGCAGTAGGTGACGCTGCTAGATTCGTTGCGAGTTGGCTTGGAGCAAAAGTCATCGGCCCGATGTTTGAAGGGTTGACGATAGCCGTTCGTGCGTTTGTTCTGTCGTCTAATTTTTTGCCGGTTATTGGATGGATCGGTCTTATTCTTACGGCAGTCGGTCTTTTCGTGGCAGCATGGCAGTCGGACTTTGGGCATATTCGTGAAATAACGAAGAACGTCTTTAGTTGGATTGGCACAGAATTTAAGCAGGTCGTTAGTTGGTTTGATTGGCTTGGATCGTCGATTGCTTCAACGCTTTCTCAATTAGATGATCGTCTTGGTGGCTTTGGACACAAGGCACTCAAGGTTCTTGATGATTTTGCATCAGCGGGCGATAAAGCAGCAGAAGCAGATAAGGCTGCTCACACAATGCCTGGTCCGACGGCGAATGAAATCCAGAATTATTATGCAACGATACATCGTTTGAAGCGTGATAATCAGCAACGTATTAACGCTGAACCAACGGTGAGAGCAGAGATTGCTCGACAAGATAGACTCAAGGCTGCGCCACCTCCGCCACCTCCAATTTCCGGTCTCGGTGATATCGGAACGGGTCTTGCTGGTCCTGAAACGCCGGGACTGCGCGATGCGATGGATCGGATCATCCATCCGAGTAAGTATGCGCATGAGAAAAAGAAGAAGGTGATCTTTGATACGGATATTGACACGAAGGATCTTCCGCTCGATAAAATTGAAGAAGCAGCACGAGCGATTGAAGCAAAATGGAAAAAGGCTGGAGAAATTCATCCTCTCAAATACTTCAACCTTCAAGATACCCAAGGAAACCCTCTCGAACGTGTATATGGCGATCCGAAAGCGTTTCAGCAGGCAATAAAGAATGTCTCTGCATCTTCTCGTGCCGATTTTATTAACGACAAGGGGATCAAAGAGCAGGTCGATCAATATCTTGAACGTGCGAAGTATTGGAGAACCGGCACAGAGCAGGAGATCAACAAGCTCGAAGAATTTCTCAAGAAGGCGAAGACGGAGGGATTCAAGGCATATCTTGATGCACAAATTGCGGGACTTGATACGAAGATTCTTGAGAAAATTGCTAAAGTTGTTGGAGAGAGCAAGAAGATTCACACGGAGCTTTTTGGTTCAGAAGGGACAAAAGCAGAACCAACAGGGGGTGCCAAAGGGAGATTATCTGATGAAGCGGATAAGTTTGCTCAGACTTCCGCTGATGCGACGAAGAGCTATAAGGAACTTCTGGATGCTCAAAAGGAAGGCATTCCAACGATCTCAAGTCTCAAGGAAAAATATAATCTCCTTTATACTGAGTTGAAAAATCTCACGACGGAACATGAAGCTGCTGGAAAAGCATTAGACCTTTACACTTCGTTGATTAAGGATCAAGAAACTTCTCTCTCAAAACTCACCGGGAATACCCGTGAGGAGCGTGAAGCGCGCTCTGCTTTGCAAGCTACACTAAATTCGGAACGATCTGTCGTTGCGGAATTGAATGTTCAATATGCGGCACAGGGAATTCAAGTTGGTCTTGTTACGCAGCAAACGAAACTTGCGAATGCTGAGTATGAGAAAGCCGTTGATAATCAACATACGCTCGCACAAGCGTTTCTCGTCGCACGAGATGCGGCGAAACAAGCGGTCGACGCAGCGGCCGGTAATGCGCTTGCGACGGGAGGCAAGGAACTTTTCGGACATCTCACGCAGGGTCCGCACTCAGGCGGAACTATTGCTGGACTTGTTCGTACTTACGTCGACAGTTACATTACTTCGGCGGCGGCTCCGATCGCAAAGGAACTGATGGGTGGCAAGGAGGCAGCTCCTCAGAATGTGAGTGATCCTAATACTGTAAAAAAACTTGAGGAGTTGAAGGCGGCACTTAACCCTGCTGCTGTCGAAGCGGCGAAGCACACACCATTATTAGTAAATATAGATCGAACGCTTACGAATGCTCTTGGTTCAATGAAGCCAGGGGGTGATGGTTCTCTTCCGGTAACCATTCCTGGTCAATTCGCGATTGGCGGCACTCAGGCTGTTCAAAGTCCTGCTGGTGGCGGCGCGGATATGGCGAACTCGTCCTTTGGTGATTGGGGAGATACGAAGAAGCAGACGGATATTCTCCAAACGAAGACAGCGAAGCTGCTTGAAGGCGTTGGCGGTGCGGTTGCTTCGACGCTCGCCGGGATGTCACAAGGAGGCGTCGGAGGAGCAGTTACCGCAGGTGTAGGGACTGATGCGTCATTGATCCAAGCTGGTGTTCCTCCTCAGATAGCAACACCGATTGCGGTTGCTTCTGGAATTATCGCAGCATTTACACATCACGATGATATTCAAGCCATGCCCGATAAATACAATACCGTTCAGTTTGGAGGAACAGAGGCAAGATTGCTTGGTTCAGGCTATAATAACATACCACAATATCAGGCAAATGGTCAGTCATTTATTATGGATAATCAGACGGCGACGGCGACAAATAACATGGGTGAGATTCAATACATTCGTCAATGGGCTGCGGCGAACATCAATAATACTGATCCTTCGATTGCGGCGATGGCTAAAACGGATGTGCAGCAATATGGGGCATACGTTCCGAATGCAAAGTCTTCTGATATTCTTTCTTACAATAAGGATATCGGTCAAGAGCAAGTAGTTGGAGGGAAGCTCAAAGGTTCATATACTGATATTGGAAATTCAGCGGATAAGGCGGTGAATGATATTCAGAATCTTTCGTCTGCGATGTTACAAGCGGCATTGAATGCAAAGACGCTTGCCGATTCGTTCACTTCAAATCTGATGAATGGCCCTTCTGGTTTCAACATGCCGTATCTCGGATCGGTTGGAGGTGGAAATGCAAGCTCATCGTTTTTACCGAGCGGCTCTGCTCCGGGTTTTGCTGGAAGAACAGGTGCGCTACCTGGAAGCAATGCTCCGACGACTCAAGTTGTCAATGTCCGCATTCTCGAAGGAGCTACGGTGAGTAATACTCAATCGGTCGTTGACGCGATCAATAATGCTATTCCGACGATCACGAATGCTGTGAATCAAAACAACTACAATACGCAGCGATACATGCAAACCTATCAGAGTCAGTTGAATTGATGTGCTATGAATAACTTTCGATGGATTGTGAATGGGAATATCTTTAAGAGAAATCCTGACGCTTATTCGCTAACGCCCGTGACGCCGAATGTCTCGTACTCGATTGAAGCGAGTGGCCGCCAAACGCGCACTCAATCAAGGCAGCTTCTCTCAGCAAACCAACTTGAACTTGATTGGCATTTTGCTTCTGATTCATTGCGGCGCGCGATCTCTGTTCTGACCCAAACGTCGGCTCTCTCAAAACTTGTGATCGTGAATACGAAACCGATCATTGCCATTTGGGCGTATTTGGACACTGTGAAGCTGACGATGAGCAAGGATACGGTAGATACCGCTATCGCAAGCGGCGGTCATCGTCGTGATCTCGTTGTGACGGGAAATACGGATGGTCCGTACTATCACAGCTATTTCAACGTGCCGGCTGATCTTACGGTGAGTCCAACGTATGTTCAGAATTCGTTTTTGGGCCAATTTCATAGTTCATTTATGGATACGATCCCAAATTGGGACGGCAACGCTTGGAAGCAAGTCATGGTCGCTGGAGTATCAAATCGCTTCTCGAACTTGGGTACGGCGGAGTGGTCGCCGCTCCTCCGCATCAATGGGCCGTTCTCGTCGTTCGCGCTCGACATGCGTTACGAAGACGTGGATAGCACGGGTGCCGGGGTGCGGTTCACTTGGCTTGGTAATCCTGTCCCTGCAGGGAGCTTTCTTCTGATCGATACGGGCAGCCTGAGGGTCTTCCTCTCGACGCCCGGTACTCCGATCTCCTACGTCCTCTCTGGCCTCGTCTACGTTTTGCCTCCTACCAATGAGGTCTACACCTTCTCGTTGACGACGCCTTCAAGCGGCGCTCCTTTCGCGTATTGGCCGCCGGCCCCAATGGGAGAGTTCGTCGTGATGCCGACTGCGCTGACGGGGAACACGTCGGCGACGACGATCGATTACAGCAACAACGGTATTGAGACGTTTCGGTATCGCTAATGACAGTTTCTTCTCTCGCTTCTGCTCCGTTCCAAATCCAGCTTGTTCTCGCACAAGTCTGGAGACAAGGTTTTTGGAGGAACCTCCCAATTCAGAATGCGACGGGGCAGTTCCAAAAAGGAAGCGCGGGGACAGTGACGTTCCAAATGTCTCTTGACAGCACCGACCCTCAGAGCATTCTCTACGAGGGTGAGCGCATCCGCATGTACGGCGGCATTTATGGCGCGCCAATGCAGCGGCGGTTTACCGGATTCGTTGATTCCGTACAGGTTGTTGATAATGTGCAGGGGAGCATGCGCACGGTCACGGCCTCTGACCATATTCAAGAATTACATTCAGCGATTCTTTTGGAACCTCGCATCTATGACGGCATTGAACCAAATGCGGCCGTCGCGGATGCGATCAATCAAGCGATTACTTCGGGGCAACTGAAGCTCTATGATGATAATGGTGTTGCGCTTCTTACGGTCAACAATTATGATTTGAAAAATGGAAATGGCATTCTTGATGCTCCTCGTATTTTCAACGATGATTTGAGCATTTATCTTCTTCCGCAGGGAACTCTTGCTTCGACGATGACGATGCAAAATGCTTCTACGTCAATTAACATTCCTCCAGCGAGTGGTTCAAACACTTTCATTGAAGTTCAGCTTCCCTTTAACTTTATCATTGCATCAACGATGAGTGCAAATCTTACGCTCTCTTCAAATGCGGCGACGTTGCCGCCTGCTCCTGGATCATATTTTCTTGATTGGTACAACGGAATTGCGTATTTTAATAATGCACAGGCAAGTTCTCTCTTTCAATTTTCTTGCTATCGTTACGATACTCCGCTTTTTGGTTTTCAGCTTGGAAGCTCTGTTGGAGATGCGATTGCTCAAATTATGGATAAGACCGGACAGCATCTCAATGTTGATGTTTTCGGGAAGTTACATTGCGTGAATGCCCAACAGCCTCGCGTTCCAACACGGATTCTTGGAAAGGATCAGTATATTCAAAATGGCATTCAGACTAATAGAGATCGCAGGAATGTCGTTGTTTGTGAAGGATGGGACGGTAACTGTGGAGGTATTATTGCGGCGAAAGCGGTACTCTTGCAAGACACGTTACTCGCTCCGCCGCAGGGTCTCGGAAAAAGAGCTTATCTCATCGTCCAAGATCCTGCTTGGAAAACTCAGTATTCAGTGAGTAAAGCTGCGTATTATGCAGCGCAACAAATTGGGCGCCGTGGGAAAGTCTTACAAATCACACTTATTGATGATGTATCGATTGTTCTTGACAACGTAATTGGTTTTCTTGGAACGATTCCTGAGATCAGTAATGGTGATTTTTTTACCGTGGAGACGTTGAATTGGCAGGTCGGTGTTTTCAATGGAAAACAGATGGCGCAGTCGACCATCTCAGGGACATTGATGCCGGGGCGCTCGACAATCTACATTGGGCCGTCTCCGGCCACCACGGGATCAGGGAACCTTGACTACTCCGTCGATACCTTCCCTATCTCGAATTGCTCTCTCTCGCCGCCGGGTGGAACGACAGCGGCGAACTTTTCCATTTCCGGCGGAGGACTGAGCCTCCTCTATGAGGTTGGGAGTCTCAACATCGCAGAGAGCATCGACATTTGGGGGTCTGATGGATCGCATACCGTGGCGGAGAGCTCCATCGCTCGCGCGGCGAATGAGTTCCTCAGCCTGCCGATGCCTTCAGGAGCGTTCACCCCAGGGGTGTTCTACGTCATCCAACTTTGGGCAATTGATACAAAGGGGAATGTCGGTGCGTATTATGATTGTATCTACGCACTACCATAGGAGGTCATAATGTCAACCGTTCCGCCGGGGACAAGTTCATACAATTGGCTTGCGCAACAGCAGAAGAAGACGGTTATTAATACGTCTGGTCTTCAGCTCACCCAACTCAAGGCGTCGTCTCCAAAAGCAATTTGTGGTCGGATGATTGATTCTTCCGTAGCGGTCGGTGGCGTCGGGGGTATTCCAATCACTCCAAGTGCGATTACTCCTGATTTGATCCAAGGCCATGCGTTCGTCGCTCCCACGTATCATTCGCCGGATAACCTTCTCTTGAATCCAACAGCGATGTTTGGATTCTCGTCATGGGGACAAGGGCAGGCTCGTCCTCCTGGAGTTGGAGGGTTTGCTACTGATTCTTTTAATGGTGGACGATTCATCATTGGGAACAATGGTGGTCAATCTGTTGACGCTCTTCTTGTCCAACAAGTCAATGGAATTCCTGACGGTTCCGTTATGACGATGAGTGGAATGATTGGATGTGATGAATTTAATGATTCTGGTTCTGGGGCGATCATCGGTGTAGAAGCGTTAGGTCTTAATGTTGATATCATTGCTCAATTTCTTATTACTGCCGTTCAAGATGCGACATTTTTTCAGTTCACATTTACGATGCCGTCAAACCCTGGTCTCTTCTATATTCGATTGCATCTTCGGAATTCTGTTGGTGGAACCTCATCAATGCGAGGGTATTTTTCTCAACTGAATTTAGAGTATGGGAGCACGGCGACAGCATTTAGTCTTGCTGCTTTTGATGCTTTGACAGAAGTTGACATTTCTGGGGTTCTTCAGTCGATTATCGTTTCGGTTGGTTTCACCAACATTCCGATGAACGCGACGAAGGTGTTATGGCTCTTCAAGAATACGTTAAGTCAAACATGGATCGCTTGGGCAGAGACGACAATACCGGGCTTACCATACCCTCCATCGCAGCAAATTTTGACGTTTGGCTATGGGCAACTCTCTCTAGGAATCCACTACGATTTCGGCGCTGCCTATGTGGATCTTCAGGGAAACATTGGAGCGATTAGTATCTTCGTAGCGGGATTCAATCCGAATGCAAGTCTCTTCCAAGTAAGTTCTTCCTATATGTTGACATTCAACGGGACGTTCTCTCCGACATTTGCCTCGACACCATTTCTTCATTCGATTCTTTCAGCAAACGGAATCGCATCAGCGGTGACGATGGATTTCACCATCAACAATCAACCGACGGATGGATCGCTTTCTCGCGTGAGTCTCTGGTATCGTGTCACCGGACAGGCGAAGTATACGTTCTATGGAAGTGTTCCGGCGGTCGGGGTCGGTCTTCCTCTTGCGTCGTTACCGACATCGGGGACTTATTCATTCACCTTTACCGATTTGACGAATTCAACATCGTATGATTTCGCGGTTTCATGTGAGGATTCGAGCGGTAGAGAGACGGCGATCGTCTTCGCGAATACGATGACGCCGCAAGCGATTCTCTTACCGACAGGGACGTTGCCGACTGCCCCGGCGAACGCATTTGTGAATGCTGTTGCGACCTCGGTAGAATATGGGCCTACCGGCCAGGCGGCTTATTACGCGCAACTTTCGCTGACGGTGACGGTTCGTGACGGTCCTTTCGGTGTTACTATTGATGCGACTTCTTGGCTCGCTCAAATCAACATTCTCGCGAGACCGCAAACGGCAGGTGAACGGAGTAGCGGTCAGTATGTGGATTTTAACCCCAATGATTACACGCTCTGTAATACGATTTATACGAACAACATTACAAGCCCGATCAATGTTGTCGTCGGTCCCTTCCCCGCGAACGTCAATCAAGTCCTTGCGGTAGAATTGATCGACCAGGCCGGGAAGCCCTCAAACGCCGATCCTTTTGAGATTGCTCTTCCTCCGAACCAACCCATGTTTAGTGCGAATGGGATTTATGAGATTAGCCAAGGTGTGCCAATCTCTCAGCTCATCACCCCCGCAGGAACTTTACAACCAGGAACGGTTGCGCGTTTGCAAATGGCAGCGCCGCCGACTGGCAACAATCTTATTTTCAATCCTACGGGATTCTTTGGAACGCAGTATTGGTTGCAATATGGCGGAACAGGAAGCAACGTACCGATTTTTTTAAGTAATACATTCAATGGAGGAAGATTTCGTCTTTACTATGGGCCGACGGGTCTTGTTGATTGGGTCGCAGAGCAAACGCTGAGTAATTTTCAGCCTGGTTGGCCGATGGTATTGAGCGGATCGGTAGAAATTGATACGTTCAATGCTCGGTCAGGCGGTTACGTTGCCCTTGAGGCGTTTGATCCGATCTCTGGTGTAATGCTTGCGGCGGCGACTTTTACGGCGATCACGCCTGTTCTCACAGGGCCGGTGTATGTTGAAAAAGCATTCGTTATGGGGTCGAGCGGCGCTGTGCAGATTCGTATGCACATTTACAACGCCGGAGGTGGAACCATTGATACTTATTGGTATAAACTTCAACTTGAGCATGGAACGAGAGCGACTCCATTTAACGATGCGATGGCTTCAAGTGCGGCTGCGAATACGCATACACCTTCCGGGACGGTTTCGATTAGCGTTCCAACGGTTACAAACGGCAGGATTGATTACGATGCCTCTCCTGCGGCGATTAAGGCGGTCATTGCGTCAACGAGCACGTACAACGGTGCTCTCATTACTCCTGGATCGACAGTTCCTTACGCTGGAATCAATGGAGCTTATCAAATCGCAACAGGGCCAAATGGACAACTATTGAATGGACTTATTAGCTCTTATCCAACGATTGCAGTTTCTTCTCCGACTATTGGTAGTTCTATACCATTGGTTTCTATCCCATCAACTATTCAAGCGGGTATTCCTCCAAGTATTCCAGCAGGAACGTGGCAATTTACGATTACTGCAAATGCACCTACGGTAAATACAAGGATTGAAATATCAGTGACAGGCTCAAATGGGGTGAGTCCTCCGGCCGGTATGAGCAATGTCGTGAATTGCAATACCTTTACTCCTGCGATTAGCGGAGGGTTTACTGTTCTGAGTGCTTCTTTTACGGTAACAGGTGGGCAAGTCGTAACGGTGATGCCCATTGGCTATTTTCCCGCATCTGGAAGTTCCTGTGGAGCAGGAGTTGTTACGATCCAAGCCACTAAGATAGGATAACGATATGATTGAGCTTGATACGAACTCCGAGTATTACCTTCTCGAATTCGTTCGGTACAAGAATTCTCCGACTCACGCGAAAATCGTCATGATGAGATGGGCGCTTCCTGAGAATGCGTTCGTCGCGCACGACCCTGGATTTGCGGTGATGTTACGAAAACATGTCGAAGCCGTCTATATTTACGGACGAACCGATGAAAAGGGGATGTTTACGCAGACTCAGGAGGATAGTCGATTACTTCCTTCTCATGCCGGTGTTGATATGACCGAATATGATACGTCCCCGGACATCGGCAATACCGGCGCGCTGCTCGATCCTCCGGAGATCGTTGAATACAAGAAGAGTCGTGAGAGGATCAATGAGGTCCGGCGGGTGCTTCTTGCGGAGAAGGAGGGGCCGCATGTTGACGACCCGACGGTGCGCGTTCCGAGTCCCTGTCCGAAGAATCGATTCTCGGAGTTTGACCTTGATATCGTGTTCAGTCATACCGATTATCGCCTTCGAGGGCGAGCGGTTGAGGAATGATTGGTGAAGTGCCGATAACCTGACTGTGAGAGATGACATTGACGAGAAGATTATGGGCGTCGAGCAAGCGACGATCCTGGAAACGATGAAGGAAGTCCTTTGGGGTGGCCAGACTCGCGAGGGACTTGCCTATATTGTTGCTCAAATCACGACACAAATGAAAGAACTCACGAGTGCTGTGAGGTCAATTATCAAAGATATCAATGACCCTGAAGGGGTGAGATCAGAAGTTCGTGATCTCAAAAACGAAATTGTTCGATTAAGAAAAAATGAAGAGCGGCTTGATCGACTTGAAACGATAAAATCAAACATTTCTGACGTTGAAAGGCTTGCGAAGAATAATGAAAAAATCATTGATGAAATCAAGTTAAACATTGTGGAAGTCGATAAAAAAATAAATGATAGGTCAAATTTTACCTTTCAGTATATTACGACATGGGCGGCAATTATTATTTCAACGGTCATTAGTCTTGTCTCTCTCTATCAAGGAATGAGGTTGAAATCGCCATGAGCATTGAAACACGTCATCTCGTCGTCAACTCAGCGAATACCTACTTTCAACGGTCTTCTCAAAAGGCAAATCTTCTTGATGCGAAGATCGTTCGTACAGAAACAATTGCAATGATTCTGGAACTCATCCAGAAAGGTCATATCATCGAGTTTACATCCATTTGGAGTGACCATCATAACGATAGTAACCTTGGGCGATTTTCTCATTTCAATGGTGCGGCATTTGATATGTGGCCGCTCAAAAGTCATCATGCAGGTGACTATGCGGATGTGCTCGGTCCACAAATGGGGACACTCATTCGTGACATTATGGCTTCTCGTTGGCTCGCTCAGTGTGGTTTTGCGGGTGCTGCTGATTGCGACGAACTCAAGGCCATTGCCGGTTATGTCGATTATCCTGAGAATGGTCGTCTTTTCCGCGATAGCGGTGGCGACCATATCCATGTCGGTTGTCTGTTCCCGAAAGGAGCAATTCTGTGAGCCAAGTTGTCAAAGACCTTTTGACTTTCCCGGTCAATCTCACCATTGCAGCGTACCGAATCGCGACTTGGGCGAATTTTCTTGCGATCGTCGGAGTCGTTGGGAGCGCCGCTCAAGCGATTTCGGTCAACCAACCGATCTTGAACGTCGCCTTCGGGACTCAAAAAGGGGCAACTCTTTCGATCATCGCTATCGCGGTCAGCCATGCGGCGACGACGCTTGCTTCTCACGGTGAGCCGATTCAGACCGAAGTGACTCCCAAGAATCCTGTCGCGGTGACAGTCCAGGCGACAAACCTCACCTCTTCCGGGGATTCGACCTCAACCGATTCGAGCACAAAATCCCCGATCGCTGTAACCGTCAACACGTCTTCTCCCTCGGTGAAGGTCACGAATACGACCGAGGAAGTTACCTCGACATCGACAACCTCTCCGGCGTGAAGGATTTTGAACATGATTAAGCGATATTTTCGGAAGTATTGGGTGGCGATCGTCACGGCGGCGGTCGTCACCTGGGTCTTTGATCTTCTTTGGTGCCATTTCGTTCATCGGTGTATCATTTAGCGATTCAATGGGGAGCTCGACATGAATGTGAGCGTAGCAGCACCATTGCCGAATTCTTGCCCGACACCGCCGCGCCCGGACGAACCCGAGGTGATTCGCCTTCCTCCCAATACCGTTCCCTTACCGGAGCGACCTGGGCTGATCGCTTGAGACTTAGCGAATGCTGATGGTGTAGGTGCGCTTTTCTCCGTGGCACTTCACATAGAGGCGCCACTCGTTCGCGCTTTCGCTCTTCGTGAAGGCGAGGTCACTTACACCACGATCGCAGGTGATCTCGGTGCCTCCGAAGCGGTCAATACGATGGAGACTGACCGGAGGGGCGATCTCGGCATAGCATGTCAGAGGAATGAAGGCGTTGAGGTGGGCGTTGCAGAGAAATGATGAAAAGGCGTTATCCCCAAGATCCATAGCTTCTCTATCGGGGAATCCTCGTGATTCTTTACCTCTGGAGCATGGAGAGCTCCTAATTCTTTGAGTACGACTAGCGATAAACTAATGTTTAAGACTCCTAGTTAATCCGTCCCACAGGATACTGAGCGTCAAGACCAGAGCGAAGAGGAGGGCTGCCCCGACGAGGAGATTCAGGAATCGGATCGCCCATCGGATCTTCCATTCCAACCTCGCGTGAGGGATGACCGAGTAGGGCGACGGTTTGGGCGGCGGTACGAGGTCGTGTTCGAGCGCCCATATCGCCAGCGCGTGAGCTACCTCGGGGTCGAGGCGCATAATCACCGGCTTCATAAACTGCTTGTAGAAGTCTGGCTTTTCCGGGTCCGAATCTTTCATAGCCGCCTCTCCTTATGAAAGGTTCATGGTCCTTTTTTAATGAGACCTCGTTGAATCGCCAAAGCTACCGCATGGGGGCGATTATTGGCATTGATACGCTCGATCACAGCCGCAATACGTCTTTTTGCTGTAACCAAGGGACATTTTAAGTCCTTTGCGATTTCTTCAGTCGTTTTTCCATCGGAAAGCAACGTGAGAATATGTAGATGTCCCGGTAAAAGAGGGAGATCCTTTAATTCACTCATTCGGAAATTGCCTCTTTCTCAAAGACGTTTGGGTAAAAGGAAAGGACTTCAGGTTCCGTTGGGAGATATACATGGTGCTCCCTTTTCGGATGGAGCCGCTCACGGGTCCTGTTCTTCGGGAAGGCGACAACGAAAGAAAAAAGACCAGCATTGAAAAATGATGGTCTCTTCTCTGGGCAGTTTGGTCGACAAGCTTAGGGAAATTCTTTCTTCAAAATGGAGCTTGCTCCTTCTCTACTAATCAACTAATTTGGTTCCGTCATCCGGTGCATGTAGAGAATAACCGGAAGTAACCGATGAGGACCAACTCCTTCGCGACGAATAAAATGAACCGTCGCGATGCCGCTAGGATCGTTGAGAGTAGGACAACCCGAAAGCAGCGATGCCCCGAACACACCAAT
>WNGM01002909.1_pt1 | contig 13766 bp, 13 predicted proteins | sample 5400571 | NCBI WGS metagenome assembly WNGM01 (sample SAMN13153378, study PRJNA577476) | soil metagenome | isolation source: 100 cm soil or saprolite under Garry oak tree replicate 2 | place: USA:California | collected 2016-06-15
TGGTTGGTGAAGTGCGCAAGATTCTTGATAAGCACGGAGTGAAGTGGAAATAGCCAAAGCCGTCATGCCCGCGAAGGCGGGCATCCAGTACGCCGTGACGCCGATTTGAACCGAAGCGGTGCGGAATACTGGATCATCCGCTTTCGCGGATGATGACGTCGGTGCAAGATGCAGCGCCTGCACGCCATGACGTGAGGTGGAATGGCCCTCGGCAGAGGGTAGGGATCGTAGCAAGAGCAAAGGGAGAGACAACAATGCCTGAAATTACCGTGAGCATGGCCGCCGGCCGCACCGATGAGCAGAAGGCCGGCATGATGCGCGACATTACGCAAGCGCTGGTGAAGAACCTCGGCGTCGACGCCGATGCCGTCGTGATCCAGATCAACGAAGCGCCGCTGGCCCACAAAATGAAGGGTGGCAAGACTTTCGTGGAGCGGGCAGCGGCGCAGAAAAAATAACTTCGCTTGTCATTCCCGGATGCGCCGCTTGGCGCAGGCCCGGAATCCATAACCACGACTGGGAGTATGGATTCCGGGCTCGCGCTACGCGCGCCCCGGAATGACGACGACATTGGTGCTTGCGTCAGTACAAACTTTAAGCGGATCCAAGATCCATGGATGCACGCAACGTCATCAAACCCGGCATGAGCGCCGAGCGCACCCTCAAGGTGACGCCCGATCTCACCGTCCGGCATATCCTCCCGACCATGCCGGCGGTGTTCGCGACCCCGATGATGATCCTGGAAATGGAGTTGACGTCCGGCGACGCCATCAACGCTTATCTGGAACCGGGCTGGATCACGGTCGGCACCGAGGTCGATATCCGCCATCTCGGGGCGTCAGCGGTCGGCGCGGCGATACGGACCACCGCGCGGGTGATCGCGGTGGCGCGCCGGGTCATCCGGTTCGAGGTCGAAGCCTTCGACGGCGAGCGCCGGATTGGCGAGGGCCGTCATGCGCGCGGTCTGGTCAATCTTGCGACCTTCAACAAGCGCTTCGGGACGGGTTAGCTACTTCGCAAGCTCCTTCGAGCGGCGGGTCGCGGCGGCGACCGCGCGCGTCAGCAGCGACTGCATGCCGTCCGGTCCCATCAGCACTTCCAGCGCCGCGGCCGTGGTGCCGCCGGGGGAGGTGACGTTCTGGCGCAGCGTCGCGGAGGGGGCCTCCGAGCGACGCAGCAATTCGCCGGAGCCGGCGACGGTTTCGCGCGCCAGCCTGGTCGCGAGATCCTGGGGCAGGCCGGCTTCGACGCCGGCGCGCGCCAGTTCTTCGGCGAGCAGGAAAATATAGGCCGGACCGGAACCGGAGACCGCGGTCACGGCGTCCATCAAATTCTCGTCATCGACCCATTCCACCGATCCGGTGGCGCGCAACAGCGCGTCGGCGATGCCGCGCTGCGAGCTGCTGACATTGCCTGCCGCCACCGCGACCGTGATGCCGCGGCCGATCGCGGCCGGGGTGTTGGGCATGGCGCGGACGACGCTGCCGCCACACACCTCGGAGATCGAGGCGATGGTCGTGCCCGCCATGATCGACACCACAAGCGTGGCAGGCCCGGTGAAGGATTTCAGTATCGCCCCGGCCTCGCGGAACGACTGCGGCTTCAGCGCGATCACCAGCGTCGCGACGGCGCCGATATCCTTCGGCGATGGATTGAGACGAATGCCGTTTGTCACCAGCGCGCTGATCTCATCGGAGGGATGCGGCTCGATCACGACGACGCGCTTGCCATCCAGCCCCTGCGCCAGCCACCCCGACAGCAACGCACCGCCCATCTTCCCCGCGCCGGCGAGGACGATGGTGTCTTTGATATCTCGTAAAGCGTTGGTGGTGTTCGAAGTCATCGGAAACAAATACCTGCGTCGTCCCTGCGAACGCAGGGACCCATAACCACCAGCGTTTCTATTGAAACGAAGAATAGGCCACAAGTACTTTTGCTTGAACTTCGACGACACGGCGTATGGGTCCCTGCGTTCGCAGGGACGACTGATGATTGAAGCGCGTACGCTGAAAAGACGAACTTAAGCCTCGCCATCGGTGTCGAACATCGCCGCGCTCATGGCTTCCGGTGCTGATTTGCCGGCCCACACCACGAACTGGAACGCCGGATAATAGCGCTCGCAGGCGTGGATGGCGCCGACCAGCATGGTCTCGCACTGCGCGGTCGAAGCGGTGAGCCCGCCCGGCAGCACCAGTGCCTGCCGGTACATGATCATCCCGGTGTGGGTCCAGATGTCGAAATGCCCGACCCATAATTGCTCGTTGATCGCTGCGATCAGCCGCTGCACCTCGGCGCGGCGGGCCGCGGGAATCTTCATGTCGAAGGCGCAGGCCAGATGCAGCGCCTCGATCTCGGTCATCCAGGTAAAGGACAGTTGGTAATCGGTCCACTCGCCCTTGGAGACGATCGTCACCTCGTCTGTGCCGGAGCGTTCGAACGACCAGTTATTATCGGCGGCGATGTCCTCGACGACCGCAAGCGGATTGTTCAGGGAATCGATGATGCCTTCGAGGAGGGACATTCCGTCTCGACCTTACCGTTTTCAGAGAAAAGATTCAGACACGATGGTTTGATACGCACGCAGCAGGCCGACACAAGTTGGCATGATGCGTGGCTGCCGACTGCAATCCCCTGATCGCGCCCCCCCGGAGCTTGCCGGGATCAAGTGATGTGATTTGCGGAATCGGCGCAACCGCACCGGGAGTCCGTCCACAGCCAAAGCGGCGCTCGTCCACAGCTGATCGCGCGCCGAAATTATTAATTTTGAGAACAAACCGGAGTCGGATTCGCGCAGGCCGAGTCCGGCGCACGGAATTCGCTCCAGGCGAGCCGGATCGGGCCGCCTTAATCGTTAATTTCGCGGAAGCAAATCACCCAGATTCGCTCTGGAGACATAGGGACATGCAGAATCCCCATGATGAAGGTGCTTGCTGGCGTCCGGGCCATTCGCCATAGTTCCCCTCAGGCCGTTCATACCGGGCGGCCGATGTTCTCAGGGCGGGGTGAAAGTCCCCACCGGCGGTAAGGGTGGATAAGCCCAAGCCCGCGAGCGCCTTCTTCCCTTGGAATCCGCTTGGGAAAAAGGGTCAGCAGATTCGGTGTGATTCCGAAGCCGACGGTTAAAGTCCGGATGAAAGAGAACGGTCGCGACAGCCGCATTGCGCGCGGCGCGTCGTTCCGTATGCCCTGATTCTGGTCCTGAAAGAGGAAAGCCATGAATCAGATGTTGCAAGAACCCCACTTACAAGACGCTCCCGAAGTAAACGAATCTTCCGAAACGATCGGTCGGCCGCCGGTTCCCGCGCACCCGCGATTTGCAAAACCGCAGCGGGTCGCCTTCGTGCAGTCGTCCTGGCATCGCGAGGTGGTGGAGGAATGCCGGATCGCCTTCCTCGATGAGATCGAGGCGCGCCACATCGCGCGCGCGCAGATCGATCTGTTCGAGGTGCCGGGTTCGTTCGAAATCCCGCTGCATGCGCAGCTGCTCGCCAAGACCAGGCGCTACACCGCGATCGTCGCGGCGGGGCTCGTGGTCGATGGCGGCATCTACCGCCATGAATTTGTCGCAGACACGGTGATCAAGGCGCTGATGGATGTGCAGTTGCGCACCGAGGTGCCGGTGTTTTCCGCGGTGCTGACGCCGCAGCAGTTCCACGAGAGCGCCGCGCATTTCGACTTCTTCCGCAAGCATTTTGCGACCAAGGGCGTCGAGGTCGCGGAAGCCTGCGCCAACACGCTGCTCAGCCTGGAGCGGCTGCGCGGTCAGGTCGCGGCGGGGATCGTGTAGGAAAAGCGAACCCGGACGGATTGATTGTCATTTCCGCCGCCGCACCTATAAACTCGGCGGCGGGAGGAGGCACGCCCGTGGAGACGGGCGGCCGAGATGATCATGTTCGAAGGACACGATCCCTATCTCGTCGCGCTCTCGGTGGTGATCGCGATCCTGGGGGGATACACCGGCTTCAGCCTCGCGGCGCGTATCCGCGGGGCGCCGGGCGTCAGCCATCGCGTGTTGCTGGCCGGTGCTGCCGCGTTCCTCGCGGTCGGCATCTGGACCATGCATTTTGTCGGCATGCTGGCCGCGCCGATCCCGGCTGATACCGTCTACCTCGTGCTTCCCACCATCGTGTCGTTCCTGATCTGCGCGCTGGTGGTCGGCATATCCCTGTTTTTCGTCAGCATCGGCGAACCTTCGCTGCGCCGCGTGGTGTCGTCGGCGGTGCTGCTCGGAGCGGGCATCGCCAGCATGCATTATGTCGGCATTCACGGTCTGGCCGGCCGTTTCGCCATCGAGCACGACACCCCGATGATCCTGCTCTCCATCCTGATTGCTGTCGTCACCGCCTATGGCGGCCTGCGCGCATTCCTGGCCCGGCAGGACGGAATCCGGCTGATCGTGAGCTCGATCGCGTACGGTATCGCGGTGTCCGGCATGCACTACACCGCGATGGACGGCATGCATTTTGTTCCGCTGGCGGATGGGTCGCAGCACCATGCCGGCGGGTTGGCAGCGTCGCAGCAAATCCTCTCGGTGGTGGTGGCGCTGCTCTGTTTTGTCATTGCGGCCGGCTTCCTGCTCTCGCTGGTGCCGGATCCGCGCCGGCAGACGATGGCGGCGGCGACGATCGATCCGGTTGCGGGGACCGCGGCCGGTGTCGCGCAGGCGTCATGGCCCGAACACGGTCCGGCGCCCTTGCCGCGGCCGATGTCGGCGCCGCTCGGCGGCCTCGGCCAGCCGCCGCGCGCCGCCCCGGCGCCCCGGCTGCCGGTCGAAGGCGCCAACGGCACCCATTTCATCAATAGCGCCGATGTGCGGAGCGTGCGGGCCGACGCCCATTATACCAGGGTTCATGACGGCACCCGCGAGCGGATGTGCCCATGGTCGATCTCGGAGGCCGAAGCGCAGCTCGATCCCGGGCTGTTCGTCCGGGTGCACCGCAGCCACATCGTGGCGATTCCTCATGTCACCTTTGTTCGCAAGGAGGGCGATGGCGCCATCGTCGAGCTCGATGGGCCGTCGCCGCACCGGGTGCCCGTGAGCCGCGCCAAGATCGCCGAGGTCAAGGCCCGGCTCGGTCTCGCCAGGCGTCACGCGCAGTCAGCGGCCGGATTAGGTCGCGAAGCCTGACGCATTTCGTGCGTCGTAATCCGCAATTGGTGCGAATTTCCTTAGTCCGTGCCCCGTCGACCGCCGTGGCCTTGCTTACGAAAAATTCCGGGAACAGCCTCTCATCCAACGTCTGCACTCACAGGACGGATGGAGGAGACCATGATTCCTGGCCCATTCAGTTATCACCGGCCCGCGACCGTGGCCGATGCGGTCAAATTACTGTCAACACTGGGCGAAGAAGCCCGCCCCCTTGCCGGCGGCCATAGTCTGGTCCCGATGATGAAGCTTCGGCTGGCCACCCCCGAACATCTGGTCGATCTGCACGGGATCGACGGCTTGAAGGGCATCGGCCGCGACGGCAATCGCATCGTGATCGGCGCGATGACCACCCAGCACGAGCTGCTTGCGTCCGACGACATCGGCAAATCGCTGCCGATCCTTCATGAGACCGCGCTTTTGATTGCCGATCCGCAGGTGCGCTACATGGGCACGATCGGCGGCAACGTCGCCAATGGCGATCCCGGCAATGACATGCCGGCGCTGATGATGACGCTGGGCGCCAGCTACCGGATCGAAGGGCCTGCGGGCGCGCGCGATATCGCGGCTTCGGAATTCTATCAGGGCGCCTATTTCACCTCGCTGGAGCCCGGCGAAATCCTGACTGCGATTTCAATTCCGACGCCTGCGGCCGGTCACGGCTACGCCTACGAAAAACTCAAGCGCAAGATCGGCGACTACGCCACCGCCGCGGCGGCGGTCGTGCTGACGATGGCGGGCGGCAAGGTCGCCAGTTGCGCGATCGGCCTCACCAATCTGCACGAAACGCCGCTGCTGGCTGTGGACGCGGCGAAGGTCGTGATCGGAACCAGCCTCGACGAGGCGACGCTCAAAAAGGCCGCGGCGGCGGCGGTGGCGATCATGTCGCCGGCCGCGGACGCCCGCGGCCCGATCGAATACCGCAAACATGTCGGCGGCATCATGGTGACGCGGGCGCTGACCCGCGCCGCCGGCCGCGCTAGTTAAGAGGGGGATCAAGAAATGGCAAAGACCCATGTGACCATGAAGGTGAACGGCGCCGAGGTCGAAGGCCTCGTCGAACCGCGCACACTGCTCGTGCATTTCATCCGCGAGAACCTGCAGCTCACCGGCACCCATATCGGCTGCGAGACCACCCATTGCGGCGCCTGCACCGTCGATCTCGACGGCATGTCGGTGAAAAGCTGCACTATGTTCGCGGTGCAGGCTCAGGGCTCCGAGATCACCACCATCGAGGGCGTGGCCAATGCCGACGGTTCGCTGTCGGCATTGCAGGAAGGCTTTCGCCTGATGCACGGGCTGCAATGCGGCTTCTGCACGCCCGGCATGATTTTGCGCGCGCAACGTCTGCTGCAGGAGAATCCGTCGCCGTCAGAGGCGGAAATCCGGATGGGTATTTCCGGCAATATCTGCCGCTGCACCGGCTATCAGAACATCGTCAAGGCGATCCAGTACGCCGCCGCCAAGATCAATGGCGTCCAATTCCAGGAGGCTGCGGAATGAACGACATGACTCCCACGCGGGAACAACGTGAAGCCAAGCTCGAAGGCATGGGCTGCAAGCGCAAGCGGGTCGAGGATGCCCGCTTCACGCAAGGCAAGGGCAACTATGTCGACGATTTGAAGCTGCCGGGCATGCTGCACGGCGATTTTGTTAGATCGCCGCACGCGCATGCACGGGTCAAGTCGATCAACAGCGAAGAGGCGCTGAAGGTGCCGGGCGTATTGGCTGTCATCACCGCCGAAACTCTCAAAACCGTCAACCTCGCCTGGATGCCGACGCTCGCCGGCGACGTGCAGATGGTGCTGGCCGACGGCAAGGTGCTGTTCCAGAATCAGGAAGTCGCCTTCGTGGTCGCCACCGACCGTTATGCCGCCGATGACGGCATCAACAAGGTGGTCGTCGAATACGAACCGCTTCCGGTGGTGATCGATCCGTTCAAGGCCATGGATGCGGACGCGCCGGTGCTGCGCGAGGATCTCGCCGGCAAGACCACCGGCGCGCACGGGCCGCGCAAGCATCACAACCACATCTTCGAATGGACGGTCGGCGACAAGGATCTCACCGACGCCGCGTTCAGGAAGGCGGATGTAACGATCAAGGAGATGCTCTCCTATCATCGCACCCATCCGTCGCCGCTGGAGACCTGCCAGTGCGTGTGCTCGTTCGACAAGATCAAGGGCGAGCTGTCGATCTGGGGCACCTTCCAGGCGCCACATGTGATCCGCACCGTGGTGGCGCTGATCGCCAAGATACCGGAACACAAGATCCACGTGATCTCGCCCGATGTCGGCGGCGGTTTTGGTAACAAGGTGGGCGCCTATCCCGGCTACATCTGTGCGGCCGTCGCTTCGATTGTGACCGGCAAGCCCGTAAAGTGGGTCGAGGACCGCATTGAGAACCTCACCGCCACTTCGTTTGCGCGCGACTATCACATGACCACCGAAATCGCGGCGACCAGGGAAGGCAAGGTCACCGGTCTGCGCGTCCATGTGCTCGCCGATCACGGCGCGTTCGATGCCTGTGCCGATCCGTCGAAATGGCCGGCCGGCTTCTTCAACATCGTCACCGGGTCCTACGACTTCCCGGTCGCGCATCTGTCGGTGGACGGCATCTACACCAACAAGGCGCCGGGCGGCGTCGCCTATCGCTGCTCGTTCCGGGTGACGGAGGCGGCCTACTGCATCGAGCGCGGCATGGACATTCTCGCCCAGAAGCTCGGAATGGATCCTGCGGAATTGCGGCTGAAGAATTTTATCAGGCCGGAGCAGTTTCCATATCACTCCGCGTTGGGCTGGGAATACGATTCCGGCGACTACCACACCGCGATGAAGAAGATGATGGAAACGGTGGACTATGCCGGCCTGCGCAAGCAGCAGGCGGACCAGCGCGCGGCGTTCAAGCGCGGCGAGACCCGCGAGATCATGGGCCTCGGCGTGTCGTTCTTCACCGAGATTGTCGGCGCCGGTCCGTCGAAGAATTGCGACATTCTGGGCATCGCGATGTTCGATTCCTGCGAAATTCGGCTGCATCCGACCGGCGCGGGCATTGCCCGGGTCGGCACGAAAAGCACCGGGCAGGGTCATGAGACCACCTGGGCGCAGATCATCGCCACCGAGATCGGCATTCCCGCCGACGATATCATGGTCGAGGAAGGCAACACCGATACCGCGCCTTACGGGCTCGGCACCTACGGGTCGCGCTCGACGCCGGTGGCGGGAGCCGCGATCGCCATGGCGGCGCGCAAGATCAAGGCCAAGGCGCAGATGATCGCCGCCTACAAGCTCGAGGTGCACGAGGGCGACCTCGAATGGGACATCGACGGCTTTAAGGTGAAGGGTCTGCCGGAAAAGACGATGTCGATGAAGGACATTTGCTGGGCGGCCTACAACTCGGTTCCCCCGGGCATGGAGCCGGGCCTCGAGGCGGTGAGTTACTACGATCCGCCCAACATGACCTATCCGTTCGGCGCCTATATCTGCGTGATGAATATCGACGTCGATACCGGGGTCTACAAGATCCGCCGTTTCTATGCGCTCGACGATTGCGGCACCCGCATCAACCCGATGATCATCGAGGGCCAGGTGCATGGCGGACTGACCGAAGCCTTCGCGATCGCGATGGGCCAGGAAATCCGCTACGACGACGAGGGCAACGTGGTGACCGGTTCGTTCATGGATTTCTTCATGCCCACTGCTGTTGAGACGCCGCACTGGGAGACCGACTTCACCGTCACGCCGTCGCCGCATCACCCGATCGGCGCCAAGGGCGTCGGCGAGAGCCCCAATGTCGGCGGCGTGCCGGCGTTTTCCAACGCCGTCAACGACGCCTTCTCGTTCCTAGGGTCGACCCACATCCAGATGCCGCACGACTACTGGCGCAACTGGCGGGCGGCCAAGAGTTTGGGAGTGTTCGCGTAATTACACCTTATGGCTTCATCCTCCGTCATTGCGAGCGAAGCGAAGCAATCCATGTCGCCGAGCCAAGAAAGAATGGATTGCTTCGTCGCTTCGCTCCTCGCAATGACGACAAATACAGCCGGATGAGGTCTCAGACCCTCATGGTGAGGAGCGCGTCTTGACGCGTCTCCGGACGATGCTTCGTATCGCCTTGAGAACCATGAGGCCACAGGAGGAGCGACAATGATTCGAGCGAACCGGAGAACGCTCTGGCAATGAAAGATAGCGAGGAGATCGCGATGAGGGATCGCGACGAGATCGCGCAAGCCTTCGCGGCTAGCGGCTATATCGCCGACGTCGAACTTGCGACCGCGATCTCGCTGATGCAGTTGCTCCGGCGTCCGCTGTTGCTGGAAGGCGAGGCGGGCGTCGGCAAGACCGAAGTGGCAAAAGCGCTGGCCGCGGCGCACGCGACCGAGCTGATCCGGTTGCAGTGCTATGAGGGCCTCGATCAGTCATCGGCGCTTTATGAATGGAATTACCAGCGCCAACTGCTGGCGATCCAGGCGCATCGCGGCGGGGATGCCGACGCGATCGAGGATCAGATCTTTTCGGAAAAGTATTTGCTGGAGCGGCCGCTGCTGGCCGCGATCCGCCGCGACAAGCCGCCGGTGCTGCTGATCGATGAGATCGACCGCGCCGACGACGAGTTCGAGGCGTTCCTGCTGGAACTGTTATCCGACTTTCAGGTTTCGATCCCCGAACTGGGAACGATTTCGGCGACAACCATTCCGCATGTGATCCTGACCTCGAACGGCACCCGCGAACTGTCCGACGCGCTACGCCGCCGCTGTCTCTATCACTATGTCGATTATCCCGACGTCGACCGCGAGGCCCGCATCATCATGGCGCGGATCGATGGCGCCGGCGCCTCGCTGTCGCTGCAGATCGCGCGCATGGTCGAAAACATCCGCAAGGAGGAGCTGCGCAAGGTCCCGGGCGTCGCGGAGACGCTGGACTGGGCCGCAGCGCTGGTCGGGCTCGATGTGCGCGACCTGCATGACGCGCCCGAAATGGTGCACGATACCCTGATGTGCCTGCTCAAGACCCACGAGGACAAGTCGCGGGTGACGCGTGAAGTGACGGAGCGTCTGCTGGGGAAGGTCGCATGAGCTGCTGCGGCTCCAATCCCGGATATGACGAACTCGACGAGGTCTCGCGCCTGCTCGCGACAAAACTCGCCGCGTTTCTCAAGACGTTGCGCGACAACGCCTTCATCGTCGGCCTGCACGAAGGCCGCGACGCCGCGGCCTTGATGGCGGCGGGCCTTGCCGAAAAGCCGGCCTTGTTGCGCTCCGCGTTCAAGCATTTGTTTTCGGCGCGGAAATCCGACTGGGAAAAGTTCGATGGACTGTTCGACGCGTTCTGGCTCGGCAGCCGCGTTAAATCGCGATCTCTGACCGTGGGCTCGGCGAAGGCGGCCAACAGCCCGTCGCTGAAAAACCTGCAGGACAGCAAATCCGAACGCAGGGGCAGCGAAGGCGCTACCGACCAGATTCCTTCCACGGACGATACGCCCGAGGCGCGCTCCCGCGAAGGCCGCATGGAAGGCGCCTCGCGCGCCGACAACCTCGCCGAAATCGATTTCCGCAACATGGCGGACCCCGAACAGATCGGGGAAGCTCATGCGGTCGCAGCGCGGCTGGCCAAAACCATGCGGACGCGGCTGACCCGCCGCGATCTGGCGCGGCGGCGCGGCTATCGGCTCGACCTGCGAAGGACGATCCACAGCAATATCAGCCATGGCGGGGTGCCGATCAGCCTGGTCAAGCGGCAGCGCAAGGAGAAGCCGCTGCGTCTGGTCATGCTGCTCGATGCCTCCGGCTCGATGAGCATGTACACCGCCGTGTTCCTGCGCTTCATCCACGGCGTGCTCGATGAGTTTCGCGAGGCCGAGGCGTTCCTGTTCCACACCCGGCTCGCTTACGTCTCCGATGCGATGAAGGAAAAGGATGCAGGCCGCGCGCTCGATCGTCTGTCGATCATGGCGCAGGGCGCCGGCGGCGGTACCCGAATCGGCGAAAGCCTGCAGACCTTCAACCGCTGGCACGCCGCGCGCGTGCTGCATTCGCGCTCCTGCGTGATGATCGTATCCGACGGCTATGAGACCGGCGACGCCGCATTGCTCGGCCGCGAGATGGCGGCACTCGCAAAGCGCTGCCGCCGCATCGTCTGGCTCAATCCGATGCTGGCGTGGCAGGGCTATGCGCCGGAGGCCGCGGGCATCAAGGCCGCATTGCCTCATGTCGATCTCTATGCGCCCGCCAATACGCTTAAAAGCCTGACCGAGCTTGAACCCTATCTGGCGAAACTCTGAGGGAGACGCCAATGACAGCGCATGTTGAAGTGATGGAACTGGTGGCCCGGCTCAAGGCCGCCGAGGAAACCTTCGTTCTCGCCACCGTGGTGCGCACGGTGTCGGTGACCGCGGCCAAGGCCGGCGCCAAGGCGATCATCCGCCCCGATGGCACCATCGTGGCGGGCTGGATCGGCGGCGGCTGCGCCCGCGGCGCGGTGCTGAAGGCCGCGCGCGAAGCGCTGGCGGACGGCGAGCCGCGCATGGTCTCGGTGCAGCCGGAAAATCTGCTCGCCGAACTCGGCGTCAAGCCCGGCGAGAACCGCGACGGCGTGCGCTTCGCGCAGAACATGTGCCCGAGCAAGGGCACCATGGATATCTTCGTCGAACCGGTGCTGCCGCATCCCTCGCTGGTTATTCTCGGCGTCAGCCCAGTGGCGCTGTCGCTCGCCACCCAGGCGCGGCAGCTCGGTTACCACGTCACCGTGGCAGCACCCGCCGCCGACCTCGCCAATACGCCCGACGCCGATATGCTGATCGACGGCTACGCGCTCGGCGGGCTCCACCAGGCCCGGCGCTTCATCGTGGTGTCGACGCAGGGCAAGGGCGACGAAGCCGCATTGCGCACCGCGGTCTCCACCGATGCCGCCTATCACGCCTTTGTCGGCAGCCGCCGCAAGATGGCGGCGCTGCGCGAGAAGCTGATCGCAGAGGGCATCGACGCATCCGCGATCGACCGCATCAAGGCGCCGGCCGGTCTCGATCTCGGCGCCATCACGCCGGAAGAAATCGCGATGTCGATCCTGGCCGAGATCACCACCCTGCGCCGGCGCGGGCAGCGCGTCCCTTCACCATGATCAACAGACAGGAACCCAGCACATGCAGATGAATGACAGCCAGCGCATCCCCGCGTCGAATGATAAAGTGTGGGCCGCGCTCAACGATCCGGAAGTCCTGAAGAAATGCATTCCGGGATGTCAGAACCTCGAGATGTCCTCGCCGACCGAGATGACCGCCACGGTGGTGTTCAGGGTTGGCCCGGTCAAGGCGACGTTCGGCGGCAAGGTGACGTTGTCGGATCTCGATCCGCCGAACAGCTATCGGATATCAGGCGAAGGCTCCGGCGGGGTGGCGGGTTTCGCCAAAGGCGCCGCCGCCGTGCGTCTGGAATCCGAAAATCCCGATGTCACGATCCTGCATTATGAGGTCGACGCGCAGATCGGCGGCAAGCTGGCACAGCTCGGCCAACGCTTGATCGATTCCACTGCGAAGAAACTCGCAGGCGAATTCTTCGCATCGTTCGGTGCGGTGGTCGGCGGCGAGGCAGCGGCGCCCGCGGAAGCAGCCGCCGCGCCGAAGGGCTGGTTGGGCAGACTGACTGGCGCTGCCTAGCAGTTACCGCGTCCGAATTACTTGAATGTAACCTGCAGATCGTTGTCCAACATGATCTGCTTAAGGATGCCCGCCAGGCGATCATAATAGTCCCTCTGCTTCCGCAGCGACCATTCCTTTACGTCACCGCTCCAGTCCCGCGCCTCGGCGTCGCTAAGACGGGAACGAAGCAGGGTGAAGAGGTTCCTTTTGTCCACCGTATTCAGCCGGGAGCCCTGCAGCCGCCCGACCTTGAGTCCGAAATTGTGGAGTTTGCGGAACGATTCGGCCTTCTCGGTAAAGATGCTTTCGGTGGGCGTGTAGGCCCACTGCGGATTGAAGTCGTCCACCTTCTCGGCCGACCAGCCAGCCGCAGTCATGACGAAAGTTGAACAGAATGCAGTGAAAAAGTGCTCCCTGGTCCTCTTCTTCAAGCCAACGTTCCAGGCTGCGCCCAGCGCAAAGGGCCCACCGACCGCCGCTACGAGCGGGCCGACCACGATCATTCCCCCCTCGATCAGCGCGCCAACCGGAATTTCCAACACGCCGATGCCTAGATCCGCCATGTTGTAAATATCCAGCGCTTTGCCAATTGTATCGAAAGCGGTCTTATCGCTGTATCCGGGAACGCTTACCCCGCCCAGACCGCGTGAGCCGGTTATGGCGATCGCGTCCATGTCATATGTGAGGGTCGGGAGGAAGATGTATCCAGGGTCCGCATCGTCCGTGAAGGCCCAGTTTCGTCCGCCGTCAAGGCTGTGACGGCAGCCGACATATTCACGTAAGTACCAGTTGACCTGATCCGTGTAGAAGTGGTCCAGCGGACTGAGACGGAAATTGAGCCAAATGATTGTGTGCTCGCCGAATTGATGATGGTTCTGGGCGCCCAACGTGAGCCAAGTGTCGCCGGTCTTTACCTTGTATTTGAAGGTGTCGGGCGGCTGGGTCCAAGGCTGCAGCGGCTTCAGCGGGCGCTTCTCGTTGCGCAATGGCT
>WNGM01002910.1_pt1 | contig 13762 bp, 14 predicted proteins | sample 5400571 | NCBI WGS metagenome assembly WNGM01 (sample SAMN13153378, study PRJNA577476) | soil metagenome | isolation source: 100 cm soil or saprolite under Garry oak tree replicate 2 | place: USA:California | collected 2016-06-15
CCGGCCAGGTGAAGGGCGTCGACCAGAGCGCGGATCTCGCCGTGGTCAAAGTCTCCGTCTCGGCAGACCAACTTCACTCCCTGCCCCTTGGCAACTCCGACACCCTGCAAGTTGGTGACACCGCGCTCGCGATCGGTTCGCCATTCGGCCTGCAGGGTTCGTTCACGGCCGGCATCATCTCAGGCTTGAATCGTGGCACGACCGCTCCCAACGGACGGGCGCTGACCGGCATGATCCAGACCGACGCGCCGATCAACCCCGGGAATTCCGGCGGAGCGCTGCTCGATGGTCGCGGCCAGTTGATTGGCGTCAACGATTCCATCCAGAGCCCGGTCGAGGGCAACGTGGGCGTCGGCTTCGCCATCCCCGTCAATCGCGCCGTATCCCTGTTGCCCTCGCTGGAGAAGGGCGTGGCGATCCAGCATCCCTGGCTGGGCATCAGCGGACAGACCTTGACCGCCAGCACGGCGGATCAGCTTGGCCTGAGTGAGAAGTCGGGTGTGCTGGTCATCCAGGTCGTGCCCGGTGGGCCCTCGGCGAAAGGCGGCTTGCGGGCGGACGGGCAGGCCTCGGCCAACGATGATGTGATCACCGCCATCGACGGCCACTCGATCACGACCATCGAGGAGCTCACGCAGTACCTCGACACCAAGAACGTCGGCGATCGCGTCAACCTCTCGGTGGCGCGCAACGGCCAACACATTTCCATAGGAGTCACGCTGGGTAACTTTCAGGCCCAACCGTCAGCGACTCCGTAGGGGGCATTCAAAATGATCCACACAAACGCGCCGGGAAAGGTCTGATGCGGCAAGCTCCCACGCTCAAACCATTGCCACAGCTTCGGCGACGCTTCTGGCTCACGGGCACGCGCGCCTGGCTTGCTGGACTCGGCCTGGTCGCGGTTCTCCTGGTCGGTCTGATCGCCCGCGACACCGTGTTCGCGCAGCCCGCGGCCGCCACGATTCGCACCGCCACCGCCGCCCGCGGCTCCGTGACGTCGGTTGTCAGCGGGACCGGCTCCCTCTTGCCGGCCGGCCGCATGAACGTGAGTTTCAAACAAACTGGGATCTTGACGGAGGTCGACGTCAAGGTCGGCGACAAGGTGACGACGGGCCAGGTGCTGGCGCGGATCGACTCGTCGACGCAGCAGGCCGCGCTCGCCCAGGCGCAGGCCTCGCTGGCCTCGGCCCAGGCCAATCTGCAAGCGACGCAGTCGCCGCTCACCGCGGCGCAGGTCGCGCAACTGCAGCATCAAGTCAGCAATGCGCAGCAGAGTTACAACGACACCGTGGCCTCTGTGAATGCCACCAACCAGGCCGACGCCGCGACCGTCGCCAGTGACCAGGCAAAGGTCAATAGCGATTGCGGTATCGATCCGGCGTCGGTTGCCTGTTCCCAGTCCAGGGCGCAGTTAGCGAATGATCAGAGCAAGCAGCACATGGACGCGATCAGCGGCCAGTCCAGGATCAACTCAGCGTCGCAGCAGATCACCTCCTCGCGCGACAACCTGGCGGTGCAGACCCAGGTCAAGCCGAATGCGCTGGCGTCTGGCCAGGCACAGGTGGCGGCCGCACAAGCTCAGGTGGCGGCGGCCCAGGTTTCGCTGAATCAGACCACGCTCATCGCCCCCACCTCCGGCGTGGTGATCAGCATCACCGGGGTCCCGGGAGAGACGGCAGGAGGCGGCACCGCGCAAGCACCCGGATCCCTCGCCCCGCAACCGTCCACGGGCGGGTCCGGCGGCTCATCCGGCTTCATGGTGATCGATGACACCAGCAGTTTGGTCGCCGTGATGCCATTCGCCGAGACCGATTCCGCCCGGCTGGCGGCCAATCAGACGGTCGCCTTCACGTTCGACGCCATCCCGAATCTGACCATCACCGGCCACGTGCTGAGCATCAGTCCGAGCGCTACGGTGGTCTCCAACGTCGTCGACTACTACGTCAGCTTCATCCTCAACCGTACCGATCCCCGCCTGCGCGAGGGGATGACCGCGAATGCGTCGGTCACCGTCGCCAACGCGGACAACGCCGTGCGGGTGCCCAACGCCGCGGTGCGAGCCACGAACGGAACCTCGATGGTGACCGTCCTCTCCAAAGGCCAGCAAGTCCCGACGGAGGTCATCACCGGCGTGGTCGGCGACACCTACACCGAGATCAAGGCCGGCCTCAACGAAGGTGACATCGTGGTGCTCCCGACGATCCGTACATCGGCCGGCACCACGACGAACGGCAACAACCTCGTCCGCGGCGGTGGCGGCGGCTTCGGCGGCGGAGGCGTCGTCCGGGGCGGCGGCGGGTGATCACCCTCGAGGGCATAACAAAGGTCTACCTCGCCGGAGAGGTGGAGGTCGCCGCCCTCAAAGGAATTTCGCTCCACATTCCGGAGGGCGAGTTCGTCGCCATCATGGGGCCCTCGGGCTCCGGCAAGAGCACCCTGATGAACCTGATCGGCTGCCTCGATCAGCCATCCTCCGGCCGCTACATCCTCGATGGCTACGACGTCTCGGCGCTGACCGACGACCAGCTGGCCTGGATCCGAAATCGAAAGATCGGCTTCGTCTTCCAGTCCTACAACCTGATTCCGCGCGCCAGTGCGGTCCACAACGTCGAGATGCCGCTCATCTACGCCGGCGATAACCAGCAGCGCCGCGAGCGGGCGCTGGCGGCGCTCGAATCGGTCGGCCTCCTGCCGCGTGCCAGCCACCTTCCCAACGAGCTCTCGGGCGGCCAGCAGCAGCGCGTTGCGGTCGCCCGCGCCCTGGTCACCGACCCGTCGATCCTTCTTGCCGACGAGCCGACTGGCAACCTCGATAGCGAATCCAGCGTCGAAATCATGAAGTTGCTGCGCGAGCTGAACCACCAGGGCCGGACCATCGTGCTGATTACGCACGAGCCGGACATCGCGGCGTTTGCCCAGCGTGTGGTGCGGCTGCGCGACGGCGTGATCGTGAGCGACGAACGCCAGGCGGTGGCGACGGAGATGGTGCGGTGAGCATCCTCGAGGGACTCCGCCTCGCGGTGAACGGGCTGCTGTCGAACCGACTGCGGTCGGCCCTGACCATGCTCGGCATCCTCATCGGCGTCTCGGCCGTCATCCTGCTGGTCGGCGTCGGCAACGGCGCCTCCGTCGCGGTGCAGCAGCAGATTCAATCGCTGGGCTCCAACCTCCTGACGGTCTTTCCTTCCAACGCGAGAAGCGCGGGCGGCGTGCAGCAGGGGTTCGGGACCGGGTCGAGCCTGACGCTCGATGATGTCAAGGCAATCGCCAACCGGCAAACGTCGCCGGACGTGGTGACGGCGATCCCGAGCGCAGGCGGCCGGGCGCAACTGACGTATGGCAATCAGAACTGGAATAGCTCGCTGACCGGCACCACGCAGGACTTCCCCTCGGTGCGCAACTACCAGGTGGCGAGTGGTCAGTTCTTCACATCGGGCGAGGTCGACGCCTCCAGCAAGGTGGCCGTCATCGGCCCCACCGTCGCGACCAACCTCTTCAGTGGGGCCGATCCGATCGGCCAGGTCATGAAGATCAACCGCCAGAACTTCCGCGTCATCGGCGTTTTCGCCCCCAAGGGTTCCTCCGGCGGCTTCAACAACCAGGACGATGTGGTCGTCGTGCCGATCACCTCAGCCTGGAGCTACCTGCTGGGCGGGCGCGGGCGCAACGTCCAGCAGATCTACGTCGAGGCCACCAGCGCGGAGGCGACGACGGCGGCCACCACCGAGGTCACGCAGGTCTTGCTGGATCGGCATCACATCTCGGACCCGACCCTCGCCGACTTCCAGATTCTGAGCCAACAGGACGTGCTCAACAGCGCCGCGTCGACGACCGGCGTGCTCACCCTGATGCTGGGCGCGATCGCCGGCATCTCCCTGGTCGTCGGCGGCATCGGAATCATGAACATCATGCTGGTCACCGTCACCGAGCGGACGCGCGAGATCGGCATCCGCAAGGCGATCGGGGCGCGGCGTCAGGACATCCTGCTGCAGTTCCTGATCGAGTCGATGTTCCTCTCGGGCTTGGGGGGTGCGCTGGGTATCCTGATCGGCTTCGGCCTGGCTCGCGTCCTGCCCGTCGTCGTATCGACGTTGCCCACCCCCGTCATTTCCACCCCGTCCGTCTTCATGGCGTTTGGCATCTCGGTCGGTATCGGTCTCTTCTTCGGTCTCTATCCCGCGAACCGAGCGGCACGGCTCCGCCCGATCGAAGCCTTGCGCTACGAGTGAACCCCCAGGAGGTCATGCAATGATCAAGCTTCCCATCGCCGCGCTCGTCGTCGTCGTCGGCTTACTCGGCGGTTTCTACGGCGGCTACAAGGTCGGCGGTGGCGGCACGACCGCCAACGCCGCGGCATCCACCACCGGCGCACGGACGGCCGGCAACGGCCTGGGCGGGGGCCGCGGGGCGGCGGCGGCCTGTCCCAGCCCGGGCGCGAGCCCCAGCGCCAGCGCATCCGGAGCCGCGGCCCGCCGTGGCGCCAGCGGCACCGTCGCCAACCTGACGAATAACAGCCTCACCATTCACGATGCCCGCTGCAACACCGACGTCAAGATCACCTTCGACCAGAGCGTGATCGTGCGGAAGTCCGTCGTTGGGCAAGCGTCTGACTTGCAGGAAAGCGAGACGGTGACCGTCACCGGCACGCGCGAGGCGGATGGCAGCATCAAGGCCAACAGCATCACGATCGTCCCGGCCGGGTCCGGGGGGTTTGGCGGGTTCGGCGGTGGCGCCGCCAACGGCGGCTGAGGCTCGAGGCTAACCTCCCAGCGTGGATCGACTGACCTGGCTGCTGCTCGCGCTGGTCCTGGTGCTCGGTGGGTTGTACCTGCATGTCCACCTGGCGGGTGACTGGCTCGCCTTCCTGGTGGCCGGCGTCGGCGCGGGGATCGGCATCGCGCTCGCCGGCAGTGTCATCCACGACGCGTTCATGAATCCGCACCGATCGCCGTGACTCGTTAGGCCGAAGCGTGACAAGCGCGAATGGTTGGCGGCCCCGGTTAGTTGCCGCCGGCGCCCGCGGCGCGCTCGCCCTCGGCGGCCGGCTCACGGACGGGATCGAGCCGGTAGCCGGCGCCGCGCACCGTGACGATCTCGAAACCGAGCTTGCCGAAGCGCCCCAACTTTTCCCGCAGCCAGCGGATGTGCACGTCCACCGTCTTGCGGTCGCCAAGGTAGTTGTAGCCCCAGACTTGCTCGAGCAGGATCTCGCGGGTGAAAACACGACCAGGGCGACGCACCAGGTAGGCGAGCAGCTCCCACTCCTTCGGCGTCAACTTGAGTTCACTGTCCTCGATCATCGCCCGCCGTCCGGCCCGATCGATGCGCAGCCGGCCGAGCCGGTCCTCCTCGACCTCCGGCCGAACGTCGCGTTGCTCGCTGCGGCGAAGCACGGCCGTCATCCGCGCAAAGAGCTCCCGCAGCGAAAAGGGCTTGGTGATGTAGTCGTCGGCGCCCAGTTGTAGCCCGATCACCTTGTCGACCTCGCTTTCCTTGGCCGTCAACATGATGATCGGGACATTGCCCTCCTGGCGGAGGATGCGGCAGACCTCGAGGCCGCTCAGCTCGGGGAGCATGAGGTCGAGCAGAATCAGGTCCGGGCGCGAGCTGCGGGCTTTGGCCACGCCGTCCGCGCCATCCTGGGCGACGGTCACCGCGTATCCCTCTTTCTTGAGGTTGAAGCTCAGCGTGTCCCGGATGGTGGCGTCATCCTCGACGACAAGGATGCGCTTGGGCACGTTAGCTCAGCTCCACGATCCGCCCGGTATGCAGGAAGACGACGTCTTCGGCGATGTTGGTCACGCGGTCAGCGATCCGCTCGAGGTCCTTGGCAAGAAAGAGCAGGATGGCCGCGCGCTGCACGTTGGCCGGGTCCTGGACCATGAAGTTGACGAGCTCGTCCCAGATCTTGTGATACAGGACGTCGACGTCGTCGTCGCGTTCGGCGATCGCGCGAGCCCGGCCCTGGTCCGCCTCGATCACGGCACCCAGGATCTCGTGCACTTGCGATTCGGTGATCTCGGCCATCCTGGGCAAGTCGATGTAGGGCTTGAGCTGGGGCAGGTCGTTGAGGCGGAGCGCCGCACGGGCAATGCCGACCGCGTGGTCGCCCATGCGTTCCAGCTCCAGCACCATGTGCTGAAAGCTAACGATCAGCCGCAGGTCACGAGCCACCGGCTGCTGGGTGGCCATGATCATGAAAGCCCGCTCGCGCAACTGGCGATGCAATTCGTTGACCTCCTGGTCACGCGCGATGACTTCCTTGGCGAGCGCGTTGTTGCGATCGACCAGGGCGCGCATGGATTCGGCGATCGCCTGCTCGACCATGCTGCCCATACGAACGACGCCTGACCTCAGCTCGGCAAGTTCCTGGTCGAAAAGCGTCCGGGTGGTGGCCACGACGGGAGTTCTTACCCGAATCGGCCGGTAATGTAATCCTCGGTCCGGCTGTCCTTAGGGCGGTTGAAGATATCGTCCGTCGGGCTGAACTCGATCACTTCGCCCGCCCGCTTCGGGTTCATCAGCATGAAGGCCGTGAAGTCGGACACGCGGGAGGCCTGCTGCATGTTGTGCGTCACGATCACGATCGTATACCGCTTCTTGAGTTCTTGCATGAGTTCCTCGATGCGCAGCGTGGCGATCGGATCCAGCGCCGAGGCGGGCTCGTCCATCAAGATCACCTCCGGCCTGACCGCGAGCGCGCGGGCGAGGCAGAGCCGCTGCTGCTGGCCGCCCGAGAGGTTGAGCGCGGAGCGGCGCAGCCGGTCCTTGACCTCGTCCCACAGCCCAGTGTCCTTCAAGCTCTCCTCGACCACCTGGTCGATCTGGATTTTCGACCAGCCGAGGATGTGTGGGCCGTAGGCCACGTTGTCGTAGATGGACTTCGGAAACGGGTTGGCCCGTTGAAAGAGCATGCCGACCTGGCGACGCAGATTGATGACATCGGTGTCGGGCGAAAGGACGTTGTGACCGTCCAGCAGCACCTCGCCGCTGGCCCGGGTGCCGGGGACGAGGTCGTGCATGCGGTTGAAGACCCGCAGAAAGGTGGTCTTGCCGCAGCCGGAGGGCCCGATCAGCGCGGTGATCTTGCGCGCCTGGACCGCCAGCGACGCGTCGTGGAGAGCCTGGAAATCGCCGTAAAAGAAATCGACGTGCCGGGCGTCGAGCTTGATCTCGCTGTCAGCGTCCCGCACCGGGGGTGGCGCGACCTTGGTTTGCATGCTTGCGGTTGCGATCATTCTCCCATTGGCCGGCCTAGCGCTGAATCCGCCGGACGTAGATCCGGGCCAGGATGTTGGTGGCGGCGACGAGGGCGACGAGCAGCAGCGCCGCGGCCCACGCCTGCTGCTGGAGGTTGGGGTAGGGGACGAGCGCGTTCCTGAAGATGGTCAGAGAGAGCGCGCCCATCGGCTGCCAGGGATTCGTCTGGACGATATCGTTGCCGAACGCCGTGAAAAGAAGCGGCGCGGTCTCTCCGGCCGCACGCGCCATCGCCAGGAGCGCTCCGGTGACGATGCCACCCAGGGCCGCTGGGACGATGATTTCCAGGGTCACCCGCCAGCGTGGAGCGCCGAGAGCCAGGCCCGCCTCACGGAGAGAATTGGGCACGAGGACGAGCGCGGTTTCGGTGGCTCGCAGGATCACCGGCAACATCAGCACCGCCAGCGCGATCGAGGCCGAGAGCGCTGAGAAGTGATGGGTGGTCAGCACCACGACCGTGTAGCCGAAGATGCCGAACGCGATCGACGGCAGGCCGGTGAAGACGTCGCTGATGAAGCGGACCGTGTTCCCGACCTGGTTGCGCCCGTACTCGGAGAGGAAGATGCCGATCAGGGCCCCGACCGGGACCGCCAGCAGCGAGCCGATGCCAACGATTTCGAGGGTGCCGATGATGGCGTTGAGGACGCCGCCCCCTGGAACGCCCTGCGGGTAGGGCGGATCGGTGAAGAATCCGGGGGTCAGCATCCCCGGGAGACCGTTGATCACGACGAACAGCAGGAGGACGAGAACCGGGATGGCGGCCACGCTCACGCAGAGCACGATCAGCCCGCCGACGAGGCGATCGACCAGCGCGCGGATCCGCGGAAGGCTCATACCGCCGCCCGCTCCGACCCGGTGAAACGCCATACGAGCAGCCGAGCGATGACGTTGACCGCGATGGTGATGAGGACGAGGACGACGCCGAGATAAAAGAGCGCGCCGAGGTAGACGTCGCCAACCGCCTCGGTGAACTCGTTGGCGATGACGCTGGGTAGGGTGTAGCCCGAGGCGAACAGCGAGCCCGTGATCTGGGGGCGGTTACCGATCACCATGGTGACCGCGATCGTTTCACCCAGCGCGCGGCCAAGCGAGAGGAGGACCGCTCCGGTGATCCCCACCCGGGCGTAGGGCAGGATGACCGACCAGATGGTCTCGGCGTTGGTGGCGCCGAGTGCCAGGCTGGCCTCGCGGAGTGAGCGCGGCACGGCCCGGATGACGTCGCGCGAGAGCGCGATCAGGATGGGGAGCACCATGATGGCCAGCACGACGCCGGCCGTCAGGAAGCCGTAGCCGCTGGCGCTACCCTGGAAAATCGGCAGGAAGCCCAGCGTGTGCTTGAGAAAGGGATCGACATTGTCACGCATCAACGGAGTCAGGATGAAGAACGCCCACAAGCCGATGACGACACTGGGAATGCCGGCGAGCAATTCGATCGCGAAGGAGAGCGGGCCGCGGAGGAAGCGCAAACGGGCATCCTCGGCCAGGAAGAGGGCGGCGCCCAGTCCGACCGGGAACGCGATCACCAGGGCGATCGCCGAGGTGACCAGGGTGCCGTAGATCGCGGGCAGCGCGCCGAACTGGCTTCGCACCGGATCCCAGGTTTGGCTGACAAAGAAGCCGAGCCCGAACCTGGTGATGGCCGGCAGGGCCGGGATGAAGAGGGCAATGACGAAAATCCCCGCGATCACCACGATCAGGCCGGCGGCCCCATAGGCAATCGCGCGGAAGATCCGGTCACCGGAAATGCGCCGACGCTGGCGGCTCGTGCCGGCCAGCGGCGGCGGGGCTACCAGGGCGGCAGTCCCCTTGCTCATTCGGTCGTGATTACGAAACGCTGAGGAGGGCGCTCCCTCCGGAGGTGACGCCCTTCAGCACGAGGAGGTCGTAGGACGCCATGCTGCTGGGCAGCGCGGCGTAGTGGAGGTTGACCGCGTACTGCTGGCCCTCGGCGGTGGTGAGCCAGTAGAGGTAGTCGACCAGGGCGGTGCCCTTCGTCTTGTCAGCCTGGTCTTTGTACAGGATGATCCAGCTGTAGCCGCTGATCGGGGCGCTGTCCTTGCCGGAGGCGTTGACGATGGAAAACTGGCTCGGCGAGCTTCCGACGAAGACATTTGCCGCCGCCGTCGCGCCGGCCGCGCTCGGGATGACGAAGTTGCCATCGCGGTTCTTGAGCGCGGCCTGCTTCATCTTGGTCTGGAGGACGTAAGCGAGCTCCACGTAGCCGATCGCGCCGGGCGTCTGCGTGATCCGGGTGGCGACGCCGGCGTTTCCCTGGGCACCATCGCCGGTAGGCCAGGTGATCGACTTGCCGGGTCCGCCGGTCTTGGCCTTCCAATCGGCGCTGACGCTGCAGAGGTAGTCGGTGAAAATATAGGTCGTGCCGCTGCCGTCCGAGCGGTGGATGACATGGATGTCCTGGTTCGGCAGGCTGACACCACTATTGTCGGCCGCCATCGCCGGGTCATTCCACTTCTTGATTTTGCCCAGGAAGATGCCGGCAATGGTGTCCGGCGTGAGCTTGAGTCGGCCGTCCGCCACGCCGTCCAGGTTGTAGGCGAGCGACTCGGTACCAAGCGTGCTGGCGATCTGGATGACCTTATCGCTGCCGCCCATGGCGTCGGCTTCTTTCGACGACAGTGGGACGTCGCTGGCGCCAAAGTCCACAACCTTCTTCGTCAGCTGCTGGATGCCGGCGCCGGAGCCACCGCCACCATAGTTGATCGTGACCTGGCTGAACTTCTTGTTGTAGGCAAAGTTGGCGGCGTCATAGAACGGCTTGGGAAACGTGGCGCCCGCACCAGTGAGCGAGGCCCTCGGCGGCGCTGGTACTCCAGCGCCCCCTGTTGACGGATTGGTGCCAGTGGGACTGCCTCCGCACGCCGTGAGCAGAAGAGCCGCACCGGCGGAAAGGGCAACGAGGACGGACTTCATGCTGGCGATGTTCCTCCTTCAGTTGGCGCTCGAATTGCCGGCCGAACGGAGCCATCACCAATGCTAGGCACGCCTCGTAATCGCTTGGTGCGTGCTGGGTTAAGGCGAGGTTAACGGCCCGCGCGGAAGTCGAACTCGGACGATGGTTCCGGAGCCGCCGCTGCTCTCGGCGACGATCGTGCCGCCCTGAAGCTCAACCAGGTGGCGGGCAATCGAGAGGCCCAGGCCGCTGCCCGGCAGGCCGCCCCGTGAACGGTCCACCTTATAGAAGCGCTCGAAGATGCGTGAGAGGTCACGCGAAGGAATGCCCGGGCCCGTATCCCGGACGGTGACCTCGACGCGGTCGCGGTCGACCCCCGCCGTAACGACCACCTCTCCGACCTGCGTGAACTTGAGAGCATTGTCGACGATGTTCTGCAGCGCCTGATCGGTCTTCGCACGGTCGCCGACCGCAGTGGCGCCATCGGCGGAAGTCTCGGCACGAAGAACCAGCCGTCCAGCCGCCGCTCTGGCCTGAAAACGATCGATGAGTGCACCGACGAGGTCGTCCAAGGAGAAGGGCAGCCGTTCAACCGCGATGACCTCAGCATCGAGTGCGGCAAGTTGATTCAGATTGAACACGATGTCGGCCAGGCGCTGGGCCTCCTGGGTGATGCGGTCGATGAACAACCGCGTGTCCCCCTCCGCCGGAAGCTGGGCGGAGAGGGTCTGTGCCGCCAGGTCGAGGCCTGCCAGCGGCGTCCGAATCTCATGGGACAGATTGGCGACGAATTGCTGCCGAACCGTCTCGAGGTAGCGCAGCCGGGTCACGTCTCGCGCCAGCAGAACCAAGGACCCATCCTTAATGGGCACGGCGCGGACCTGCAAGATGCGCCCCGTACCGGGCAGTTCCACTTCGGCCGCATGCTCAAGCCCCGACTCGCGTGCTCGGCGTGCCAGCCCGTCGATTCGATGGTCTCTAACGACCTCAACCAGCGGACGGCCAACTGGATGCTCGACGTCGGGGAACAGCAGCCGTGCCGCCGGGTTGAGCCACCGGACCTCGATCCCGATCAACAGGAGGGCAGCCTCTTCAACGTGCTCGATGATCTCAGCGAGCATCGGGCGTGCCTGGGCGGCATCGATCGGCGCCTCGGGAGCCGTCTTATGGGGGGACCCGCCACGATCAGTTACCGGACGCCGTCGCCAGAACCGCGCCATCTCGGCCGAATCTAGCAGACGATCGAACCGTGCTCAATGGACGAAAAAGCCGCTCCGGCAGGGGGAGAGCCCGGGAGCGGCGGGGAATTTCTTCGCGGTGTCCGTAGCTTGCCTCGCGAAGGTAAACGTTCGTCTGGTGGCTGGTTAACAATTGGCGTCCCGCGTGCTTCCTTTAAGGTTGTCAGGGGACGTTCACGGTAGCGGAGGTGCATCATGCGGTTGAGCCTGGTACCCCAGGAGCGGCGATTCTATGCCCTGTTCAAGAAGCAGGGAGAGCTGGTCAACGAGTCTCTCGAGCAGCTCCGCAACGGTTTGCTGGAGGGCCAGACGCGGCATCCGCGCCTCCGCGAGCTCGAACACGAGTGCGACGACGTGACGCACGAGATCTACAGCCTGATCAACCAAACGTTTGTGACGCCGTTCGAACGCGAAGATATCTATTCACTCGCGTCGTCGCTGGACGAGGTGGTTGATCTCGCCGAAGAGGTCTCCGACAAGATCGACCTTTACCGGGTGACGGAGATCACCCAATCCGCCCGTCGCATGGGGGAGTTGCTGGCCAAGGCCGGCAAGGAAGTTCAGGATGCCGTGGCCAACCTGGAGGGTTTCAAGAATCTGGGCCCACACCGGCTTGCGATCCACAGCCTGGAGAACCAGGGGGACCGGGTCACACGCGAGGCGCTTGCCGAACTCTTCACTGACGGCGCCAGCCCCAGCGACCTCGTCAAATGGAAGGATCTTTACGACTTGCTCGAGACGACGATGGACCAGTGCGAACACGTGGCCAACGTCCTGGAAGCGACCTCGATCAAGAATGCCTGATCAGCTCTTACTCATAGCCACGATCCTGATTGCCGTCGCCTTTGACTTCACCAACGGCTTTCATGACACCGCCAACGCCATTGCCACGTCGGTGTCGACGCGCGCGGTATCACCCAGGATGGCGGTTCTAATTTCGGCGGTGCTCAACCTGGCGGGCGCGGTGATCACTGTGGTCTTCTTCCAAGCCAAGGTGTCGAATACCATCGCCAAGATCGTCGCCTTCAAGGCGGGCCTCGTTGTCATCATCGCGGCCCTGATTGGCGCGATCGCCTGGAACCTCATCACCTGGTACCTGGGACTCCCGAGCAGCTCAACCCACGCGTTGGTGGGCGCCTTGAGCGGGGCGGCCATTGCGGCCGCGCACGGGCTGAGTGGGGTCCGGGCCTCCGAGTTCTGGAAAACCGTGCTATCCCTGGTAATCTCACCGCCGGCCGGGTTCATTCTGGCCGCGATCGTCATGACGGTCTTGCTGGTGCTGCTCCATCGCGCGCGCCCCGTTCCCTTGAATCGCACCTTTCGCAATCTTCAGATTCTCACGGCGGCGCTCGTTTCCTATTCCCATGGAGCCAACGATGCGCAGAAAACGATGGCCGTCATCACCCTAGCGTTGCTGGCCACAGGTCATCTCCAGAGCTTCCAGGTTCCGGTTTGGGTCGTTCTGCTGTCCGCCTCGGCGATCGCTTTTGGCACCTACGCCGGTGGCTGGCGCATCATCAGGACGCTCGGCTGGCGCATCTACAAGCTGGACCCTGCCACCGGCTTTGCGGCACAGCTGACCGGGGCCGCCGTGATCCAGTTCGCGACCCAATTTGGGCTTCCCGTATCGACCACGCACGTGGTGACAGGCTCCGTGATGGGGGCCGGCGCTTCGCAACGGCTTTCGGCGTTGCGATGGGGCGTCGGGGCCAACATTGTGCTGGCCTGGATAGTGACGATCCCAGCAGCTGCCCTGATTGCCTGGGTGGTTTACGCCATCCTCAACACGGCAGGATTGCGCGGATAGCCGCGTGGGATCACGGCGCAGCGAGATATCGCGCGCCGGTGATTTTGCCATCCGTCTCATCCAGCACCCAGGTCGATCCTTTCTCCATGTTCGCGCGGGCTCGCTGAACGAGCCCCCGGGCGATCAGGCCTTCGAGCAGTTCTTCCATCACGTCCCCGTGGGTGCAGAGGACGACGTGGCGCCCGCGAAACTTCTGGACCAGCTGCAGCACGCTCGCACCGCCGGCACCTTCTTCCAATTCCCTGACGGGCTCGACCCTGAGATTGCGACGGGCGCCCAGCGGCTCAACCGTTTGCAGGCAGCGGAGATAGCCACTCGACAGGATCTTGTCGATCGGCTCCCCTTCGAGCGTGGCGGCCAGTGCCTCCGCCTGACGCTGGCCTGACTTCGTCAGCGGCCGCTCGCGATCGTCTCCGCTCCAATCGGATCGGTCGCCCGCCTTGGCGTGGCGAACCACGTATGCGACGCCCATCAAGAACGGGCGCTATCCAGTGGCTTCGAGGTCGAGGGAACGCAACAGGGCGCGATCGCGACGGTAGCTGAGTA
>WNGM01003771.1_pt1 | contig 13755 bp, 19 predicted proteins | sample 5400571 | NCBI WGS metagenome assembly WNGM01 (sample SAMN13153378, study PRJNA577476) | soil metagenome | isolation source: 100 cm soil or saprolite under Garry oak tree replicate 2 | place: USA:California | collected 2016-06-15
TGCCTATGTTGATTTCAGGCTGCAGGCTACCCTCACCTATGAGTAGTATGTCCTCTGGAAGGCTCTACAGGCTTGCTTTATGGAGACCACTGCTTCACACTTTTGAGGGCTTGAGTTCTCTTGTTTGATTACTCAAGTCAAAGGATCCAGTTTTGATATCTCCGTCTCGCCGATAGGCGGCTACGATAACGCCTGCGGTTGAGGTCTTACTTTCAAGAAGTTTGAAAGAGGCCGGTATCGTGTCCACGCCAAAAAGTCGCTTGCCATGTCCAATGGTAACAGGATAGATTTTCAACCAGAACTCATCAACGAGATCGTGCTTTAGAAGAGTCTGGATAAGATTGGAACTACCGTGAACTTGCAATTCGGGCCCGTCCTCTTTCTTAAGTTTCCTAATCTCTTCTGGGACGTTACCCTTGACGAGCGTGGAATTCTCCCAGTCAAGTTTCCTCAGCGTTTTGGAAACGACGTATTTCTTGGCCTTGTTTAGTTTATCCGCGAACGGGTTGTCTTTTGCTTTCGGCCAATACCCTGCGAATATCTCGTAGGTCTTCCGACCAAGCAAGAGGTCGTACGGACCTCCCATCTGCCCACCAATGACCTTTTCCATAACACCATCCCAGTAGCCGAAAGACCATCCTCCATGCTTGAAATTGCCACTCGTATCCTCGTCGGGTCCGCCGGGGGCCTGCATAACTCCATCAAGCGTTACAAATGACAACACAACTAAGTTTCTGATGGTTCATTCCCCAAATATCTGAGGACCGTGACTGTCCCGCAGGCAAAATTTAACCTTTGCAAGATGACCAGTAGAGATTGGCCCGGTCAGCGTGTAAGAGACGAATTGAAAGAAACAAAGCTTCGGAGGTGTCAGTGGGCAACTATGGGCAACAGTCCACTTATGGTCGAGTACCATGATAAGGAATGGAGTGTCCCAGTGCACGATGACAGGGCTCTGTTCGAATTTCTAGTGTTGGAGGGGGCCCAAGCAGGACTGAGCTGGCAGACGGTTCTGAACAAGCGCGAAAACTACCGGAAAGCATTCCATGCCTTTGAGCCTTCGAAAATTGCTCGCTACAAGAACAAGGACGTCCAGCGTCTTCTTCGCGATCCTGGAATCATACGTAACCGTCTCAAGATCCAAGCCACGCTCAACAACGCAAAACAAATCCTAGAAATACAGAAGGAGTTCGATTCCTTTGACAAATACATCTGGCAGTTTGTGGGCGACAAACCAATCAAGCACAGATTCAAGTCGCTCAACGAGATACCAGCGACCACCAGCGAATCCGACGCTATGAGCAAACACCTCCGCAAAAGGGGCTTACGGTTCGTCGGCCCCACAATCTGCTACGCGTTCATGCAAGCCGTTGGAATGGTAAACGACCACACCACAAAATGCTTCAGGTATGACACGGTCTAGCCCGAGACTCTGATCAGAGCCACGTGTGTCCTTTCAAGGGCGATGGTAGGTCCCGCAAACCATTAGAAATCACTTAACTAAAAGGTTAAATAATCTTCGAGCGCACCCCCCAGCTAGATGGTTAGTCAAGCTAAGGTCGTCCTCGACCTGGACCAGGTCTTCGGGGCATTAGCCCACCCAATACGGCGGGCCATCCTCGAGGAGCTGTCGGCCGGCGACGCCACAGTCAGCGAACTGGCAGAACCGTACAAGGTGAGCCTGCCGGCGATATCGAAGCACCTGCGGGTCTTGGAAGATGCGGGCCTATTGCGGGTCGAGCCGGAAGGCCGGGTACGCCGCTGCCAGATCGACGCAGCACCGCTAAGCGTGGCGTTTGGCTGGCTGACGCAATACCGGGTCCTGTGGGAGGACCGCCTCGCCCGACTGGCCAAACATCTAGAGGAGAAAGAATGACAAGTAGAACAGAAGAAATGAGTCAAACCAGAAATAAGAACGAGCTAACAATCGTACGAGTGTTCGATGCCCCCCGCGAAGCAGTATGGAAGGCGTGGACAGACCCTGAACGAGCAAAGCGATGGTGGGGACCCGAAGGCTTCACAGCACCCTTCATCAAGATCGACCTCCGCGTTGGCGGCAAGTACCTCTTCTGCATGCGATCCCCAGACGGCAAGGACTATTGGAGCACAGGTGTCTATCGGGATATCGTTCCGTTGCAGCGGATCGTCTCCACAGACAGTTTTGCGGACGAGAAAGGGAATGTGGTTCCGGCCTCTCATTACGGGATGCCCTCGGATGTCCCAATGGAAATGCTGGTGACGGTGACGTTTGAAGAGCTTGGTGGGAAGACACGCATGACGTTGAAACACGTAGGACTTCCGGCGGGCGAGCAGAGCAAGATGGCTGAAACGGGCTGGAACACATCGTTCGATAAACTGGCCAAAGCCCTCAAGTAACACAGGATCCCAGCACCCCTGACACGACCCCCTTCCGTCAGGGAACAGTTCCAGTGAAACAAAACCCTCGATTAGTACCCACTCTTTTCCTGGGAATAGAATCGACAGCTCACACCTTCGGGGCAAGCATGATCGACGATCAGGGCAGGATAATCACGAACGTGAATTCTACTTACCGGCCGCCGACTGGAATCGGAATCCATCCCCGAAAAGCGGCCGAGCACCACAACGAGGTCTCAAGCGGCGTAATAGAGAAAGCCCTCCAAGGTCTTGGCGATGGAGTCTCTGCGGACGCTGTCTGTTATTCTGCGGGACCGGGTCTTGGACCCTGCCTCAGGATCGGAGCAACAATCTCTAGAGCATTGGCTCTTTACTTGGACAAGCCTCTCGTGCCCGTGCATCATGGTGTTGCTCACCTGGACCTTGCCATGGCTGCTGGACGATCACATGATCCACTCGCAGTTCTAGTCTCGGGCGGACATACTGCAATCGCAGTTCATCTGAATAAACGATGGCGGATATATGGTGAGACTGAGGACATAACCCTGGGAAATCTTCTGGACATGTTTGCCCGTGAGGCAGAGCTCCCATCCCCTGGAGGTGTCGCTGTTGAGTCAACAGCAAAGGGTGGTCAGACCCTTCTTCCTCTACCATACACTGTAAAGGGAAACGACGTCGCGTATTCGGGACTGCTAACCGCCGCGAGTCGACTTCTAAACGAAGGTCGCTCTCTCGCCGACATCTGTTTCTCGATCCAAGAAGTCTCCTTCGCAATGCTAGCAGAGGCCGTTGAGCGCAGCTTGGTTCAAACGAGGAAGAAAGAAGTCCTGCTTGCTGGAGGCGTAGCCGCAAACAACCGCCTTCGAGAAATGATCCAATTGGTCGCAGAGGATCACGGAGCAACATTTCATCCCGTTCCGATAGAGTACTCTGGAGATTGCGGCGCGCAGATCGCTTGCTCAGGAAGACTTGCCTTCGAATCCGGTGTCACTGTCCCCGTCCCAGAAAGCTTTGTCAATCCGCGATGGCGTCTGGATGAGATTGATGTTCCATGGATTCCTCGACCTTAGACCTCCAACCCCTGCACCGCGGCGCTGAAGCAGATCTCTTTCTATCGCAGCTGCCCCCATGGAAAGTTGTAGTCAAGAGAAGAGTTCGAAAAGCCTACCGACACGAAAAGCTGGACGCTAGCATCAGAAAAGAGAGAACCATCAGGGAGTCGTCCGCGATCCGAGACGGAAAGGTCGCGGGAGCTAGGCTCCCTAGCATTCTCGGCCTCGACATCGAACGGTCTACCATAATCATGACATTCATAGAAGGGTTGGTTGCCAGGGACAATATCGATTCTATGAGTAACAGTCGTCGTCTCGCTCTTCTCGAAGAGCTCGGTAGACAGGTCGGCTTTCTGCATCAAGCAGGAATCGTGCACGGCGACCTAACCACTTCAAACATTATCGTTCCGGAAGATGGGAGACCGTTCATGATCGATTTCGGAATGGCCCGCAAATCAACAGACCATGAAGACCACGGAAGCGATATTCACCTACTCCAGAGATCGTTGATTGCTACCCATGCCCTCGATGCTGCAAGTTCGCTCAGAAGGGTCGCGAAGGGCTATCGTGAGGTTGTCGGAGAGGAAATGGCGAAATCGAGTCTTCGAAAAGCCGCGGAAATTGCACGGAGAGGCAGATACTTCGCCATCCGATAAACGAACACTATGGTTCGTAACCCAGAACCGTCATAAGTACCAAGAAGCCCGCAGAACTCTCGACCCATTTGGAATAAAGATCCGGATGCTTGCCTCGCCCAAAACTGAGATACAGAGCACCATCCTCGGTGAGATAGCCAAGTTCGCCGCGCAAGAAGCCGCCAAGAAACACAAGCGTAGGGTCCTGGTGGAAGACTCCGGGCTCTTCGTTAGAATCCTGAACGGTTTTCCAGGAACCTTCTCATCATACGTCCACGACACCATTGGCGTTGGAGGATTCTTGCGCTTGATGAATCGACAGACACGACGAGAAGCATACTTTCAGGCTTCCTTGGCCCTCGCATCTCCCCGGGGTTCGTCTCAAGAGTTCTCGGGAAAAGTCCATGGGACGATATCGCACAAGCCTTCTGGAACTCAGGGCTTCGGGTTTGACCCAATATTCATTCCTAGAGGCGCCCGGAAAACGTTCGCCCAGGGCGGAACCCAATTCAAGGACAAGTATTCGCACCGAGCCATTGCCTTCAGGAAGCTAGCTCGCTGGTACATCAGAACCAAGATCTAAACCGGGAATCATGGCGCGTGCCAAGCGGAGCCCTAAAATAACGCGTTCAGCCGTGCTCCTTGAATATGTTCCGCATAGTGACAGTCGAAGATGTAGTCCGTATTCCGCCACAGAAGTTCGGACAGCCCATCGACGAAGTCGCCCGCGAGCAGATCAAGCTCAAGTACGAGAACTATGTGGACGAAGAACTCGGCTACGTCATCCTAGTCACAGACGTTGACGTCGAGACGACAGGGAAAATTCTACCCGGCGACGGCTCAACACATCACAAATCAGTCTTCAAACTACTCACCTTCTTCCCAGAACTCCACGAGGTTGTCGAGGGAGAGATAGTCGAGGTTACCGACTTCGGAGCATTCGTTAGAATAGGTCCTGAAGACGCTCTCCTACACGTGTCCCAGATCATGGACGATTTCATAACCTACGATGAGAAGCACGGTGTACTCGCTGGACGCGAGAGCCACCGAAACCTAGGAAAGGGAAACATGGTCAGAGGACGAATAATCGCCGTCAGTTTCCCCCGAGGAGGCTCAGGAGGAAAGATCGGCATCACGCTACGCCAACCATTCCTGGGCCGAATAGAATGGATCGAAGAGGATCTCAAAGGGAAACCTCCGAAGCTGGAGCGTAAAGCAGCAGCTTGACAGACAAAGCATGCAAAAACTGCCGCATGATCAGCGCAGGTCCCGTATGCCCCAACTGCAAATCCACCAACTTAAGCGATGATTGGACTGGCTTCGTCGTTGTGCTCGAACCAGCGGGCTCAGAAGTAGCCCGGCTCATGCAGATCAAGGTCCCGGGAAAGTTCGCTATCAGAGTTCGGTAGAGTCGGACAGAACTGGTTGTAGCCACAGTGCATATTGTGGAAAAATAGCCTAGCTCATTTTGGCCCGTAATCTGTGAAGCTACAAGCCCCGCAAACCCACCGCTGGGTAGGTTGCTTGTGAGACGCCATAACTGAGCCACACCGTGGACACTTTCGATTCTTCAGCTTCGTCGTCGAGCCAGAGATCTCGTAGAGCTCGCTTCTCATCCGCAGCTTCTTCGCTTTCGGCTTTGCTGGGGATGGTGTCGGCGCCTTCGGTTGTGCCGGTGGCTTTGCCGGTGTTTGGGACATATCTTCGACGCATCAGACCCGCGCCATATTTAGTGTTGTTTCCATCGCTAGTCGAAACGTTCATAAAAGCCGGGCATCACCCGACTGGTTGGCCGATGAGAGTGAGTCTGGATGGCACAAAAATCCGTTTACGTACGATTCCAAGTTCCCAAAGAAGCCGTTGACAAGGCCTATCAACTTCTACAAGTCGCAAAAGACACCGGAAAACTCCGGAAAGGCACAAACGAGTCAACCAAGGCAATAGAGCGAGGAATCGCCAAACTAGTTGTTATCGCAGAGGATGTTGAGCCCCCGCAAGTAGTAGCTCATCTACCCATCTTGTGCGAAGAGAGGAAGATCGCATACCTTTACGTTCCCAGTAAGCTTGAGCTAGGCAAATCCGCTGGACTGGACGTTGGATCCGCCGCGATTTCAGTTGTAGAGCCTGGCGATGGTGCACAATCCCTCAAAGATATCCTGAAGATAGTTGAGAATATCAAGAAGACCGGCGCAGGCAAGTGAGCAAGGGAAAAGACAGATCTGACGAACCACTCATCCCGGCCGAAGTCACACAGGTCATCGGACGGACCGGGGTTACGGGAGAAGTTATTCAGGTTCGAGTCAGAGTCTTAGAGGGCCGCGACAAAGGACGAATTATTACTCGAAACGTAAAGGGACCTATTCGGCTTAACGACGTTCTCATGCTTCGAGAGACTGAGCGAGAAGCGAAAAAGATCAGGTAGGGCGTAAGCGACGCCAAAGACGTTCAAGTGCAGTTTCTGCGGGAAGAACTTTCCCAACTCCACGGGCATAATGCACGTGAAGAACGACGGCACGATTCTCTACTTTTGCTCGCGCCGTTGCAGAGTCAGCACGTTATCATTCAAGAGGGACTCTCGTAAGCTGAAGTGGACTGCTTACTACGGGAAGAGAGAGAGAGGACGCTGAGCAGCCACTCCAACAACAAGACATTCGCCTTCCTCAAACCTGAAGCCCTCCAATCGAGGGTCGCCGGCGAAGTTCTGTCCAGACTAGAGAGGAAAGGATTCGCAATCAAACAGTTGCGTCTTCACAACATATCCAGAAAGGAAGCAGAGGCGCTTTACGCCGTTCACCAGGGAAAGCCCTTCTTCCAAGAACTCGTAGATCATGTCATCTCCGGGCCCGTATTGCTGATGATTCTTGAAGGTTCGAATGCGGTTGACGTTTTGCGCAAAGTAATCGGCGCAACCAACCCGCAGACCGCGGAGCCGGGAACCATCAGAGGAGACCTTTCGTTGTCCATAACCGCCAATATCATTCACGCATCTGATAGTCTTGAAAACGCGAAGAAAGAATCATCAATATTCTTCCACGACGGAATCTAGCCTCAAAGGCTTCCTTCGAAGAACAATCAAGGTTTTAATGCAGACATAGGAAAAACGGAGGGCAATGTGGAGCCTTCCCAGATATGGCAATTCGTTCACCAATCGCAGTCGTCCTCGGACACGTAGACCATGGGAAGACCACGCTCCTCGACAAGATCCGAGGCACCTCCGTGGCCGCCCGAGAACCGGGCCTGATCACTCAGTGGATCGGCGCCAGCCTCATCCCTGCTCAAACTATTACAAAGATCTGTGGACCTCTTCTAGCTAGGTTTAACCTCAAGATCGAAGTTCCCGGAATACTCTTCATCGACACTCCAGGTCACGAGACGTTCAGCAATCTTCGCAAGCGGGGAGGATCGGCTGCCGACGTCGCCGTCCTCGTAATCGATCTCACCAAAGGAATCGAGCCCCAAACCGTCGAATCCTTGAATATCCTCAAGGCCAGAAAAACCCCATTCCTAGTATGCTGCAACAAGATCGACGCAATACCGGGATGGAAGTCATCACCTAACGGCTCGTTCCTCGCCAATATAGAACCGCAAAGACCCGAAGTCTTGACGGATCTTGATAACAGGATATACACGATGATGGGAACCCTTTCCCGCTACGGCTTCCGCGCCGATCGGTTCGACAGAATCAAAGACTTCTCCAAAACCATAGCCCTCGTACCCTCGAGCGCCAAGACGGGAGAAGGGCTGCCCGAACTAGTGGCTATGCTGGTCGGGCTCACACAGATTTTCATGAAGGGAGAACTAACAATCAGCGCCGGTCCAGCAGAGGGCACCGTTCTCGAGGTGAAAGAGGAACCTGGCCTAGGAGTCACCATTGACGCCATGATCTATGACGGGACGATCAAGGTAGATGACGAAATAGTACTAGCTGGACGGAACGGGATCTTACGGACACGGGTCCGGGCTCTGCTCGTACCGAAGCCCCTCGACGAGATTCGCGATCCCAGAGACAAGTTCAGCCATGTCGATTTTGTCGACGCTGCCGCGGGAATCAAGATCGCAGCCCAAGGTCTAGATGACGCAATAGCAGGATCTCCCATTTACGGCGTGGCTGACCCGTCGAACCGGGCGGAACTAGAGAAGAAGGTGTTTGGCGAGGTCGAATCGGTGAAGGTTAGTACTGATCGATCTGGAGTCATCGTGAAAGCTGACGCCCTCGGTTCGCTAGAGGCTCTCACAACCTCCCTTTCCGTTTCCAAAGTACCCATACGTCTCGCAGACGTAGGCGAAATATCTAGACGAGACGTCGTCGAGGCGGAAGTCGTTCGAGCTAAAGACCCCTACCTAGCCGCGATCCTCGGGTTCAATGTCAAGCTCCTGCCTGATGCTGAGCAAGAGATCAAAGAAACAGGGATACCGGTCTTCAGGGGCGACATAATCTATCGCGTCTTAGAAGACTACTCAAGATGGGTCGAGGCTCAGAGAAGCGCCGGCGTTAAGGCCGAGATGGAGCTTCTTATCCGTCCGGGCAAGATGAAGATCCTCAAAGGATTCGTCTTCCGCAGAAACGACCCTGCCATAGTTGGCGTCGAAATCCTCGAGGGAATCGTCAAACCGAAATATCCAGTGATCAACAGCAGCGGGAAGCGCATCGGCATAGTCCTCAGAGTCCAAGACCAGGGCAAAGATGTACCAGAAGTAGGACCTGGAAAGCAAGTCGCTGTTTCCATCGACAAGCCGATCGTTGGTAGACACATTTTCGAGGGAGACATCCTCTATGTCGATGTTCCTTTGAAACATGCCAAGACCCTTTCATCAAAATTCAGAGACCACCTCTCCCAGGCAGAACTTGCGCTACTTGACGAGTTGGCCGCTCTATCTGCAAAAAATGCCTCGGGTGCGGTGTCATGACTCGAACGACGTTTATTAACAGCCCGGGGGAACTGGCTTCCAACGGAGCCCGCTAACGAAACATGGCTAAGTTCCAGCTCATAGTGTCGGATCCTGTGAGCAAGACATCGAAAGCCGCCACTATCGAAGGAGCGAAAGCGCAGGCACTTGTCGGAAAATCGATCGGGGATGAGGTTGACGGTAAACTTCTCGGGATAGGAAACATGAAACTCAAGATCACTGGTGGCACTGACAAGGATGGCATTCCGATGCGTTTCGATATTCAGGGAGGGGCCAAGAAGAGAGCAATGCTCTCGGGTGGAGTAGGCTTCAAGCCAAATGATAATGGAGAAAGGCGGAGGAAGCTTGTTCGCGGGCGCATAGTTGGAGAAGATACCCTCCAAGTCAACAGTGTAGTTATGGGAGATACGGCTCAGAAGCCGGTGGAGGCTAAGAGTTGAGCGTCGAGATAATCGCCGAACACGTTAACCCGCTTCTAGGCAGGAAAGATGCGAAGCTGATCGTCCACCACGAGGGTACTGGGACTCCTGACCGTTTGGCGATTCGAAAGATCGCCTCCGATCACTTCAAAACTCAACAGGACAAGGTCTATGTCCGAAGCGTCCGAACCCGGACAGGGGGATCCTCAGCCGTGTGCCAGGTGGAAGTCTATGGTGACTCGAAACTTGCCGACAAGATTGTTCCAGCTTACATAAAGAACAGAAATCTTCCAAAGGACCAGAGAGTTTCAAAGAAGAAGGGAGCAGAGGAAGAGAAGCCTGCCGCTGCAGCGCCCAAGCCAGCGGCTCCGGAAAAGAAAGCTGAGCCAGCCAAGCCAGCCGCAGCCCCAGCCCCGTCAAAGGAATCGAAACCAGCGCCTGCTAAGGATTCAAAGCCAGCTCCGGCTAAGGAGTCAAAACCGGCCCCGGCCGAAACAAAAGCTCCCGCCAAACCGGAAGCAAAACCCACTGCTAAGCCTCCTGCAAAGCCAGACGCCAAACCGAAAGCCTAGACGACTGCCTCCGCAGAAGACTCTCTCCGGAAATCGCCCACTATCAGCCCTAATCTCGAATTCAAGCCCGTCATTTCTGGAACATGATCTTCCACGCTGATTCCTAGGGGAAAACACGGGGATCGAGAATTGCCAGACAAGCCGATAACGCGCCCGTCTCGAAAGAACAAGCCCGGAATCCCGCCCGGACAGAAAGAGTGTCTCGACAAGAAATTCCTATAACTTTTGCAGAGTCCTTGTGCGCGAGAGCGGGTGATTAAGGATGCAAAAAGATTGTGAGATCGCCTATTATCAGCCCTGATCTCGGTTCTAGAAGATATCCCCTTAATTGCGTAATCACTGCCAGACAGCAGATTTTCTGCATGAGAGGGGGTCCTTGCACAGCGCACCTCGCGACGCGCAAGTGGTCAGTCCCCGCTTTCCTTCTACGCTCTTTTCGCGGCGCTGACGATGCTTACGACGTCTTGCGCTTTGAGTACGTAGTTGTCGGAGAGGCGCATGCCGTTTCGAGCATTGATACCGTAGAGCATCTGTTGGCCTATTTCCGTATGGATTTTCAACGCTAGTTCCTTGAGAGTGGTTCCGTTCGGAACGAGGTACGCGTCTGGGAGAACATTTCCTGCGTGATCGCTGAGCTTCTCAGGATTCTCAACCGGGTACACCACGATCATATTGAGGAGGTTCAGAAAGGCCGAGTTAACGCACGCCTGAACGCCTGTCGATCCGATCGGTTTCAAGACTTTTTCCCTGATCATTTCGAGAGCAGCATTCTGCTCGGGACTAACAGATCCAAGGAGCCGGAAATCCGGGTCTCCAGGCTTGTACTCTATCAACCGTTTTTCTGCCGCCCTTCGCAGTGCTAGCTCCGCCTCAGCAGAGACCGGTAGTGTCAGCTCGCCCGTTTGCTTCAATCGACTGACATTCCCAATCGATGTTGGCAGGTCGATCTTGTTGGCGGCGAGTAGCAACGGTTTCGCTTCCTTCCGGATAATCTCAACGAGCTTCAACAAGTCTTCGCTAGTCCATCCGCTCGGTTTTCCCTTGAGGCCTGCTTTCTTGATCCCGTTCTCAGCCTGACCTTTACTGACCCCGAGCCCGCTGAGACGCTCAGAAACCAAAGACGCCAGATCTTCTCCAGCCATCTCGGTCTTCTTAGCCGTCTTCTCCCAGTCTTTTCCAACTATCCGTAGCATCCACATCTTCAGTTCGGTTTCGAGGAAAACCACATCCTCAACGGGATTGTGAGCACCAGCCTCGGTGAGTTTGCCCTCGGAGTCTGTTGACCCAGAAGCATCAACCACATGGATCAACGCGTCAGCCTTCCGTAGCTCGTCAAGAAACTGGTTTCCAAGCCCTCGTCCCTCCGAGGCTCCCGGCACGAGTCCAGGAAGATCGATGATATCGATGGGAATGAACCGTTCCCCATCGATGCATTTCGAGTTCCGGGGATTATCCTCGACTCCAAGCTCCGTGTGGACACACTTTGTTCGGAGGTACGAGATTCCATGGTTTGGCTTGATGGTCGTGAACGGATAGTTTGCAATCGGAACCAGTGTTAGAGTTGCGGCGCTGAAGAACGTGCTCTTTCCGGCATTAGGCTTGCCGACGATCCCGACCTGCACACCAGACCACGAATCATGAAACGAGAGAAATACCGGTGATTCTCAGACCAGCACTCTTTACCTTGTACCGGATATTCAACGATACCAAGAGCGCGGTTATCTGCTCGATGGTCCGCGAGTTTTCAAGCGCCCCTGCATCAAAGCCACGCGCCCCCGCAATACCCTTCACGAGATCAAGAACAATCCTCTTCGCATTATCATCGTTAGAACACACGAGAACATCGCAGTCGACTGGTTTGGAAGGATCTTTGAGGAGTTCTGCGCTCACATTGTTGAAGGCAGTCACAACGCTGACCGTTTTCGGCAGAACTGAGGCGGCGAGTTCTCCCGCCGACCCCGCCCAGACTCCGACCGTTCTAGTGGCGCGTCCCCCGACAGCGGTCTCAAGGGGAACCGATACGTTCACCAAGACTTGCCCAAGCTTGAAGCTGGGCCTGACAGTCTTTAGAGTCTCAAGCAAAGCCGTGAAAGGCACCGCAACCACGATCACATCTGCTGCTCTATCCGGACTTCTGGAACCTATGATAACCTGGTGTCCAGCCATCGCCCATCGGAGGGCAAGACCAAACCCCTCTTCACCCGCTCCGCCGAGTACCGCTATTTTGCGATTTTCCGTTTGGCTCCACTCTTGTCTGAACCATGAGGGAGAGGCTTGATGAGCCCCTTTCGCATAAGCACGTCCGTAGATTTTCGCGCATGGCTGATGATCGTCTTCGCCTTCTCGTAGAGTTCCCTCCTAGTCGCCTTCACTCTCGCCAGGCCCTGTCTGACCGCCTCAGCTCCGACCGCAGCTGCCTCTCGCGGGAACACTTCCCAGTCGCTCATACTCGGGAGAATCCTCTCTTCATCAATACCCTTCTCTTCCGCAATCTTTGCCAGTTCGTTGGCTGCGGAGATGCACATCTCATCGCTAATCATCTTCGCCCTAACGTCCAGGGTTCCTCTGAAGATCCCGGGAAATCCGAGAGAGTTGTTCACCTGGTTGGGAAAATCCGATCGCCCTGTTGCAACTATCTTTGCGCCTGCCTCTTTCGCCTCCCAAGGCCAAACCTCAGGAATCGGATTGGCACACGCGAAAATGATCGAGTCATCAGCCATTGCAGAGATCAATCCTTTCGGAATAACGCCAGGCCCCGGTGTCGACATTGCAATCAATACATCTGCTCCCTTCACCGCTTCCCTTAAGCCGCCTGTGCGTCCTTCCGAGTTTGTCTTCAAGCACATCTGCCATTTCGCGTGGTACTCCTCCTCCAGCTCTGTGCGCTGGCGATTGAGGATTCCTTCTCTGTCCACCATGATGATGTTTCCAGGCGTGACTCCTGCTTCCATTACGATTCGCGCGACTGCAATGTTCGCCGCCCCCGCCCCAAGCATGCAAACCGACGCGTTTCCGATTCTCTTCCCAACAACCTTCAACGCATTGATAAGACCCGCGCAGACCACCGTTCCTGTCCCCTGCTGATCGTCATGCCAGACAGGAATCCGAAGATCCACTCGCAACGCATCGAGGATGTCAAAGCATTTCGGTTGTGAAATATCTTCAAGATTAATCCCGCCGAAGGACGGCTGCAACCACCTGACAGCATTCTCGATTTCATCCGGTCTTTTAGTGCCTAGACAGATCGGATAAGCGTCGACACCTCCCAGATACTTGAACAACAGGCTCTTTCCCTCCATCACAGGGAGTCCAGCCTCCGGCCCAATGTCTCCAAGCCCGAGGACCCGAGTACCGTCTGTAACTATCGCGATACTGTTCCACTTGTTAGTATAGTCGTAGACCCGATCCGGATTTTTCTGAATCTCCCTGCAAGGATCCGCAACTCCCGGAGTATACCAGATCGCGAAATCATCGTACGAGTCTACTGGAACCTTTGATACAATCTCGATCTTTCCCTGATAGAAAGGATGATACTTCATCGCAAGCCGAGCAGGAGCGTAAGCTCGTTTCAGCAACGCTGTGTCTTGAGCCAACCTCGACCTGTCACTTCTTGAGAAAAATCTGTTCGCAGCTTGCCTGATTTAACGCTGTTGAAAGCAAAGGCCCTCGTAACCCTTATCAGGGATTCGCCGGTCGAAGCGTCAGCGGAAAGGATTTGCCGTATTCCCACTTAGCAAACCAGTGGAGAGAGAAAACCCCCGAGCTGAAGGAATGGCTACGTCTCTCCGTCGTT
>WNGM01002913.1_pt1 | contig 13747 bp, 7 predicted proteins | sample 5400571 | NCBI WGS metagenome assembly WNGM01 (sample SAMN13153378, study PRJNA577476) | soil metagenome | isolation source: 100 cm soil or saprolite under Garry oak tree replicate 2 | place: USA:California | collected 2016-06-15
CCTTCCTCACCTTCGAAGACTGGCTCCGCGAGGAAGAGGAGATGCGCAAGATGGGCTCGAAGCCGTGCCCGACCTGCGGCACCCTCAACTCCGTGACGGCCACGGTCTGCCACAAGTGCGGATCCTTGATGCGCGATCAGCGCCCACCCAGCGGTGGAGCGGTCGTCGCAGGCGCTCCGGCGCGAAGAATCCAGGCCCGCGGGCCGATGTCTCCGCCCGGCCCGACCAACGCGCCCGCCCCGATCGTCCAGAAGCGCGTCATCAAGAAGCCGATCGAAGGCAAGGAAGGCGAGAGTTCGGAAGGCCAGAACGACGAGAATGCGTCGTCCGACGATCTCTGAGCCGGCCTTCCCCAACCCCTTTTCGTTTTCTCCCCTCTAGGCCGAACCTTCCAACCCCCGCGTGGAGACTGTCCCGGCGGATGGCGAACACTCGCGATGACGTGATGGCCTCGAGGCGCGAGCAGGTCCTTTCTGATCCCATCTTGTGGGGCGTGCGCAGCGGATCCGCCACTTGCCACGCTTTAACCCGCCTCGCGGTGTCAATCGTCGTAGGTACGCCTCTGGATGGAGCGGTCGGGTCCATCCGGATGGTGTCCTGCGGGCTGAAAGCTGATGGCCCGAGCCGACTCCCGCGCGGGCCCTCGGCAGAACACGTCAGGCCTCCGCAAAAGATGCTTTGCTGAACCGGAGATTAGACCGGGCGATCGCCGGGCCTGCGTCGATCAGGGACCCAGTGACGAATCCGATGATCGAGCCCCCAGGGCGGCGACGCAAGTCAGGACAACGCCTCTCCCGCATCCATTCGCCGTGCCGCACGGTCGCCGGGAGAGGCTCTGCTTCGGGGGCGGCTACCACCAACGTCCGTCTCCGAGCCGGCGGATGACCCATTCCTGGTCTCCGCTCTCGGCTATCTCGGCCAGGGACCTGCCGATCGCGTGGTGTAGCGGTTCGTGTGTAAAGACATGGACGAAGACCTTGCGCCACGAGATCGTGGTCGGGAGCGTGCCTATCTGCCACAGATGGACCGCTGTCGTACTCCGGTATTCACGGAAGCCCGGGTCCGGAAAGCCGAACGTGACCGCGAGGCGCAGAAGCCTTCCCCGTTTGGCCCGCGAAACGATGGCGAGCTCCCGCGGAGGCACCTCCGATTGTCGGAGGTAGAACACCCACGTGATCCCGCCGTCGCGCAGGGGATGGACCTCATTCGGATCGGATACGTGGCTCACCGCGGGCTCCGTTTGGGCCTTACTCGACCCAGGCATTCCCGGCAAGCGGGCAACGTTGTTCAACTTTCTGCCGGGACCTGACCGACGGAGCGCGGAGGGTCTCCGGCCGCCACGACACGATGCGCGAGTGCGACGCTCAGATCGACTTCCGACCGGATGTCCGCGGGCTCGGTGGAGTTGCCTCTACAGCGCAGGTTGCACGCGGTCCAGGCGGGCGACGCCCAAATCAGGTAGGCGAACAGGGATACACCGGGCTGCCCCACGCTTGGTGGCTGGGTTTGCCCCGATTCCTGCTCCGCTAACTAGTACACAACCATCCCGATAAACGGAATCACTTGGGCGTACCACGAGGTCCGGCACGCCACGATCGGGTCGTTCAGGTGGCTCAAGGGGTTGTACGCCGGTCCGAGCCCACCGCAGCTGTTCGGGTTGGGTCCGGTCCCGGTGAGTTGCGGGTACGTGTAGTTCGCGGGACCCGCCATGCCCGAGACGAGGATGCTCATGAAGAAGGTGGCGGAGCCCCAGACATTGGCAGAGCCCGTGGAGAATGGTGTCTTGGCGTACGCCAACATCACGTACGGGGTGCCACCGGTGTCCTGGTTGAAGGTGTTGATGTCGAAGACCGCGATAGGACTCGTCACCGAACACCCGGCCGGCAAGCCGGTATGCGCGTACTGGAAATCGTTGATGTTCAGAGCCGTGCCGGGGTACGGTGCGACTCCGCCCGCGTTCGCCGCGATCGCCGTGCTGCACGGCGCGACAATGAAGGCGACGGCACCGCTCGCGGACTGGGTGTTCTGGAAGAACGCTTCACTCCATCCATCGATGAAGATCGTGGTGTTGCCGTGGTTCACCATCTTGTAATGGAATAGGGCTCCGCCGTTCCCGTTAAGTTGGGCTCGCGTGACCCGGTACGGCTGATACGTGCTCGGCGAGTTGTACGGGGCAGTGAGGTTTGACACCCAAACCTCCCCCGTCCGGATCTGAACGTAGCCGATGTATTGCCACAGCTGGCTCGGGATCGTCCCGCCATTCCCACCTCCACCTGTGAGAGGCGCAATCACGTCCAAGACGAGGCGGGTTGTCGTCTGATGGCCTTTCAAGTCCGTCGCATTCAGCAGAATGATGGATCCGGCCCAGCTGAGGGCGGGATACGGAGGTTTCGTGCAGGCGTTCCCTCCGAAGGAGAAAATCTTGTCTCCGGCGATGCGGTCCGGGGAGACCCCGTTATCGTTCATCTGCTGGGGGGCGGCACACGAAGTGCCCGACCCATACCATGCGGTGATCGTCACGTAAACCGAATTCACATTCAGGTCGTTGTCCGGGTCCGTGAGCTTCGCGAAGATGTAGAATCCCTGGGTCGCCTGGACTGGGTCGATCTCTTCCGTGGCCAAGATTCCGTCCGTCCATTTATCGATAAAGACCGGGGGACGCGTGCCGGCCGGTGCATTCATGGGGCCGGTCCATAGGATGACGCTCTTCAGGTTATCGACGATAATCACCGTGATTTGGTCCGACGACCGGAGGCTGAAGCTCTTGTATGCCCAGCGCTCGCCGATGTCCCAGACGCTGTCCGTCCCGTCCAGGAGGCCGCTCGGGGTCACCAGGAAGCCGTTGAACTTGTGCAGGATGACGATGTCCGTCTGCGGGGGGTTCGTGCCGCGCTGCGACGTGACGTAGATGATCGTCGGCACGGGCTGCAGCGCCTCACCGCCCTGGTGGGTGAGTGTGATATTCACGCCGATCTCCACGCCGACCCCGTTATAGATCGGGTTCATCACGGACTGGATGTCCGTCCGAGCCTGCGCCGCGGGCGTGGGGATGGCCGACACCCAGACGATGATGACGGAAAACAGCACGACGGTCATCGCGAGGATCAGGATCGTGCCGATGACTTCCGACACACCCGACTCGTCTTCGCGCAGGATGGTTCGCATGAGATGGCCTCCCGGTGGGCTGAGGGAGAACACACTCGCACCCGACCCGACGATATATAAATTGTTCGTGGTAGTTACCAACCCGTGATAGCGTGAGAATCACGGGGCACGCGTGGATGGCCCGCCTCCCGATATGTCGGACGACTCTCGAAGTCGAGCGAGACCGCGGGGATCTCCTGTCGGCCACCGCTCGAAGGGTTCGTGCGATCGTAAGTGATCGGGAATCGCCACGGTTCCGGGGCTTGTGGCGCGCGGGAAGCCGCGCCGACGCGGCCGTCAGCCGTCGCTTGAACTGTTCTTTTATTTCCGATGCCAGATAAAAGGTGACTTCTTGAGAAATCCGGATGTTCTCCTGTGTGAGAACAGTTCTGTATCGGGATGGATAATCATCCGAGAACCTTTTTAAGAATCGGTCCCGGATGGGCAGCGGTACATGCTCACCGGTCGCATTTCTCAGGAGCTAGCCCGGTGCCTCAACCTGCGAAGGTGGTCCGATGTCTAGCCCGGCCCGGCGGGATGCGAGGGCCCTCACACTCCTCGTCGTTTGGTCGGTCGCCCTCGGCGCCCTGTTCGCGGCGCTCCTCGCGCTCGCCCCGGCCGCTCGGGCCGGAACCTGCGATCAGGTCGGTGGCGTCATCACCGGCGACTGGACGATCACGAACACGCAAGTGTGCAGCGGCATCCTCTATTCCGTCGACGGCACGATCAGCATCAACTCCGGCGGCAGCCTCACGCTGACCGACGGTGGCCTGAGTTTTTCCAAAGACACATCGCACCAGGGCTACGCGCTCAACGTGAACGCCGGCGGAGAACTCGTACTCGACCACTCGATCGTCACGACCCAGACGGACTCGATTTCTCCTTTCCTGAAACTGGCCTTCACGGTTTCTGGCGCGAACAGCCGGTTCACGATGAAGAACGGCGCTTCGCTGAAATTCCCCGGTTGGTTCAACGCGACGAGTGCCACGATCAACGTCACGGACTCGAAGATCACGGGCTTCACGGATTCGGAGCTCTCCGGTCTCGGCCTCAACACGGATGACAACAACGACGCGCCCCTGATGGCCTGGACGACGACGACCGCGAGCCTGTATCGCTCCCGGATTGAACGCCTGTACGAATACCCAGGCGGCACCTCGGGAAACGTCCTTCTGTCCTCGACGAGCAACCTGTACTCCTACGACTCCTACGTCGGGGTGGACTACTCGAACGTGGCCGGCGTGCACAACGAACTGCGCGTCGATGGCACCTCAAACGCGTACCTGTACAACGTCACAATCGACCGCACCCAAGACCCGGCCGCGAAATCGGATTGGGCGCCGGCGTTCCGGCCCACCGCCGCGGGCGGAAATGTGGACTTCATGCGATGGCTCTACGCGGCCGTCGTCGACTCGAGCGGGATCCCGGTCAGCGGTGCGACCGTCTGGTCGACGCTCAGTCCGAGCAGCACGACCGCGCAGTATCCCGACAACGCCCTCGCGACGACGCCGACCTCACGCACCCTGTGGTACCTCGGTCGAACGTCGAGCGGCACGAACGCGTGGAACCGGACGGATGCGAACGGCCTCGCGCTCATCCCGCTGTTTACGGACCAGATCACGACCGCCAGCCTGCCGAACGCCGAGTCCTTCGGGAACTACCACCAACAGGTGACGTATGCGGCCTCGAGCACGACCGGCGACGCGTTCTTCGACCCCTACCCGGCCGTCAGCGCTGCGGACAATTCCAAATCGGTCACGATGTCCTTTAGCAACCTGCAGGTGTGCCCGACCGGGGTCACGTCTTGGTCGTTCGACCGGCAGATTGTCGGCTCCGTCTCTGTGTCGAGCTGCCTCGAGATTTCGGGCTCCGTCTCGATCACCGACGGCGGCCTGTACGTCGACCAGGGCTCGGACGGCAGTTCGCGGGCGTACGTGAAGATCCTCTCGGGCGGCCGGCTGACCCTGGTCAACGCCACGGTCTGGAGCAACTACCCGCTGCCGTTCTACGTCTCGAACGGCGGGACGCTAGTCACGAGCCGAGGGAGCTCCCTGACGTTGGCGGCCCGCGGTTCCCCCGGCATGCTCCGCGAAGAGGGGCCCACCTCGAGCGTCACGATCTCCGACACGGCGATCGACGCGAACGTGACCCTGTTCGGCGGGAGCGCGACCCTCGTGCGCGATTCGTTCCTCGGCCCCGGCCTCTGGATCGACACGGTTCAGACGACGCGCCTCTGGGACGCGACCCTCACGGGTGTCACGACCCTCGCCTTCACGACGGACGACGGGAACGCGAACACGGTGGACCTCGACATCCGCAACACGACCTTCAACCAGGTCCAAACGTCCCAACTGGTCTTCGGCGGCACCCAGAACGTGCAACTCACCTCGGTGCAGACGTTCGATCCGAACGACTCCTGGTGGGTCGGCATGATCACCGGAGGCGCCCAGGTAAGCCGCTACTGGTGGCTCCAGGTGAACGCGGTCGATGGGACGGGGACGCTCCTCTCCGACGCGAATGTCCACATCCTGCTCCAACGTCTGGACCCGAACACGCTGACGCCCTTCACGGTCCCGGACCCTGCGGTCGACGACATCTACTTCGCGAACTCGACCACGTGGCCCGTCTCGGCTCCGAGCGGATCGATCCTGTACCGAGCCTTCGCGGAGAGTCGGACGACCTCGGCCCGGATCCTGAACAACTCGTACCTCGCCGCGGGAACCGCCGTCGTCGACCTGACGACGTACCAGCCTGACGCTCCCGCGTCCGCCCTGGTGACGAGCGACACGCTGTCACAGCTTGCGTTCTCCAGCCTGACCCCGGACCTCAGCATCACCGCCATGGCCGTCTTAGGCGGGAACGGCGCGTCGCTACTGCAGCCGATCAACACGGACATCCAGGTGACGGCGACGATCCGCAACATTGGTCAGGTGAACGTCCGCAACGTCCGGGTGAGCTTCTTCGAGGACAACGTGGACCGCAACGGCGACGGCCTCATGGACTTCGCCCCGATCGACTACATGGCGGCGGGCGTCTGGATCAACGACACCGTCCTCGCGCTCGTCCCGAAGAACGCGACGACGACGGCCACGATCATCTGGCGTCCGAACGGCGCGCTCGAGTCGAGCCGGACGGTGTCCGCGGTCGTGGACCCGCCTTTGTCCTCGGTCACCGATGGCGGCGCGATCCGTGAAACGAACGAGCGGAACAACATCTTCCCCCGCACCTTCACGCTCTTCACCTGGCCGGACCTCGCGATCTCGTCATCGGACATCCAGTTCGCCTCCGACCCGGTCCTGAACAACGACGCGCATGTGCGAGTCGTGGCCCACAACGTCGGGACGAACCGTGCCGCCGGAGCGATCCTGGAGGTCTGGGAAGGAGCACAACGGGTCGGTGGACCGGTCATCTTCGACATCAGTCCTGGCGTCGACGCCACCCTCGCGGTTCTCTGGCGCCCGACCTCCACGGGAGCTCATCTCCTGACCTTCAGCCTGAGGACCGCGACGGGGGTCGACATCCGCAACAAGGACTACGTCTTGGGAAACAACAATGCGACATTCTCGGTGAACGCGCTCACCCCGCCGGACCTGGCGTTGCACCAGGGCGACTATCCCGGCGTGCGGACCGTGACGCAGAATCAGCCCCTCACGATCTACGTCCTGGTATACAACGCGGGTCAGACCGCCGCGTTGAACGTCTCGGTCGCGGCGTTCTTCGGCGCGACTCAGATTGGCCGGGTGGACGGCCGCACCATCGGGACGTTCCTGAACGTCTCGCTGAACGTGAGCGGCATCCCGCTCACCGGCAACCAGCAGATCCTCCTCAAAGTCGATCCGGACAACCGAATCAACGAGGGCGGAGCCGCGCAGGAAGCGAACAACACGGCGACGGTCACGCTGAATGTCCAGCCGCCTCTGGGCTACGTCGCGATGCTCTCGCCGACAGCGGGCCAGACGCTGGAGCCGGGGTCTTTGCTGAGCGTCACCGGATATGTCCGGGATCAAAGCACGAATACTGGGATCTCGGGCGTCGGGCTCACGATCGAATTGCGGCAAGGCGCCGCGGTGCTGGCTTCCAACACGACCGTCACCCAGAGCGACGGATTCTTCCTCGGCACGGTCAACGTGCCGTCCGGGCTCGCGGACGGACCCTACGACGTCGTCGTCACGCCGTCGTCCGGTATCATCGGGCCGCAGACCCAGTCGATCATGGTGAAGAAGACCCTGCCGTTCCTCAGCAGCCCCGTCCCGATCCTCGGCGTCCCATGGTGGCTCTTCCTGGTCATCCTCGGCGCGGCCGTCGCCGTGGTGGCCGGCATCACGGTGTACTGGAAAGTCTACGGCCTCGGCAAGATGGTCGAGTGCGGCGAGTGCGGTGCGTTCATCCCGGAGGACGCGACGACGTGCCCGAAGTGCGGCGTCGAGTTCGAGCGGGACATGGCGAAGTGCTCGAACTGCCAGGCCTGGATCCCGGTCGACGTGAAGCAGTGCCCGGAGTGCGGCGTCGAGTTCGCGACCGGCGAAGTCGAGATGGCGGACTACGAGGAGAAGATGCGTCTGCAGTACGACGAAGTCGTGTCGAAACTGCGTCAAGAGGCCTCGAGGGAGCTCGGACGCGATCTCTCGGACCGCGATTTCCAGGGGTGGTGGAAGAAACAACCCACCTTCGTGACGTTCGAAGACTGGCTCCGCGAGGAAGAGGAGATGCGCAAGATGGGCTCGAAGCCATGCCCGACCTGCGGCACCCTCAACTCCGTCACGGCGAACGTCTGCCACAAGTGCGGATCGCTGATGCGCGAAGTGCAGCGGCCACCGAGCGGCGGGGGAGGCGGAGCGACCGTCGTGCAGGTCCCATCCACGGCTCGCCAGCCGATCCGTGGGGCCGCGCCCTCCGAGACTCCTTCTCCGTCGCAAGCCGCGCCGACCATCGCGCCAGGTGCCTCGGCCGGAGCTGCCGCCGCAGACGCGATTCCGCGGCGCGTGATTCGCAAAGCGATCACGCCCCAACCGCTCATCCAGAAGAAGATCGTCAAGAAGGCGGTGGAAGACGAGGAAGCCGCATCCCAGTCCGAAACGGACGACGACGAGGATTCGAAGGAAGAAGACGTGTGAGCCCGCTCGCTCCGTGACGCGCTCCCACGCGGTGTGGTCGTTCGACGGAGCCGGTTCGGCGCGGGCCGAACGATTCCCAAAGGACCATGGGCCTGCCTCGCCCTGTTCGTCGTCATGCAACTCCCTCGGGGCGCGTGGCGACTCTGGTTGGTCGTCGTGAGCCTGGTCCTCGAGATCCCGGGCGTGGTCCGCGCGATTCTGCGGATGTGACCGCAGAAGTCCTTATCCCGATGCGGCGATTCGGCCGCGGATGCGGCGGGAGGATCGGCGAGTCGTGGCCGTCCTCGGCTTCCTCCACGGCGTGGTCCATGCGAACATCTTGTCGATCCCTGTCTTCTTGCTCGCCTGGAAAACGGAGTTCGGCGTGGACGACGTGACCCTGGGCCTCCTCGCGGCGGCCGGATACGGCTTCTACGGCCTCGGGGCCGTCCCGTTCGGCTTCCTGGCGGACCGGGGGACGCCCGCCCGCCTCCTGCTCCTTTGTGCCGGGGGGATTGCCGTGTCGATGTTGGGGGTCGCGGCGAGCCCGTCGATCCCTCTCCTGGCCGTCTCCCTGGGCGCCTTAGGCCTCTTCTCGGGCATCTACCATCCCACAGGGCTGTCAATCATCTCCCGCGCCGTGGCCGAGCAAGGGCGCGGCATGGGATGGCACGGGATGGGTGGGAGCCTCGGCATCGCGGCCGGCCCCGCGTACGTCGGAGCAGCGCTGGCCGTCGGTTGGTCGTGGCGGCCGGTCGCCGGCCTTCTCGTCATCCCGGGCCTTGCCGCCCTCGCTCTGCTCGCCTTTTCTCGGTTGCCCGCCGAGAGCTCCACGGCTGTGCCCGATTCGAGCCGCCCACACGTCGGCCTCTTGAGTCGGGCGTTCGCGTTCATCGTTCTCGTCTACATGTTCGCGGGGTTCGCGTATCAAGGCGGGCTCACGTTCCTCCCTCGGTTCGTCGGGGCTGGGTTCTTTGCGCTGGCCCTCGCACTCGGCGCGATCGGGCAAGTCTTGTCGGGTCGTCTGGTCGAGCGCCGTCAACCGGAACGGATCTTGTTCCCGTTGTCCGTGGCGGCCGCTTCTCTTCTCGTCCTCCTGGCAATCCTCCCGCCCGGAAGCGCCTTCATCGCCGCCGCCCTGGTGTTCGGCTTTCTCCTCTTCTCCCTCGAGCCCCTTCAGAATACGCTCGTCACCGGAGAAGTGCCGCGGTCTCTTCGCGGGCTGGCCTTCGGCTTCACGTTCTTGAGTGTCTTCGGCATCGGATCGCTCGGCGCGGCGCTGGCCGGATGGCTCCTCGCACGGAATGCGAATGCAATCCTGTTCCTGGTCCTCGGAGGCTGCCTTGCTGCGTCGGGGGCGTTCTCCCTCGGCGTCCGCCGAGCGGTTCCGTAACGCCTCGTCAGGCAGCGGGCACCGCAACGCCTTGCGCTTGCAGCGTGTCGCGGATGATCTTGATCATGCCGTCCGGGTCCTTGTAGTACGACGACACGATCTTCGCGACATCCCGGTAGTTCTTGATCTCCATCCGCTTCATGTACTCGAAGATGTCCAGGCGCCGCTTGACCTCCTGTTCCATCCTCCGCTGGTTCCAGTTCCGGGCGAGGGAGATCTTCTCGTAGACGTACGAGTGACCGGAATAGTTGAACGTGTCATCCGCCGGGTTCCAGGTGTACGCCGAGTTCGTGATCAGCTCGTTCGATTCCGGGTCCGTCCCGACGACCTCGACGATTGCCTTCACACGCCGGGTCATGTCGGTGCCGACCTTCACCTGCGCTTGGAGCAGGACGATGTCAAGGGCGGCGACGAGGGCCCGCGGCAGGTTGATCGGATCGTTCTCGAGGCGGTGGACCATGGCCTGGACGTCGTCTGCGTGGAACGTCGTGTACGCGGACTTGCCGGTTGCCATGGCCTGGAACACGACGAACGCCTCGGGTCCACGGACCTCTCCGATCATCATGTACTGCGGGCGCTGACGGAGGGCCGCCGTGAGCAAGTCGAACATGTCGATTTCCCCCGCGGGCTTCCCCGTGGCCACGACCCGACCTCCGAATCCGGCGCGGGTGAGGAGCGGGACCCAGTTCTCGTGGGGGAGGTTCAGTTCCCTCGTGTCCTCGATGGACACGATTTTCATCTGGGGCGGAATGAACAAGAGGATCGCGTTCAGGGTCGTCGTCTTCCCGGAGGCGGTGCCGCCGCAGATCAGCATCGATTGGCCGTTCTCGATCGCGAGCCAGAGGTAGGCCATCATCTCGGGCGACATCGTCTTGAATCGGACGAGGTCCAGCGGGGTGAAGGGGTTCTCCCGGAATCGCCGGATGGTGAACGAGGATCCTCGCTTCGTGACGTGCATGCCGAGGGTGGCCTGCAGACGCGAACCGTCCGGGATCGTCGCGTCGAGCATCGGTTGTGCGACCGAGATGTGCTTCCCCGACCGCTGCGCGAGCCAGACGACGAACGAGTCGAGCTCCTCCGCGTTTTCGAACTTGAGGTTCGACGGGATCGAGCCGTACTTGCGGTGGTAGATGTAGAGCGGCACGCGGACCCCGTCGCACGAGACATCTTCGACCTGAATGTCCGTCATGACGACGTCGATCGGGCCGTATCGGATGAAGTCGCGATACACGTAGTAGAGGACGCGTTCTTTCGACACGGGATTGAGCTCGACGCCGAGTTCCCGGAGGAGGCCGTCCACGATCCGCCGTAGGTAGTTCTCCTTCCGGGCGCGGTCCGCGTCGTCCAGCATCTCGAGGTTCTCCACGAGGATTTCCTTGAGGACATCGAGAAGTTCCGATTCCTCCTCGATCAGCTTGGGCTCGATTGCTTCGTAGAAGTACTCGTTCGCCATCGTGTCGTAGAGGATTCGGACGTACGAGAAATTCTTCAGAATCGGCTGGATCTCGATCTCGTTCATGTTCCGCTGAACGATCTTCGGGATCGTCGTGATCTTGCCGAGGCTCGTCTCCTCGACGCTGCTCACCTTCGGTGACTTGACCTTGATGCCCTTGTCCCCGAGGAGGCGGTTGAAGTACCGCTTCTTGATCGAGTCCAGGGCCGCGAAGGTGCTGCTCTTCTTCTTCGCGTCCATGTCGTCGACCATCCGCTTCGCTTCGTCGCGTTCGCGGCCGGAGGCCCGCCGGCCTTGGTCTTCCGGTGTCCCCGCGTAGTTCTTCTCCGTGGATTGGGCCATTTCGGTCACCTCAGATGAACAGGAACGCGAACAGGGCGATCACGAGCATGATGAAGCTGTGCCTCAGTCCGTTCGGGATCTTCCCGGTGTCCAGGACTCCCGCGAGGATGCCGTCCCCGAGGCCGTGCACGACCGTCGCGATGAAGAACGCGATCCGGATTTGGTTGACAACCCCCGGAAGGTCTTGGGCCAGCGGGCTCTGGACGGCGCCGCCCGTCGAGGCCAGCGCGCCGCTCGCCTCGAGCATCTTCGGCAGGAACGTCACATCGAGAATCCAGATCGTCACGAGGAACACCATGAAGGAAATGTAAATCACCGCGATGTACGTCGACATCGCGATCCGGCGCTCGTCCTCGGTCAGCTGGTTCTCCTTCGTGTCATGGCTGACCATCGTCAAGACGTCGGCGACGTCTCCTCCCGCATCGGAGGACTTGACGATGATTGCGACGACCCGCCCGACCATCGGGGTTTTCACGCGGTCCGCAAAGAGGCGCAGCGCCTCCGTCGCGGGGACGCCCCACGTGATCTGGGCCGCCATCTTCTTGATTTCCGGCGTGAGCTTACCGTAGCGGCCTCCGGACGAGACGACGATGGCCTCGGCCAAGGTCATGCCGAAGCGCCCGGCCTCCGCGACATCGCGGAGGAAGTCCGGGAGCCGGCGTTCGATCTGCTTGACCTCCCGTTGAAGCTTCGCCACGTAGAATCCGTACGGCCCGATGAAGCCGAGGGTCGCCACCACGAGCCAGTACAGGAAGCGCTCAACGTTTCCTTGAGTGGCTCGGAAGGCGAGGTTCACCGAGTCGATCAGGTTGAGGAAGGCGACGAACCCGAAAAGGACGAACAGGGCCGACCCGATGCCAACCACGCTCTTGCGGCGGTCCCCTTTCTCGGTCCGCTTGAGTCGGGCTTTCTCGAGCTCGACGTTCGTCATCTCAGCCCTCCTGTTCCATGTTCCAAATGACGAAGATGAACCCGAACTGGCTCATCGGGATCATGAGCGCGACGACCACGTACAAGAGGAGGACGACGAATCCGGACCCCGTCTTGCTGATCAGCGCCATGATCGCCATGATCACGACGAGGAAAAGCGGGAACGCCACGACGACGGTCACAAACGACTCCGCGAGCATCCCGAGCGTCTCCATCTTCTTCCGCATCTCGAGGCGGTCTTCCTTCTCGAACTGCTCCGCCTTCACGAGGAAGTATGGTTTGAGCTGGCCACCGCTCGTGGATGTCGTGACGACGCCTTGGAGAAAGTCCGAGAACTTTGAGGACGGGGAGCGCTGCGCCGCCTTCCGAATCGCGGTCAAGATGTCCAGGCCGAGCAGCTCCGTGTCTCGGGTGATCCACTCCGCCTCCTTGGCGACCTCGCCGTAGATGGTCTGTTTCGAGAGCTCTTTGAAGATCACGTCCACGGGGACGTCGGCGGAGCTCATCGCGGAGATGAACGACATCGCGCCGGAGATCTTCTTGTCGATCTTGTGGCCGCGCTTCTTCGCCATCCCGGCGGGCTTGCCGTGATAACCGACGGGCAGGCCGAACGCGTACATGTACGAGAAGAAGATGGGAAGGGCGGCGACGAGGCCGAAGATGACCAGGAGCGTTGTGATCGGGATGCTGAGGATGAACAGGAAGAGGGAGGCGACGAACGCGGCGACCACCGCGCCGACCGCTGCGAACGTGGTGTTCATCCACGCGAGGGCCAGGTACTCCTCTGGACGCAGCCTGATGTGGGCCTTCAGGAGGTTGTCCTCGAGTTCCGGGTCGCCTTCACTCCGGGCCTGGACGAACTTCCCGAACATCCGCCATGCGACCTGCGCCTTCGGGGGCAGGCTGACATTCACGGGCTTGGCTCCCTTCGGCAGCTTGACCATGTGGGCGGCCTTGTCGGACTCCTCGCCGGGGCGGAACCGCTTCGTCTTCGTGAGCGTGCCCCGCGTCTCGAGTTTCTCGAATGCCGAGCTAGCCAACGGTCTCGCCTCCCGCCTCGACGGCTTTCAGGACCGCGTGGCCCTGCCAGCCCATCTCCTCCCGGACGCGTTTCGCGGTCTCCTCCGGATACTGGTAGTACTGGACGACGATCTTCGCGATCTCTCGGAAGTCCAACATGTTCTTTTGCATCATGTAGTTGATAATGTCGACCCGGCGCTGAAACTCGGCCTCCATCTCCTCGTGAGTCATGTTCTTCATCTCCATGATCTCATCGAACAGGAACGAGTGCCCCTTGTAGACGAAGGTGTCCGTCGCGGCGTCCCATTCGTACACCGTGTTCGTGATGAGTTCGTTCGTCTCCGGCTCAAACCCGACGAGCTCGACGATCTG
>WNGM01003828.1_pt1 | contig 13747 bp, 8 predicted proteins | sample 5400571 | NCBI WGS metagenome assembly WNGM01 (sample SAMN13153378, study PRJNA577476) | soil metagenome | isolation source: 100 cm soil or saprolite under Garry oak tree replicate 2 | place: USA:California | collected 2016-06-15
CCTCAATTGAATCTGCATAGGGCCCGCGTCCGCCGCAACCACGGGCGGCTTCCTTCTAACGGCTTTATCGAACGCGCGCAGAACATCATGCCTGCCCCAACGACTTCGCCAAAACGCGCGTCCGATAAAGCACTAGCGTAATCCGACCAGAATCGATGGCAAGTGCGGAGATCACTTCCTATAAAGCTAACTTATCAGGAACTATGAGATTGATTCTGCCGCACTTGCAGGATATCTTGGCGATTCGGAGGGTTTCGCATGAAACGTCGATTCGTATCTGCTCGAGTTGTTTGCGCACTTTGCATCGCGGCGATTTTCGCTGCGTTGAGTGGGGCCGCGAGTGCTCAGACTGCCACGAAAGAATTTGCGTCGCGCGACGCTAGGATCAATGGGGCCAGCGTACATTACACGATTGGGGGATGGGGACCCGCGGTCCTGCTCCTGCACGGGTTTGCGGAAACTTCGCGAATGTGGAATCCGATCCTGCCGATGCTCAGTGCGAAATTTACCGTAATCGCGCCGAATCTCCCCGGGATTGGGGATTCATCAATTCCAAGCGGCGAAATAGATATGAAGACCGCAGCAATTCAGATTCACGACCTGGTGCGTTCACTGGGCGTTATGAAGGCGCGAGTTGTCGGGCATGACATCGGCCTGATGGTTGCCTACGCGTACGCCGCGCAGTTTCCCGCTGAGGTGGACAAGTTGGTGGTCATGGATGCGTTTCTGCCCGGCGTGCAGGGCTGGGAACCAATTTACGATAACCCGAACTACTGGCACTTTCGGTTCAATGGGCCGACGCCCGAAGCGCTGGTGAAAGGGCGGGAGAATGTTTACTTCGCTTATTTCTGGAACGACCTCGCCGCCGACAAAGATCATTCAATCCCTGAGTCGGACCGGAAAGCCTATCTGGCAGCCTATTCGCGTCCGGGACGAATGCGCTCGTCGTGGCAGTATTTTGTTTCGTGGCCGCAGACTGCCAAAGATTTTGAACAGATGTCGAAGACCAAGTTGACGATGCCGGTGCTCTCCATCGGTGGCGACAAATCCCTGGGAGCAGCGTTGGGGGAGCAAATGAAATTGGTCGCGAGCAATGTGACGGTTGTGATCGTGAAGGACTCGGGCCACTGGATTCTTGAAGAGCAACCGAAGCAGACGACAGACGATTTGGTGAACTTCCTCTAATAGCGTTTGTGGTCATTGACGGACCGACTCCCGGATTGTCGGCCACACGGAAGTAATCGAGACCAGAGCCACGGATTAGTAAATGGGAAGTCGGCTTCCCTCCAGCGATTGGTTGGTCACTGCTGGCGCGTTTATCGGGCAAATCGAGGGGCATTACTTCAGAATTGCCTGTGAGGAAAGCAGATTGTTAAACTTGAACCCGGTTATGCGTATGGTCAGAGCATATCTCTGTCGTTTCGTACCTTCTATCTCTGTTTCTTGTAATTCCGGATACAATCGGTTGCATGGAACCCAATTCGCGAAAGGTCTCGCGGGTCGCTTTTGCCTACCTGTGGTCCATCTTGTTTTGGATGGGTCTTGCCTCTCTGGCAGCAGGGGAGGATAAGGTCCGCTTCTTGGAGAGGGGGCTCCGCACATCTTACTGGACCGCACTCCTTGTCGAAGGCGGACTTCTACTGTCCGCGGCGCTGTTGACGCCTCCCATTTTCGCGATAGTTCACCGCTATCCGATCACCAAACCGATTCGGTTGGGTCGCGTAGCTGGGTATGTTCTTGTCATCGCCCTTTACATCGTCGCCTGCGTGAGCATCCGTTGGGTTTTAGTGCCGCCTTGGAATGTTCCTGCTCAGAAGTTCGAACAACGCTCGTTGCACGCATTGGTTACAGGTTTTGACGTTTTTGCCGAGATAATCTGGAACTTCATGATTGTTCTGGCAGCCGCGCATGCATACGAGTATTTTAAGCGGGCTAGGGACCAGGAACTTGAGTTGCAGCAGGTTCATCCGCATTTCTTATTCAATACTCTCCAGGGAATCTCAGCTCTGATTGATACAGAGAAAGAGCGCGCCAAAGCGATGGTTCTCAAGGTCTCTCACTTGCTTCGGACTGCTTTGCAGTGTGCGAGCTCCGATGTCATTAGCCTCGATGAAGAATTGAAGTTTGTCGACGATTACCTCGGCGTGGAGAAAATGCGTTTGGAAGACCGACTTGAAGTGCGTTGGCAAATTGACCCCGCCGCGCGGCAATTGCTCGTGCCAAAACTGATCATGCAACCTCTCGTGGAAAATGCGATTTTCCACGGCGTGGCTTGCTGCCGCGGAGGAGGATGGATCGAAATTTCGTCTCGGCGGGCGGGAGGCATGCTGGAGATAGTCATTCGCAATAGCGTTGGAGGAAAGCGGCAAGCAGGGATGGGGCTAGGTCTCCAGAATGTGAGGGCACGATTGAAGCACCTTTACGAAGACGAGGCGACTCTCTGCTTCGACCAAGGCAGCGATGGCGTTGCGATCGCGACTCTTGTGTTGCCGGCAATCGGTCAACAGAAGGAGGCGATGAAAGAAATGTTGGCCTCGAATTTACACGCTTAGTGGAGGGAAAGATTGTGCGGGTATTGATTGTCGACGACGAACCACTTTCGCGAAGCTCCCTCAAGAATGCGTTGAGAGCGAGAAACGACATTCAAGCCCTCGATTGCGCGAACGATGCTGTGGACGCCCTGGAATTACTACAAAAGAAGCCCTATGACGTTCTTTTGCTCGACATTCAAATGCCGGAATTATCGGGAATCGAGCTGGCCGACCGGTTAAACAAGCGGCGGCAACCGATACCATCGATTGTGTTTGTAACTGCGCACCATCAGCACGCAGTTGCTGCATTTGAGAAGCATGCTGTTGATTATGTCCTGAAGCCCTTTTCAAACAATCGTATTCATGAAGCGCTAGATATGGCGATCCGCAGAACGGAAAGCGAGCGGGCCGCACAGTTTGTGAAAATACTGCCTCAACTGGAAGAACTGTTGTCGAAGTCAGCGAAAATCGCCATCAAGACGAAAGGAAGGATCCTTTTTGTCGATCCGGCCGACGTGGTGATTATCGAAGCTCAAGGCAATTACGTATTGTTGCAGCGGGCTTCAGGATCGTACCTACTCCGAGAATCGATTTCCACGATGGCAGAAAAGCTCAAACCGTACGGATTTATAAGAATACACCGCTCCGTATTGGTGAACGGTTCCTTCGTTGAAGAAATTCAGCCTTGGACTACGGGAGAGTACGTGCTTCGCGTCAAAGGAGGCAAGGAATACACGGTGTCACGTACTTACAAGAGCAGTTTGAAGTCCCTGGCAAAATTCTGGATTGGTACTGACACTTTCGTCGCGGATTAGCGGGACTCAGTTTCACATCGAGAGAGCCGAGTATAGAGAAAGAAATTGGCTCCCCATTGGCATTCGACGCGCTCAGGATTCGCCGCTTTTTTTCTTACAGAAAACCTACCAAAGTTAGATTGTTCCGCGTCCAGTTCGACTCGCATTTTGACGCGGAGCGAGCCTTCCGATGAGAGTGATTTTTAATTTACTTCCGAGCTTGTGCATCGCGAGGATCTACAGAAGCTGGAATTCGTGGCCATGCGGCTTTTTTTGGTGTGTCTTTACAACCCAGCGTGACTGAGTTTCGAAAATGTGATGCAAGCCTCCGGGATATAGGGTTGAAGGCCGACTAACTCAACTCCACAAACTCATAAGTCTCCATGAAGCGCTTCACGTAAATCATTGAAAAATAAGCTCTCTCAATTTGCGTAAACGTTGGAGTCCAACGTGCCTCACTAAGTCACATAGCATCGATTCCGGCAATGCCAGGTGAGCAACGAAATCGATGTCTCTTTAAATGGGGGGAGCACATGAATTGTGCGAGAAAGTATTGCTGTGGTGTGTCTAAGGGCCGCCGAAATCCTTCCGTGCGGTTTTTTCTTTATCTATTTGTGGCATTGATTCTCGCTGGACTTTGCAGCGCACCAGCGATGGCGCAAAGGCTTGATGGAACGCTGCGCGTAACGGTGACGGATAAGATGGGTGCTGTGATTCTGGACGCCAAGGTCACGGTGACCAATGAAGGGACCAGTGTCGGGATCACGGCGACGGCTTCGAGCGCCGGGACGTATGTGTTCCCGGACCTGCTGGTAGGTTCGTATACAGTCACGGTGGAAAAAGAAGGATTCAAAAAGACCGTGAGCAAGGGCGTACAGGTGGAGTCCAACCAGGTTGCGGAGGTTGCCACGACGCTCGAAGTCGGCGACGCCACCGCTGTCGTCGAAGTCACCGCGGGCGCAGAGCTCGTGAAGACGGAGTCCTCGGAGCTGGGCTCCACCTTTAGCGGGCAAGCGGTTCACGACCTCCCCTTAAACACCTTAGGAGGGGACGTAAAGGAGTTTGCAGTGTTCGCTCCGGGAACAACGACGCAGCAGGGTGGCGTCTTGGGCTCGGGAGGCTCGATTGGCGGGACACGGCCGCGATTCAACGGCTTTTCGATTGACGGTGTGGATGACAACAAGGTGGATACAAACGGTCCCACGCAGCCCGTGATTCAGGAATCGGTCGCAGAGTTCACGCTGCTCACGAATCAATTCAGCGCGGAGTACGGACATTCTGCCGGCGGCCAATTCAACATTGTCACCAAGTCCGGCACAAACAGCTGGCATGGCGCGGGCTGGGAGTACAACCGCAACCGGGATTTGAACGCGGCAACCAACCAAGAGATAGCCGCTGCGGCCGCCCTGTCGACTCCACCTTCCGATGTGAAGAATCGCTTTGACTACGATCGGCTGGGCGCAAGTGCTGGAGGTCCAATCCTAAAGGACAAATTCTTTATCTACGGCGCCTACGAATTTCAGAATCAAGGCTTGGGTTCGCAGGGCGCTACGGTAATCACGCCAACAGCCACCGGAATGTCCCAGTTGATGGCGCTCAATCCCGATTCGGCGGTAGTGGCGATTCTGAAGCAATTCCCTATCGCACCTGTGAACGACAAGGGTACCGTACCTGTGAGTTCGAATGGCAATGCGCAGAACATCCCAGTCGGCTCATTCGCGGGGGTTGCTCCGAGCTACACCAGGGAACACGATTTTACGATCAATGGTGATCTGAACTTGGGGAGGCACCAGCTTCGCACTCGTGTTCTTTACGACCGGCTACGATTCCCGCAAGTGAACCCCATCCAGCCACAACGTCAGTTTACCGGCACGCATCAAGAGGATGCGCGGAAGTACATTTTCACCGACGCCTGGACAGTCAGCAGCAAGGTGATTAACGACTTTCGTTTGTCCTTTTCGCGGTTGAACGGGCCAAACACTTTGCCGCCCAGTCAGTTTGCCAATTTTCCCAACGTGGAAATCGATCCATTCGGCAGCAACCTCGGTCCGTACAGTCTCTCTCCGCAAGGGTACGTGCAGAATGTTTATCAGGCAGTGGAGAACGTAAGTTACATTCGGGGAAAGCATACGTTTAAGTTTGGAGTCGAGGGGCGGAATTACATCACGGAAACAACCTCTTTGCCACGAGCGCGCGGCGAATGGGACTACGCCTCGCTCAACTCGCTCATCAATGACTTTGTACCCGACGGCGCGAATGGAGCGCTCCGCGGCGCGGGAACAGCAAGCTCGGCGAACAACAATCCAGCTGTTTACTGGTTCGTTCAAGATGATTGGAAGGTACTGCCGCGGCTTACCGTCAATCTTGGATTGCGGTATGAATGGTCCGGAGTGCCGCGTGACGAAGGAAAACAAGCGCTGAACGCGATTGCGAATGATCCGGCGGTTGGTTTGATCTTCCGCAAGCCAACATCCGACACTAACAACTTTGGTCCGCACGTGGGATTTGCCTGGGATCCAACAGGGCACGGCAAGTGGTCCATCCGGGGAGGCGGGCAGATCGCCTACGACGTCATCCCGCTCAACTTTGCGATCAACAGCCTGCCACCGGAATTACAGACCGAACAGAACTCGACGCTGACTTGCAAGCTGTCGGGCGCGCCAGCATGGTGCACCTCCGGCCCCGGCGGCAAACCGGGCCCAGGCTTCCTCCAAACCGGCGGCCTCCTGCAAGTGAACGTGCCACCCACGACAACCGCTGACGCAAGGGCAGCTACGCAGGCATTGATCCTCGACATGGTGGACCCGAAGGTAATCACGTGGTCGCTCGGTGTGCAGCACGAGCTATTTCGAAACACAAGTATTGAAGTGCGTTACGTAGGCACGCGCAGCTTAGAATTGCCCGTGCAGATGCGCCTGAACTCGGCATCGGCATTTGATCCCAACGTGCCGGGCGGGGGCATCGCGCCTCTCCCGACTTACTTTAGCGCATCGGCGATTCCTGCGACCGTCGCGGCACCCGCTAGCACACGAGCAAATTTCGCAAACTTCTTGGCGAACGGCCTGTTCCAGCCGTTGGCCACAGAAGGGTTTTTTGGCAATCTCACCGAAAACCCGCCCATAGGAGCGGGGATTTACCATGCCGGTTCGGTCGACTTCATGCACCGGTTTGCGAAGGGATTGTATTTCCGGACGAACTACACGTTCTCGAAGAACATCGACAATTCCACCAACGAACTGTTTAGCAGCCGCGTGAATCCGCGGCGAGCGCAAGACGGCTTTAACTTTGGCGCGGAGCGGGGGCGCTCGGCGCTGGACCTACCCCATAAGTTTGCTTTGACCTGGGTCTACGACTTCCCGAACGTCCATTCCGACAACCGTTTCGTCCGCGGGCTAGCTCACAGCTGGGAGTGGAGCGGCAGCTACCTGGCACAGTCGGGCCAGCCGGTGACTCCGCTCTCCAATGTGGACTCCAACGCAAACGGTGATGGCGCGGGCGATCGGACAATCATTAACCCAGCGGGCCTCGGCCTGACCGCCACAACCGTTCAACAAGTTTGCAATGATGGCGCGGGGGGAGCGACACGGGTTGTCACGTCGACGAGCCTTGCGTGCGCTTCAAGCCATGTAGTTGGCTATGTGGCGGTGAGCCCGACCGCTCGCTTTGTCCAAGCGGGCCTGGGCGCACTGGCCAACGCCGGGCGAGACACAGTCAACTCACCCGGGCTCAATATCTGGAATATGTCGCTGTTCAAGACTATGAAGTTTACGGAACGCGCATCGGTGCAGTTCCGCTTCCAGACCTTCGATACGTTCAACCATCAGAATTACAGCATCGGCCTGCCGAGCAATAACGGGACGCTCGATCAGAACACAAACACCAACCCCTTGAACACGAGCTACATTTTCGTAACTTCGCCCCAATTCCTCAACAAATTCATCTTCAATGGCGGAAGCCGCACGGTGGAGCTCGGCGTGAGGTTTAGCTGGTAGATCGAAGCGCCAACGGATCAAGAAGAAGTGGAACGAGGGGGGCCTGCGGGCTCCCCAGTTTCTTGGCTTCCCGCACTTATTGATAGCAACGTATTTGCCAAGCGGCACGAGGAGGAAAGCTTGCCGCAGCGGTTCGTATAACAAGGAGAATCCTATGTCTCACGAGAAATCAATGAAGCGAAAGATTCTCAGGGCGATCATACTAGGAAGCATCGCGCTGGTTGTGTTGCTGGGCGCAGCATGGCAAGAGCAAGCGCAGGACACTAAAGCACCGTATCCCAACATTGCCCCGCTTGAGCAATACTTGATCTCGGATCGGAATGCCGAGATAGCTTTGGCGCGGAGCGCGGCTCCGCCATCCATTTCCCACGATGCCACAGTTATGGTCCTCGGAAGGCATGGCTATGAAACTGCGGTCGAAGGCAAGAACGGCTTTGTCTGCGTCGTAGAACGCGCATGGACGAGCTCATTCGACAGTCCCGAGTTTTGGAACCCTAAGAATCGGAGTCCCCTCTGCCTCAATCCGCCCGCCGCTCGGACGGTGCTGCCGATCACTTTGATGAGGACAAAATTTGTATTGGCTGGAAAATCGAAAGATGAAATCCAGAAGAGTGTCAAGGCCGCGATTGAGAACAAGGAGCTGCCGGCGCTCGATCCTGGCGGGATGACCTATATGATGTCGAGGCAAGGGTACCTGAACGACTCCGCCGGGCACTGGCATCCCCATCTCATGTTTTACGTTCCCCTGACAGACAGTATGACTTGGGGTGCAGGCATGCCTGGCTCCCCGGTTCTGCTGAATCCACACTTTAATGGTGCTCCGGAGCCAGTGACCGAATTCATGATTCCGGTGCGCAAGTGGTCGGACGGCACGCCTGATCTCCCGACTGAACACTGACGTGAAAGTTCGCAGGAGAATTACGTGATACCAAGAACTCACGCGTCGGCTAGCGGCCAGTCTGAAATTCCCTTGGTGCGCTTTTGGTGCACTATAACTGCGAAAACGTGCGCGGCGTGAGAAATAAGTCCTTCAAAATCAATGAGAGCTCTCCCAGGAATTTACTTCGGCGGTTGGGAAAACCGCCGCCTCTCGCACCAACGGCAATGTTGTTTGTGGATTGAGGTCCAGTCTGGACCTGGTCTTAGGGGCCTGGGTGACGGGACGAATGCAATTCAACCGATTTTCAAAACACATTAGGTCTACAACGGCCTTGTAAACCGTTGTAAGAGGCTAAGGCTCGGCTCTTACCGGCGGCGTAAGTCCTCCCTCCAGCATCAGGAGACCGGATTAACCGCCCTTGATTCTGGTGTTCAGAACTTCCTATGTTTTGTGTCTCGACGCAAAGCGAGCGTTAACTGCTGAAGATGTTCGTGCGCAGGAATTCATTGCGAAATTTGCCGTGCGGGTCGAACCTTTTGCATAATTGAATAAAGTCGGGCAACTTCTGATATCTAGTTTTTAGCTCCGCCGGAGACATGGTAAACAGCTTTCCCCAATGCGGCCGGGCCTTAAATGGAGCTAACTCTCTTTCAATCACGGGCATCAGCTTGCTCACTGCTGGCCAGTCCTGTTTCCAGGTAAAGTGTATGGTGACGCAAGCCTGCTCGTAACAAGGACTCAACCACAATTTGTCGGCGGCAATTGCACGGATTTCCGAAATCATTAAGTGCGGACTGACCTGGTCGCGAAGCCGTTCAACCGCCAGAATTGCCTCGACGGCATGCTGGCGGGGCACGAAGTACTCCGTTTGCAACTCTTTACCTGCGCTAGGCGTGAAGCCCATGCGAAAGTGTGGCAGTCGTTCATACCAAGGCCCGGGAGCACCCATTTGCTCCGTACAGTTCTCGGCGGAGAGTTCCGCGATGGGATGGAGATTCTTGGTGGCACGTTTCGCCCCGAAGAATTCCGGGTTTGCTTCAAACGCTTGCCCCTCTTCAACGCGACTTTTGATCCAAACTTCGTTGATACGCTGCTTTTGCCAGTCAGTAAAAAGACTTACGCTGTAACCACTTGACTCGATATCGTCAAAGTGGTCTTTCACTGCACTGAGCGGCAGGTCCTCATACACGTACTGCCGCATCATATAGGTCGGCTGAATATCAAGAGAGACCTTTGTGATTACACCCAGCGCACCTAGCCCAACGACAGCTCCCAAAAACGATTCGCCGTCTTGTCGGCGCGATAGCTTAGCCACCTCGCCGTCCGCAGTGACGATTTCAAGTGCTGAGACCGCCGTGGCAAGATTGCCATTCCTTTCGCCCGAACCATGCGTTGCTGTGTTGATCGCTCCAGCAATCGAAATGTGAGGCAACGAGGCCAGATTGTGCAGCGCAAAGCCTTTGCTATGAAGGAGCGGAGACAGTTGACCGTAAGTCATGCCTGCATCGACCGTCACGGTGTGCGCCTCCGGCTCCAACGCAACCATTTTGTCGAGCGGCCTCAGGGACAAAAAATTATCTGTGCTATCTGCAATGTTGTTGAAGCAGTGGCGCGTTCCCAATACCTTTAGTTTGTTCTGTTTCTTAACGTAACTACGGACCTGTTCAAGCGAGCTTGCAGAGTACAAGCGGTCTGTACTGTATTCGAGATTGCCTGCCCAATTCTTCAGTTTGTCCTCGGCTGCGGAGGTCAAGAAAAGTGAAATGGCCGGGCTTGCCATCACCGCCGAGAAGAGCTTGATAAAAGTTCTCTTATTCATAGGTTTAGCCCAAGCAGTGTCGACATTTGCAATTGGAATTGAGTATTCCTTACCATCGAGAGCGCGGCAATTGTACACCTATTTCTTACCTCACTCGCCCCAAGGACTGAGATGGAATACATGAGGCTTCGGCTGCGCAATCAACTTCCTTTCTTTGTGGCGATGCTCGTCTCGTTAGCTTTTCCAGCAAAGGCCCAGCGGAGCACAAGCGAACAGGCACACAAGAGTCACCCTAAGTTCACCGACGTGACTTCCACGCTCGGATTGAATTTTCGGAACATGGCCTCACACACTTCGAAAAAATACTTGATCGAAACAATGGGGCCGGGCGTGGCCCTCTTTGACTACGACAACGACGGGCGTCTGGATATTTTTGTGGTCAACGGAGCGCCGCTCAATGACCCGACGCCCAAGGGAACTATCCCGCAGAAGACGGGTCCCAAGTACTGGAATCGGCTTTATCACCAGAAGCAAGACGGCACGTTTGAAGATGTTACCGAAAAGGCCGGCCTGCAGGGAGTCGGATACGGAATGGGAGTTGCGGTCGGGGACTATGATAATGATGGCTACGAAGACCTGTATGTGACTGCCTACGGAGGCAACAAGCTCTACCACAACAATGGTGATGGCACATTCACGGACGTGACGGAGAACGCCGGCGTCGGAGGAAACGGCTGGTCCACAAGCGCAGCCTGGGTGGACTTGGACAATGACGGCCGACTAGATCTGATCGTTCTTCGATACCTACAGTGGGACTTCGACGACATCTGGTGCGGTCAACACAAGGAGGGTTATCGAGAATATTGCCATCCGGATATTTTCAAGCCCATTGCCCCTCTGGTGTATCACAACGAAGGCAACGGTCACTTTACTGAGATTTCGGAAAGGATTGGCCTGGCTAAACCTGGCAAGGGTTTGGGCATAGCTCTTGCCGATTATGACCGGGACGGGCGCATCGATGTATTTGTAGCGAACGACTCGATGCCTGAGTTCCTCTACCATAACAAAGGGAATGGAACGTTCGAAGAGGTCGCGCTCGTTTCTGGTGTTGCCGTCGATGGAGAAGGCCATACCTACGCTGGCATGGGCGTGGACTTTGCGGATTACAACAACGACGGTCTCCCGGATCTTGTGGTTACTGACCTTGCCAACCAGATGTATGCGCTCTATCGGAACAATGGAGACGGCACGTTTACGTACGAAAGCTATCCATCAGGTCTTGGCCGCATGACCATGGCGCATTCCGGTTGGGGCGTGCGCTTTCTGGATTATGACAATGATGGATGGAAGGATCTCCTCATCACGCAAGGGCACGATCTGGACACCATCGAACTGACGTTCCCGAATCTTCGCTACCGCGAACCCATGTTGCTCGCGCGGAATACTGGCCATGGCTTTGTCGATGTTTCTGCAGAGGGGGGAAGCGTTTTTCGAGAGGAGTGGGTAGGGCGTGGAATGGCGATCGGAGATATTGACAATGACGGGCGCCTAGACGCGCTTGTAACCACGAATGACGGGCCTCTTTATGTTCTGCGCAATGAGACGCAGCCGACAAACTATTGGTTGACGCTGAACCTCGTTGGACACAAGAGCAACCGCGATGCGATTGGAGCGGAAGTCAGAATTTTGACCGCGAATGGTTTCCAAACCGGCACCGTGACTACCACAAGTAGCTATCTCTCAGCCAGCGACAAACGCCTCCATTTTGGCCTAGGCGAAGAACCTTCGATCCAAGCGATCGAGATTCACTGGCCCAGCGGAATTCGGCAGATTCTCAAGAATGTGCGTGCCAATCAGATCATCCAAGTGGACGAGCCTTTGGAGATCCCGCCGAGTAAACGTCAAAGAACACCCCACCGATGATGTGAACTCACCATGAAGCCTTCCTAAGCGTTCTAGTCTGCGGAAGGCATTTTCCATTGGGGTGGCAGGAAGTCACCTAACAGATCGCCTTCCGCAGGGGGCGGTATGTCGGAAGGCGCATCGGCGTGCTCTGCCGCGCTTTGCGTGCCGCCAGCTCGACGATATGCCTGGCTGAGCAATCGCTGCGCCAGTATATCTCCGGGACTCAGACGAAGAGTTTCTTGCAGTTCGGCAATGGCATCTTTCGCTCGACCTAGGGCCAGTTCGGTTTTTCCAATGCCCAGGTGCGCCTCAGCACTTTTGGGGTTCAGGCGCACGGCTTCCCGAAAGGCTGCTAAAGCGTCCGATCGTTTCCCCGCGCGGTCGAGGGACAAACCCAGAAAGTAACTGAGGAGAAAGTTTGCGCCTATCTTTTGCTGCCCAGTCTCAAGCACGGATGCCGCTTCGTCTGCCCGTCCCTGGCGCAGCAAGACTTGCGCCAGCCCTATGTAACTGGTTGGCAGCGGGTCACCGGCTACAACGAGAGTGCGAAAAGCATCTTCCGCTGCAGCGTAACGTCCGGCGGCGAGGTTCGCTGCTCCCAGCCGAAGGCGCAGCGCATAGGACTCCGGGTTGGACGAAATTGCTTCCTGGGTGGCTGAAAGGGCATCTGCGAAGCGGCTCAATTCCATCAATTCGCGTGTCAAATTCAGCCACGCTTCTTCCTCGCTCGGATCCAGCTTGGCCGCTTGGCGCAGAGCATCCACGGCAAGTTCCGCACGGCCAAGCCGCGCCTCCGCAATGCCAATCAGCGACCACGCGGAGGCCAGTTCACCTGCTTTCGAGTCTCTTGATGGCACTAAACCGATATAGATACGACCTTGTCGCGCAGCCTGCTCGTAGCTCCCAGACAAAAGATAGGCCAGGGCAACATCAAATTGCGCCCAGGGGGCGGTACCTGCGGGCCGACGGTCGCTCGCTTTTCGAAGAAGTTCGACCGCGTTGTCGTTTTCATGGACCGCCAGAAAAAGCGAGGCCGCATGAACAGACTGGGAATCACCGAGGGGAAACGGTTGGAGTTGGCGGAGCGCTTTACGGGCCTCTTCTTGTTTTCCAAGAGCGACGTATCCCGTCGCAATTTGGATCAAGAAGTCCGGCTCGGAAGGCCACGGAACACCCGATAATTCCAATTCCCGAAAGGCTTCGGAGTACAGCCCGGCATCGAGTTGTACTCGCCCGAGATAGTAGTGGGTGAACGAGTCGTTCGAAGAAAGCTTCAGCACCTGTTCGAGTACTTCTCTCGCACGTGCGAATCGATGTTGCGTCCATTCCAGGAAACCCAAGTTTCGGTAAGCATCCTCCATTTGAGGATCGAGACGAATGGCTTCCTCATACTCACCTGTCGCTTCTGTCGTTTGGCCAAGGCGCGCGAGGACGATCCCTCGGAAGTTGTGAATCCGCGCATCCCTGGGATGCTCATGTTCGGCTTTGGTGAACGCATCGAGCGCGTCTTCAAGGCGATTCTCCTTTAACGCAATCAAACCATTTTGAAACGTCCGATCTTGGCCAGCCGAGTGTTCCATCGAGGATTGCTGAGACAAAACGACAAGGTGGCAATCGGAAACAGAAGAAAAACACGAGCCAACACTGATGAGGAAGCAGGCCACCACACAGATGAAGCGCGGGAGAAAGGTCATATTAGTGTTCTGCAGTTCCGACGACGGGCAGACGAACCCAGTATTTTGCCTTGCCTCTTTTCAGTGTGACGCAAGAGTTTCGTAACCACACAGAGTGAGCTAGTCGCCAGCGATATCTGCGCCAACCTCGCTTTGATGACAGCCATGGCCTCAGGGATCCTGCATCGACTTCTCGACGGCGGTCAAACGTTC
>WNGM01003378.1_pt1 | contig 13742 bp, 22 predicted proteins | sample 5400571 | NCBI WGS metagenome assembly WNGM01 (sample SAMN13153378, study PRJNA577476) | soil metagenome | isolation source: 100 cm soil or saprolite under Garry oak tree replicate 2 | place: USA:California | collected 2016-06-15
TTGACCGCACTTTTGACACAACTCCAACAATCTTGACCCCTTCCTTCCACCATTCCCCACTGAGGAACGGCGCTTCTACATCTGTAGTCCGCCCGTCAAACTCTTTCATTGTTTTCCCCTTTCACACAGTCCTCTAAAGAATTGAAACAAATATAAAGCCCTTCGTCATCCCCGTAGAAAAACAAACCGGACTCAGAACACCGATAATGCCGCGCACGATAATCAAGAACCTCTAGCCTGAGCATTCCACGACCGCATATTGGACACATTATCGCACGGTCCCTGTTGACCTTGAATCTAAAAGAAGCAAACTTGTCTTTCAGTTTCTTTTTGTGCAGCAAGTCTAACAAAGTCACTCTCCGGAAGCCAATCTAAAACCGATAAAGGCGGCGGGTCTGAACCGCTGTCGAATAAACGAAGTTGCCGGATGCCATCCGACGGTAAAAAGGTATCCGATATGTGATAAATCTTGGACACCAATTCCGCGACATCCCAAGTACACATCCCGCACCGGCATCCCACCGGACCGCGCGGGACATTCCCTGACCCGGATTCTTCCGCTTCCACTTTTCCGAGAAAAGAGCCGAACGCTTGCAACCGTCTGACGCTCTCAAATGCTGAAAGGAACTGCCCAACTCGTTCCGGTATCGCTGCGAAGCTCGCGGCTTTAGTCGCATATTTTATCAACTCTCTAACGGCCTGCATGTTTATCTTGCGCTTTCTATGGCCTTTCTTATCAAGCCCATACATCTTTTCAAGATTCAAAACATGGGACCCGCCCGTGATCTCTTTCCACTCCGCTTTCAACTTATGAATCCAATCAAAGGGGAGCCGTTTCGGAGTTTCTATCAAAACATGCAAATGAGGATGCCATGCTCCGCGCTCCAAACTATACGTTGCCTCAATCGAATAGACCCCGCCGCTGACCCACTCTTTCCACAAAGGCCGGTCCCTCAGATCAGAGAATTGTTTTATAAGCCTGGTAAGTCCCGCGCGCGTAAGCGTAAGCCAACTCTGAACCGTAACCGTCAGATGCCAATAATCAAACTTTGTCTGATTCAAGATTGAAAGAACTTTCTTTCTCAATGGGATTGACCTGCGCCGAGAACAATCCGGGCAAAAAGGCGAGCCGCAAGTACACGGGACAAGCCGATAGGTGCCGCACGGAAAATTGAACCTGTGAAACCACTTCCCGCATCCCATTAGCGCCTTTGCCTCATCTTCCTTTCCGAGCATGAGAAGAGAATTCCAAACCTCCACTATCTGCTTATTTTTCCGTTTGTTGCGTCTGTTTTCGATGCAATCGAGCGTGGACCCGTCAAACTCTTTCGGGCCAGATGTTTCTATTGGGGTATCAAGATACGGAACCCTTCCCCCCCCGCCCCCTTCCCGCGCAACCCCGGCGCGGGCAGGGGGAGCGAGTTTAGCCACCTTCGGGTTGCAAATGGCACTCCAAACTGCGCCGGATGAGCTTTCAACCCGTGAGGCCGGGTGTCTCTCTCCAGAGTTGCACCCTGTTTGTGCCAAAAGCTCATCCGGCATCCCGTGTATTCCTTCGGGTCCCCGCTTTTCGACAACGGGTCCCCACTCTAAAAGATTAACGGCCAGGGGAAACCCTGACAGCGGGCTTTGACCCCCTGGCCGTTTTCGCCGTCAGCCGCGACGAATTCTTACCCTTATTCCGCTCGATCTCGAGCTGACGTCCGCGGCCGGCGCCGGCGAGCTGCCGGCGGCGACGGTCAAGGGTATAAGTTTTGACCTTTCCGAGATAAAATTCCTTCTGCCTGCCGTCTTGCCACCATATCAAAAAGCGATAGCCGCCGCTCCGGGTGCGGATTCTGGCCTTTGCATACTCTCCGCCGAGATACAACGGCCTGTCCTTTATTCTGACATAGATTTCAGGACTTACCCCCGGAGTTTTGAGATCTCTCCGGTGGACCTGCTTGCCCGACCTTAAGCGATCGCGGCGGCTCAAGGGTAAGAGTCGGCTCATCTTCTTTCCAGCTTTGCGAGCCGCTTTTGCATCCCGGCCCGAAAGTGTTTCGGAGTCCGGGGATTCTTGAGAGCCTTTTTCAACCCTCTAATCTGTTCTTCCGTTGTGAGCTTATGTCTCATTTTTTGCCTCTCTTGTATCAAGGGCCAGGAGTTGTTTTCCCTCAAAGCGGAGTCCCGCTACTCTAAGGCAATCCTGGCAGAGCCTTGTGATCGGCAGCCTGGCCTCATTACGCTTGTTTCCTTTGCCCCTAGTGCCAGGTCCGCATTGGCGGGCGATCACGAACACCTGGTAAAAAGGACCGGCATGCTTTGGGTCCTTCTCACAAACCGCGTCACTTCGCGGACCTGACATAGAAGCACCTTCCTTTTCAAAAAGCGTCACGCGGGAGCGTACTTTCCAAGTCTTTCGGGATAAGGACCGTAACCGCCGCCAACTTTGCGACGATCAATTCCGCTTTAGGGTCCTCACGCAAAAAACGGGAAGCCGCTTCGCGCGCTTTGCCTTTGTCGGGTCCGGAGTAGAGCCGCTGTAGCAATCCGTCCCCGGCTTGTTTCAAAACCCAAAATGTTTTAGGTTTTTGTTTCTTGTCTTTCTCGGGAGCCATTTGTTTCCTTTCTCGCGCGGAGCCGGTCTAAATTCTCGCGCGCTTTGGACTTCGGTTGCGGTTCACTTGCGAGCTTGGAATTAGGTCCCGGCGTGTAGTAAACGTCCAAACGATGCGGGTCCGCTTGCGTTCCGTAGCAGCGAAAACGGAAACCGCTTCGCTTGCCCTCGAACTTCTTAACGTCCATTGCTTGCCCACAAACCGGGCAGGCCCACTCAGGCAAACTTTCCAAATTTTACACCGACCCCGCGCGGATTGTTTTGAGATAAACGTGCGAAGCGAAAGCGGAATTCAATCGAGTGTTGTACTTTGCCAGGCACGTTTAACAAGGCTTATACCGCCCTTCCCGTCAAGCTGTCAAGCAAATAGCAGGCCGTTTTCCACAAGGCTACTTTGTGCCGTCCGTATTGGACGCCGCGTGCGTTGCTACCGCTACGGCCCCCGAAGCGATGAGCGTTGTCCACTCGCGCCAGTTCCTCGGAATGCCGCCCTGAGAAAACTGGCCGATAGTCATAAGCCCGAACTGCGCCCAACCGAAAATCTTTGCATACCAATGACTTTTCACTTTACCCCCCTCTTCTGGCTTTTGTGAGAATGAAACCGAAATAGAGAACGCCGAGAACAATTCCACCGACTACGATATAACCAGCAACGTCACCGATGCTTTTCAAAAACGAAAGCGAGCCGGTAGGCAAGCGAAGTCCGGAAGCCTGGCCAGGATGCGCGTCTTGAATTGTAAGTATCTTTTCTACTTCGGCGTTTGCCTGATCAATCTGAGCTTGAACGGCGGCGGGATTCTGTCCGCCAGATGCGCGCGTGATCTCCGCCGCCGTATCTTTTTTGAGTTGATCCAAGTCGTAAGGCGAGACAGTCCCGTAATAAGCTCTCCAAAGAAAGCTCGTCACCGGGTCGTTGCCAAAGAAGCCCATTCGCCGCCTGGCCGCTAGTGGCCGATTGCCAGCATCAGAACCGGATTCAAGCCGGACAAATCCGATCCGGGGGGACACTCTTGCGCGCGACCAGGAACAATCGGACAAGCGGCTGCGCTACCAGTTAGGGCAACTGCACCAGCCTGCAAACCTGGCGTGGTCGTCACATTTGTCGGAGCCGGTGCTCCAGAACCACCACTCGTATAGAAAGCACGCAAGGCCGGTCCAGCAGCAACGCTATCGTCCACGTCAAGAACGACGTTCCTATTTCCCGGATTTGCAATTCCCATGCCGAGAACACGCGGCGCGATAAAGGGATTCACGCCTGGCGCTCCCGCTCTCTTGGCCGCAAACTGACTCAAGCCAAAAAGAGCCGGGGTCAGAATGTACGGAGCGGCACCTTGTACATAGTTGTTATCCGTCTGCACAAGAGCGAAAATCAAAAGCTCGCCGTCCGCGTTACGAATCGTATAGATTATTTGTCCTGTCAGGGCCATGTTTTCAACCTCCACCTTTCATTTGCAAACTTTCAAGCCTTGTCAAACGAAGCCGAAAATCGTTCAGAATAAAAACCTGTAGGCCGTTCTCAACGGCGATAAATGCAACCAGCAAAACGATCCAAGTTTCTTGACTCATCGCCGTTTCAAAACCAAGTACCGGACCTTACCACGCATCCGGCCCTTTCGGAACTTAACACGCTTAACAAAAGCGTGTTTCAACCGGCGCTCTTTTGCTTTTGCTTTCGCCTTGCTCCCAAAAGCACCGTGAACTGAAAAGCGTCTGAGTTTCCCGGCCACTAGGGAAGCCGTTCCACTTTCTTGACGGCATCCACCTCGAAGAACTTTTCAACTGCCAAGTTCTTCCCCAAAAAATCGCGGGTGCCGTTGTTGCCGAACGTCACGCGGTAGCGTGCTTCCGGCTCAAACTTTTCCGACAAAACTTGCCCCTTGTCCTCAACCGTTCCTGCGCTTCCTTTCTTCGGTGCCATGTTTCCCCCTTTTCACAAAAGATTTGGCGGGTCCAGACTCAAAGGCAACTCTGCGACCGCCATTCGTAATTCAACAACCGTCCCCGAAGTCGCGGCAATGTTCGCCGCAATTACCATACTCTTCGCGGAAAGCGCCCACCTGGGCGGAAGAATAAGAGAGCGTAAAGTGGAAATAATTTGACTACTTCCCGAGCCGAGAGAACTGGGACCGGCCAGGTCATTGACCTGAATCCCCGACACAAGCAAGGGGAAGCCCGTACTTGGCGGCGGATCGTTTTTCTCGTTCTGACTCAGCATAGTAATAACCGCAGCGACGATCTGATTCGTGAACACAACAATCGTCAAAGTGGCCGCGTGAATGTACCACCAGTAACCGTCAGGAACGAAGTCAGAATTCAAGACAAAGTTGTTAACGCCGTCCATCTTAACTTGATAGCGGCGATATTGAATGTTGCGGAGAATTGTTTCCCAACAACGCTCACTGAACGCATGAGAAAAAGGCGCATTAACGGCGCTTTCCGCAAAGCCGACCGGACTGGTACGTTCTTCCGTTAGAAACTGACTTGTGAACGGGTTTATCCCGCCCGTGAGTATGCTAGTGCTGCTCATCAGGAAAAGTCCCCCACAAAACGAGCATAGTAAGAGTTGACCTCATCCCGATACTTGAGGTTGCGAATTCGCAATCCCTGTCCAACATTGTAAGCGTCAATCGTATCGAGAGTTATTCCAGCGTCCAAAAGCTCCCGAAGCAAACGCCCGCTGGCCGTCAAATTCGTTTGCGGAATAAACAACTCCCAAGCATCTAGGCCAGGGATCATTTTTTGACCTATCGTGACTCGCACCTGAGCAAGCCCCAGAGAAGGATTTATCCCGAGAGTAAGCGGGTCCTCTTTTTCCTTGATAAACGCGCGCAAAACTCCCTGGCCTCTCTTGTCATACTGAGGATAAGTCACGCCGTTAATCGTGAAATTTTTCTCCGGGTTGATAGCGTCAGCGTCAAAGAAAGACTCTTTGGCAACTATGGCCTTGAGGATTGCGGGAGAAACAAGCTCGGCATTCGCAACGGTGCGAATGAGATCGTCAAAGTCATTCCCCAAACCCGACTTGGCAGGCAGACTCGGGACCTGAGTTGTCTCTTCCGGCGCGCTCACTGTCTCACCTGGCAAACCTTCCGGCTTAGTCCTTGTCGAAAAGTAATAAACGATCCCGGCCCCGGCCAAAGCCAAACCCGCAATGATAAACAAGCGTTGCACTTTTCAGGCCGAAGGCACGACCTTCTTAACGTGATAGTGCAGATACACGTTGTAAGCCAAGAGGCTGACAACGGCGATCCACAAAAAATGATGATGTTTCACGGCTTTTTCCTCCGCGCGAAATAGACCGCTAGACCTACAGACACAACCAAACCTAAGCCCCAAGCCCACACCGGGATATTCGCAAAACTCACGTTGAAAGATTGCAAGAGTCCGGACTCTTGTACACCACCCAAAACACTTTTTGCGCCTTGCTTGACCGCGCTAACAACTCCGGAGCCAAAGCCGCGCGAGCCTACATCTTGAGTGTAGCTGGCCTGGCTGTAATCAATTTGCCGTTTCATAATCGCGGCCTTGAAAGCAAGCTCAAACACGCAAGCGGCGTTACACTTGCCGCCCGTGTCCTTGAGAATTGCCGAGACTTCCTGACGCCAGGCCGTGAATCCCTGATTCAAAGCAGCCATTGCCGAATCGTGATCCAACCCACCGGCAACGGCCTGATCTATCTGCCGCAACGCATTGTTGGCATCCGGAACGGCGACGCAAAGCGTATCGGTTTCGAGCGCGACGGCCTGGCCATGATGCGTGAAAAGTCCGGTAATCAAGCCCGTGAACTTCGACAAAGTTTGACCGACAAGCGGGATCGCTCCCAAAAGATTAGACGTGATCGTTGCGGCAGAAGTGACACCGATCTGCTTTCCGATACTGGCCTGAGAAGGGGCCGAACATTTGCCGGTGTAATCAGGGATGATGCCGGTAGTCGCGGCGGACTTGATAAGGTCCCGTATCGCTTGCGTGGCCTTGTTGTTGACTTTCTTCTCAGGATAAAGAGACTCAGTAATTGTGTCGGCGTTGCCAATCACCGGCGGAGCGGAAGAAACGAATCCGGGCGGGGTTGCACCCGTGTTTGTGGGATAGCCGCGCAGTTGGAGTTGATCTGGCAATTTAGATGCGAGCCTTTATCTTTCGGTTGAGAGCAACGCCCGCGACAAAAAGTAAAGTGGCAATGAAAAGCAAACCACCGGCGGTTTTTGCCAGGTCCACAAGCTCATTCACAAATGAACCGCCAGCGGGCGGGACGGCTGAGTGAATCCCAGTGATAGACTCTGAGCCGAAAGCACCGGCGGACGAAAGTGGAGCAACGCCGCGAGCTTTCGCCAATTGAACACCGGACCCCGGTTTGAGGATGCCAAAAAAATCCACTCCGTTATACAAAGTCCCAAAATCCGGCTGAGTTGAAACACGGCGCAACTCAGCGTTGAAAATATCCTCTGTAGTCCGAAGTCTAGCATCACCGCCAAAATAACTCAGGGGAGTGAGCACGCCGCCCTCAGCGGCCACAACGGGTTTGGCAATCACGGTTTGAGTTAGCCCGCTCTGAGATAGTTGAACGTGTGTCACGTTTCCAGACTCATCCTGAACTATGCCCTGAGCAGTTATACCGCCAGGACTAGACGGAGCTTGGAAACCGGCATCCGCAAACGTCGAAGAAAAAGAAGGGATACTAAAAAGATTCTTCGTTGCCAAAGCACTCAGGTCCAAATATGTCGGCATCTAGTCCCCCTTCCGAGCCGAAATTCTGTAAACGATATAACTGCCAATTCCCAAGACAACGAGCGGGACTATAACCTGGCCGAATATCTGACCCGGTGTCAAAGAGCTTAATCCGGAAAGCAAGCCCGCTTGTTGAACCGTTGCCGGGTCCAATCCGAAAACCTTTCCAAGAGTATCCGCAACGGAGTCAACCGGCGTATTCGGGTCATAAGGCCCCGGCGCTCCGCCAGGATTCGCAAACGGTACAGGGTTAGGTCCCGTCCAAATGGGAGCACCGGCGCTACCGCCCAAGCCTGGCCTTGAAACCTCGCAACCACAACCCATTCACTTCCCCTTTGGAACGAAAAAAAGCAGAATAATCAAAAGGATGATAATTGCAAGCAACTCCCCCGCCAGAGTATAAAACGCGGCAGTAATATCGGCTTGCGCCGTTTGCAAACCTTCCTGAAAGGACCCGCCGAAAACGATGGAGCCGACTGTCTGAAAAAGATTGTTCACTTCCCCATCCTCACCACAACAAGCCCGATCACGATAACAATACCCAAGCCAATCGAAAGATAGAGAACCGTTTTTGTCCTGGCCTTTTTTTGCGCTTCCAGTTGAGAAGCGGAAGCCTCGGAAGTTTGTTGAGCGGGAGTTTGCAAGAGCTTTGCCGGATTGTACGGGATAAGGCTCGCATTCGGAACTAATTGGCTAGGCGAAGTAGCAACCCTCCGTTGCAAAGCCGCCAATCCAATAGCGGCGGCGTTCGACGCGACGTTCAAAAACAAGGTTTCAAATGCCGCGCCTATCGGTTGATTACTCGGCCCGGTATCCCGAAGTCCGTTCGATCCACCCGCCGCTCCCGCCAAAGCCGCATTCAACAAAGCATCGGCCATTGTACCCTCACAAACAACCTTGCTTCACGTCCCCATAAATCCAAACAACTGTCCCAACAAGAATCAGAATGATGCCGGTCCAGATGTAAGGGGCTTTGCTAAACCCTTTGAGCACCGTTTCCCCGCTTTTAGGGGGCCGGACCTACTCGGCCCCCACTCGACTAACCACCATTGGGAACTAGGCTGTCTTGACTGTCGGTTGCGCGCCGCGCACTTGCAAGCCGAGCGGAATGATCCGGCGCCCATGCAACCGCAACTGACGGACGGTGCCGCCGCCGAGAGTTACGTCAAACTTCAACTCAAGACGGTTTTCGAGATTGTCCAGAGCACGTTTGTACATACCGTCGCGCAGACACGGGATAAAGTAATTCCCGGTCAAATCCTCAGCGGCGCTGTAAACGTGAGTCTCGCGGTTCCAACGCTGAATCAGCGGCGCGTTTCCGTCACCTTGCGGAGTCCAGACCCGGCCCGCACTCTGGACGGTCCACGAATTCAGAATGGCATTGTCCTTGACATTGTCGCGCTCCGCCGTCAGGTTCAAGTGAGTGTAGAGAAAACCACGCTCCAATTGAACGGCCAGATCGGTTTGCGTCTGCAAAACCGGAATGACATTCTCGAATTCTTCGATGATATGGAAGTTTCCGGCAACTCCATAATCGAAGTCCGCCCAAAACTGAATGTTCATATTCGTAAGGTCCCAAGTGTTTGTCCCGCCCGTGAAAAGCTGGTCCCGTCCGCCAGCGTTCACGATGATCTGATATTGCTCGAAAAGGGACAGCGGCAAGCCCCACTCAATCGGGTTGACAGAGCCAGGCTGCTTGAACATGAGAGGAAGCTGAAAATCAACCGCGACAACCGCCGCCGCGTCCGCAATGGCCGGAGCATGTATCGAGTAGCCCCGGTCAAAAATTCCCTGTTGAATGATCCCGCGCGACGTAATGTTATTCTTGCTCTGGACGCCGAGCGTGGGAGCGTGACGCGCATTCAAGTTGACGATAATCGCTTCCGGATTGTCCCGGCCCGTGGGAGTCCCCGGACCCGCACCGGCAACCGTGACGTTGCCCTGAGCACGGACAAGGACGCGCGAAACAATCTCGCGCTGTAAAAAATCTTTCAGGTCAACGATCACCTGGTTGACCGGCGTTGTGACCCCAGCGCCAGCACTCGGCCAGGGGAAAGTCTTGAGCTTCCGGAAACCAAACAACTGTGGGTTTGCCATTGCGCTATCTCCTTATCGGACTTTTCTCAGAGCCGACTATGCGGCAACCTTAAACAAACCTTTGACCTTGTTGACCCCCATTTGCGTGATCGCACCGACAAACTTCACGGCGGGGTTCAGGATGCCGGTCCCGGCAATGACTACAAAAACCAAAGAGGCAACAATGGCGATCCCTAAAGCCTTGTTTTTCGGCGGAAGAATGTCAGTCATTGAATCCCCCTCTCAAGACGGGAAACGGGGAGCAACCTAGGGTTTTCGGTGCCTGGCAAAGCCGACGAAAACACGGCGGGAACTCCCCGTTACGGGCGGCATCGGAAGCGGGCAAACGCTCGCGGTCCACGAGCAGGATTGTAGCACCTGGCCCAAAAACTATTTTTGCCTTACATAAGCAACCCTATTGACAGGGGGAATTATCTGGCTTTCAAAACCTTGATTTTTCCTACTAGCGTTTCGTCGCGGAAAGGGATCCCGCAATCGTTCCACTCGATGCAAACGTAATCCGGAAGGGAAGAAAGCTGAGAGACAAACTCTTCGGGCAAATAGTTACTCGCAACCGCGAGATCATCTTTCAAAGTGATTCGATACCAGAGAATTTTTGAGGCATTCGCACGCACCATGTTATGAAACAAAGTCCGCTGAGAAGTCCCGATAAATTTTATATGCTCATGGGTCCCGCTTACCACAACGGCGGTCACGTTTCGCGGCAACGCATTCGGCGGACCTGTCGGCATAAGCAACGCACATTCATCCACGGCAAGCGCCAGATTCTTGACCGCCAAAAGCAAATTACAGATCAATTCAAGTTGCTCCCTGTGAGCGTTGCGGCAATGAATAACTACACGGAAAGCAGAATCAAGACGCTTGCGAAAAAACTTCGCAACTTCCGCGCCGGTTGAATTAGTCCAGACGGGACGCCCGAGCACCTTACTAGATTCAAAGTCAAAGACGGGCCAAAGATGAGCGTAACCCTTGAGCTTCACAAGTTGCGCGCACTTGGGGTCCACCAGTACAACGCGCGGCTCTGTATTAAGCTCCCAAACCATTCGAGCCGTCTTGCCGGTGAAACTTTTTCCAATTAGAAGCGTGCAAGCGTCAATCATATCCGGTAAGAAAGCCAAACCCTCTCTGCGCCGTACCACTCAACTTTCAAGCGCGCGGCAAGCAAAGCCATTGTCTCTCGATTCAATGCAAACCAACCATCATAAACACCGACTATCAACCGCCGTCCGCCGCCCAAACAACTTGGAAAGGAATACTCCGTTCCATATACCGTGCTTTTAATCGAGAGTGGAGTTTTCACCATGTCAAATTCTCCGGGGAAACTTAGTCAGAAGGACCGTGACAAAAGCAAGTGGACCGGCCACCATATAAGCAAGTGGCTGAGAATAAATCCTGACGGCCAACAAAACCAAGAAAGAGAGGACCCACAAAGGAAGGTTCCAACTCAAAAAGCAATGCCAACAAAACAACTTTGTCGTATGAAAACAGGGTACAATTCTCATATCCGGAAGACCTTTCCTTGAAACCCTTTGGACCTGGCAAACTCACCGATATGTTTTCGCTTGGGGTCCGACAAAAGAGTTTCAATTATAAGAATGGCAACCGTATCCCGCATGGACTCACTGACCGCCGGATTGAAATAATTCGCGCATTGAATATCACCCGGACCCGCACCAGGCTCACGCCCAAGAGTCGCAATGAAAGCAATCATCCCAAAGCCACATTCTTGGAATTGCTTATCAGCGTATGTCAGAATCCGAAAAGGGGTTGCGTGGTCCGGCATCTTAGCCAACCCGCGAAATAGTGAGCTTCACAACTGCAATCTTCTTGCCTTTCAATTCAGGCATCTTCCCAAACTCACGCAAGGCAATCCGAACTGCTTGTTTCCAATTTGCCGCTTGCGGCCTCTGAGTCAAAAAACAATGAGAAGATGGAAGCGAAGGGAAATGAGAGTCAATGTTCCAGATATGTTTCACTGAACCGGCCCCTTTCCCTTGCACGGAAGATGCCCGGCAAGCTCCAAACGATTCTTGAAAGTATCTCCGCAAGTCTCACAAACTATTGGATCATCCGGTATTTGAGAATCAGAAGGGCCAGGCCCCGAGCTTATATCAATCGTCTTGCCCGCTTGCCTAGCCTTCTCTTCCGCTTCCGCCTTTTTGACCGTCCGGACATACTTTCCTTTCATAATCAACAATGCGCCATAAGCAGCTATCAAAGCAAGTAATTCCTCATTCCGGTTTGCCAATCGAGCAATAATCTCCGGAATGTACCTGTCCGCGAAAGCCTGTAGAAAAACAATGAGCTTGGGAGAAACCCTTTCCGCTTCCTCATCCGAGAGCTTCCAAGACGGATGATCCAACTTTTCAAGGGGAATAAAAGACGCTTTGACCGCGAAAGCAGCCCATTCCGGTTTAATCTCAAGAGTTTCCTTTTCTTGAACCGGAGCGCCTTCCTCCTGTGGCCTTGCTTCCGGCGGCACTTCTGGTTGCAACGGCGGAGCTTTGACCTCTTCCGCCGCTTGCTCGAAATCCCTACCAGTCTCGCCAGCCACTTCCGGGCTTCGGTTTTGGTTTTGGGGGTCCGGCTTGTTGCGAAGAACTTTCCACGCTTCCCGCGTTTTCTCGAACATTTTTAGCCTCAACTTTCTTTTTCAACTCAACAATCTCGGACCTGGCAGAACGAAGCTCAGTCCTGGCAGACTCAAGCTCTTTTTCGAGTTTGGAAATTCGCTTCCATGTTTCTTCTACGTCAACGCCTTCCAAATCCTTTTCTATCCCCTCAAGCTCAATCAGGCGTTTAGATCGAGAAACCAAAGTTTTACCATCGGCCCCGATCTGACTTTTGCAAGCCGGGCAAACTATCTGCCCGGCTTTTGTCTTTAGAACCGCCATTGCTCACCGTCCCAAAAAAGAAGGCCCAATTCCTTTAACACCTGACTGAGCCGAGTCAAGGGCGTACAACGTGAACGTGAAAATTCGGACGCGCAGAATAGCCCTCTTGCTTTGCAGGCTTGAACCCGACACACTCAACCGTGACAACATCTTTAAGAATCAGGTTCGGCAAACCCATTGCCTCAAGCGCCATGCGGAAGCCGGTCAAGTTACCCATGCAAACCTTTTCCTCTTCCGCACCCTCAACAATAACAGGCTCACGCAAATCAAGAGTATAGGTCCGCCCAAACTCTTCCGTTGACCGCACTTTTGACACAACTCCAACAATCTTGACCCCTTCCTTCCACCATTCCCCACTGAGGAACGGCGCTTCTACATCTGTAGTCCGCCCGTCAAACTCTTTCATTGTTTTCCCCTTTCACACAGTCCTCTAAAGATCCCCATAGAAAAACAAACCGGACTCAGAGCACCGATAATGCCGAGCACGATAATCAAAAACTTTCAACCTCAGCATTGCGCGCCCGCATATCGGACACATCAGTTCACCATCCTTATTGACCTTGAACCTAAAAGAGACATATTTGTCTTTCAGTTTCTTTTTGTGCAGTGAGTCTAACAAAGTTACTCTCCGGAAGCCAATCTAAAACCGATAAAGGCGGCGGGTCTGAACCGCTGTCAAATAAACGAAGTTGCCGGATGCCATCCGACGCCAAAAAGGTATCCGATATGTGATAAATCTTGGACACCAATTCCGCGACATCCCAAGTACACATCCCGCACCGGCATCCCACCGGACCGCGCGAGACATTCCCTGACTCGAATTCTTGCGCTTCGACTTTTCCGAGAAAAGAGCCGAACGCTTGCAACCGTCTGACGTTCTCGAATGCTGAAAGGAACTGCCCAACTCGTTCCGGTATCGCTGCAAAGCTCGCGGCTTTAGTCGCGTATTTTATCAACTCCCGAACGGCCTGCATGTTTATCTTGCGTTTCTTATGGCCTTTCTTATCAAGCCCGTACATCTTTTCAAGATTCAAAACATGGGACCCGCCCGTGATCTCTTTCCACTCCGCTTTCAACTTATGAATCCAATCAAACGGGAGCCGCTTCGGAGTTTCTATCAAAACATGCAAATGAGGATGCCATGCTCCGCGTTCCAAACTATAGGTTGCCTCAATCGAATAGACCCCGCCGTTGACCCACTCTTTCCACAACGGCCAGTCCCTCAGATCGGAGAATTGTTTTATAAGCCTGGTAAGTCCCGCGCGCGTAAGCGTAAGCCAACTCTGAACCGTAACCGTCAGATGCCAATAGTCAAACTTTGTCTGATTCAAGATTGAAAGAACTTTCTTTCTCAATGGGATTGACCTGCGCCGAGAACAATCCGGGCAAAAAGGCGAGCCGCAAGTACACGGGACAAGCCGATAGGT
>WNGM01012278.1_pt1 | contig 13742 bp, 12 predicted proteins | sample 5400571 | NCBI WGS metagenome assembly WNGM01 (sample SAMN13153378, study PRJNA577476) | soil metagenome | isolation source: 100 cm soil or saprolite under Garry oak tree replicate 2 | place: USA:California | collected 2016-06-15
GTACTCAGCCCCGCAAATCAACTCACAAGGCCGATTAACCCTTCGGCTGCAGCCTTGGGCGCTCTACTGCCCAAGCCTCTCAATGAGTGCGGTCTAACGCTTATTGGAAATCCATTGAGTACGAACCAACTGCAGGCTCCAGCGCGGATCGATTATCAGCTTACGGATAAACAGACTCTGTTTGGGCGTTATTTGATCAGCCGCAATGAGACGATTCCTCCCTATCAGCTCCGGCCCGATAATCTGCTGACAACCAGGGGAACCGGTAATGACGACACGGCGCAGTCGTTGGCTCTGGGCCACACCTATGTAATCAGTCCGGCGCTGGTCAACTCCTTCCGCCTGTTCGCAAATCGCATGGGAGTGACAAATCAGTACAAACCGTTCTTGAACCCGGGGCCGGCGGCACCCCAAGTAGCAGGCCTTCCCAGTCTTGGAATCCAGCGCTTCACGAATTGCCCCGGACCGGGCCACGCCTGCCTTCCAGGCATGGTGTCGCTGGTTGTATCCGGAGACTTCATGGTGGGCAATCCGGCTTCGATCAACATGGTGTTTCTGCACTTCACCAACTTCGGACTCAATGAAGACGTGAATTGGGTTCGCGGGCGGCACCAGATTTCCTTCGGCGGGCACTTAATGCACTTGGTTGAGGTCGAGGACGGCGACGCGTGGATTCCCGGTGTATTTACTTTCGGGACTCTGAGTGTAGCTGCCGGAGGAACGGGATCGCCGATGGCCGATTTTTTGACCGGAACAGTTGGAAACCTTCACCAGGTCAGTTGGAACCCGAACAACAACACCCAAAGCTTCTTGAACCTGTATGGGTCCGATGTCTGGAAGGTTAATTCTCGTCTGACTTTGAGCTATGGTCTCCGATGGAATCCCTACTTGCCGTTGCAATGGATGGGTGGCACGGCCGAAAATTTCAGTCTCTCGAACTTCTACGCCAACGTTCGTAGCACCGTTATTCCGAGCGCGCCGCCGGGCTTCACGTTTCCCGGCGATCCAGGTTTCGAAGGCCGTTCAGGTATACGCCCGATTTTGAAGCAATTTGAACCCCGCATTGGTCTTGCGTTCGACCCGTTCGGCGATGGAAAAACGGCGATCCGCGCCAACGGCGGAATCGCCCATGACTTCTTGCAGGCTTTTCCGTTTCAGAATTCGCCTGGGGTTGCACCGTTTGTCAAAGGCCTGAGCCTCGATGGGCCGCTGAATTTCAGCGATCCTTATTCGAATGTTCCAGGCGGAAATCCGTTCCCGTATATTTACACCAAGGGCACGCCTTTTCCGACCTTTCCACCATATCAAGGGTTCTACCCGTACCAGCCGGATCTGCCGAACACACAACAACAATCGTGGGGTTTGTCCATCCAGCGGCAAGTGACCCCCAGCGTGTTCGCATCGGCGAGCTATATGGGCACGCATCTGATCCACCTGTGGGATGCTCTCGAGCTGAATCCGGCTTTATACATCCCAGGCACCTGTAGCGCCGGACAATATGGCCTGACCGCGCCCGGCCCTTGCAGTCAACTCTCGAACGTGAATCAACGACGGCTACTGGGACTGACGAATCCGCAGGGCGCGGGAACCATTTTGGGAAGCATGGATTCCTTTGATACCAGCGGTACGCAAAGCTATCACGGTCTGCTGCTGACAGCGACGTACCGAAAAGGGAACACGAGCCTCTCAGGCAACTACACCTGGTCCCACTGCATTGGAATGCCGATCATTGGAACAACGAATATCGGCTCTACATATGAGCACGCACCGTATCAGAATAACGGCTCCCAGAACCGGTATCTGGATTACGGCGATTGCTCCACGTCGGCGGTGGATGTCCGGCATGTTGCCAACTCAACACTTGTGACGAGCACCCCGACTTTCTCGAGTACCTGGAAGAATGGGATCCTGGGCGGGTGGCATTTCGGGACGATATTCACCATACGCAGCGGCGTTCCTCTCACGCCAAACGTGGGTTTCGATGCCGCCTTGAACGGCTTTTTTGCTTCCAGCGGCAGTTACAATTACGTCCAGCGGCCAAATCAAGTGCTTTCGGATGTATATGCGGCCAATAAAGGTTACGCCTGCCCGACGGCACCGTGTGTCACCTGGCTGAACCGAGGGGCGTTTGCAAACCCGTCTCCCGGTACGTACGGGAATATGAAATTCGGCACCATTCGCGGACCGAAATTCTGGGAGTGGGATCAATCCATTTACAAGGACTTTGCTGTTGCAGAAGGTCAGAAACTCCAGATCCGGGCCGAAGCGTTCAACGTGACAAACAGCGTTCGTTTTGCTCCCCCGAACATGGTGCTGACGAACGGTCTGTTCGGTAATATCACTGCCGCCTATTCGACCATCGGTTCAGCAACCCTAACGGGAAGCGGGGGAAGAATCATACAATTGGCGCTCAAATACGTGTTTTAACTCGGCGTTGGCGCCTATGGAGGTCACGATGCGATTTCTGACTGCTATTGCATTAACAGTTATTGCACTAGTAGGAAAAGCCGCGCTCTTACCTGGGGAAACGACCGCCCCCGTCACCTTTAATAAAGAGGTCCTGCCGATTCTTCAGAAGAACTGCCAAACCTGTCATCGGCCTGGCCAGATCGGGCCGATGTCGTTTTTGACGTATCAAAGCACGCGTCCCTGGGCGAAAGCTATGAAAGCGGCAGTCCGGTGAAGTGGGTCGATGGCGGAGCACAGGAGGGTGAAGCGAAGGATGCACCGCCGTTGGTTCGGTGGCCGGATGACGGCTGGCAGATTAAACCTGACGTCATCGTCAATGGCCCTGACTTTCACGTTCCCGCCGATGGCCTGGTAGAGTGGACGTGGGTCGCGATTCCGAGCGGATTCACGAAGGACACCTGGATTACCTCAATTGAATTCCACCCCAGTGATCTTTCGATAACCCACCACATCTGCCTCCAGATGAAACCTCATACGTCCGGCGTGGAGTACAACGTACCTGTATGGGACGAAAGGCCGCGCGATCAAAACGGGCTGGAAGCTCCGCGACCCATAGGATCCAGCATCCCGCGCAACAAGGTTTCGCGGTTGACGGCGGGAGGCGAAATGATGGGCTGCTACGTTCCAGGTATGCCCATCCTCGACTTCCGTGAGCTTCATGCGGGAAAGCTCATACGAGCGGGTACGGATTTTGTGTTCGTCTTTCATTACACGCCCAACGGCAAGCAAGTTGACGCCCACGTACAGATCGGCTTCACCGTAGCCCATGAACCACCACAACGCAAATTCGTGACAGTGGCCGGCTCTTCGGAAACGGATGCGGTCTCTTTTGCGATTCCTCCCAATGCTCCGAATTGGGAGAGCCCGCCGATGATTGCGAACTTTCTAGAGGACGCCGAATTGGTTTGGATGATGCCGCATATGCACCTTCGCGGGAAAGATATGACGTACCAGGTCAAGTACGCCGACGGCAGATCCCAAATCGTGCTGAACGTTCCTCATTACGACTTCAATTGGCAGCTTGGATACCAATTGGCCGAGCCGATCAAGCTCCCAAAGGGAACCAACCTGATCGCTGCCGCGCACTATGACAATTCGGCGAATAACAGGTTCAATCCCGATCCGAATCAAACGGTTTATTACGGGGACATGACCTGGGAAGAAATGATGGGTCCCTTTTTTGGCGTCCTGGTCGACAAGAACGTCGATAGCAAGAAGGTGTTCAAATACATCCGAGGTAGCATCGGCAGTGGCGCGTAAGTATTCGAAATCGTGGAAGAGGAAGCTGGAAGCGTGGGCGTGATCTCGAGGTTCTCCAGGTTCAGCCGAATTTTTACATGATTGCTGGGGCCGGTGGGAACATCGGTGTGCAACTCGGCCCAGCAGGAATTGTTCTCGTTGATACGGGCTCAGCGGGAACGAGCGACAAGGTCCTGGCGGCAATCAAGAAAATCTCGGACAAACCCATCCGCTACATTATTGATACCAGTGCCGACCCGGACCATGTCGGCGGCAACAGCGCTTTGTCCAGGGCGGGCCTGTCGATCATCTCAGGCGTAGTCGGGAACCCAGCGTTCGGCGAGGACGTACTTGGCAACAATGGCGCGGCGAGCCTGCTGGCGCACGACAATGTGCTGTCGCGCATGAACCCGGGTGATTCTGCAGAGTGGCCGACGAAGACCTACACCTCCAAGTTTTACAAAATGTCCCTTAACGGGGAGGGCATTGAGACCTTCCATCAGCCTGCGGCTCATACCGATGGGGATAGTTTTGTCTTGTTTCGCCGGTCTAATGTCATTGTTGCTGGGGACCTGTTCGACCCGACGCGTTTTCCCGTCATCGATACGGGTAAGGGCGGCAGCATTCATGGCGTCATCGACGCTTTGAATCGGTTACTCGAACTGACGATACCGCCATATCCGCAGCCCTGGCTGTCCGAAAGAACGTTTGTGATTCCAGGGCACGGCCCAGTATCTGATTCTCACGATCTGCTGGAATATCGCGACATGGTTGTGATTGTCACGGACATCATTCAGGACATGATCAACAGGGGTATGACACTGGAGCAGGTTAAAGCAGCAAATCCTACTCGCGGCTATAACGCACGATACGGCGCGAATACCGGCCCATGGACGACGGAGATGTTCGTGACAAGTGTCTATAAAGGTCTATCCGCGAAAGGGCGCTGATGAAGATGGTGTTGCCTTTGGAAATTGCAGCGACGCATTCCCCTCCTCGCAGAGGAGGGGAATGCAGCAAAAAGTCGTTCGGCCGTGCGCTTCTGCTGTTATCCGTGCTTTCTCTTTGCCTGTGTGTGAGCGGATTCGCCCAGAACGCACCCAGCGCGAAGGCATCTGCGCCGATTGACCCTACGGGGTATTGGGTCACCATCATCACGCCAGACTGGCGGGAACGAATGGTGACGCCGGCCAAAGGAGACTATCTCGCCGTACCAATCACTGCAGCCGCGCAAAAAATTGCTGATGCGTGGGACCCGGCGAAAGACGAGGCCGCCGGCGAACAGTGCCGGTCTTACGGCGCGCCGGCCGGCAAAAAAATCGGGAAACTTAAAAGTGAGCACAACGCATGTCCGCCCCGGCTACTTCCGAAAGAATGGAATACCGTACAGTGCAAACCTTCGCATGACCGAGTTCTGGGACTTGTTCACGGATCCCAGCGGCACCCAACGAATCATGATTACGCAACAAATCGAAGACCCGGAATACCTGTATCGCACCTGGATTACGACCTACAACTTCAAGAAAGAGCCGGACGCATCGAAATGGGATCCGACGCCCTGCTCGTCAAGGTGGTGAGCGATGATCAAATTTAGGATATTCACTATAACGAGCATCATCGTGCTGCTCGGCACGCTGTTAACCAGTGGTCCGGCATTCGCTCAGATCGATCTTTCCGGAGTTTGGGGCTTCGTCCGAGGGCAGTACGGCCAGGAGAACGCCGGTGGTTCCGACATCGGCGACTTTACGGGCATACCTATTAACGACGAAGGCCGGGCGGTCGGGTTAAGTTTCTCCGCCGCTCAATGGTCGGAGCCGGAACGGCAGTGCCAGTATTACTCGCCTCGCTACGTGTCGACGGGACCATTCGCGCTGAACGTCTGGAGTGATACCGATCCGGTAACCGGCAGGATCGTTGCCTGGAATATGGGCGCATGGATCGACAAGGACATCGTTACGGTTTGGATGGATGGACGACCGCATCCCTCAGTCAATGCATTTCATCCTTATAGCGGGTTCGCGACCGGTACCTGGGAAGGTGACACACTGGTCATTCGGACCACGCATATCAAGTGGAGTGTCTTGCGGATCAACGGACTGCAACATAGCGATCGGGCAACAATGACGCAATATATCGTTCGCCACGGAGATCTCCTCTCGATGTTGACCTATTTTGAAGTACCCTTGGAGGCCGCTCAGGGCGGCGCGCAAACCATGTATCCGGAATTCCGGAAGAAGCTCAAAGATGTCTACCATTATGTTCCACCCGAGAAGTGCACGCGTTACTGCTGCGACTCGCCGGATCCTGCCGTGAAATGCATCCGTGACGGAAGCGGCCAGGTACGCTGATAAGCAGAGCGCCTAACGCAACAAAGGAGGGACAATGAAATCGAGACTGCTGGTTGTGGCAGCGGCAGGCGGAAGCGTGTTGGCTCTGAGTTTCGGTCTTTTGAGGCCGACCGCAAAGGCCCAGCAGAGCAGCTCCGCTCCCACCAAAATGTCGGCTGCGGACTTCGAGCGGCTTTTCAAGCAAAACACAAACTGGGGACGCTGGGGCAACGACGACGTGCTCGGTACTATCAACTTGATCACCGAGCAAAAACGAAAACAGGCCGCCGCACTCGTCAAGAGTGGGGTTTCCATTTCCGTCGCGCATGATTTGAGCACGGAGCAAGCCGCCGACAACCCCCGGCCATTAAAACGAGAGGTGGCTCCGAACTTCCGGACCGATACCTATTTTTTCCAGTATCACGGAACCTTTGTTACCCACCAGGATGCGTTATGCCACTACACGTTCGATAACCACGTCTATAACGAACGGCCGCTGAACACGAAGGACTGCTTTCCGGGGATTGACAATCTGAAAAACAGCATAGTAACGCGGGGAATTCTGATCGATATTCCGCGTCTCAAGGGTGTGCCCTATCTGGAGCCGGACGCCGCCATATTCCAAAAGGATATAGAGGCGTGGGAAAAAATGGCGAGCCTGAAAGTTGGGCCGGGCGACGCCGTGATCCTGCGGACGGGCAGGTGGGCTCGGCGTGAGAAAAAAGGCCCCTGGAACGCGATAGCCAATGCCGCCGGATTTGATGTGACTGTTGCCCCCTGGTTTAAGGCGCGCGATGTGGCGCTCGCGGGCGGTGACGTCACGGTGGAAATTCATACGGATCCTCCCGTAGTGGAGGGGCAGACTACACCGCTTCACACCATTCTCATCGCCGGACTCGGCATGCCGATCATTGATGATCTCGATCCGGAAGCATTGGCCGAAATGTGCGCGCGCTTGCGCCGATGGGAATTCATGCTCGTCGTCGCTCCTTTGCGCGTTCCGAATGGCACCGGCAGCCCCGTCAATCCAATAGCGATCTTCTAAAAGCCGCAGTTAACCTGGAACACGCTAAGCCAAATTCCAGTTTCTGAATCCTTGCGCCAACACAGGCGGGTGCGCGAATATACCTCTCACACCAAAACGAGATTGGAGGCCCATCATGCCTGAGAACCAACGGCGTGTGTATCCGCCAGCCGGCGACGGGGAAGTTACGCAAGCGTCTTCGGAGAACGGCGTGATACGCCGGCGCGATTTTATCCGGACCGGCGCCTCGGGGCTTGCCGGCGCGGCACTGGCGGCTGCCGGTTGCAGCCGGGCATCGGAGAGTCAGAGCGAGGAGGTGTCGTGCTCACCCTCGACGCCAGGTTGGGAGACTTCCAGAAGGCCGACATTCTGATCGACGGGAAGACGATCGCCGAAATTGCGCCCAACATTTCCGCCTCCGACGCCGAGATCGTCGACTGCTCGGGCACTATCGTCATGCCCGGGTTTGTTACGACGCACCATCACATGTACGAGACGCTGCAGCGCAGCATGATCCCGGATGGACTCCTGCAGGGCGCCTGGCCGCAGGAAAGCTATAACTCGGTCGTTCAAAACATCTGGACAGCGGGCCGAATTGCCGATCCGCAGAACCCGAGCTCGTTTGTCTGGGATCTCGGCCGCTCGCCTTACGACCCCGAGGACTGCTACATCTCGGAACTGGTGGCGTGTTTGAGCGAAATCAGCGAAGGCATTACGACCGGCGTCGACACGTCGCAGTCGTCTCACACGCCCGAGCACACCGACGCCATGATCAAAGGGATCATGGACTCGGGACGCCGGATGGTCTACGCCTACACCGGCGGCATCGATCGGAGCGCTCAGGGTATCCCGTACGAATTTCCCGGCGCCATGAATGACACGTCGAAGGGCATCGGCCGCATTGCGAAGACGTATTTCAGCTCGAAAGATCAACTGGTGACCCTCGGCTTCGGCGGCGGCCCGGGACCGGCGGCGCCCGGCTCCGACTATACCGGATGGCAGCTGGCGCGGGCGTTCGGCGGTTCGCTGCACAACCATAATGTCGGCGGTGCGGCCGTTGTGATGAATGCGGCGGCCGACCCCAGAAACGGCAGCGACTGGTCCGATGTGACGTTCATCCACTGCACGCGCTGGCAGGACCAACCGATTGCCCAGATCAGTTACGGGTCCCACGGCTATCCCAAAGAGAACCGGTCCAAGGCGTGGGAGATTTGGCGCGACCGGGGCGCCCATGTATCGATTGCCAACCTCATCGAGATGCAGATGCGGCACGGGATGCCGCCTTTTCAGGAAGCTCTCGACCACGGTATCCTGCCCAGCCTCAGTCCCGATGTCGACACGAACATGACGACGGATCCGTTCTCGTTGATGCGCGGCGCCTTCTGCCTGCAGCGCGCGCTGGCCAACGACCTCGCTTTTCCGGAGAGCAATCCCGGCGGATTGCCGGTCCCGCAGCTCCTCACGTCACGGCAAGTCATCGAGATGGCCACTATCGCCGGCGCGGCGTCCACTCGACTGCTCGACAAGATCGGCACTCTCGTTCCCGGCAAAGAAGCCGACATCATCGTTCTCGACGCGCGGAGCATCAATACCTGGCCGATAAACAATGTACCGGGCACTATTGTGACGATGCTGAATCCGCGGCACGTTCGAGACGTGCTGATCGCGGGAAAGGTCGTGTTCTGGAAGGGCAAGCTCGTCGGGTGGAACGTCGATGCGCTGCTCGGTCAGATCGAGCAGGCTCGCGACCGCGTGCTCGCACGAATCAACGGCCCCGCGAAAGCCGGATCGCTTCCCGCGGGCAACAACAGCATGACCAATCCGTACCGGGCGAATTTCCTCGGAAGCTGCTGCGAAAAGGGGCAGAACACGTCGGCTCCGGCCTATGTGTTAAGGCCCTGACATCCTCCTTCTCGCAGAGGGTGACAATTAACTTGACGCAGTAAACGTGGTCTCCCAATCTGAGATGTGAGTTGGCTTGTTGTGCGATGTGTAATGTATTTGTTTCGACTACCAGATTACCGAATGACCCATTGAGCAAGTTGCGCATTTGGTGGTTTGGTAATCGCACCAAGTACCTTTGACATCGCACAACAAGCCATTTAACAGTTGACATGTGGCGCTGGTCCCCTTGTCCAGCCAAGACTTACGTGTAGATCAGCTCACGGAGGACGGGAATAATAGCTCTGCCAAGATTCTCTTGACCGCGGCGAAGAACCCGCTAATAATCCTGCCAAAACGATCCGAAGGTGATTTGCACGAAATCGGAGGACGGTTGATGTTTAAGCGAACTCTTGTGGCGTCGGGTGCCGTGGCTCTGGTAATGGCGATTGCGTTGTGCGCGCCGGTCCTCGTTCTAGCCCAGGCCCCTTCCGGCACCGCAACGTTTAAAGCGACAGTGACTGATACGGAGACTGCAATTAAGGAGGCGGCCGAGGCGGCAAAGGCGGCTGCAGCGGCGGCTTCGAATTGGACACCACCTCGCACGCCGTGGGGCGATCCGGACCTGCAGGGATTTTATTTGAGTCTCAGTTACACGCCTTTGGAACGTCCGCCCGAACTTGCAGGAAAAGCGTTTTACACGGAAGCAGAAGCTCTTGCAGCTTTCAAAAAAGCCGTCGAAGAAGACGCGGAGGTCGATCCGAGAACTGTTCACTATGATTGGAAAGAGTACGGCATGGACGCCTGGCAAAGCCCGGTCCGGCCAAACCTGCGCACGTCGCTGGTTGTGGATCCGGCGGACGGACGAATTCCCGCTCTGACGCCGGAGGCGCAGAAGCGGCGGGCCGCCGCGCGCGCGAGAAACCCGCAGGTCAGCGTGCAAACCTTGGACAACCTCTATACGCGCTGCATAACCGGGAATCAAGGGCCGCCGAGACTTCCGTTTAATCATGACAGCGAGTCCCAAATCTTGCAGACGCCGGGTTATGTCGTGCTGATCCTGCAGTCGAACAATGACGTTCGCATCATTCCCCTCGACGGGCGTCCGCATCTGCCCCAAAACGTCGGCCTCTGGCTCGGCGATGCGCGTGGTCACTGGGAAGGGAACACGCTTGTTGTTGAAACAACGAATTTCCATCATGAGAGAAACTGGCGGGGATCCACCGATGGGATGAAGCTGACCGAACGCTTCACGCTGGTCGATCCGAAAACGATCCGCTACGAATTCACTGTGGACGATCCGGCGACGTGGGTCAGACCGTGGTCCGTCGAGAGTGTGCTTCCGAGGATTGAACCGCCGCTGTATGAGTTCGCGTGTCACGAACAGAATTACGGCTTAATGAACGTGGTCAAAGGCGCGCAGGTTCGCGAAGCCGAAGCTGCCGCGCGGAAGAAATGAAGGTCCGAATGGAATTGAATCCGAAATACCCAACGCCGAAATTGGGCGGTCATAGACCGCCCCTACAGTGGGCGATCAACGCTGTAGGCGCGGTCTGTGACCGCGCACTAGCTATCGCCATGATCGTTACGCTGTGCATAACCGCAAACCCGGCCGCCGCTCAAGCTCCCGCCGCCGGACTGTTTCCTGCTTACACGGCGCCGCGGGCAATCGACGGCAAGCCGAATCTCAACGGCATTTGGCAGGCTTTCATCACCGCGAATTGGGACGTTGAGGCGCATCCGGCGCAACCCGGACCTCATCCCGAAATTATGGGGGTGTGGGGCGCGGGTCCCGGAGGGCAGAGCATAGTCGAGGGCGGCGTCATTCCTTACAAACCGGAGGCTCTGGCAAAGAAGAAAGAAAACTTGGAAAAGCGCACGGCCGTGAAGGTCACCAACGACCCGCATCGCTACGACACGGGCGACCCGGAACTGCAGTGTTACCGGCCGGGTGTGCCGCGCGCCAACTACATGCCTTTTCCCTTTCAGATTTTCCAGACTCCGTCGGAAATCTTGATGGTTTATGAGTACAAGGGCGCTGTACGCACCATCTATATGGATCCTCATCGGGAGGCTCCCACCGACTCCTGGATGGGCTGGTCGAATGGGCACTGGGAGGGCGATACACTCGTCGTCGACGTTACAGCGTTAAACGATCACACGTGGTTCGACCGCGCTGGGAATTATCATAGCGATGCCCTGCACGTCGTCGAACGCTACACGCCCATCAGTCCATACCACCTTAAGTACGAGGCCACCATCGAGGACCCGAATGTCTTTACGCGGCCATGGAAAATAAGCTTTCCTCTGTATCGCCGTGTGGAGGAAAATGTGCAACTGGTGGAGTTTAATTGCGTGCCATTCGTGGAAGAGCTGATGTACGCGCCCCTTGGCCTTTACAAGCCACCGAGCAGGTAAACATAGGAGGTTTTCAGATGCGTAATCGAGTCCTCGCGCTATTAGCTGCGGTCGTCATCTTGTGCGCTCCGGTTCTCATCGCGCAAGCCCCCTCCGGGACAAAAGCATTCGATCCGAAGTCGGTTGATCCGCAGACCGCAATTAAAGCGGCGGCCGAAGCGGCAAAGGCTGCAGCCGCAGCGGCTGCGAATTGGACCCCGCCGCGCACGGCGTGGGGCGATCCGGACCTGCAGGGATATTGGCTGACGGCGACCTATACGCCTTTACAGCGCCCGCCTGAGATCGCAGGAAAAGCATTCTATACGGAAGAAGAAGCCCTCGCTGCGTTCAAGAAGGCAGTGGAGTCCGACGCTGAAGTCGATCCCAGAACCGTTCACTACGATTGGAAAGAGTATGGGATGGACGCCTGGCAAAGTCCCGTCCGACCAAACCGGCGGACATCGTTGATCTTTGACCCGGAGAATGGGAGGCTTCCGGCGTTGACGCCCGAGGCGCAAAAGCGCCAGGCCGACGGCAGAGCCGCCGCTCGTGCGAGGAACCCTCAAGTCGGCGTGCAAACGCTCAACAACTGGTACACGCGCTGCATTACGGGAAATAATGCAGGACCGATGACTCGAGGCGGCAACCCCGGATCGGATTCCGCGGCTGGAGCTGCCGGCGTCACGGCGGAAGCTCAGATCTTCCAGGCGCCGGGTTACGCCGTCCTGATCATGCAGTCGAATAGCGACGCGCGCATCATCCCTCTGGACGGGCGTCCTCACCTCGCATCGAACGTCCGCAACTGGCTGGGAGATTCGCGAGGCCATTGGGAAGGCAACACGCTCGTCGTCGAGACTACCAATTTCATTGCGCCGGGCACGAACTTCCTCGGCGGCACGGCGCGCACGAAGCTGACTGAACGCTTCGCGCTTGCGGGTCCGAACACACTGCGTTACGAATTTACGCTCGACGATCCGGCGACGTGGACGCAACCCTGGTCGGCGGAAACTCTTATCTCGAGGATTGATCCGCCGTTGTACGAGTTCGCGTGTCACGAACAGAATTACGGATTGATGAATGTGGTGAAGGGCGCGCAGACGCGCGAAGCTGAAACGGAGGCGAAGAAGAAATGAACTTAAAACATAAGGAGGGATGTCAGATGCGGATGACAATCGCGATAATCGGTATGGCTATCGTTGCCGGTCTACTTCTGGTCCCAGTTCCGGTGAGCGCACATCATGCGTTCTCGGCGGCGTTTGATGAAAATAAGCCGATCAACTTGCAGGGTAAGGTTACAAAAGTGGAGTTGGTCAATCCACACTCCTGGCTGTGGATCGATGTGACAGGCGCGGACGGCAAAGTGACCAACTGGGGCGTCGAAGGCGGACCTCCGGTGAATCTCTTCCGGAATGGCATCACGAAGACCAGTCTGCCGGTTGGAAGCGAGATCAAGGTGTTCGCGTATCAGGCCAAGAGCGGAGAGAGTAAGTGCGTCGGCGTGTTCGTGGAATACCTCGATGGAAAAAAGGTATTCATGGGCGGCTCTGCTCCGGGCGCTAACGGCCAATCGAGCAAGTGAGTCAACTGTAGCGGCGGTCTATGACCGCCGGCGATCTTCCAATTTGCTGCATCGCCGGCGGTCATAGACCGCCGCTACAGAACAGTTATGTCTCTCCTTCGTCTCTGTGAGTGGCTCGCGGCCACTCCTGGAAGCATCGCGCTCCACGAATCCCGCTATTTATATCTCGTCGTTTTGTCGGTTCACGTTCTGACGTTGTGCTTGTTTGTCGGGACGGCTGCAATCGTGGACCTGCGACTGATGGGCTTGACAATGCAGGGGGTGCGCGTCTCGGAGGTGATGGAGCGGCTCCTGCCGTGGACTGTCGCGGGATTTCTACTGATGATCGTCTCTGGTTCGCTTCTTTTTTACGCTGCTCCATTGCTCCGGTATCAAAACATTTTTTTTCGCGCCAAAATGGCTGTGCTGGTTCTTTCTGCGGTCAATGTATGGATCTTTCACAGCACGGTCGATCGGCGGAGGAGCGAGTGGGATTCCGATCCTGTCCCGCCCCGAGGCGCTCGTTTCGGCGGCGGTGTGGCATTGGTGTTATGGGCAGTTCTCATCATGCTGGGACGCATGATTCCTTATCAAGTGTATTGGTTCGACTGCAACAAACAGCCTCAGCCCGCTATCCTGAATTTGCTGGCGGGCTGTATCACGGGTTCACGATAGATGTCGTTGTTTAAGCTTTTTCAATTGTTTCAGTATTCTTCGCTGTTGTCCGCGATGCGCAGTTCCCCGTGGATCTTTCCCGTCATCGCGAGTATTCATCTCATGGGATTGGCGTTGATTGGCGGAGCAGTGTTGCTCGTGGACCTGCGTCTCTTGGGACTTGGAATGCGGA
>WNGM01005943.1_pt1 | contig 13739 bp, 14 predicted proteins | sample 5400571 | NCBI WGS metagenome assembly WNGM01 (sample SAMN13153378, study PRJNA577476) | soil metagenome | isolation source: 100 cm soil or saprolite under Garry oak tree replicate 2 | place: USA:California | collected 2016-06-15
TCGTAGGCCGCGTGTTCGTCGTCGGTGAGGGCGGAGATGCTGGCCTCGATCAGGGCGTTGAGGAAGGCTTCCAGCCGGCTGCGGGCAGCCTGGGCCTGGGCGAGGGTCATCGGCGTGGTGCGGGCTGTGAGTTCGCCGCTGGTCAGGCGGCGGTTTTTCGGCAGTGGGGAGGGGTCCATGACCGAGCCGATGGCGGCGAAGCAGTAGCGGACCCGGCGGTAGGCGGCCAGGTAGGCACGCTCGGTGGCGGCGGTGCCGGGGACGCCGAGCAGTGCCCGGGAGGCGGGGCTCAGCTGCTGGAACAGGATCCGGGTGGCCTCGGTGAGGAACAGCGGCCGGTCTTCCAGGGCCAGGCAGAGCAGCGCGGTGAGCACGGCGCGGACCGGCAGCGGGCGGGGGCGGCCGGTGTGGCGGGCCAGCGCAGCCTCGATGACCGGTGCTTTCCCGCTGCGGTCGATGAGCTCAGCGGCGAAGGCCGCCATCTCGTCGCTGATGCCGCTGACTGGCGGCAGCCTCAGCCCCCCGGTCATGGCGTGCGCTCCGCGCGGCAGCGGGCCCGCAGCGCCGCTTTCGACGCGTTCATGCCCGGGACGTGGCGGGCGTAGCGGGCCAGCGATTCCGGGCCGGCGATGCCGCTGACTGCCAGCAGCGCCGGGATCGGGGTGCCCGCGGCGAGGTGGCCGCAGATGAAGGTAGCCCGGCACCGGCCCGCCGACAGCCGCGGCGCATCCAGGTCGCGGGCCAGCCGCGCGGCGAAGACATTGACGAAATTCTTGTAGGCCCGGTCCGCCGGGCCGGGGCAGAACACGAACTCCCCGCCCGCCGCGGCGGCCAGATCCAGCGCCCGGCCCGCGTAAGGCGGGTCCACCGGCACGGTGCGGGGCGCCGCGCCGCCGGTGACACTCACGATGACCTGACCGCCGGCCTGCGTGACGCCGGTGCCGCGCAGCGCGGCCAGCTCCCCGGGCCGCAACCCCGCGCCGAGCCCGAACACGAACACCGCCAGCGCCGAGGACCGCTTTCCCGGGCTGTTCTGCGCGGCGGCCATCGCGGCCAGGCCAGCGCGCTCGGCGCGGGAATACGGCGGCGGGGCCTTCGCGCCCGGCTGCGGCGACGGCCGCCGCCCCGGCGGCCCGTGCACCGTCGCGGCCAGCGCATACAGCACACTGCGGTAGGTCCCGCGGGTCGAGGACGCGGCAGCGGCGCGGCCCCGCACGCAAAAACCCTCGATCAGGTCATAGTCCAGCAGGCCCTCCGCCGTCCCCGGCCACCCGGCCGCCGCCCCGAACGCGCCCAGCAGCCCCAGAACCGACTCCGCCCGGCGCGCCGAGCGGGCCGGCCAGCCCGCGATCACGCCGGCGACGGCGGCGGCACCCGGGCTCCCGGTCGGCCAGGACATACCTTGAACGATAGTGACCTCAAGGCACCTGATGGGGGATGCTAGAACGCGTGTCACCAGGGGAACAACGGCGCCAGGCGATCCTCGCCGAGATCGCCGCCCTCGGCCCCGTCCTGCCCGGATCCATCATCGAGCGCACCACCCGCTGCCAGACCCACAGCTGCCGCTGCCACGCCGACCCGCCCATCCTGCACGGCCCCTACCCCACCTGGACCCACCGCGCCGGCGGCCGCCAAGTCACCCGCACCCTCACCCCCGCCCAAGCCAGCCAGCTACGGCCCCTCATCAACGCCGACCGGCGCCTTCACCAGCTCGTCCGCGAACTAGAAGCCCTCACCCTCGCCGCCATCCAGAACCCCAGCCCTGCCAGCAGATAACCGGGGCCACGCCGCAGTAAACCCGGGATCCCCATACCCCAGACAGCCAATCCTGCCTGGTCAGCGAGTTCTGTCGTTGACCCGCTGACCTGCGCAAACGCTGCACTGAGTTCCGCGTCAAGCGGCCGGAGGGCTCCTGCAGGCCCCTCAAGTAGAACAAAACTAGAACACTCATACATGATCCGTGCGCGTGGGGGAACGTTGTGGCAACCTCGATCCAACCCCCGGCGAGGCCGATGTCAACGCCCGATCACCCAGCAGCCTCGTCCCTGGTTACGCGCAGAACTTATGGATAGGCGCTTAGTCCTGACCATAAACCGAGCCCACAGGCGACCAAACCAACCGCAAAGGGCACCAGCACAAAACTCCGCCGAGTCCGCCACCACCGAGGCCCCGTGCCTCGCCCCGGCCCCTGGGATGACGGCGCTGGCCGCTGTGTCCGCATGAGTTACCCCATTCATCCCCGTTAGTAATAGATTACCCAGCCTGCCCCGGCTCATTCAGCGTCCATTGATCCCGCCATGCCGGTATGGACATCCGCGCATCTATGCCGCTCCGCGGCGAACAGCCAGCGCGTGACCTGCCCGCCCGACGGGTGTACGGAATTGGGCTGACTATGGCCGCGGCGAGGGCGAGCGAGGCCCACCGTCATCGCTCCGGTCAGATGTCACCTTCATGACGAGGCACCGGTCGGTACGCACCAGGTAGCGGAGTCCCAGACGGAACCACGCTGGAAAGACCCACGAGGCTTCGGGGAAGGTGACCAGGCGGGGCCCGGTGAGTTCAAGCACTCGGCCAGACATCTTCATGGAGCAGCCATCAGTGGCGAGTACGTTCTTCACCCAGTCGGATTCCGCGCCAAAGTTTGCGCCAACTGCGACGGTGTCCCCTCGGCGGAAAGCGCGTACCGGCGTGTGCCGGACGGTGCCCGAGCGACGTCCGACGTGTTCAAGATCAACTAGGGAGCCGGTGCGCCCAGCGACGCGAATAGCCACATGGTTGATGGTGTGGTGCATCGGTCGCAGAAACGCTGGCCAGGGCACGAAGTCCACCTCCGGTATCAGCGTAGCGACGCGCTCTTCTGGCTCCGCTTGGCGAGCGCGCTCATTGGCCGTCCAGTTGCCTGGCAAGGTAGGGGCATGGCTGATAGTTCTGTGCACCGGGCCGTGACCGTCGAGCGCATCGCCCAGGGCGTATTCACGGCAACCAACACCCGCGGCGGCCAGCTCAGATTCGGCACCGGCAGCGATACCGACTTCACCCCGACCGAACTGCTACTGGCCGCCATCGCGGGCTGCACCGCGATCGACATCGACATCCTCACCTCGCGCCGGGCCGAACCCGACAGCTTCGGTGTGCGGGCCGACGCGGACAAGGTCCGCGACGCGCACGGTAACCGGCTGACCGGCATCGTGGTCACCTTCCAGATTGCGTTTCCCGGCGGCGCGGACGGCGACCGGGCCCGGGCCATCTTGCCGGATGCGGTCCGCAAATCGCATGACCGGCTGTGCACGGTCGGGCGCACCATAGAGACCGGCACACCCATCACCACCAGGATCGAGTAGTCAGGCCACCTAATCGTCGGCCAGGACGGCGTCACGATCATCGACGCCGGGCTGCCGGGATACTGGAAACTGCTCCAGGCCGAACTGGCCGCGATGGGCAAGGGCCTCGGCGACGTGCGGGCGCTCATTCTGACGCACGGGGATACCGACCACATCGGCTTCGCCGCCCGGCTGCACCGCGAGACAGGCGTCGCGGTGTACACCCACCAGGCGGACGTCGACCGTGCACGCCATCGAAACCTGAAGCGGGCGAGACGGTGAGAGCCGCTGCGACGTCAGCGCGGCCCGGCGGGGCTGGGCCTGGCTGGCCGGGGAACGACACCGGGGCCCAGGGTCCGTGAGCGGTGACCCCCGATGCATCGGGATTGACGATGGTTTACCTGGCCGGAAAGCTGTTGCCGTGACTGGGGAACAGGCGCGGGCGGAACGGTTCGCCGAGCTCTTCCATGCCGTCTACCTGACGTTCCACCGTCGTGACCGGCCGCGGAGCGAGCTGCCCGGCGCCTCGAGGGCGGTGCTGGAACACCTGGCGCTGGCCGGCCCGCTGACCATCGGCGAGGCCGCGGCGCACATGCGCAGGGCGCAGTCGGTGATCAGCGAGATCGTGACCCATCTGGAGCGCGACGGCCTGCTTGAGCGCGAGAACGATCCGGGGGACCGGCGGCGGACGCTGATCTGGCTGACACCCGCCGGTCACGAGGCCTTGCGCCGGGATCGCGAGGTGCTCGGCGCCGACCTGCTCGCCCGCGCCATGGCCCGGCTGCCACCTGGTCAGGCCGATGCGCTGAACGCCGCGATGCGCGCCTTGATCGAGTGTGCCCAGTCAGATGGCGTACGACCTTACGGAGGAGAAAGCCATGACCACGACGTCAAGCTGTGACAGTTGCGGCATGCCCATCGAGAGCGGCCGGTACTGCGGCTACTGCACCGACGACAGCGGCGCGCTCCAGCCGTTCGAGGAGCGCTTCGCCCGCATGGCCGCGTGGCAGGCGCGCCGCGATCCGGCAGCTTCAAAGCAAGACATCGAACGGCAGGTGCTCGATTACATGGCCACCATGCCAGCCTGGCGCGACCATCCCAGGGTCCAGGCACGCTGACATTAGGTCAGCGCTATGTGCGCTGGATAAGCTGGTCGAGGCCCCGGGGGTCGGCGTTCCAGGCCTGCCACAGACTGATGGCCACGGGGTCGGGAAGCACGTTGCTGGTTCCCTGTTCGACGGCGTCGAGGATGGCCTTGGCGACGTCGGCGGGGTCTGCTTTTTCTGCGTCGATGCCGACGGTCATGTCGGTGTCGACGAAGGCCGGGTAGACGCCGTGCACGGTGATATTGCGGGCGGAGAGCTGGGCGCGCAGCGACCTGGTCGCCGAGTCGGCGGCGGCTTTCGCCGCACTGTAGGCGGCAGCGCTGGGCATGGGCGCGAAGGCCAGCACGCTGAGCAGATTGACCACGGCCCCGCCGCCGTTCTTCTCGATCAGCGGCACGAAGGCCCTGGTGGTTCTTAGCATGCCGAGGAAATTCACCGCGAGTTCGCGTTCGATGTCGGCTGGGTCGGCGTCGAGAGCGCCGCCGCGGGTGAGTATGCCCGCGTTATTGATCAGCAGGGTCACGTCGGATGCGGTGTCGGCCGCGGCGGCAACTTGTGCGGGGTCGGTGACATCCAGGGCCAGTGGCACGACGATGTCCTGATGCGGCGCCCTCATCTTGGGCAGGCTGCCGGGGTGGCGGGCGGACGCGTAGACGCGGCCGGCGCCGCGGGCGGTCAGTTCGCGTACGAGGCTCGCGCCTATTCCCCGGTTAGCCCCGGTTACGATGGCGACGGCGTTGGTGATCTTCATGAGTAACCTCGGGAGTTGTCGTTACCTGATGGGTCCCAGTTCGGCGCCGGCGAGTTCGCCGTAGATGAGGAATCTGAACGGGACGAGTTGCTGGTCGGCGTCCATGAGCCGGTGGAGCACGGCCTGGCGCAGGTCGGCCAGCGCGGTGCTAGCCGGGTGGCGTAGCAGCCCGGCCTCGATGACATGCAGCGCGAGCGCGTGGTCGCCCTGGCCGGTCAGGGTGGTGGCGGCATCAATGAACGGCTCTTCCTTGCCGCCGGCGAGCAGGCCGAGCGCGGCTGCCTGTTCGGCGGGGGTGAAGACCTGGAGGCCTTGCCCATCCGGTTGCCAGTAGCCGGTGCGCTGGTGGTGCAGGCGCGCGGCGAAACGGTCCCGGATGACAAGGTACGGAACGACTGCGCGGGGGTGGTCGCGGAGCACTTCGGGGAGGTAGCAGCGGTCCAGGATCTGCGCCAGGGTCAGCCCGGCCAGGATGTCGCCGAGCACATGGCCGTGCAGTTCGGCCAGGGCCGCTTCCAGGCCCGGGATGATGTCAATCGTGAAGGTCTCGGTGAGCGGCGTGTGTCCCTGGATCAGGACGCGGGGGGCCAGGTCGCGGATCAAGCGCAGGGTCTCCAGCAGTCCCTCGGGGGATCCCTCGGCAAGGAACGGGTTGCCAACGTAGGGCATCATCACGTCACCGGTGAACAGCAGCCCGCTGGCTGGCAGGTAGACCATCAGCGCGTCGGAGCTCTCGCCGCCTCGGGTGGGATACAGCACCAATTCGGTGTTGCCGATGGTCAGCGGTGTCGGCTCGGCGATGAGCTGGTCCGGGACGATCTCTTGCGCTGTGGTCGGCGCGTCGCCGTAGTAGTACCGGAACGGGAGCGAGTTGCGGTGCTGTTGCCCGGCCAGCGCCTCCGGGAACCCGGCCTGGGCGATGACCTGGGTGCCGGGCCCGCGCAGGGCGGCGGTTCCGCCGACGTGGTCGAGGTGCGCGTGAGTGATGATCAAGTGGCTGACCGGCATGCCGGGTGCCAGGCCGAGGTCGGCGACGGCGTCTTTGACCCGTTGCTCGCTGGTGCCAGCATCGATCGCGATCACCCCGCCGTCATGCGTTATGAATGCAAAATCAGCGAAGTCGTAACCCTGGGCGACATGCACGTTCGGTGCCGGGCGGAAGATTGTCGGCGTGGTGAAGCGGAAGCCGTCCTCGGCGGTCATCCAGAAGCTGCCCACCAGCAGCCGCGAGTCCCAGGGGGCGGAGCCGAGTCCCGACTTGCGGGCGGCCTCGGCCGCCCGGTCGTCCTTGCCCAGCACCGTGTAGGCGGCGGCGAGCCCGCAGTGGGCGGCGCGGATCATGCCCAGCGGGAACTGGTCGCGCACCGCCAGCACGAACTCCAGGTCCGAGACCGCCTGCTGGGCGCGGCGCGGATCCGCCGGCAGGCTGGCCAGAGCCAGCCCGCGGAGGTACTGGTGCAGGCCAAGGCCGACCGATGCGGCGTGGTCCAGCTTTGCCAGCGCCGCGCCGGTGTCCTCGCCCAGCCGGGCCTGGAAGTAGCCGGCGAAGGCGAGCGGCAGCGCCTGCCCTGGCTGGGCGTCGGCCTGCTGCTGGAAGAAGCGGTATCCGTCAGCGTCCAGGCCGACGGCGGCGAGCCGCGCGGCGAGGACGACCAGCGTGGCCCGGTCGGCACCGGGCCAGCCGGCTGCCATCTTGAGTGATTCGATGTCGCGCTGGCGGGTGATCGGGCTGGTCATAACGGTGATCCTTTGCGGTTGTCAGTCGGCTGTGGCAGCCGGAACGGCCCGCGCCGCCTGCCCGGCGGCCGCGTCAGCGCTGGGCAGGGGCGCGGGGTGCCGGCGCAACAGCAGGCACGCTGCCGCGCCGGCCAGGAGCAGGGCGACGGACACGGCGAGGGTGGGACCCATCGCGGTGATGTAGCCGTGACTGAAGACGTCGGCGTACAGGTGCTCAAGCTGGCCGGTGAGCGATGGCCGGGTGCCAGCCGGGATGGGGGCTACGGGCTGGCCGCGGCCGACCTGTAGTCCCGCCTTCGCCGACCGGGCGAGACCGGCGCCGAAAGCGGGGCGAGCTGCCGCCGGGAGCGCGCTGGCATCTGCGATGGCACGGGCGTGCATGGCGGCGATGAGCTGGCTGGCCAGCACCGCGCCGGTGACAGCGCCGCCGAGGATGCCGCCGAGTTGGCGGCCGGTGTTCAGGACCCCGGAGGCGGCCCCGGCCTGGGCGGGCGGAGTGGCACGCATGGCCATGGTGACGAGCGGGGCGAAGATCGCGCCCATGCCCAGCCCGGCGACCAGCAGCACCGGGGCGAAGGTCAGCGACGTGGCATGTATCGAGGCCACGGCAGCCACCCCGGCGATGCCGGCCGCATAGACGGCCAGCCCGGTCATCAGCACGTACTTGCCCCCGAAGCGGTCGGTGAGCCGGCCGGCAAACGGCGCCAGCGCCGTCAGGGCGAGGGTGAGCGGCAGGCCGGTGAGCCCGGCGTGTACGGCGGTGAAGCCCAGCACCGACTGCAGATTGATCGAGTTGACCAGCAGCATGGATTGCAGCGCGAACTGCACGACGACGTTGAGCGCGACCATGATCGTGAAGGTGCGGTCGCGGAACAGGCCCAGCGGCACCAGCGGCTCGCGGTGGCGTCGCTCCCAGGCCACGAAGCCAGCCAGAACCACCATCCCGGCCACGATGATCTCCGGGATGGTGATGCCAGCGGCGACTGTGCCCCAGTCGTAGCGCTGGCCCTCGATCAGCCCATACACCACCGCGGCCAGGCCCATGCTGGCAAGCGCGACGCCGGGCACATCGAGCCGGTGGCCCCGTCCGGTGCGGATCTCGGGCACGACCAGGAATGCCAGCGCGATGCCGGTGGCCGCGACCGGCAGGTTGACGTAAAACACCCACCGCCAGCTCAGGTAGGTGGTGAGCACGCCGCCCAGGACCGGGCCGGTCACCGCGGCCACCCCGACCGTCGAGGAGAACACGCCGAACGCGGCGCCCATCCGCTGGGGCGGGAAGATCGCGCGGATGATCACCATCGCCTGCGGGGTGAGGGCGGCCGCGCCGATGCCCTGCACGATCCGGGCAGCAATCAGCTGGCCGGGCGACTGGGCGGCCCCGCAGGCCGCCGAGGCCAGCGCGAACACCGCCAGCCCGGTCGTGAACAACCGCCGCGGGCCGAGCATGTCACCTAGTCGGCCCGCGAGGATCAGCAGCGCGCAGAACACCAGCAGGTAGCTGTTCACCACCCACAGCGCTTGGTCCAGCGAGGCGTGCAGCTGCGTGATCAGGCTGGGCAGCGCGACGTTCACGATCGTGGTGTCCAGCAAGATCGCGAACGTACCCAGGCAAAGCACGAGCAGCGAAAGCCATGGCCTGCGGGGACGCTGCACCTATTCCTCCCTGGCTGCTTCCTGACGCTTGGCGGGATGAAATTTCCACGCCGGGCCTGGTTTCCGGCGCCGCCGCGGGCGACCGGGCGGTTCCGGCATGGCTCCCAACGTAGCGGTTTAGACAAAAAAATCAAGTTATAAAACAAGAAACTTGTTCAACTGGTGGAGCAAGGCTAGGCTGGTGGGCCGACGGTTCGTGCCGCCTGGTGGCGTGCCCGCATGAGGGCACGCGGCATGAGGCATGGCCCCGCCCTCGAAAGGAGTTAGAGGGGTGGCCCTTGGGGACTGCGCCCTCGACGGTCCATGGCAGCACGCTCGTACGGCCAGTACTGCCCCATCGCCACGGCGCTCGATCTTCTCGGCGACCGGTGGACCCTGCTGATCTTGCGTGAGCTTCTCGGCGGGCCCCGCCGCTACAGCGACCTGCGGGCCGAGTTGCCGGGCATCGCCACGAACTTGCTGTCTGACCGGCTTCGGCTGCTCTCTGCCGAAGGCCTGGTCGAGCAGTTCGACGTGCCTGCCCCCATGGCCCGGACGCTGTACCGGCTGACCGATACCGGATGGAAGCACGTCGTCCCCGTGATCGGAGCGCTCGCCAGGTTCGGGTCGGGCCGGCTCGGCCCGGAAGCGGGCCGGGTGATCTCCCCGCTCACCGGGTTTCTGGCCGGAATCGTGGTTGGGTTCGACGGCCACCGCGCGCGGTCCCTGAACGAGGACTACCGCGCCGTCATTGACGGCCGGGTCTTCGATTTCGGTGTGCAAGACGGGTACCTGCGCTCTGCCCGGGAGGCACCCGTAGCTGAGCTGCGCGCTCACGCCAGCGATCTGGCCGAGGCTCGGCGCCGACATGCCGGGGCGCTACCCCCATCACGGATTGAACTCCACGGCCAGGCGGCCGCGACGGCCCGGCTCCTGGCCGTCTTCCAGCTCAAGATCGCAGAACAGCCCACCCATGGCGCAGGACCCTGACCCCGATGGCGGTGGACTCCCACTCGGATGGTGAGTCGTCCACTACCAGCGGCGTGCTGGCCACCCATCCCGGCCAGGGAATCCGCATCATCGTCGTGACCCCCGCCGGCCCTCGCGCTTGCGGGCGGGCGGGAACCGCACGGGCAGGTGCTTGATGCCGTTGATGCTGGAGGATCGCAGCCATTCGGGTTCGCCGGTGACTTCCAGGTCTGGCATGCGCTCGAACAGCGCGCCGATCATGGCGCGGATCTCGCACCTGGCGAGGTGGGCGCCCAGGCAGTAGTGCGGCCCGGGCCCGCCGTAACCGACATGCGCGTTGGGCGTGCGGCACAGGTCGAACCGGTACGGCTCGGCGAAGCCCCGTTCGTCGCGGTTGGCCGACGGATAGAACAGCAGCACCTTTTCCCCCTCGGAGAGCGGCTGTCCGCCGAGGACATAGTCACTCTTCAGGGTGCGGCGAAAGGCGATGACCGGGGCGGACCAGCGCACGATCTCCTCCACCGCCGTCCCGGCCCGGCCAGCGAAATCCTGCTGCCAGTCCCGCCGCTGCTCCCGGTGGCGGTCGAGCATGAGGACACCGTGGGTGATCGCCTGCCTGCTGGTCTCGGCCCCGGCGACGACCAGCAAGATGAACCACTGCGCGAGCTCTTCCTCGCTCAGTTGGCGGCCAGCCACCTCGGCCCGCACCAGGCGGCTTGTGAGGTCGTCACCGGGACGGGATCGCTTGGACTCGCTCAGCTCCTTCATGTACCCGGCCATCTCCTCCACGGCTTGGATCACCGCGAGCGCGCCGAGTTCTGGCTCCTCGAGGACGCCGGGCACGAACTCGGGATCATCACGGCCGTAGGCAATCAGCGCCCGGTCGCGGACCCACTTCCAATCCGATCGCGGCACGCCGAGCAACTGGCAGACCAGCCCGACGGGCAGCGGGGTGGCGATCTGCGTGGCCAGGTCGCATTCCCCGTCCTCGATCACGGTGTCGACAACCTCGTGGGCGAGCGTCACAACCTGGCTGGCCAGCTCGCGCACAGCGCCCGGGCTGAACGCCCTGGCCACGATCTTGCGCATGTCCGCGTGCCCGGGGTTGTCCATGTCGATCATGGAACGCAAGTAAGAGAACGGCGGGCCGCCGGCCGGGAGGTCGGGGAGGACCGATCCGTCGGCGGATGAGAATACCGCCGGATTCCTGCTCGCCTCAACGACGTCGCCGAACCGGGTGAGTGCCCAGTAGCCCGGGCCTTGGGGCAGGAAGGGCCACGGCGGCTCGTCGAAGAAGGCCACCGGCCGCTGGTCCCGCAGCACCCGGAACGCGGCGTCCCTTTCCTCGAACGGCCGTCCCCAGAACCCGGAGTCCGACAGGTTGATCTGGTCGGCAGTCAGGTCCGCACTCATGACTCGGCCGCCCCCGCCTCCTGGCCCGCGAGCCGCGACGGCGGGCCGGCTGACACCGAGGCGGTGCCGCTGGCCTCGGCCAGCCTGGCCCGCTGCTGCCTGGCCCAGTCGCCAAACCGGTGCCAGCTGATGCCTGGGAAACGGCCGTGCAGCGCGCTGGTGTCCACCGGCGATGGGTTGTGTTCGAGCCACGAAAACAGCGCCGCGAGCCCCGCTGGGACGTCGGCGCCGGGGTGCCTCGGGGTGAACTCGCGGCCGAGCAGGCCCGAGAGCTCCGCCGCGGCCGCCTCGGCCGTGGGGGCGTCCGACGCGACCTCAATGCGCTCGCCCGCGAGAAGGTCCGGGCGCTCGATCGCCAGGACCGCCAGCGCGAGGATGTCCTGGGTGGCCACTTGCTGCAGGGGCAGCGTCGGCGGCACCGGGCTGGGCAAGACACCGGCCCGCAGCGCGGCCAGGTTCCAGGGGTTGAACAGGTTCTCCATGAGGTAGACCGGCGCGATCACGGTGGCGGGCAGCCGCAGTTCGCTGATCCGCCGCTCGACGGCCCATTTCGCCTCGAACAGCGGCAGCCCCGTGCGGGAGTCCGCCCCGGCCCCGGAGACGAAGATCAGTTGGGGAGCACCAGCGGTGACGAGCGCGTCCGCCAGGTTCTGCCCATGCCGCTGCTCACCGCCCGGCCCCGCCTTATGGGCGGTGCCGCTGGCGAACACGGCATCCACTCCCCGAGCCGCAGCCGCCAGGCTGCCGGGGTCCTCGAAGTCAGCGCGGACGAGGTCGGCCCCGAGTGCCGCAAGCCGGGCCGTGGCCGGGTGGGCCAGGTCCCTGGTGGCCGCGCGCACTGCGTGCCCGCGTGCCAGGAGCAGGTCGATGATCCCGCCGAACCGCCCGGTCGCCCCGGTGACCAGGACTCGCCTGGCGCCGGCTCCCGCTATCCTGTGGTAATCGTCAGGGAAGCTCATAAGGAAAACTTATCAGTTATGCGAACGACTTTGGCAAGCCCGCAGATCGCGCCGCTGATCATGCGGCTACACGCGGCCCTGGCCGAAGTGCTGCATGAACGACTGCCCGAGGCAGGCTTCTCCGACATCAGGCCCCCCCACTGCCAGGTGCTGCGCGGAATCGAGCCTGATGGCAGCCGACTCACCGACCTGGCCGCCACCGCCCGGATGACCAAGCAGTCCATGGGCGCGCTCGTCGATCACCTTGAGGAGGCGGGCTATGTCGAGCGGGTCCACGACCGTTTCGACGGGCGTGTCAAGGCGATCCGCCTGACGCGACGGGGGCGGCAGGCGGCCGAGGCGATCGCCGCCATCGGGGCACAGACCGAAGCCGCATGGGCAGACAAGATCGGCCGTCGGCGCCTAGAACAGCTACGTGAGGCGCTGGCCGCGATCACGCTTGACCTTTAGCTGGCGACGCCGATGACCTGGCCGATGGTCTCGGGCCTGCCGAGGATGGCGAGCATGAGGTGGGCGACGTCGGCGCGCGGGACCGAAAAACCGCCGCGCACGTTCTGCCCGGTCGCTGTCCGGTAGTGCCCGGTGAGCGGTTTGTTGGTCAGCTTCGGCGGCCTGATGACCGTCCAGTCCAGGTCGCTGTCGCGGAGCAGGTCCTCCATGGTCGCCAGGTCGGCGTAGACCTTGCCGAAGGCGGCCCGGGCGAACCGGGCGCCGAGGTGGCGCATGAAGAACCCGTCACCCGGGTCGTGCTTGGGCGGCGTCGGGCGGCCGGGAGAGGGCACGGTGCCGACCGGGGCGGCGCTGATCACGGCGAGGCGCTTGACCCCGGCCGCGTGCATCGCCGCGGCAACCGCCCGGGTGCCGCGGGTGGCGATGTCGGCGCCGGAGTTCGAGGCCGGGCCGAGGCCGGAGACCACCGCGTCGGTTCCGGCGATCGCGGCTTCCAGCACGGCGGGCTCCGGGTCGGCCAGGTCGGCCGTGACGATCCGGGCTTCGCGCAGCGCTGCGGGGAGCTTTGCGGGATTGCGGACCACGGCCGTGACGTCGTGCCCGGCGCCCAGGGCCTGGCGCAGCAACTGCTGGCCGACCCCGCCGGTTGCCGCGATGATCGCGAGTTTCATCTGGTGCCTCCACGTTTAGGTGAGTTGTTCGGTCATGGACTGTTTCGGCGCCGGCCAGGCTGGCTCCGCCTCAGCCGCGCCGGGTGCCTGCGGCCATGATGATTCCGAAGTCTGCTAGCCATCCTATTTTCTAGGAAGACTAGAGGTCAATAAACCTAGAGGATTCGCTTACCGCAACCGAGCTGCCACGCCAGATCGGCGGCTCGGGTGTGCGTCCTAGGCCTGGTGGCTACGCGGTGTAAGCAGGCCTGGTTGCGGTGACCACGGTGAGGGCCCAGGCATGAAGCCGGCAGCCACCTGCGCTGATCGTGAGCGGCGTCCGGGATGAGTGAGGCGGCTGGCGGCGTAGAGGACCTCGCGGGCGGGGGCAACCGGGCTGGCCTGCCCCGGTGGGGTTACAGTGAGTACACGCAGTCATATGGGCAGCTTGCCTTGGGGGGTGGCAGCGATGGCGGGAATGATCCGCAAGAGCCTGGACGCGCCGGAGGAGACCCGGCCGTTCGAGGGCGGCATGGGCAAACTCGAGCTCGTCAACATCGAGGCGGGGCCGGTCGGCCGGGCGACCTTCCAGCCCGGCTGGCAATGGTCAAAGCACGTCAAGCCGATCGCGCAGACCGACAGCTGTCAGGCAGCGCACATGGGCTACTTCATCTCGGGCCGGATGAAGGTGGTCATGGACGACGGGCAGGAGATGGAGTTCGGGCCCGGCGACTTCTCTGTGATCCCTC
>WNGM01003165.1_pt1 | contig 13736 bp, 17 predicted proteins | sample 5400571 | NCBI WGS metagenome assembly WNGM01 (sample SAMN13153378, study PRJNA577476) | soil metagenome | isolation source: 100 cm soil or saprolite under Garry oak tree replicate 2 | place: USA:California | collected 2016-06-15
GAGGATTTCTAGGGCGTCTAGGTCGCAGTTGCTTCCTGGGAACTGTATGAGGGCGACCTTTACCATTATCCGGGTTTCCTAAAGTAGTGAATTTCGATACCTATTAAGCCCTTTTTTGACAGGTATGTGTCAACTGCGAGGATTGCTAAAGGTCCGTGAGAAGGCGGATAGGCGAGGAGTCACAAACAAACTGTTCAAATCTTCACTTGTCGCAGGTGAAAAGTTTCGCCGGGTTCAAGGCCGTTTGACAAAGAACACTAGTCATTCTCGCATTGGCCCAAGTTGGCACCAAGAGTATCGGGGTGTTTTACCCTCAGGGACCATAGAGCCGAGCCCTAGAAGAAGCCTCATGGTAAGTCCGGAAACGAAGTTGGTCAAACCGGCTAAAAACAGCCCACAGATTGACAGGGAAGAATTCGATCAAGTAGTCAAAACCTCGACCCTTGAAACCATTCAGATGATAGGAGACGATTACCTAGACCTATTCCTCACTTTCATTCAGCGGAAAGACGGTATCAGGAACATCGACTCGGCGAGCCTCCAAGAAGTTGAAGTTGCCATCGACTCCCTCTTCGCGCGGTTCGCAATTGCCATCAAACAGGTCATAATGTTCCGTATTTGCGCAACTCTAAGACTCGAACCCCAAAAACTGCTGAGAAGGTTAGAGTGGAACGCCCATTGGGTTGCCGAAAACTCGGTGAGAGACTTTGTCACCTTCTTCTTCAGAGAATTCACTCTCCCCACGCTTCTGAAAGGGCTGAAACTTCTTGCGGACTACGGAGGTCACTTTGAGTATGAAGAATCAACGAGCGGCCGCATCAGAAGTGTTCTCCTGAAGCACGGGAGAGGAATGAAATGGTCTATCCACTACGGAGAATGGGTAAGATTGGCGATTGAAAGACTTCGTGGGTTGAAGGTCGAGACAGAAATGACTGAAAGTCAGGTTTCGTTTCGGTTTCCTATAAACTTGGACTACGGTGCCGGTGGTCGAGACTCTACTGGTGTGGAATCCAGACCTTGATAGTGCGCCCTGCCTAGCTTACGACCCTGACCTGGCAGACGTGCGCTGCGGGATTGTAAATCCGAAGATCATCACAGAGCTTCCGAACAAGTTGTTTAGCATCCTCTGGGGAGCTGGCTTCAACACTCATTCGCAAGAGCTTGCCCGCCCGAACATTTGTTACCTGTGAGTAGCCTCCCTTCAGGATTAGATTGTGGTGAATCGTCTCTCCCTCAGGGTCCCGAGCCAGAGGCTTGTTCTCTACGACGACTTCTACAGTGAAAGTTGCGGGCGACATTCCAAGAGAGATGTACGGGCGACTTCCTTAAGCTCTTGTCCCACCGACCTGAGCTAACGTCCGAAGAGTTGACATTCTAGGCAGGAACGGGAGAAAGAATCTGAGCCCATTGACAATTCTCTCGATGAAAGAATTCTTCGTAGATCCAAATATTGGTCGAGCCGAATCCTTACCGGCTTCAGCGTTTGTGGACCCGGAATTTCTCGAACTGGAACTTGGAACTATTTTTGCTCAGACCTGGCTACTGGCACCCCAAGAAAGTAATTCCAAGGATGATCCCGCCACTCTAACAGGTTCCCTAGAGAAGGCTGGTTCTCGAGTCCCATTCAATATTCTAGGAAAGCCATTCTTCCTCCAACGAGGCAATCAAGGAAGGTTGAGTTGTTTTCCCAACATCTGCACCCACGCTTGGCATCCACTCGTTGAATCGTCGAGCGTTGGAGGAGCGATAATCTGTCCGCAGCACGGGCGCCAATTTGACAACGAAGGGAGGTTCGTCGCGCAGGCAGGGTTTGAGAAGATGGAGAGCTTTCCACGGGAATCAGACCATCTAAGAAATGTTCACGTCGATAATTGGGGCCAATGGATATTCGTCTCCACCGGCCAGCCGCTGGCTCCATTCCGCGAGTTCGTGGAGAAGGTTCAGCAATCCATACCTGGGATCAAACTAGAGTCGTTGAGAAGGCAACACATTGAGGGTGAAGTTCGAGAGGTTGAGGGAAACTGGAAACAACACGCCTGGAACTACCTGGACAACTTCCACATCAGATTCGTTCACAAGGGGCCCGGCGGACTAGCCGACGCTATCGACTTGTCGTCCTACCGGACGGAGCTGTACAAGTTCAGCGCTCTGCAGTGGGCGTATTCATGGGACGAAGAGAACGGATTCGCGCAACAGCTCCTAGCTGACCGGTTTCGGGACCCAAAGAACCCTTCGAAGAGAGTGTTTGCCCTATGGTGGTTTATCTTTCCTAACATGACACTGAACTTCTATCCATGGGGCCTGTCAGTCAACGTGTACATGCCGATTCCCGGGAAGCCTGACAAGACGCTCTTTCTATGGTTTCAATATGCCACAGACGAAGAAAAATTCCAGCATCGAAACAGCACCTGGCTGAGCGAGCAAGTCGATGCTGAAGACATAGAAGCGATCAGCCTCGTGAGCACCGGAGCAAAGTCCGGATTTGCACTCCGCGGACGGTTCGCTCCAAATGAAGAAGCAGGACCCCACTGGTTCCACAGACTCGTCTACGAGACCGTTTTTGAGCATAAGATAAAACAAGTAGGCTGATTAGGAGTCTAGACATTGCCCACCGAATTCTTGCCACGCGCCCACTCCAAGAGCTTGGGGGAACTCGACGCTTCAAACTGGAAAGATCTAGAGATAGGAAGAAACGCTTCTCGCATCGACCCGGCCATACGAGAAATTGTATCATCACTGAACAACAAGGGATACAAGACATTCTCATCTTGTAGCGGAGGCCACAGAGCAAATCTTCGCCGGAGATTCGACCGTCACGAAAGCGGCTACATCGCCTTCTCTCCACCTTCAAGGATTCCTTTCGCCCTTTATCTCGCCCTTCGTAGACAGAATCAAGACTTCATGTTCGAAGCGGAAGCGGTCATACATGATGGAAATGGTGATAGACGAGAGACAATGTACACGCAGCTAGACTGGCAACTCGTGGATCAAAGGAAACACCGACTGGAGTACTACGAGAAGCTCTTCCGCGAAATGCAGCGAATCATCGAACTCTTACCCGGACAACCGGCTGACCACAAAGAAGTCTTAACCGGCCTGCTCGGACAACCATACATGTCACTAGGATCGAGAATTGTAAGCAGCCAGATGAAACGCTTCACCCGTTAGATCGTAACGTTTCTTAGATCTCGAAAGGCTCGAATGGTAGCGCGATCGAACGCTCGGTCCTTCTGCAGAAGGTCCCTTGGACAGGGAAAGAAAAAGGGAGGTTGGTCTTGGAGCTAACTGGTATGCTTACTGTTTGAAGAGGGGTGTGGGTGCGAGAAGTGTCTCGCTGCGGGCGATGCCTTGTAGTGTTGGGAACTTCTCGAAGGCGGACTTGACGATCTCGTCAGAGGTCCTGGCCTGCCAGAGAGCTACGATGTCGAACTGGCCTGGGGTTGTCCATGCCTCGATGAGGCCTGGGAAGGTCTTGAGTTGGTTGATGAATGTCTCGATTGGGCTGGTGACGTTGAAGAGGCTGATGCCGAGTGGCATCTGGTTCTGGAAGTGGGCGCCGTTGATGCCGTTGAAACCGAAGAGTGTCTGAGTAGTCTGGATGCCTTGTACTTTGCGGATCTGGCTTACGAGTTGTAGGATTTGTTCTGGGGTGTTCTGCTTTAGTCGTAGTGCTAGGTCGAAGCGTCCGGTGACTGGTGCGATGAGGTCGATGTTCGGGTTGTTCTTTAGCTCCTCGACCACGTTCTTCGTCATGCCGTGATTGACGGTTGCGAAGACGTAGGCGGGATAGTTTGTGTTTTGCATAGATATCATCTTATTGCAACTGAGTAACACATGTTACTTTCTATATAAACCTTTTAACTCGGAACCCACATTATTACAGTCAGAGGCGCAACCAAGAATGCCAGCTCTCACCCAGAAGAACATGACAGTTCCAGAAGCCGTACGACAGATTCTCACCAAGAACTACCCCATCTACCAATGCCTCAAGATGAAACTCACAAACTTCCACTCCATCGCCGATCTAATCCAGCCCCACGTCCAACAACTAACAGGCCGAAAACCTACCATCAACACGCTAGTCGTAGCGATCAAGAGATTCTCAGATACATTAGAAGAAATGAAATCCTTGGACCCTGTAAGAGCACTGGAAAACACTAGAATCTCCCTTTCAAACGGAATAGCAGACGTAACGGTAAGAGCTCCCCGCGCCGAATTTCCCAAAATACTCAACGAACTCTCAGAAATATCCGTAACACTGGGAGAGTTTCCGCACATATTCCCACTAGCCAACTCGATCAAGATCATATTGCCATCAGAGGACTACGAGCTGATCAAGAAGAAACTGAGCCATCTCAATATCGTCACTGTACAACCGAACGTAGCCAAGCTCTCACTGTACCTGCCCACTAACGCCTGGGACACTCCCGGAATAGCATCTTACATCACAGAACTTCTCTATCGGAACGGTGTCAACATAATCGACGCCTTCCTCGGCCACGGAGACATCATAATAGTCGTAAACGAGCCTGACGGGCACACGGCTTACGACGCATTACGACAGGTAGCCCAGACGCAATAACCACCAGAAAGCGGGCGAACGGAAAGCGAACGGTCACGACTTAGTCGGGTTCGTACGACCGAAAGTTTACCACTGACAACTTACAGAAATTATGGGCCCTTGAGCGAATCAACAGGCTCTCTTTTACTTCTAGACAAGACAGCCGCAAGATTCCGCTACTTTGCTGGCAAGACCTATGCCAATCAGTCACCGCTCTATACGAATCTCGCTCTCAGAGTCGCAGAGGACCCTGAACTCCTCAAGTTAGCGGCCATCGCTCAAGAGAAAGCCGCCCTTCCCAACCTGTTCTTTGCCGCCGTGCATCTATTGCTGCTCAAAGGGGAGAACCACCAGCTCGCAGCTTTCTACCCCAGCCTCAACAACTCCTCCCGTCACTACGACTACGTTTACCCGTACTTCCGCAGCTTCGTACTTGAGCACATGGAAGAGATACGCGAGATCATGATGACTCATTCTGTCCAGACGAATGAAGTGGGACGCTGCGCTGTGCTCGTCCCAGCCTTTGACCTCGTAGCGGCCCAAGCGAAACGTCAGCCGTTAACCATGATTGAGATTGGTTCTAGCGCTGGACTGACATTGCTTTGGGACCGATACCACTACCGGTACGGGGAAGGCCTAGAGTGCGGAGACCCGAACTCGCCGGTAAAGATCAGGTGTTCCCCGCGCGGAGAAGTCCGTCCTCCGATACCAGGGCAATTGCCGAAGGTCGCCTCTCGCTCGGGTATCGACCTTTCTCCGATCGACGTTAGCAACCCCGAGAACGTTCAATGGTTACGCGCTCTCGTTTGGCCTGACAACCAGAAACGAGCTAGACAACTGGAGCCTGCAATCCGGCTTGTCGAGCAAGCTCCTCCGAGAATCATCACTGGAAATGCCCTGGACCTTCTTCCAAGCCTCATCGATAAGATCCCCGAAAAAGCACCATTGTGCATCTACCACTCGTTCACACTCACCCTCGCCAATAGGGAACCACGGGAAAAACTTCACTCCCTCCTAACGAAAGCATCCAAGAAGAGAGACCTCTTCCTCGTCTGGATAGAGTGGCCCACGGAATCAGAAACTCCTCTCCTAGGTCTTGCGAAATTCACCAATACCATCAAGACAGAGAAAATCTTGGCACGGTGCCACTCACACGGAGAATGGCTAGAGTGGATGGGTGACTCAGGCTGACTGATGCGAGTTCTATGACCTAGATGCCTCGACCGATCATGATGACGTTAGGCTTGGGCCACTAGTCGGGGAACAAGATCGAGAAGCAGAGACCTACCCCGATTCCCTTTGTCAAGGTCTCGATTATAGGCTGTTAAATCGACAACCTTGTGCTTGCCTGTTGATTTGGGATTCGACGAATGTTACTCCCGAGATACTTGCATCTTCCTAGAGTTCGGTACCGCACTGTGGGGTTGAGAGTGACGTGTCTCTTAAGGCTCAGGTTCTTTGTGCGGAATATCGACAGCTAATGCGCGAGACAAGTTTTGACGAGTCGTACAATGTCCGAGAAGTATTGGACGATGTTATCGAGAGAGTGTCGCTTCGCGAGAAACTGTTGGGTACCGCGAAACAGTTTGCGGAAAAGAAGAGAGAAGAAAGGTTCACACTTGCTATCAGACAGTTCGAGAATCTCATGGTAGACTTTCTGCGTCTCTACCAGCCAATACTTGACAGGCTGCGCATCTACCGGGAAGCCATGCAAAAAGAGATCACAGGTTTGAGATCCTCCCTTGCCACCATCAACGGAATGCTCGAAGTGTCGAAGGGAATCGAGGGATTGGCTCCTAGGGTACAGCAGCTGGAGGCAAATGGACAAGAGCTGGATTCTACTATCAATGACAAGATGAAGATGGCCAACAAGATTGATGACTTGTTCAACAGGGTCCGGCCATTCCAGACTGGTGGTCCAGGATCGATGGGCCGAGACTCCTTGTCCGATGTCCTATCAGGGATGCCAAAAGACCTCTTCCCCGAGACTCCCGAAACAGGGAACGAGAAGACTAGGAAAGCTGCGGGACGAAACTAGTACCGCACGATTATTTCCCCGTCTTAGACGATGGCGGTTACAGCACTTCATTATCCGGCCGACTTTCCATACGACATGCGACAAAGCCCTTGGCGACTAGGCGTCCTACCCATTCACTGAGGGTACTTCACGCGACCGTTGACGAAGACCTTCGAGTGAGCGCTCACAAGAGCATCATCAAGACCCTGGGACGCCAGTACACCGATGCATCCCAATTCTTCGTCGAGCTCGTCGTCAACGCTTGGATGTGGGGCGAAGCAACGAGGGTCGAGATAAAAGTCCCCGACTCTGGCTCCCAAATCGAGTACGAAGAGTGGGGCCACGGAATGGACCTTGACGGTCTACGTGATTTTCTCACCAAAGGAAAGACAACTGGTGAAGGTTTCTCGCCAAAGTACAAGCGGCCGATACGCGAGTCGTATGGGATGGGCAGCCTCGCCTGGCTGACTCTTGGGCGCGAGCTGGAAATGCAAGTCCACAAGGGACGTTTCGACCGGACCATAATGCTCACCGAGAGCCTTATCGATCGTCATTGGGCTGCGACGGATCAGTCGACCTGGAAGCCCTTACGAGTGATACAGGCGCCGCTGGATCATGATGGTTTGAGAATCAGGATTCGATCGTTGACGAAGAAGACTGATCCTGGAGAGGTTCGTAGAGCTTTACTGGCAAGAGCGAACGTTCTTGCATTGCGGGGATACGGACCGTTCGAAGTCTTCGTCAACGGGGAAGCTGTGAAGCCGGAACAACTCCGCGGCGCAACCCTCCTCCCCGTCAATATTGCCACGGAGTACGGGAAGATTACCGGCGAAGTCTTGATCCTTCCCATCTCGAAAACACGCGCTGGAATCTCTGAAGCTGGTATGAGCGTCCAGCAGAAACATATCACCTGTCTCCAACACCAGTTCTTCGGTCTTGATCAGTATCGTATTCATGGTCTGAGCCGGATACAAGGCTGGGTCAATGCGGACTTCCTCCGTCGATTGCCCGGTGGTAACGAGTTCGAACGAGACAGCGCGCAATGGAGAGTGTTCGAGAAGGCTATGCGCGGCTTTGTCCGGAACAGGGTCTACAAGTTTCTCAGACAGACTGCCAGCCGCAGAGAACTTCGCAGCATTCAATACCTGAACCGGGAGATTGCGGAGAGGTTGCGCCGTAGTCTCCGGCGAAACATCGAGATTCTCTCCAAGGCCATGATCAAGGCAAAGACACCGTCAAAGACTAGTCAGGGTGCACATCACATGGCGAAGAAAGAAAACAGGTCGGGACACCGGAAAGACCGGAAGTCAAAGATCCATCCTCGAGATGCCACCCGCAGCGTCATACATCTAAAGGACCAGGTCCTAGCCTTCGATATTGCCCACGGTGGAGACAGGGGTCAGGCGTACGTTGAGACGGACAAGAATGGTGTCCGCACTGTCTTCGTCAACATGGACCATCCGATGTGGAACATCGAGGCGAGCATGACACCAACAAAGCTCCGATATTGCATCCGGCAGATCCTTGAACGGTCAATCGCCGAGGATATTCTTCCTGCGAATCCTTCGACGCCCGAGGAAGCCTATTCGGTATTGGACGCATTATACAACGACGCCTTGGCCTAGAGGATCTATTCTCGGAACCCATCCAGTCAGAATGCCCTTAATGCACGAGCGGCTATTCGCCGATTTTCCATAACTGTTAGAAACCCACAAACTTTGCACATTGAACCGCTCATGACGACTCCTGCACTCGAGAGAGGCCCTGACAAGAGATGGAGCGGGTACTACAAAGCAGGCGCAATAAGCATCATCATAGCCGGCATCTTAGTGCTCATCACGCTGCCGCTGATACCTGTTCTTATTCCAAGCTTGGCCCCGTCATCCGTACAGTCGGGCCTTACGTCCATCCAATCTCAAAGTCTCCTCTTCGGCATGACCTGGGGAATCTACTTGGTAAGCGATCTTCTCTATCTCATAGCGTTCCCTGCCCTCTATTTCGCTCTCAGACAAGCCAATCGCACTGTCACGTTGATCGCCGCGATTTTCAATATGGTTTTCGTGGCCGTCGATGTCGGCGTTGACATTCCTCTACGTCTTTCCCTCATCGGCTTGAGCAACTCGTACCTTTCAACAAACGGCGATGCGCGAGCAGCAGCCTACTTAGCTACGGGACAACTGACGATGGACCTGGCAAACCTTACCGCGCTTGTCGCTACGTTTCTCCAGTTTTCTGCGATAGTCCTTGCGAGCTATGCAATGTTGCAGAGCCAGACGTTCAAGAAGAGCGCAGCCTACATTGGAATGGCCAGCGGGGTCCTCGGTCTCTTGTTCATCCCAACTTTCGCCCTCGGCTCCATGCTATCAGGACTTTTCAACATAGGCGGCTTCGTCTTACTCGTTATCTGGAGCATCCTCGCAGGTTACAGACTCTACAAGCTTAGCTAAGACCTACGAAACAACGCGCCTTCCAGAGAACTTTATACTTGAGAGATGAGTAGCGAAGCTAGGTCATATGCCCCAGAAGACTGAATCCTCACCGTCCTCTCTTGCAGAGGTCTTGGAGAAAATGGCTGAGAAAGAGTATGCTTTCAATTTCGACGTGACCATGGAACTCGCAACTTCATCTCTGCGAGTCGGGACTGTGAGGGTCCATGGTAAGGTCGAGTCCGCGGCTCTGAAGAAGAAATAGGCTCGATAACAAGCCCAAATCTGCTCCAGTATTTTCTAGGGTGCACCCTGTCCTAGTAGAGCTTCTTTCTCGCAATCATAGCATCTATAGGTCCGCTCTCTCATCCATTTGCCAGACGAGTCAAGTATCTGCTTGTCCTGAGTGTTGAGCTCGCTGGATTCGAACTGACCGCCGCATCTATCGCAGACATGTTCCACTAAGATTACCAGAAGCTGGGTTAAGCATCGCTACTGATAAACAGTCGCTAGCTGACCCCGCAACACATTTACCGGGGCGCGGTCTCGTTCAACATGTTAGCATTGTCAGCCAGTTCGGACGCGGAGAAGAGCAAGCGGGTAGAACAGACCTTCGACGAGTTCAACGAGTCCTGGCTTGTCTACTGGAACGCTTACATCGACCTACAAAATCAATTGTATGAGAGCTTGAAGACTGCGCGAGAAGTGACTTGGCTCGGCGCCACAGACTCCGCCAAGATGAGCGAGATCAACGCGGCCCAACGACAATTGTTCGCCACTATGCCACGCCGCCTGGACTATGTTCCGTTGGGACAGATAAACCGGAGTATGGATTATGCGCTTAGCAAGATCAACGAGCTACTGGCAGCGCTTTTCTCTGAAAAGGAGAAATGCAAGAGGTTGGAAGACGCGATAGACATCCTAACAGACAAGGCCAACAAGACAAAGCAAGAATTGCAATCTGAGTCGTAGCCAGTAGGATCAGGATTCTCCTACGCAGGAACCTTGATGCTCTCTCCCCCATATTTAGAATAGAGATATTTCGCCGCCGGTATTCCTTGAATGGTTTCCACTTCGGCGCTTCGAAGGCCTTCCTTCTTCAGGTCCAAGAGCGTCCGGTGAAGTAGTAGAGAACCGATTCCTTGCCTTCGACACTTAGGCGAGACCACTATTCCGGTGAAAAACCGTCCTTTGCCTGAGTTTCTCTCCGAGATTATCCCGTTGATTCCAACAATTTTCTCCTCCTTCTCTGCGACCAACATCTTCGCGCCCAGTCGTTTCTTAGAGTCCAGAAACCATCTTGCGGCGCTGCTTGGTGTCCATTTCTTTAGATAATTCTCCCATGGAAAACCCTCCTCCTCTCTGAGACCCTCGTACCATACTTCAGCTGCAGATCCTATTTCGCCTTCTGATGCAAACCTGACTCGTATCCCTGCGGTTTGGTTGGGATCGGGGTAGTTGAACTTCGATAGATCCCATCTGAACACGCAATAGAAAGGACCGAAAGGAGACGTTTACTATTCACTCTCTCCCTGCTGTGAATCTCGTTCGGACATTTTTTTCTGAAGAGAGGTGACCACTTCTGTGAAATCGGCAACAGTAGTTGCTTGAATCTCCTGCGCTTTGCAGAGCTCAGCGAGCTTAGAGTTCTTTATCGCGAACCTCAAGTCTGAGTTTCTTAGGGCCTGTAGATCCCATCGTCCATCCCCGATGTAGGCGACTGTCTCAGCCCTCGTCTTATAGTACCTGACTGTGTCGTCTTTGAAGTTCATGGACCGCTTGTCCTTTAGTTTGAGAAAGTCGAACTTGATACCCATCGGCGTGCATTTCGCCACTGCCGCGAACACTTCCACCTTGTCCATCAAATTCTCCCGCGTTAGAAAGTATTTGATGACGAAATCCAGACCTGCACTGACCAACACAAGAGGGTAGTGGTTTGTCCTGCAATATTCGGCTAGGTTGTCGAAGCCGGGCCTGAACCTGGTGACTTGATCCAGCTCGTCCAAGAGCTGGGATTTTGACGCTCTTACCATCCCACCCTGTCTTCGGAGGCATTCCTCAAGTGTGATCTCCCCTTTGACGTATTGGTCGTCAACAGCTCTCCAGTTGCCCTGACCGAATTTCTCCACAACATTCTGGAACGTGTCATTGAGGGTAACTGTGCCATCAAAGTCGCTTAGTACTGCAAGCTTCATTTCAATCGGGGGCCTTTTTGTTTTCTATGTCTTGGAGATATTCAAAAACAATGGGCTCTCAACAGGTGATGAGAGTAAACGTTTCGATAGAGCGGGTTACGATGCTTCTCAGGATGTCATAACTGCATTTTGAAGAGCCTCGCATCTTCTCTCTTTTCCACAGCGGTTCAGCCTTCCTCTGGCACAACTTGCTCCACGTTTTTTCGATCATGAGATGGCATGATTCGGATCTGTGCATTTGGAAAGATCACGTCAAGGGCACGATGTTCAAAGTACCAGTCGAGGAAGACCGCGAGAGCCCCGATCTCGCTCATAGGCTGAGACGTTATGCTAACATTCCAAGACGCCAATTTGAACATCTCTCCGGGCATCTTCTCGGACCCCACTACGACAAGAAGATCTCCTGAAGCCTGCCGGATCTCGTGAATCACGTCGGGCAATGGCAAGCCATAGGCCGTTAGATGGACGACCTTCCCACCGTTATGCCTCCATTCTCGAATACTCTTCCTCCATGGCTTCCCAGACTCGATAGAGAAGTGCCCCCCAAACCGCTTTCCAACCTCTCTGATAGTAGCTTCAACCGTCTTATCCTCCCTATCCGCTATGATAACCCCGTCAGCCCCGAGCGCACGAGCTGTGAGACACACGTGAGTGGTAACCCGTGAATCCCTGAAGAACCGGTGCCCTATCCGAAGAACCACAACCCTTCCCATAACGAGATTGGGGTCTCGGAGGCCTAATAGATTAAATTGGAGAAGCGCACAATATAGGGTGTTAACGAGGGATTTTTGAGAGTATGGGGTCTAATCATGATGATCTTGCACGACTGGCAAGCTTCTTCGGTGGGCAGGAAGCTCTCAGCGTCGTCCAGGCCCTATCCGACGCTGGAACGACTACCGATGATGTTATCGCGGTCAATGCGAACGTTAAGCTGAATGCTGCCCGCAGGGTCCTCTACAAGCTCTACAACCACGCCCTAGTCACGGTTGTCCGGAGTCGGGATGAGAAGACGGGCTGGTTCATCTACCACTGGAAGCTACAGCCTGACCAGCTAGACGCGTTCGTTCGAAGCCGGAAGAAGAAAGCGTTGGAGAAGATGCGTTCGCGCCTCGAATACGAGAAGGGACACAGCTTCTTCATGTGCAAAGGCTGCCTCACCGTTAGAGTGACTTTCGAAGAGGCCATGGAGTCGGCCTTCCGGTGCAGTAGCTGCAACGGCCAACTAATCAGCGAGGACAACACGAGAACTGTCCAAGTGCTAGAGGATCTTTCGAAAAAGATAGAGTCAGAACTCCAAGAAAGGCCAGCGGCGTTCGCACCCTGATGTGACCGGATTTTCTGGGGCATCAACAAGTGGTAGAGGAGTGGCAGCTCGCCACCCTCGCCGAGAAAATTCCGCCACAAGCTCTCAAGCAAGGCTCACATTTCCTGCGAAACAATCTGGTGAAGCAAGCTAAAGGCCTCAATGTAGAGTCCGAGTTCAGCCTCGAAGGATATTGGCTTCATATCAGGGCCAAGGGTGAAGATGCGGACGCATTTCTCAACCTCCTCAGACAAGAATATGGTGAGCCGCCAATCTCCCGTTCGAAGCTAGAAAAGTGGGACGTCGTTAACGGCTTCGTAACAGGTGCTGGTCGAATTGGTTACGGGGTCTACATCGACATTGGAATCCAGGAACCTGCGCCCAAAGACGCTCTTTACCCGCTTCACAGGATGAGGGCCCAACTGGCTGATGGCGAAGCCAGGTCCTCTAGAGAGATTCTGGATGAAAATGCTTTGGTCGATTATGTGCCCTTGAAGATGATTGTGACGGAGCTTGAGGGTGAGAAGATCTCGGTAGAACTGAACGATGAGGCGAGAGACCGTCTTGTCTCATGGAGAAAATATCCCTTTGACAGGGTAATAGTAGTCGGAGCCGACAAGACACAAGCAGAGACCGCTGTGAGAGCCGCGGGACTCCGCTGTGAGAGCCGCGGGACTCCAGAGCGATATCGTGAAGGTGGAAAGCCTCTCCCTCTTTGTCCAATCCCTTCTGTGCAAGATTGGCACTGATGCTCCTGGAGTGATCGCGAAGATCGGTAATCGGCTTAGAGGAGTAGGCTTGAGTTCCTATAGAACCCCTGTCAAATTGTAGAGCGCGTCAGAGTCCGGGAGGAACGGACCGCGTCGTAAGATGTATGCGCAAGACTTCATGACATGTTTGCCTTAGGGGAAAGGCCGAACACGCGACGCGAGAGTCGGTCGCTAAGACCCCCTATTTTCTAAAACGCTCGCGGTCCCGGCGGTGATAATGGGCGAGACGGGCGATTCAAGGTGCAATCTAGGCTTGGATAGTTCGGCGAAAAACGTGATTAGCCCAGTGAATATAGGGGTGATCTTGAAGAGACCTCCCAGATCGCCAAACAGGGTTCATTCTGGGCGAATCTGGATAAGCCTCGACAAGTCTTCAAGTCTTCAAATGCCAGGATGGTTGACCTTGTTATTTCGTAAGTGTGTTCTCGTCTATAGGGTTGCCAAGAATCGAGTTCTCGAGATTG
>WNGM01002916.1_pt1 | contig 13733 bp, 12 predicted proteins | sample 5400571 | NCBI WGS metagenome assembly WNGM01 (sample SAMN13153378, study PRJNA577476) | soil metagenome | isolation source: 100 cm soil or saprolite under Garry oak tree replicate 2 | place: USA:California | collected 2016-06-15
TAGACTCGTTCATGATGATGGTCCTCCTATCTCAGGTCTTCTTTCCCTTGATAGGAAAGATCCATCATCGTTCGTTTCGCAAGTCCTTGTGCTTTGACAGCTCGCTGTCACTATTTTGGACAAAATTTAGGTAGTTAGACTGGAAACCAAAGCGTTTCTGTTCTTCTGGCGTGAGGTAGCGCTGAAGTGTAGACCAGTACGGCGTCATAGGATGACCCTGGCTACATGTGGTTTTCCCAGAGGTCACACCAGCAATGGCACCACACTCACAGCGTAGCACGATCTCTGTGCGCTTTGGACTTTTTTCCGACATTTCTTAACCTCATTTCATATGTGTGAGCGAACAGATCATCGATGGATGTGTGTTTCTCGACTGCTTCACTTAAATTGTTGAGATTATACGTAAAAGAGAGCAGAAATGCAACTGATGGGAGGATGTGGATAGATATCTGGAAGGTGACCGCTTGCAGCCAAGCGGTGATTTGATATACTACCTGTAGTATGAGCAGCAATTTTGCATCTATCGATATCAGTCACAATCCTGACCTGCTACGTCTTGCCGAGGAAGTAAAGACGACCAGGACTCCCCGCGAACTGAAACGGAACAGCAAAACCGTGGCAATCCTCATGCCACCGGAAGCAAAAGCCACTCCAAGGAAGATACGAGCAAAAACGAAAGCGGATTATAAAGCCTTCCGCTCTGCTGCTGGTGGATGGAAAGATGTAGACACTGACCGACCCCTCAAAGATATCTACGCAGATCGCCGACGCACCAATGCCCGCCTGTGAAAGTATGACGTATTTGGTCGATAGTGACTATGTGGTTGATTATCTGAAGGGTCGCTCCCCTGCTCCTGAGCTTCTTGATCGTCTTTTCTCTGCTGGCCTTGCGATGAGTATCATCACCTTTGCCGAAGTGTATGAAGGCATCTACTATGGCTATCAACCGGAGCACTACACTGCTATTTTTCGCCGGTTCCTCCAAGGCGTGAGCGTGTTAGGAATGAGTCGTCCTATTGCACGACAGTTTGCTCTTGTTCGCGGCCAGCTTCGTGCAACACCACAAGGGAAAAACCTTGTCAATCCCAAAGACAACTATGATCTCTTTATTGCTGCAACTGCTCTGCACCATAGGCTCATCTTAGTAACCCGCAACCTCAAAGATTATGACCATATTCCTGATCTAAAATGCTACCCGCCCGCAACCTAGCGTACTACGCTGCTCACGTCGCACACTACATATTGTCTTTCCTCTTAATCAGAATAATTTTAACAGTGAACAGATAGTTTTAATGTTGTTTTCAGGCTCTCTTTGTTTTGGTATACTGCATCCAACAACATTGAAATATCATAAAAAAGCGGTTTCGCTTCTTTTTACCCATGGCTCGTTTACAAAGAAAGAAATGAGAGGAAAAGATGTCAAGGCAAAGTAAAGGATGGGTCTCAGTAGTATTATTGCTGTGTATCTTTTTGACTGCGTGTTCCACAAAGGCCCAACCCGCTTCAGGCAGACCGAAGCTCATCGTCTACATTTCTGGACTGGGTGCCAAGTTATCGGATAGAGATATCGCACAAAATGGCGGTTATGGCTTTGATCGTGCATGGAACACTATTCAGTCTTACCTGCATGGAACAGATGAATTTGCCAATGCTTCATCGCTTACGTTCAGTTACTTCGGGTCTACCGGTGATGGAAAACCGATGGCGTTTACCTGCGATGAGACGTTTAACAATTCACTATTCTCTGATGTTAACCTTCTCAAGATTCAGATTAACGGATACCTTTTGAAGCATCCGCATACGGATGTCTACATTATCAGTCACAGTCTTGGCGGAGTGGTTGCTTTTAGCTTTTTGGCTGAGCTCGTCGAACAAGAACACACAGGTACCCTTCTCAATGACGGAAAGCTGATGGGTGTTAGTATTAACGATTCTCCGTTAGGAGGTGTCATCAGTGATTCAGGATATGTAGGGAGCGTCATAACAAAAGCTCTTGGATGTAATCTCAGCGGTGAGCAATACACGAGCATCGGTGAACTCCGGACACTGTTGGATATCAGTCCGTCTGCTGATCCTCGGGGTGGAAATGCCAGTATTGTAAACGCAATCCTTCACGGGAAAAATATTCCTAATCAACAGGTCGCGACTGATGCTGCGAAGATGGGGGTGGCATTGATCGTGGTAGGAAACGACAATGACCTTCTCTGGAGACCAGAAATGTGCGGAATCGGTTCTGACTTTCTCACGACCGAATACCTCACAGAAGTCGGAAAGCAAGGCAGCGGTGCCATATACGTGCGTTCGTTCGCATCAGGCTTACTCAATTGTTTAGGACTAATCAATGTGGCTAATCACGTTGATGTCCTCCACACGAAAGATGTTGGAAAAGCGATCTGGGAGACGTTCACTGGAAGAACCGTGGATCAACTGAAGGCGGTAACGACATTTCCGAAGCCTGATTTCGGACCGTTTGTAGGCGACTGGTATGCCCATTCCAGAAATATGGATATTCAACCGGATGGTCGCGCGAAATATCGTGGGCGGGTGTTCGTATGGTGCACTGACGATCCCAGGCCGCCATGTGACTCCGAAAGTGACATATTCGGCATGAATGTTACTGTCGTGTTTACCGGCGTTAACGGAAAAACCGCATATGGCATCATCGCGTCTGGTACAGGAGCTCGGAGTTTTACAGACAATTCTTTCATACCAGTCGGATCACCAATAACAGCTACCCTCCAACCCGATAATCGCGGGCAATATACATTATTAAGTGTATCTGACGGGTGGCTAGGATGCAGTCAGAACGTATCAACCACTGATCCTCATTACGGAATCGACTGCACTTCCGGTGCGTAGTCTTTTCTGTTCTATTAGCAAATGGTGAAAATAGCTTTACCTTTTGTCAAGTACCCGATTCACTACACACTAAAATACGGGTAAATACGGGAGAGTCTGTAAGTGGTTTGCCTCAGCAAACCGATTGGGAGAGAGATAGCCCAGACTCTCATGAGGCCGCTCTCGATTGTAAAAGTTGACCCAGGCTTCGGCTGAGCGCGAGATGTGTCTCCGAGCGTCTGATAGGGCCGTCGCTCAGCTACCGCTAGCTTGAAGATTCCGACAAAGCGTTCGGCATAGCCATGATCCGTTGGGATGCCAGCCCGACTCATGGAGAACTGAAAGCTCCGCTCTACGAGTGCCATGCGTGTCAGCTCCGCTCCATATTGGCTGCCCTGATCCGAGTGCCAGATCATGCCAGGGACCGAGAAGCGCATCATCTTCACTGTGGAAACCACCAGTGCTGCTTTCATCTGATAGTCAAAGGCCAGGGCTAAGATCTGGCGAGTGCGCTTCCACAAGGCAAAACAGCCTCGCACTTTGGACCCATCTGCCAGAGAGATCTCAAAGATGTCGGAGAACACCACTTCTGAAGCCGCATCCTCTTTCAGTTCGCGTACCAAGTTCGGCGCAATCTGTGCCGCTTTCCCCGGATATATGTACTGTTTCTTTTTGCGCCTGGCGGTCAAGCCGTACTTCTTCATGACGCGTTTGATGCGATTTTTGCCCATATGAAGCAGTGCGGCGAGTTTGCGATGTCCCAGGGTATCATCCTGCTCCTGCTGGGCTTCGATCGCCACGGCGACCGCTTTGTCCTTCTTGGCTTGCTGGCGTCGTAGGTAATAGCTTGACCGCGCAAAGCTCAAAGCACGAGCCACCTGGCGTTTGCTATAGGGGCCATTGGGCGCTGTCAAGTGGCTCGCCAGTTCCACCTTCTCGGCAGCGCTTAGCGATCCAACAGCCCCTGCACTTTTTTAGGATGTCATTCTGCACGGTCAAGTCCCCAATGATCCGCTTCAGGTCGTCCGGCGATTCACCAGGCGGGTAGCCCTGCGCCTGTGCTTTGGTTTTCGGATTGCGTTTATCGCCAAAGAGCACCGGCAAGTTCTGATTGAATTCTTCTCGCCAGCGGTGGATCATCGAATTGGAGACACCGTATTTCGCTCGCACCGCTTCAATCGTGGTATCACGTTGCAGGCTCTCCAATACCACTTTCGCTTTGAATTCTGCCGTATACTGTTGCCGTTTCTTGGTTGCCATCTCTTTCCGATACCTTTCTGGGGAGCGCTTTCTCCCTTATACACTTGTCCATTATATCAGGTACCGGACATTAGCCTTAAAAAATGGAAGGGATTCATAACCCGGGGAAAACCACCGCCAGGTTACCGTTGTTGTCTCATTGGAAAGCTCATAAAGGCCCGTGGTGTTTGACTTTCTGTCATAGTGGACACCAAAAAACTGTGCCGTTTGCCAATCCTCTGGAGGCTCACAAGAGCTGGATGAGCATCAGACACGAAGACGCTCTCACTGGTCCTGACGCTTGTTCTCCGGCTGGGTGAGTTCGATGGCAATATAGGTGACGTTATCCCAGGCGTTGTGGATGCCGATGAACAGCAGCAGCACCGTTGCCGCAGCGATGACGAACAGTGCCGGTGCTGGATAGCCTGGAAGCAGAAGCGCCGCGACGACGAGGGCGGTGTAGGAGACCAGAGGAAAGACCGTATGCCAGAGCCAGTCTTCCAGCACCGGTTGATAGTCTGTCTGCCGGCGCACGCTCCGGCGCACGCGCCGGAGCACGATGATCACATAGGTCGCCCCCCCAAGACCCGCAAGGCCCAGCAGCAGGCCAGCAGTCCACAGCGCCTGCCACGGCGCACTAAGAATCGCGGCGACCAGCAGCGCGGCGCCAAAATGCACGACGTTGGGTGTGCTGAAGACCGCAATCCCACTACCCGGTGACGATACGCGCACTCGCACCCCCGCGATCAAGGTGATCACCACGAACAGCAAGCCCGTCAGCGTCGCAGCAGCGGTACCGATGATGCTGTAAAAGCTATGCCAGGTGGCAAGTGGCGACAGCAGTGCCTCTTGCATGATGGATCCTCCCTTCCAGGTCAAGGCCATATGAGTCGTTTAAAGTTTGCATTTACAGTCACATGACCGACTTATCCCTGCTAGTCCGTCCACACCCAGTCACGAACTTCTGGCATGTCTTCGAAGTTTGCTCGCACGTAGGTGTGGTGCTTCGCGAGCAGATCATTGCACTCGGCGATCAATGCGGGTGTGAGTGCTCGCACACGTGTTGCACGCCGCATCGCCTCGATGCAGAGCTGATAGCGGCTCATCCCATTGAGCACGACCATATCGAAGGGCGTGGTCGTCGTTCCCTCTTCATTAAAACCGCGTACATGGAAGCGATGGGCATTCGGACGACCATGGACTATGGCGTGAATGGCCCGCGCATAGCCATGGAAGGCGAACACCACCGGTCGATCAGCCGTGAAGTGCTCGATGAAGGTGGCATCGTCCAGACCATGGGGATGAAAGAAGGGCGGATAGAGTGTCATCAGGTCAACGACGTTGACCACACGCACCTTCAGTTCTGGCAGGTGCTGGCGCAGCCACCAGGCCGCGGCCACCGTTTCCTGTGTCGGAATGTCACCCGCACAGGCCAACACGATGTCTGGTTCGACGTGCTCATCGTTGCTGGCCCAGCGCCAGGTCGATACCCCGCGCGTACAATGCTCGACCGCTTCCTCCATGGTGAGCCACTGCAGTTGCGGCTGCTTATCGATGACGATGAGGTTGACGTAGTCGCGGCTGCGGAAGCAATGGTCGGCAACCGAGAGCAGGCAATTCGCATCTGGCGGCAAGTAGATGCGCGCTACCGCGCCTTTCTTTGTGAGGAGGGTATCGATCAGGCCCGGTCCCTGATGGCTAAAGCCGTTGTGATCGTTGCGCCAGCAGGTCGATGTCAGTAGTATGTTGAGCGATGCCACCGGCTGGCGCCAGGGCAGTTTGATTCCTTCTTCCAGCCACTTTGCGTGCTGCACCACCATCGAAGCTGAGACCATGGCAAAGGCTTCGTACGTGGCAAACAAGCCATGCCGCCCTGTGAGCAGATAGCCTTCTAACCAGCCCTCACAGAGGTGTTCGCTCAATACCTCCATCACGCGCCCATCGGGAGAGATATGGTCATCCGCCGGGAGGATTTGTTCCACCGAACAGCGATTCTCCACCTCAAAGACATTCCCCAGGCGATTGGAATTGGTTTCATCAGGGCAGAAGAGACGGAAGTTCCGCCGGGTGGCGTTCCTCGTAAACAGGTCCCGCAACAGCTTGCCCAACTGGCGCGTTGATTCGTGGAGTTCTGTCGCTGGCTTGTTGACGGCAAGCGCGTATGCCGTAAAGTCAGGCAGATCGAGGTCTACCAGCAGCTCCCCACCATTGGTGTGCGGGTTGGCTCCCATGCGGCGTTCTCCCTGGGGGGCAAGTGCCGCAAGTTCAGGGGTCAAGCGCCCCTGCTCGTCGAACAGATCTTCAGGCTGATAGCTGCGCATCCACTGCTCAAGGAGGCGCAAATGGTCCGGGTTCGCCTTCACATCGGCGACGGGTACCTGGTGCGCGCGGAAGGTACCCTCGATCGGGACGCCGTCAATCTCTTTGGGTCCGGTCCATCCCTTGGGAGTACGCAAGATGATGGCTGGCCAGCGTGGTCGTTTGGTGAAGCCATGTGCGCGGGCGTCCTCCTGGTACGAGCGGATTTTCGCATAGCAGAGGTCTAACGTCTCCGCGAAAGCCAGGTGCATACGCATGGGGTCATCGCCTTCCACGAAATGGACGTCATAGCCATGACCTGCGAGCAGTTTCCCTATCCCCTCGTCCTCTTCACGTCCAAGAACGGTTGGGCCAGAAATCTTGTAGCCATTCAGATGCAGAATGGGCAGGACGGCACCGTCACGGACGGGATTTAAAAACATGATGCTCTTCCAGGCCCCTTCAAGGGGAGCCGTCTCGGCTTCACCATCACCAATGACGGCAGCGACGATCAGATCTGGATTGTCGAAGGCAGCGCCAAAGGCATGCGTGAGGACGTAGCCTAACTCCCCGCCTTCATGAATTGAGCCTGGGGTGGGAACACTCACGTGGCTTGGCACACCCCCGGGTGTCGAGAATTGGCGAAAGAGAAGGCGCATGCCCTGCATATTCTGCGTGATCTGCGGGTAGATCTCCGTGTAGGTCCCTTCAAGGTAAACATTGGCGAGTAGAGCGGGTCCGCCATGCCCAGGCCCTGCGAGGTAGATCATATTGGCGTCATAGTCTCGGATGAGACGATTGACATGGACATAAATGAAGCTGAGGCCGGGTGATGTTCCCCAATGTCCAAGCAGTCGTGGCTTGATATGTTCGGGACGTAAAGGCTCTTTCAGCAGAGGATTGTCTTGTAAATAGATCTGACCGGCGGTCAGGTAGTTGGCTGCGTTCCAATAGCGATGCATCAGCAGGAGATGTGTTTGATCAACACGTGACATCGTACCCTCCTCAGGTCAGAATGTTGAGTATGGAACTAATTCGATGACCAATATTTCTATTCGTTGATGTTCGATACCCTATCATTGTCCTTTATAAGATATGTCATAGCGAGCAGATAGGGATGATGCAATAAGATTTCGTACAGGTTGTACATTGACACACCCGATTGGGTATTGTCAAGTCAGACGTTCCCAACACTCAAAAAGCCCCTGGCCATTTTTGTGATGAAATTGTGTGACACACAAGCATTTTTGTGAGCGGAAGAATGTGTGCAGCTTGTGATCTGAACCGCTCTGCTTGTGATGCGTTTGTGATACGCCCACCTTATGCTTCTTACCATACAGGTTATCCCTGGTAATCTGTGAGTGTCTGGAGACAGGCACTCGAACACTGTTTTCATGAGGAGGTCAACATGGCCTATCGTTTTCGGGTCAATCAACTCACCTGTATTAACTGCGGCATTTGTATGGACCTTTGTCCCGTGCGCTGTCTGGATATGACACGCCCGTCGGGCGAAGGAGAAGGAGCAGGGGATGCGGAGTTGCTCAGTCCCATTCCCGGGGAGTTCTCAGCGCGCGCCTGGATGATGCTCACGCCCGTGCAGGTGGCCGCGTGTATTGGCTGCCAGGTCTGCGCTCAGGAATGCCCCACCAACGCCATCACTATCCAGAGCAGCGTCCAGGAAGTCATGTATGCCAAACGTGGCCCCATCTCGTACCTGCCACCAGAAGCAGGCTGGCAGCCGCTCGACGCCTATACCCGCGCCAACCCCGCAGAGCCGGGCGAGACGCCATGGGGTGAGGGCCGCGCCTGGCATGTCGCCGAGCGCCAGGCCACCTGGCAAAGCTGGCGCACCTGGCTGGGTGAGCGCAAAGAGGACTTACGAGCACCCTGCCAGGCGGCCTGTCCGGTCGGCACCAACGCCGGGCTCTACGTCAGCCTGATCGCCCAGGGGCGCTATGATGAAGCGCTCCAGGTCGCCGCCGAGCCTAATCCCTTCCCGGCCATCTGTGGACGGGTCTGCACCGCGCCCTGCGAGGAGGTCTGCCGCCGCGGCGAGTTTGACCTGCCCATCGCCATCCGCGATCTCAAGCGCTTCGCCACGGATCACGGCACGCCGGGCAAGCGTGTCATTCCCCTGCCAAAGCAGGTGTATGCCGAGCGTGTCGCCATTGTCGGGGCAGGCCCCACCGGGCTGAGCGCGGCTTACTACCTGGCCCGCCGCGGATACAGCGTCATCGTCTTCGACGCCATGCCGGTGCCCGGCGGCATGATGGCCATCGGCATCCCGGAGTACCGCCTGCCACGCGCCGAACTCTCGCGCGACATCGACGCCATGCGGGAACTGGGCGTCGATATCCGCCTCAATACTGCGATTGGGCGCGACCTCTCCCTCGATGAGCTCTCTCGCGACTACGACGCCGTCTTGTTGGCGGTGGGGGCGCAGCGCAGCCAGCGCCTGGGCATTCCCGGTGAACAGGTGTGGGAAGGCGTCATTCCGGCCACCAGCTTCCTCAAGGACTTTAACCTGGATCCCCAGACGAAGCTCTCCGGGGTCGTGGCCGTCGTGGGCGGCGGCAGCACCGCCCTGGATGCAGCCCGCTCGGCCTTGCGCGCCGGTGCGAGCAAGGTCTGCATCCTCTACCGGCGCACGCGGATGGAGATGCCCGCCCAGGTCGAAGAGGTGCGCGCTGCCCTGGAAGAAGGCATCGCACTCGAGGAACTGGTCGCCCCTGTCCAGTTGCTCGGTGCTGGGGGGAAACTGCAGGCGGTGCGCTGCCAGCGCATGGTCTTGAGCGAGCCGGATGAGAAGGGACGGCGCAAGCCGGTGCCGGTGCTGGGCACCGAGTTCGATCTGCCGGTGGACAGCGTGCTGGTCGCCATCGGTGAAGCGCCCGACCCGTCCTTCTTGCCCGAAGGCACCAGTGTCGGCGTCGCTCCCTGGGGTGGCCTGCTCATCAACCCGGTCACCCTGGCCACCGGAGCCCCTGGCGTCTTTGCCGCTGGTGATGTCACCTATGGTCCCAGGTCCATCATTCACGCCGCTGCGCACGGCCGGAAAGCGGCTCACTCGATCCATGCCTACTTGCGCAAGCTCTCGCCCGATCAAGTGACTGAGATGCCAGAGGACGAGTTCCAGACAGCCTCGACACTCCCACCCGATGGCAGGATCACCGTGGATCTCCGTCCGACCGCACGCGAGGTCATGCCGCTGCGCAGTGGCGCAGCGGCGCGTACCAGGTCCGTTGAATTTGCCCTGGGTTTGACCGAAGAGCAGGCGCGGCGCGAGGCCAGCCGCTGCCTGCGCTGTGACCTGGCCTACCTGTGCCCCACCGTCCATGTCATCAGCGCGGATATGGTGGTGGAGGCCTCGGCAAGCCGGTCATGAGACAGTATCTATTGACGTTGGAAGGGCATCGCTTTCAGATGCCCAGTAACGAGGAGGTTTGACTGTGAATACCGATCAACTGACCCAGGCCATCATCAGTGGCATCAATGCGGGCGGTGAACAGTTCCTGGAAGGGACGCTGGCCGCTATGCTGCCCATTGTCTGGCTGGCCATCATCGGGCTGCACCTGGGCCGTCCCTACATCCTGGATATGATCGAGCGCTTTACCCTGCGCCTGGGGGCCGACCTGCTCTGGCTGGTCTACGTCGCACTACGCGATCTGCTGGTCGTCTCGGGAGTGGTCATGAGCTTTATGTTCTTTTTCCCCGACGTCGTCATCACCGACGCCTTGCCCCTCACCGGTGGCCTGGCAGCCGCCTGCCTGTTCGGGGTCCTGCTGGTCAAACTGATGGGCGACCCCGATCACAACCTGCGGGACTTCCGCGTCACGATGATCTTGCTTGGGATCGGGGCCCTGTTCTACTTCGTGCCCTATGTGCTGGGGGTGCAGTTCACCAGCAGTTTCCTGGTCACCAACAGCAATCCCGGCTGGGCTGTGGGCATGGCCTACGTCTCCATTGCCTTACTCGCGATCATGGGAGCCATCGCTGCCTGGTATACCCTCAGAACCGGGGGGCGTCCAGAGGAACCGGAAGCTGCTTCCGGCCAGGAATAAAAGGAGTCATTGCTTCAGGACAGCATACGTGGGGGCCGATGGAGTGCGCCAGCGGTGCTGTCCGAGCGTTGAAAGGAAAGATACCATGAAACCCGATCAAGTTGCCACTGCGATTACCAACGCGCTGGTGCAGGGAGGCTCACTGTGGTTGATAGCCACCATCGTGGCCTTCTTACCGGCCCTATGGACCATGACACTCATCCTGCACCTGGGACGGCCCTACGTGCTGCGTACCCTGCGCCGCTGCGGCCTGCGGCTGGGCGCGGACATCTGGTGGATGTCCTACATGCTGATGCGTGATGCTGTGCTCTTACTCACCTTCGCGCTGAGCTGGATCTTCTTCTCCCCCACTATCGTGATGAACGCCGCGCTGCCGATCACGGGGCCGCTGGCAGCCCTGTGTCTGCTGCTGGCGCTGGCGGTCAAGCTCTCGCGGCGGGTGGACGACGATGTGCAGGCCTACCGGCTGGCGACGGCGTTGCTGGTGGTGGGTGCCACGCTGTATTATGGCGCGCTGGTGTTTGCGGTGGAGGCCGCCAGCCAGGACTACCTGGCCGGGTTCGCTCAATTGTTCACGAGCAGTGCGAACCCGACCGTTGCCTTATGGATCATGTGGATCTCGCTGGTGGGCGTCGCCATCGTGGCAGGCTGGTTGTTCGTGCGGCTGGTGGCGTCTGCCAATCGCACGATGGCAAGGCGGCTCTCTGCACCGCCATCACGCTCGACACCTGAGCAAACGCCTGCAGTACCATAATGCACCTGTAACAGATACGTTAAGTAGAGCGATATCTTCTCAACACAGTGGATATCGCTCTTGGCGCAAAGCTTCCCTGGCTAGATGGTTCGCGCAGAAGCGAGGTTGAGTGATCCGGCATGTGCGATGCTCAGCCAGGAACTCACGACAATTGCGCCTGACTGAGAGGATGCTCCCATGACATTTAATACCGAGACAGTATATAATGAACTCCACCCGTACTTTCAGAAGCGGGTACGTCAACACGAACCGCTGGCACGACATGCTGCCTTCGGGGTCGGCGGTCCCGCAGATGTGTGGCTCTCGCTTGAATCGCAAGAAGAATTGCTTGATCTGGTGCGCCTGTGTGCCCAGGAGCACTGGCCGCTGCTCGTCGTTGGCAACGGCACCAATATCCTGTTTGCAGACGCCGGTGTCCGGGGCATCGTGGCACATATAGCGCTGGGCAGCTATCGTATTGAAGAGCGAAGTGATGGGACCGCACTGCTGCTCGCAGAGGCCGGCGTGAGTTGGCCCCGCTTAGTGCACGAACTCGCCCCGTTGGGCTGGAGCGGACTCGAATTCGGGATCGGCATCCCTGGAACCTTGGGCGGGGGCGTGATCAGTAATGCAGGCGCGCACAACGATGAGCTTGGCCGAGTGCTGGCGTGGATCGAGGTCCTGGATGCCCGTGGCTGCAATGCAGCGGGGGAAGATCAAATAGGCGTAGCAGTCATGCGCCGCTATGTGCGTGATGAACTTGACCTTGGGTACCGCCACAGCCGTTTTCGTGAACAGCGGCAGGTGCGCTTTGATGAGCAAGGTCAGCTTATCCCTGCTCCACGTGGCATGATCGAGCCAGCAGAAATCATCACGCGCCTCTTGATCCACCTGCATCACGAAGAGCCACAGCAGTTGCGCAAAACGCTTGTCCAGTACAAACATGACCGTCAGATGACAGAACCAACGCAGCGTCATGCAGGGTCCATCTTCAAAGATCCTCCAGGAGATGAGGCAAGTCATCTCATTGACCAGGCTGGGTTGAGAGGGAAAACGCACGGGAAAGCGCAAATTGCAGAGCGGAATGCCAATTACATTGTGAATGTGGGAGAGGCAGAAGCTGCCGATGTCGCTGCATTGATCATGGAAGTCCATCAGGCCGTCCTCGAACGATGTGGCGTGGACCTGGAGTTGGATGTGGAGTTACATGGCGAATGGAAGGTATGATCTGGCAAATTGCCTGTTCAGGAAGGTCACAACGCAACGCCGCAAATGCAATCATGGTTCACACTCTCTGGTGTAATGGGCCGAGAATCTGAACCCCGCATACGCTTTGCTGTCCTTGAAGGAGTCCATAGCTCGGCAAAAGGCTCGCAACCAACAGAGAGAAGCGGCTCAAGCTCCAGTGAAGGAGCTTGAGCCGCTTACTGAGTCTCCCATGCGCTTCAAAGTCATCAACTGATCACTGGAGCAGTCCCAGTTGCTCTCTTCTGCCTGGTCAAGGTGCCCGTCCAGGGGGTGCCTAGCAGCGGCAGTAAGTAGCGGTCAACGCCGTAGTAACCCGCAACGCGCCACGCCAGCACCAGGACCAGCGCCAGCGTCCCAATGATCGGGTTGATGCTCACCGCCCCTGACAGCAGGAAGTTCAGGTTCATGAACACCCCGAAGAAGGCGGCGATCCCGGTCAGCACACCGAAGAGCAGACCCAGCCCAATGAGCACCTCGCCGAAGGTGACCAGGTAGGCAAACACCGCCGCGTTGGGCAACACGACCGACTGTAAGAAGGCGGCATACCAGCCTTGCACAGCCGGATGCGCTCCGGTGGATTGGGCCAGGGCACCTGCGACAAAGCCTTTGATGGCAGCGCCATCATGGGCGCCGAACACCCAGGGTGTGCCGGCGGACTTGCCGAACGAGGCATCGAAGGTGAAGGAGTGGCCGGTCAGCTTATCCAGGCCAGCGGTGAGCCATTGGTAGCCCACATAGAGGCGCACGATCAACCAGAACCAGGCCATGCGGGTATCGGCAAACAAGAACTTGGCGATGGGAGGCTCGGGAATGTGGGTCGCCTCCTTGGGTTTGATAGTAGTAAAAACACTCATCTTTTTCCCCTCCTTAGGAAACGAGTTAGCTATTGTAACTTGGGGACGGATGCTGTGCCACTGCTCTGATCAAGTGGCCTTTTCACCTGCGTTCCGTCTCTTCTATGAGGAAGCATACTGCCTGGATATCACGACGTCGTCACAACGACAGGCAGCGATATCACGAGCACATCACATTCCGAGAAGCGCCGGGGTAGCGCAAGTCCGCTGAAAGGATGTTGATCTGGTAGGTTATGACTGCTGTATGACCGCACGCGCTGCATCTGTGATGGGGCTGTGATACGTACGCTCTATGCTCTCAGTAGAGGGCGGACCAGGGACTCTCGTGGAAGCCTGAGGGAACAGTAGAGATGGTTCCCTGCTAGCATCTCGTCTTGTTCGGTGCAATTCTCACAACGATCTCTGCCGCCTAAGGTTCCTTTAGAGATTCAGAGCAAAGCGCTTTGGATTCTTGGGATCAAT
>WNGM01005723.1_pt1 | contig 13733 bp, 14 predicted proteins | sample 5400571 | NCBI WGS metagenome assembly WNGM01 (sample SAMN13153378, study PRJNA577476) | soil metagenome | isolation source: 100 cm soil or saprolite under Garry oak tree replicate 2 | place: USA:California | collected 2016-06-15
CGGCTAGCTGCAGCCCTTCCATGTGATGAAGTTCTTTGTAGTCGAATGGGTCGTAGACTTCTGCGATATCGATCTCTTTCCTCGGCTTCTTGATCCCGGCCATCTTGTAGGCCATCCAGGCAGCCTTCTCAACGTACTCTGGGTAGGCCAGATCCCGGTTCGTCCAGTGCGTTGTATCAAGGGTCCAGCCCACGCCGTCGAGCCAGACAGGCTGGTCTGTTAGTCTCTTCGCAACCTTCTCGGAAGCAAGTACTACCGCCGCAGCACCGTCGCTAGGAGGACTTACATCCAATCGTTTGACGGGCCAGCAAATGGGCTCGGAGTTCATGACGTCGTCGACAGTTATCTTGGCTCCTAGTTGTGCGCAAGGATGATCGACCGCGTTTCCCTTGTTCTTTACTGCGACGCTTGCGATCTCTTCCTCCTTGATTCCGTACTTGTGCATGTATCGTCTCATCTCAAGCGAGAAAATCCACAGCAACGTTGTGCCGAGAGGCCTCTCTAAGATCTGATCAAATATGCTCCAGAACGCATACTGAGGATGAGGGTGCAAAGGTGACATTTTCTCTTCGGCAACGCAGAGACAAGTATCGTACATTCCCGAGGCAACGTTCCACCATCCGCCGATAGGCGTGAAGACTCCCGTTCCACCCCCGACATAGACGCGCTGGTTGGGCTTGCCTATCCCACCCATCCCGTCCAAGAGGTACTCTCCTTTCATGTGCATGCCGTCAAATGCGTCAGGTGCTGAGCCAGATACCACCGATTGGATGTCTTTCAGTTCAAGCCCTGCAGAGTCGAGGGCCATTCTTGTTGCTTCGAAGGACAGCTCTTTCGGGCTTTCTAGCATTCGGCGTCTGAATAGTGTCATGCCTGCTCCAACGATTGCTACTCGATTTTTCATTTTGCAAATTCCTCCTAGTTTCCCAGTACCGCTACAGCTCCAGTGGCGGTTGGTATTCCTCTCCAGCTCTGCACGAGGGCGTTTTTTGCTCTTGGAATCTGTAGGCGTCCCGCTTGTCCTCGGAGTTGTAGAACAGCCTCAAGCATTTTGTGAAGACCCGTTGCCTCTAAGAGATGTCCAACTCCAAGGGATCCACCCGACGTGTTTACAGGCAATCGCCCGTCTCTGTCGAAGGTGCCTGACTCGACCATTTTACCGGCTTTGCCTTTTGCGGCTAGTTTGAGGGCTTCGAGGCTCTGAAGCTCCTTGTAGGAATAAGTATCATCCACCTCAGCGAGGTCAAAATAGGTCGCAGGGTTCCGTACGCCTGCCATCTTGTACGCGCGAGCTGCTGACTGTTCCGCATACGCGGCCTTCGCCATGTCTCTATCCCCTATCCATGGTGTATCAGAACTCCAACCGATACCGTTTATCCAGACAGCATGGTTGCCGAGTTTCTTGGCCGTCTGGGCCGAGGCTAGCACGAAGACGATGCTTGCGTCGATAGTCTTGCTCGATTCCAATTCGGTGAGTGGTGAAGATGCAACTTTCGAGTTGAGCACCGCGTCCTTGTCCAGATTCGCTCCGTGGACTCCGCGAGGGTTCAGGAGCGCGTTTTTCTTGTTCTTGACGGCAACCTGCGCGCAGTAATCTCTCTTTGTCGAAGTCTCTTTCAGGTAACGGGCCATTTCGAGCCCGGCCACAAATCTCGGGTCCGCGTTAACATGGTGATCATAGATCGGGTCGAGAGCGAAGCTTGAGATCTCGTCAGGGTTTAGAACATCTGAGATCTTGCTGTGAGACTCCACAACGGCGACGTCTGCTATTCCGGACATAATGTGCATACATGCTGTTGCCATTCCCACAACCCCGTCGGATGATATGGTGCACAATGGCTTGAGGACAGCCCCCAGCTGGTCGGGCATGTACTCGTCAGTTATGCTAATTCCTTCCCAGAAGTCCTCGGTGCAACAAATGAAGCTCTGAACGTCTTTTCGGGGATCTACCCCAGCGTCCTCGTAGGCACGACTTGCAGCTTCAAACATTAGCTCCCGGGTTGAGAGACCGGGGGTCATCGAGTCGAAGCCTGAATATCCGACGCCCACTATTGCGATTCGTAGAGGCAATAATCTATCGGAAGCGACGGCATTAGCGCGTTTACTATAAGACTTCCGCGAAAACGAATGTTCACTGCTGTGGTGGAGGTGGGGCCGATGATGAGGTGGGCAATTGCTGTGGGGGCGGAGGTTGTGGAGACCTAGCTCTAGGTGTTCCACACGTGGTGCAGAAGAATTCTGCTGGACCAAGAGGTTTTCCACACGCTGCACAGTAGGCTGCGGGGATGGTAACGGGAAACGGCGGGGTAATTGGTAGGGCTGCCCGGCGAGCTTGATCTCTCCTCAACGCTACGAGTACAACGGCGATGGCGATGGCAATTGGTGGCATGATTACGGTGAGAAGTTCTGCGATACTGAAAACAGTGATCGAGAGGTTTACAGGTCCTACCACGCTCGTCTTGAAAATGGACTGCACCCCATAAGGTACTGTAACGCGAAGGCTGTAGTTGCCGGGTGGTAGTTGTGCGAGAGTTGCATTTCCTTCCGAGCCTGTCTTTAGAGTTTCATTGGTCGAGTCGGGGAGGAACGTGAGAACAGTGGCCCCGGTGACTGGAAGAGAGTAGAATCGACCGACTACACGGACGGGAATTGAGAAGACATTTCCTTGGATTGTCTGGCTTGATGCCGAGCTAGAGACAAGAGAACCATTCACGACGTTGACTCCGTGCCAGAACTCATAGTTGATTTTGTAGGTGTTGGATCGAGTGATATTCTGGGACTGGTAACTGGTATAGTACAGGACGTTGCCGTTGCTCTGGTCCTGCAGCGAAATCCAATCTGGTGTGAATGGATTTCCACTATGGTCGATGAAATTGAAAGTAAGCTGAGTGGGGAGCTGAACGGAAGTCGGCCAAAGGGTTGTGGAAGAGGCCGGTTGGCGAATGTTGCTCCCTGCTAGGAAATCGTTATCGTGCCCTTCAACCTCCCAAACACCGTACAGGTTAGGCAAGCCTGTCTGACTGCTGTAACCATAACAGCAGTGACTTACTCCCGTAGTCATTGGATGCCAGGGGCCTGCCTGGCGTATTTCCAGATCTTTGAACTCGGCAGGGCCGATTATGTCCTTGTTATCCACGGCTTGGGCCACTTCTGCGATTCCCGCAGGTGCATACTTGCCGCCTGAGCTTGTTGCTCCGGCCCCAAGGTAGCTAGGATCGCCAGGAGGAGGTGACCTTCCGAGGAGCTGACGGTCCATGTAGAAGGCCCATACCCCATTTCCTACGTGAACCATCGAATAAGTATGCCATGAACCGATCGGCCCAGCTGAACCTTCTGGTCCAATGGTGGGTGGACAAGTACAACTCGGTGTGTAGAACGTCTCGAAGAACCAGGCGCAACAGTATGTTTGACTAGTGGTGCTCAGCCCGTTGAGATATCCTACTTGCACGAAACCGCCGGTCGAGAGTGAAGTTCCTACCCAGTAGGAGTGAGCGTCGTTCCGGACCTGATCATATACGGTGCGGATGGTGATGTTTGCGCTGTCAACATTGTAGCTGTTGCTATCACCGATAGCGCCGATCTGGAACCAATAATAGCCTCCAAGAGCGTAGGTTGTTTCAAGGGGACCTTGCCTGATTGGTTGTGGAATGAGGCCTGGATTGGAGTTGACTGTCAGCGGGTTATGATCTAGAACAACAGCTGACTGTAAGCTCGCTATGACGCCCATGACGACTAAGGCGACCCTGAGAGCCTGTATCTTCACTTCTCGCCCTCCATTACCTGTTGAGCTAGAGGCGTTCCGATTTTAGGAGTATGGAACTCTCCTCTATTGCTCTCGCTCAAGATTTGGTCGTTGGCTAAGGTATAAACCGGAGCTTCCAAAAAAGGAGCTTCCTAGAGGTCAATCCTGTGGGTTTCTTCGGGAACGAGCAGAAAGAACTCATTCAGATGATCTACGGGTCCGGCTCCGAGGACCATCTTCTCCTCCTAGACTCCCTCGGAGATTTTATCGAGAAAGAGATCGAGCCCACCGCGCGAGAGATCGATGTGAACGCTCAGTTTCCACGCGAGAACATTACCAAAATGTTCGAGCAGGGCTTCACAAGTATGGGTTTTCCCAAAGAATACGGAGGCCTTGAGCCAAAGAATACGGAGGCCTTGAGCTTCCATGGCCTGTCTACGTCGCGGCGATGGAAATGGTCGGCAAGGCGTGTGCAAGCACTGCCCTCTCACTCGCGATTCATGGAACCTGCTGCGAAGGAGTACGACAGTTCAGTAATCCAGAACAGAAGATGCAGTTCCTTCCCGGAATGATCAACGGAAAGACCTTCGCCGCGTTTTCTCTAACTGAGCCCGGCGCAGGATCAGACGCACGAAACATGCAAACCCAGGCCCGAATAGAAGGCAATGAATGGATAGTTAATGGAACGAAGATGTTTACTACAAACGGCGGCTACTGCGACCTGTATTTTCTCTTCGCCAAGACCGCTAAAGGTCCATCGGCATTTCTGGTGGACTCGAAGAAGGCAAAGTCGAGCAAGGACATTGAGAAGCTCGGCGTAAGAGGATCAGTGACCTCCGAGGTGGTATTCGAAAACGCAAAGGTTCCGAAGGAGAACCTTGTGGGAACAGAGGGAGAGGGATTCGATTATGCTAAGAGAATGCTCTGGGGCGGAAGAGTAACGATCGGAGCCTTGACAACTGGTATCGCCCAAGCGGCCTTCAATAAAGCTGTGAAGTACAGCAAGGAGAGGACCGCCTTTGGAAAGACGATCTCCGAGTTCGAGATGACCCAGGCGAAGCTCGCGGACATGTTGACAATGATTAACGCGTCACGCATGATGGTTTATCGTGCGGCTCACCTGAAGAGTCAGGGAAAACCGTTCGAGTCAGAAGCTGCGCAAGGCAAGCTCCTGGCAACGGAGAGCGCGCTCAAGGTGTGCGACGAGGCAATTCAGATCTATGGGGGTTACGGGTACGCGGACGAATTTGATGTTCACCGCCACTGGCGGGACGCAAGACTGATGACGGTGGGCGAGGGCACCTCGGAGATCATGAGACTAATCATCTCGAAGAACATCCTTCATCCTTCGTAGGGTTAGAGGGTCTTCTCGTAGAGGCTAGCCCTCCAACCGGGTGCTTCAGTGTCTCTAACGTGGACGAATCCTGCTTTCTCGTAGTACTCGCGAATCCTCTTGTTGCTAGCGAGACAGTCAAGCCGCAAGTATCTCTTTCCTTCGGCTCGGGCTTTGGCCTCAGCCCAGTTGAGCAATCTAAGGCCAAGACATTGGCCGGCGTGGGAGCGTGTGATCGCAATTTTGTGGATGTACCCGGCATCTGATGGGACATCGCCCCAGAACTTCTCATCGCTCCACTGAAGGGTCATTGTCCCAACGGTCCCTTCTACATCTTTGACGACGTAGACATGGCCACGCTCAATACTCTTCTTGATGGTCCGGCGGAAAGCAGGGCTCGGCCGCCACTGAGTCTCAAGCCCCTTCGAGGATAACCATCGAGAGGCTTCCTCGAGAATTTCCAGAACCCTATCAAGATCGCCTTGTTGCGCTCGGATTATCCTGAGGTCGGACCCGACGTTGACCAAACAGTTGGCCTTGGCTTCAACTCTTGTCTTCGTAAGATTTGGACATTACCAGCACTTCGCCTCGCTCAAGAAGCATCTTCCTGGGACCCGTGCTTAGAGAGACTGGACTTGTGTTACCGGATTTCCATCGTCAGGGTTAGGCAGTGGCTATCATCAGCCCAGCCAACGGCCCTAGCGACCCAACCATGAAAGCTAAGCACAAAGCCAAGGCGAAGACAAAATCGAAACCTAAGACAAGAGCCAAACCCAAGACGAGCCGAACAACTCGGACAAGCGCGGCCACGACACCGACCTCGATTACAACGCCAAACCTGAGCCCCGATTTCAAAACCTGTGAAGAGATCGAAGTGGGAGATATCGGCGGCTTCGGAATCACTAGCGAGGAACGAATGGAACGGGAGACCCGATGCACCCAACGTGCAACACAATTCTGCACCAACTGCGCCAAGAACCTATGCAATACTCACTTCGACCTACTTCACAAAGACCATGACAATCCCGTTCACCACGATTCCGGGCCAAACCCAGTTCAAGTGTAGACGACTCGTGGGACACCGCGTCCCACCTTCTCCTTTTTTCGCGACCTTAACATGCACCTTCATGTTTCAGGCTAAATCGGAGAAATAAAGCGTGAATTCTGCCCGAATATCCTTCGTTAGGGCTAGAATCGCTTGAATGGCCCTGTTTTCCAGTTTGTTTCCCGCATCCTTTTGACATAGGCGAAATAGAGCTTCGATTGGCAAAGAGGGTCTGTTTCAGCCGAATCTTGGGTGGGGCATGAGCGTGCGGATTGTTTTCAACGCCTTTTCGGGAACGGAAGCTTATTACTCGGTCCGACCAACCGGCCTTCAATCATTACCTACATTTCCTGAGCAAGAGTGGAAACCAGCCTTGAGAACACTTATTGTTGGAGCCGGACGAATCGGAATGCACCTCATCGGATACCTATCCTCGAGCGATGAGAACCAGCTTACCGTTATCGAGAAGAAGGGAGAACGATGCAAAGATGTCTCCGACAAGTACGATGCTATCATACTAAACGAAGACGGGTCCAAGCTAGATATTCTGAAGAAAGCTGATGCGTCTCAGGCTGACCTGTTACTTGCCGCTACGGACGATGATCGAGTGAACCTTGTCACTACGAGAGCTGCAAAGAAGGAGTTCGGCATTCCCCGGGTTATTGCCGTTGCAAACAGCCCCAAGAACAAGATACGGCTTATGCAAGCAGGGGCTGACGTGGTAATCTGCCCAGTTGACCTAGCCCTCCGCGACTTTGAGAACGTCCTCTCGAAGGACCATTCTATTACGCTCATGTACCGGTCTGCCGAGAACCTGAGGGTGGCCGAAGCCGTCATCCCTTTGAATGCCTCGCTCATAGGCAAGAAAATCCACGAGATACAATTGCCAGAAAAGTGCAGGGTTGGCCTCGTCTGCCGGGACAACGGTTTCGTCTTCCCCGAACCAGAGCTCGAGCTCAAATCAGGTGACAAGGTATTGCTCCTTGGCGACGCGCCATCGGTGGCACGAACCGTGGAACTCTTAAGATCGAGCGAATCAGCCTAAGCTCGATCATAACCAAGGTCTTGCCGGGCTACCATGGCTATTCCAACCATCTACGACCTTTTGACGAGCAGCTTCGCAATCAGCCTCCTCCAAGTCGTCGTCACTCTTCTCATCACCTTCCTAGTCGTCCGTTTTTACCGGATCATCATCCAGAGAGCGGCGGGATCCGTTCCTTCCGGGCTAGTAGCCAGCCTTCAACAGATCGGGTCTTGGGCAATCTGGATCCTCGGAATAATCATCGTCCTAAGCCAGCTCGCCGTAGCAATCAACGTGCTCCTCCTCATACTGTTCCTTGGAGGTGTGGCGATAATCGTCGCCTACAGGAATATTCTCACTGATATGGCCGCATCCCAGTTCATCTCCACCTACCAATCCTTCAAAGTCGGAGAGTGGATAGCAGTTCAGGACTACTATGGAAGAGTCATTGAGAAAAACCTGATACAAACGAAGATTCTAACCTCTGACAATGAGATCGTTATTGTCCCGAATTCTACTTTGTTAAAGAGGTCGGTTGTAAACAGGAGCCGATCTGGTGGCTTGCGGGTCCAGATTCCAGTGACCGTCGACAGCAAGTTTGACCTGAAAAACGTGGAGAAGAAGCTGCTGGAGATCGGCGAGGAGATGAAGACCGACCTTGTGCCCGATGCTCCTCCCCAGGTAAGGGTCACGGAGGTTACGTCCCAGCGAGCCCACCTCGTCCTCATGCTTCGGATAACCAACCCGGTCAAGCGGGACCAGCTCATCTCAGATGTTCAAGAGAAATTCTACGAACTCCTCCCTGAACTCGACGCTCGAAAGTAGCCCTGGAACGTCAAGCCATATTAGCGCGTGGATTCGGGAACCCGTTTCTACAGTTCACGAAATCGTAGAGGAAACTCTTCCTTGACCCAGCCCTCCGAGAAGCCCGTCCGACGAAGGGGGCTGAAGAGAACTATTGGAATCGGCGGATTGTTCTCCATTGGTTATGCTGATGTTGGAGCGGGGATCTATCTCGCGCTTAGCCTGGTTGCCCTGCATGCAGGCTATGCAACGCCAATCGCTATCGGAATAGCGGCTATCGCGTATTTCCTCACAGGGCTTACGTATGCAGAGCTATCCTCTACCTACCCGACTGCCGGGGGGTCCGCAGCCTTTGGACGAGCAGCTTTCGGAGACACTGTAAGCTTTCTCGCAGGGTGGATGCTCTGCTTAGACTACGTCGTTACCGCCGCAATCTTCTCCATACCGGCTATTGGCTACCTATCTTATTTCACACCCCTTCTCAAAGAACCGATCTGGCTAGGTACCGGAGCGATCATCCTCCTGGTCAGTCTACTTCTCCTAAACGTAATTGGAATCAAAGAATCCGCGAATTTCACCTTTGGACTTAGTATTCTGAGCCTGATCAGCGAAATCGCCCTCATAATCCTCGGGCTTGCGCTTGTGATACCTAACGGGAGCCTCTTGCACTGGCCTCAGATGTTCAACCTTGGCATTAGGCCCACATGGTCCCAGCTCATTCAGGGAATAACCCTGGCAATGGTGTCTTATCTAGGAATTGAAGCGTTGGCGCAAGCCGCCGAGGAGACGAAGATTGCAGGAAGGACTGTTCCCCGAGCAACCATGCTTACGCTCGTAATTGTCATCGCGCTATATCTTGCAATCTCGTTGGTTGCGGTCAACGTGGTTCCACCGGACATTCTTTCGAGTAAATGGAAGAATGACCCACTTTCAGGAGTTGCAAGTAATCTTCCCGGAGCCGGAGTACTCATCACAGGGTGGATCGCGCTATTGGGAAGTGCCATCAGCATTATTGGGGCAAACGCTGGGATCATCGGGTCTTCGCGAACCCTCTTCGCACTCTCGCGATACAGGTTGCTCCCGAAGAGATTCGGCGCGATACATCCAAAGTTCCGAACCCCGCACATTGCCGTGATGACATTCGGCATTGGAAGCATACTTTTGGTCGTATTCAGTACCTTCGTCTATCTAACCGGCGGTGAGGACCCACTTGTCTTGTTAGGAAGCCTGTACAACGTGGGAGCCCTTGTCGCATATGTCTCCGCGCACGCGAGCCTCATTGTTACCCGCAACACGGACAGGCCGAGGTTCAGACCCTTCAGGGTACCGTTAACGCTTCGTTTCAAGAGGAAAACTGGGGTGCTGGAGCTTCCTATCCTGCCCCTCCTCGGACTGCTCGCAACAAGCGCAATATGGGTGGCTGTGATCGTAACACATGAACTGGGCAGAGAACTGGGGATTGTTTGGGTCGTAATGGGAATGGGGTTGTACATCTACTTCAGACGAAAGAATCGCCTGCCTCTCCGTGGACGCGCGCCTCCCGAGCCAAGGGAAACGTCGAGCCCTAGGAAAGGAGAAGGGCCTATTCTGCCTGCTTGAGTCTCTTCTCTATGAAGTCAACTTGTTTTGTAAGGAATTTCTTGTATGTTCTGAGAAGCTTCGCCTGCTGAGGCTTGGTCTGCTTGTCGATCGTGCTCATTGTCCGACGGAAGGTCTCCACAGTCTCCTCTAGTCCAGCGGACACCTTTGGACCGGTGTCTTGCACAAACTTTTCAGTTGAAGTTTTCAGTGTCTTGCTTGCGACAACTAGATCCTTGCTCAATTGTTGGAGATCCTTTCGCATTGCCTCAAGGGCTTCCTTAGCCTCGCGACGCACCCCATCTCGCATGTTCCTCTTTTCTGACAATTCTAACCTCTGAGATGAATCATCTGAAGATAAAGCTTCGAATTTAAACGGTTTCATCTGAATTCATATTAGACTCGTGACTGACCTGGCCAAGGCATGAAAGGGGTCCGGGACAAGGTCTACTCAGCATGGAAAGCGGGCAAGCCTCCTAGCCCGGCCATCGGGACGCTGGGGATCAGAGTTCGGAGCATAGAGGAGAGCCGAGCGGTTCTAGAAATGGATGTTGACGAGCACCTGCACAATTTGTCTGGAACAATGCATGGAGGAGTTATGGTGGATATTGCTGATGCGGCAATGGGGATCGCGGTGGCCTCGACGCTGAAGCCTGACGAGGACATGACTACAATCGAGTTGAAGATGAGTTTCATGCGCCCTCACATCAAAGGTCGATTAGTTGCGGAGGGAACGATTGCAAAGAGAGGCCGACGCATCGCATTCACCGAAGCAGTCCTGATGAATGTGAAGAAAGAGGTTGTTGCCAAATGCAGCGGTACGTGGCTCGTAATGTCCGCATAGCTTGGCTCTGTCATGTCGTCGAAGCGCCCAGTTAAACTCGGTAGAGAAGCGAGGCTCTTCCTCCTCTTTCTCTCGGAAATCAACCTTGTGACGGGTGCCCTGTTCTTTGTCTATCCAAACCTAGTCATTGACCTCTGGCCCTGGCCAGTGAAAGCTTTAGCGATACGGTTCATCGGCGCAATCTTTCTCGCGATAACCTTCGGCTGCTGGTCTGCGCTTAGAGCTAAAATCTGGCAAAGAGCGAAGATTCTCGCGCTAGTCGGGGGAACATTCTTCGGAATTGCATCGATCGTCTCGACCGTCCTTGCTGCATCGCAAGGCGGCGGATACGGGATCTCGGCCTGGACGGGATATTTCCTAGCTGCAAGTCTAGGGAATTTCTACCTGTTGTATCGTTATCGTTGGTCCCGGAGGCCTCAGGATAGGTTGGGTGGAGGCCCGCCCTGGACGGTCGCTCGTTGGTTCTTTCGGATCCAAACCATCGTTGTTGGGGTGTTTGGCTCTATGATGCTCTTGTTGCCGGATGTCGCCCAGCACCAGTTCTGGCCTTGGCTGGTAGCAACTCCTACCTTGCAAATTTTCGCGGGTTTGTTCCTGGCCACGTGTCTCGCGACTGGTTGGGCCTCCGTGCAGACGGATATTGGTAGGATCAGAGTTCTACTGCCGCTGGACGTGATCTTTCCAAGCCTTGCACTGCTGGCTGTGGGGATCCACTGGGACGTAATTTCAAGTCAAAGCCCCAGTGCCCTAGTAACGGGCGTATGGGTCTTCATCTACGCCTTCGTAGCGGTAGGATCTACTTACCTCTACTTCTACTCTAGAAAAATAACAGTGATGTAATTTGGAAGATTACCTGATGCTAGGAAATGTGACCTGATCACAAGTATGAACTTCAAAACAAGACCCTCTTGATACCTCGATGTGGAGAGTCGCGTGGGTGGCCCTCTCCTGTTCAAACTCTTGAACTAAATATCCCGATCTCCATTGTTTCAACAGTTGGAAAAATGGCATCGCAAGTACCGCTGCTTACGCTAGCGCGACTCTTGGTCCTGATCGGCGGCGTCGTCCTCTTGATCGGGGGAATATTGCAGGCTATTGACGTTGGAGGCCTGACGGATTTCAGCACCAACTTGGCCCGATTGGGAAGTCTCACGGGCATCGTCGTGGGAATCCTCGTGGGAATCCTGGCGCTGGTTGGATCGAGAGAAGTTGCCAATCCGGCATGGAGCCTCATCCTTCTAATACTCGGCTTATTCGTTGGAAGCCTCGGCGGCATACTGGTCTTCATCGGGGGCCTAATCGGCCTCGTCGCCCATTACGTGAAGATCTAACGAAAAGATAGATTGGAAACAAGGTGATCTGGTGGAAATAGAAGTATACAACTGCGGTTGCAAGGTTCGCATCTACGAAGTGGAGTTCGGGGAGTCGAAGAACGACCTTACAGAAGGACCCAGCCTCATTTCGGACTACAGCCCTTGTTCCAAGCATAGATATTCTCGAAGGATTCCGCCTGAAGAGGCTCGTCTCCTAAAAGTCCGAGGTGAACATGAGGCCTTTCTGAACGAGTAAAGACCAGCTATCATCAAGGACTCGCTCTAGTTGCTCGTAGAGAGGGCAGACCCTAGTTCTTCTTCCTATGGCGAAGATAGAGGGCTCCGAGTAGAACGGATGCCGAAACGGCACCGAACACAATTGGGTTGGAAACTACTAGCTGAACGCCTATCTGAACCTCGGGACTTTCTGTAACTCCCTTCAAGTACGGTATTTCGTAGGCTCCAGTAACATATCCGTATAGCCAAACCGCGAGAAATCCCCCGAGAAAGACCACAAGTGCGCCGCGAGCGGAGCCTCTGTTTCGGGTTCTAACCGGAACAGTAGTCTGGTTAGAGTCCTGGAACTGAGCCGACTCCTCTATCTCAGATGCCTCTTCCACGGGGGCTTGTTCAGGATGTGCATGTTTTGTCAGGCTGTTCAGGATATCATCCCTTGTAACGCTGGCCGCACGAGGCGTGGAGGATGTTTCAGGTTGTTTGCTCTGGCCGGAAAAACTGAATAGGTGCCTTGGCCTAGGGGGTTTCTTCGAATCCGATCCCAAATGTACCTGTCCCCATTATTCTCTCGGCTTCGGTTCGATTTGGGCGTAGACGTACTGTCGAGTCTCTGGCTTCGGACAGAATCTGAGGTTGCACGCCAAGTCCGGGCGGTCCGAGTCGGATTCCAAGTTCCGAGATATAGACGGTTCAGCGTCCTTCACGTTCTGTTCAATAGTGAAGAACACGAAACCCGTTAAATCCATGTCCGGTGCAGTCGGGTTCTAGCAATGTCCAAACCAGGTGCGGTTAAATTTCCCAGAATCAACCTGATTTCCCTTTTAGCTGGAGCTCTCGCACTTGCGAGTGTCTTTCTCCCGTGGTGGGGTATAGACGCATCCGGCTTCGGTTCCTCTGTGTCTCCCCGCTGGACCCTCTGGAACGGGCCCTCAATGGATAACATCTTCAGAGGTTCAACGCAGCCGTATCCGACCTTGACCTCAGCAAGCCCGATAATCGGGGCCCTAGTAGTAATCTCCGCTCTTCTGGCTCTAGCTGGAGGTTTCACTTGGAATATTCGGCCTTTGATTGGCAGCTTCATACTTGGCGTTCTGACGTCTATCGCATATTTGGGAGTCGTAAGCTACGCTGTCACGAACTCCTGCAATGGCCAGTCGAACTGCCTGAGTGGACCATTCGGCGCAGAAACGGTTTTCGGAGTCACTCTGAATTGGGGCTTCCAGATAGGCTTCTATCTCTACCTTTTTGCGGGAGCTCTGACGCTGGTCGGGCTGGGCTTTCATCGAATCTTCCACAAGACAACTCCAACACGCGAGACGCCCCAAGCTTCCGCGGCCACAAGCTAAACTCAGGTCCAAAACTGCAAGGCACACTGTCGTCGGGTCAAGGTATGTTCTAATTGGGGAATGACCTGGTATCATTGAATCGGTGTTAGTCCTCTGTCAACGAAACGTCCCGACGCCCAAGCCTTGGTTTTCTTAGGTACGGGCGGTGCTGATTGCACTCCCCGCGTAGGATGTTTGTGCGACTTGTGCACAGAAGCCCGTCAAAAACAAGGAAGATATTCCCGTAACGGGCCCAGCGTTTTCTTTACGGGTGTCAATGTGCTTTTTGATACTCCGGAAGATGTCGCCCACAGTCTAGAGAGGGAGGACATTCATCACGTGTCCCATCTGCTCTACAGTCACTGGCACCCCGATCACACAATGGGTCGCCGCGTTCTAGAACAGCTCAATCTGAATCTTCGAAAGAGAACGAAAACTATCACTGACGTTTGGCTCCCGTCTTGGGTCCGCGACGATTTCCGGAAAATGCT
>WNGM01002592.1_pt1 | contig 13726 bp, 13 predicted proteins | sample 5400571 | NCBI WGS metagenome assembly WNGM01 (sample SAMN13153378, study PRJNA577476) | soil metagenome | isolation source: 100 cm soil or saprolite under Garry oak tree replicate 2 | place: USA:California | collected 2016-06-15
GGGATCGAGCCAGTAATGGGTGTTGCCAAAGCCATGCACGTGGGGCGAGCCGCTCTCGCGCAGCCGTGGCGTCGCGGTCTGGAGCAGGTCGACGTGAGTGGAGGCATCGAGGTCGTGACGACGGCCGGCGGGGCGCTGGTCGCCGGCAGCCTGGAGCGCCCGCGCGAGCCAGGGCTCATGGTCGAGTCCGATGCGCACGAGGAGATCGGCGGCCCGGAGGCTTGCGACCTGCCCGGGCTTGAGATCGAGAGTGTGAGGATACTGAAGCGGTGAGGCGAGGCTCTCGACGCGGACCCGGTCACCGCCCACCACCTCGACGAGCGCCTTCAGATCGGTGGACGTCGTCACCACGTTGACGGGGCCACCGGCGGCCCGGGCGCCGGTGGCTGCGAGCGTGACGAGGGCTGCGAGGACCCGGAGGAGCGCTACGATTTCTTGGTAAAGGCCGACTTCGGGACCATGCAGTGCACGCCCTTGCGGACGTCCACGACCTGACTGACGCGGCAGTCGCCGATCATCGACGTGAGCGAGTACGCCTCGTAGCGGTCCATCGGGACCATCTTCTGGGTGGAGAGGAAGTCCACGGTCTCGCGGACGGCGTTGACCATCGCTTTGTTCAGGTCCTCGTCGAACCCGGTCATGATCCAGTGCGTCTTCGTCTCGATGCGCGGCCACTCGACCTTCATGTCCTTGCGCACGATGGGCTGGAGCACGATCTCACGGTACGAGCACTCGAGCGCGGTCAGGTTGACCTCGCCGTTGCCCTGACGGCAGTGCGAGTCGCCGGTCCAGATGAGGCCGCCCTTGAGGAAGATCGGGACGTAGATGGTGCTCCCGGCCTGCAGCTCGTTGATGTCCATGTTGGAGCCGTTCTTCCAAGGCCGCAGCGTGGAGACGGGCGCCATCGGATCGTCCTTGACGCCGCCCTTGCGGGGCGAGGGATCGTTGGGATCGATGCCGACAGCAAGCGTGCCCGGGAAGGGGGCCAGCTCGATGTTCACGCCGGGTTTGAACTCGACGCTCTTCTTCTTGGGGTCGAGCGTGAAGAACTTGATGAACCCGTTCGGCATCTCCGGCGCCAGCGCGCCGATCGTCGGGAACTCCGTGCCGGGCAGGTTGAAGTTGATGGCGAAGTTCTTGGGGACGATCTTGAGGATGCGAATTTCCATCACGTCGCCCGGCTCGGCGCCGTTGACGTAGATCGGTCCCGTCATCGAGTGCGGCCCACCGCCGGGATTGGCCTTGCGGAGTGCCACGATCTCGTCCATCGTGATCCCGGGCTTCACCTTGTCGTGCGAATGCATCATCGTCTCGACCGAGACGACGTCGCCCGAATCGATCGTGAGCTTCGGCGGCTCCTTGGGATCGAGCCAGCCCCACTGGACCGTCTCGAGGGCGGCGGCCAGACGGTGCTGCTTGCCGCCGCTCTTCGTCATCTCCTTTTTGTCCTCGCTCTTCGGCTGGGCCAGCGCGTAGAAGCCCACGGCGAGCACGACGGCGATCACACCACCGATGAGCAACGTTCGCTTCATATCGCCCCCTCCTTGGGGAAAAGACGGCGGGATTCTAGCATGCTAGGATCTGCGGCGATGGCGCTCCAGATCGATCCCTCGCGCGATGCGCTCGTCGTCGTCGACGTGCAGAACGACTTTTGTCCGGGCGGGGCGCTGGGCGTGGCCGAAGGTGATGCGGTCATCCCGCTGCTCAACGCGTATGCCGCTCGCTTCGCCGCCGCCGGCGCGCCCGTGTTCCTCTCGCGCGACTGGCATCCGGCGCGCACGACGCACTTCCAGTCCGGTGGCGGCCTGTGGCCGCCTCACTGCGTGCAGGGCACGCCGGGAGCGGACTTCCATCCCGCGCTCGCGCTGCCGCAGGACGCCACGATCGTCTCGAAGGGCATGGATCCCGCCGAGGACGCCTACTCGTGCTTTCAGGCGGAGACCGAGGACGGGATGCCGTTCGCGGCCGCGCTCGGCGAGCACGGGATCGGCCGGCTGTTCGTCGGAGGGTTGGCCACCGACTACTGCGTGAAGGCGACCGCGCTCGACGCGCTGAAAGAGGGATTCGAGGTCGTCGTCCTCGAGGACGCCAGCCGCGCCGTCGACCTGAAGCCTGGCGACGGCGAACGCGCGATGGCCGAGATCATCGCCGCCGGCGCCCGGCGCGCGCGCCTCGAGGACCTCACCAGGTGATCGCCGCCGGCTCTGGCCTGGCCGTCGGGGCCGCTGCCGCCGACGCCGCGCTGGAGGCCTCGCTGGACGCGATGGCCTCGAGCGGCGCGGATCACGCCGACCTCGTCCTCGTCTTCGTCTCCGGCGACACGTTTCCCGCCGCCCACGAGATGCTGCACGCCGTTCGCCGCGTGACCGGGGCCCGCGTCCTCGTCGGAGCCAGCGGCGCCGGCGTGCTCAGCGAGCGGCGTGAGGTCGAGGGTGAGACCGCCGTCTCCGTGCTCGCGGTGAGAGACGACCGCCTGGCCGCCACGCCCTTCCTCGTGCCCGACCAGGGCGCCGGCGACGCCGACGTCGCCGTTGCCGTGGCCGCGCAGGCTTCGGCCACGCTCGCCGAGGGCGGCTGTCTGATGCTCTTGCCCGACGTCGCGGGCTTCGAGCCATCGACGCTGCTCGGCGGACTCGACGCCGAGCTGGGAGCCGTGCCGGTCGTCGGTGCGCTGGCGGCCGGCAGCCCCACGTTCCAGCTCTTTGCGACCGATGCGACACGCGGTGCACTGCCCGGCGTCGCCCTTTCCGGCGCCCGGCCGATCATCGGTGTGGCCCAGGGCTGCACGCCCATCGGTGAGCCCTACGTCATCACACGGGCCGACGGCAACGTCGTGCTCGAGATCGGAAGTCGCCCGGCGCTCACCGTGCTGCGTGACGCCGTGACGTCGACTCCAGGTGGGCCGGAGCGCGCCCAGCGGGCCGGCATCTTCGCCGGCCTGGCCGTCGATCCCGCCAAATCTCCGCTCGAGCGCGGGGATTTCCTGGTGCGGAATCTCGTCGGCGCGGACCAGTCCTCCGGCGCCATCGCGGTCGGCGACGCCGTGCGCGTCGGCCAGACCATCCAGTTCCAGCTCCGCGACGCCGACGCGTCGCGTGAAGACCTCGAGCTGACGCTTGCGGGTGTGGCGCGCGAGCTCGATGGGCGGCGCCCGGCGTTCGGTTGCTACTTCGATTGCGCCGGGCGCGGCCAGGGGCTGTACGGGGTTCCGGACCATGACGTCACGCTGATCAAGAAGCACCTGGGAGCGTTCCCGCTCGCCGGCTTCTTCGGCAACGGTGAGCTCGCGCCGGTCGGACGCCGGAACTTCTTCCACACCTATACGGGCGTCCTCGTCGTCTTCCCCGCCTGATCCTGGCCGTGCGAGGTATCGAGCAGATCCCGTGGCTCTACGATGCGTTTGCCGCGCTGTCGGACTGGCGGGGACTCCGTCGATGGCGCCAGTGGCTGGCCGGTGGCGCGCGCGGCCGCGTGCTCGACGTCGGCTGCGGCACCGGCCGTACCCTGCCGTACTACTCGGCCGACGTGACGGTGATCGGCGTCGATCCGGCCCGCGACGTGCTGAAGCGCGCCGCCCTCAGGAGCCCGAGCGCCCGGCTCGTCCAGGCCCGCGCCGAGGCGTTGCCGTTCCGTGACGGCGCCTTCGACACGGTGGTGAGCGGCCTGGTCTTTTGCAGCGTCGGGAACCCGAGACGGGGCTTCGCCGAGATCCGTCGCGTGCTCGCGGCCGCCGGCGAGCTCCGCATGATGGAGCACGTTCGTTCGCCGGTGCCGTGGCGCGCGCGGCTGGAAGACCGCATCCAGCCGCTGTGGACCCGCCTGACCGGCGGCTGCCATCCCAATCGCGACACCGAAGCGGCCGTCGAAGCCAGCGGCTTCCGGATCGCGCGCGCCACGCGCCGGGCGGAGGGCGTCATGCGGTGCTTTGCCGCGCGGGTAGACTGAGCCATGGAAATCTCTCGTCGCGGGTTGCTTCAGGGCGCTCTCGCGACGAGCGTGCTCGCGGTTGGTGACCGCGTGGCGGCCGCGGGCCCGGCGCGAGTCTTCGTGGTGAAGGGGACGGATCGCGCGCGTGCGGTGGCCGCCTGCTTCGACGCCGCTCAGTTCACCGCCTGCGACGAGCGAGCCGTCGCGATCAAGGCCAACTTCAACAGCGGCGACGCCTTCCCCGCGTCCACTCACCCCGCCACGCTGCGCGCGCTGCTCGGAACGCTGAAGTCTCGCCGCGCCACCCAGCTCACGCTGGCCGAGCGCTCGGGAATGGGGGACACGCGGAACGTCCTGACGTCGACCGGAGCCGTCGACGTCGTGAAGGACGCCGGCGCGCAGCTCGTCGTCCTCGACGAGGTCGAGCGCGAGGGGTGGGCGCCGATGCGGGGCGCCCACTGGCCGAACGGGTTCCACGCCGCCCGCGTGTTCACCGACGCCCCGTGCGTGGTGCAGACGATGTGCTGCAAGACCCATCGCTTCGGCGGGCACGTGACGCTCTCACTCAAGAACACGGTGGGGCTGGTCGCCAAGACCATCCCGGGCGACGGCCACAATTACATGCGAGACCTCCATCGCTCCGAGCATCAGCGGGCGATGATCGCCGAGGCCAATCTCGCGTGGCGGCCCGCGCTGAGCGTGATGGACTGTCTCGAAGCCTTCGTGGACGGCGGGCCCGAGGCGGGGCGGCGCGCGGCTCCCGGCGTGTTCCTGGCCAGCGAGGACCGCTGCGCCCTCGACGCCGCGGCGATCGCGCTCCTGCGCTTGCACGGCATGACCGGCCCCGCGGCCCGGGGTCCGATCGGAGAGACGGCCCAGCTCGCGCGCGCCATCGCGCTCGGCGTGGGCCAGCCGCCGGCCAGCGTGGCGGTCGTGCCCGTCGAGCCGTCAGCGCGCGACGTGGCTCAGCGGATCGGCGAGCTCCTCGCCCGCGGCTGACGCGTCGGGCCGCACGCCTCACACCGCGTAGCGGCTCCGCACCAGCTCGAGGACCCGGGGCCGTGAATCGGTGGCTGCCGAGTCATGCTCGACGGCCGCGACCTCGTCGGCCAGCTCGCCGTCCTTGATCTGGTTCAGCATCCACGCCGAGTAGTCGCCGCGCTTCAGGTGGTGCGCCCACGTCGCCTCGTCGACGCCCTCGACCAGCTCGCAGAACCGCTTGAGGTTCGCCGCGCGAAGATTGAGCGCCGCCTGGGGCCCGCGGAAATAGAAGCTGCGATCGGGCGGCAGCTCGCCCTCGGCGTACTTGCGTACGTGCCGGCGGTGCTGCACCTCTCGCCGCGCCACCCGGAACCTGACGGGCACGGCACCGCTGCCGATCTTCGTCAGGACCACCTCGCCGCGCGTGAGCGGCCCGCCCGCGACGTCTGGAATGCGACGAAAGCTCGGTGGACGCCACCGCGCTGACGCCGCGTCGGACGTCGGGTGCCAGCCGCTCGGCCGCGAGCGTGATGAGCATCAGCGACTCCGATCCCCGGCGCAGCAGCTCGGCGGCGGACGATCCCTCGGCCGGGGCGATGTGGTCGGCCTCGTCCACGATGAGCCAGTGCGGCAGTCCGCTCGCGCTCCGCGCCGCGGCCACCGCGCCCAGCGCCTGCGTCGCGTAGACGACCTTCTCGGCCATCGTCAATCCGGAGAGATTGAGGACGAGGCGCGCGCTCGGCTGACGCAGGAGCTGGCGCAGCTCGTCGGCGGTCGGGAGCGTCCGGTGGGACTTGCCGCCCAGGGCGACGACGCCTTCGAGCTCCGTCAGCGTTTCGTGATCACCCTCGGGATCGAGCAGACAGAACGAGCGCTGCGCGTAGACGAGCCTCTCGACGACCACGCCCGTGAGCGTCGACTTGCCGGTGGCCGACGGACCGATGACCAGCAGCCCGCTGCCGTGAGCAGGAATCGTGACGGACTCGCCCGACGCCGTTCGTCCGAGCGTGAGGTGGTGACGGGCCAACCCCCCGACGAGCGCCGCGGCGTCGGCCACGACGTGTTCCTCGATGAATTCTACGACGCCGGCCGGGCCCTTGCCGCGCGTGACGTGGTCCGCCCGCTCGCGCAGTGCCGGGACTGCGTCGGCGACGGCCACCGAACATTCGCACAGCGCCAGCAACGCGTGATCGTTCTCGGCGTCGCCGATGCCGCACAGGTTGTGGGGCGAGAGCTCGAACGTGGTCAGCGCCGCCAGGAGCCCCGTGCCCTTGGTGACGCCGCCGGGCAGCAGCATCAGCGAGCCCTTGTTGAACACCAGCGTGCGCTCGACGCCGGTCTCCCGGATGGCGGCGAGCGCGGCCTCGGCGTACGGCTCATCGGTGGCCACGATGGAGCTGCCGAGGTCGAAGCGGACGCCGCGGAGGCGCAGCGCCTCGACCAGCGCGGCCTCGGGTGGATCGCCGAGCGTTCGCACTTCACGCCGAGCCGGCAGGTACAGCAGGCCACCATTCTCGGCGACGACGGCGTCGAACATCCGGTCCAGGTCGGGGCAGGCATTGCGAAGATCGGGCAGCATGCGCCCGGTCACGAGCAGAAGTCGCCGGCCCGATTCTCTGACGCGCGCCAGCGCGGCCGCCGTCGTCGTACCGACCTGGCCGTGCTGAGCGATGGTGCCGTCGTAATCGACGGCGAGCGCGTGGATGATCACACGGTGAAGTCCTTGCCATCACGGTACCATCGAGCGGCCTCGGGCACCCGGATCCGATCTCACGCCACGATCATCGAGCTTGCCACGTCCAGTCTTTTCAATCGCTTGCCTCACGGGTTCTGACTACGCCGGCGCGCGCGGAAGGCTTTGTTACGCTTGATCGATGAGGGGATCCGCTTCGACAGGCCAGACGCTGTGGCTCGTTGCCGCCCTGGCGACGGGCTGCGCGACGCCGGGCGTCGTTCGGGGTTCGTCCCCGTCGGCACCATCGCTGCTCGGTGCTCAGTGGACCGGGACCGCATCGTGGTACGGCGAGCCGCATCACGGCCGTCCCACCGCCAGCGGTGAGACGTTCGACAAGGCCAGACTGACCGCGGCGCACCGGACGTTACCGTTCGGCACCCGCGTCGCGGTCACGAATCTCGACAACGGACGAACGGTCGAGGTCCGCGTCAACGATCGCGGCCCGTTCGTGGCCGGCCGTCTGCTCGACCTCTCGGAAAGCGCGGCGCGCGCCATCGGTGGGATCGGGGCGGGGCTCATCCACGTCAGGATCCGAGTGGTGGCGCTTCCCGAGGGCACCGACACCGCGGCCGGAAAGCCGCCGCCGCACTGACGCCGGTCAGCGCAGGAGCGACGCGTACACGCGGGTCGTCGCGGCCATCATCGCGTCGACGGTGAAGCGCTCGCGGACGAGGGCCTGACCGGCCTGCGCCATGATGTGCGCGCGTTCGGTATCGGAGATCATCTCCAGGATCGCTCTGGCCAGGGCGTCCGGCTCGCCAGGCGGGACCAGTCGTCCCGTCACGCCGTCCTTCACGATCTCGGGAATCCCGCCCACGGCCGTGGCCACAACCGGCGTGCGGACCGCGAGCGCCTGAGGAATGACCTGCGACGTCGCCTCCGAGCGCGTGGAGGGGAGCACCAGCAGGTCGAGCGCCGCCATCACCTCGGGGACGTCGCGGCGGAACCCCGTCATCACGACGTGGTTGGCGAGCCCCAGGGCGTGGACTCGGCGGTGCACATCGTCGAAGCCCACCCCGTCGCCGACGATCACGAAGCGCGCGGCCGGCACGTGGCGTCGCACGATGAGCGCGGCGTCGAGGAAATCGTTGTGGCCCTTCGATCCCCGGATGTTGGCGACGAGTCCGATGGCGGGACCGTTGAGGCCGAGCTCGTCGCGTACGGTCTTGCCGCTCACGCCCGGATGGAAGCGCGTGGTGTCGACACCCGCGGGCACCGAGACGACGCGGTCGTCCGGCACGCCCGCGGCGACCACGATCGTGCGGATCGCGTCGCCCGTGGTCAGCACGCGGTCGGCCAGGCGGTACACGAGCGCGCGCCGGCGGAGAATCGGGATCGACACGTGGCGGCTGCGCACGACCGGGCGGCGCGTGCTTCGCGCGGCCAGCGTGGCGAGCCAGCTGTCGACCGAGCTGTGCGTGTGGACGATGCCGATATCGAGCTGGCGGATCAGCCGCCGCAAGGTGACCGCGGCGGCGACGTCGAAGGCGTTGCGCATCGTGAGGCTGAACACGGAGAGATCGGCCGCCGAGGCCTCGGCGCGCAGGCGGCTCGCCGGCTGGCACGCGATGACCACGTCCCAGCCGTGCTCGAGGAGCCAGCGCGACTCGGTGAGGATCCTGATCTCCTGGCCGCCGAGTCCCAGGGACGACTCGGTGTGGAGCACGACACGCCGCGGCGACGTTGACACGCGCGTGTCAGTATAGGCCATGATCCAGCAGTTCATCGAGCACTTCACGTACGCCGGACTCTTCCTCACGCTGTTCGCGGCGGGTCTCGGCCTGCCCATTCCCGAAGAGGTCGCGATCATTGCCGGCGGCGTCCTCGCCCACGAACACGTCGTGCACTGGTGGATCGCGCTGCCCGTGTGCATCCTGGGCGTGCTCGGCGGCGACGTCGCCCTCTACGCGATCGGCCATCACTGGGGCGAGCGGGTGCTGGAGTGGAGGGTGGTTCGGCGCGTGCTGACCCCGGAGCGTGAGGAGACGCTCAAGGCGCGGTATCGCCAGCACGGCGCCAAGATCGTGTTCGCAGCGCGGCACGTCATGGGCATCCGGGCGGCCGCCTTTCTCACCGCGGGCATCTGCCGGTTGTCGTTCTGGAAGTTCGTGCTCGTCGATGCGGCCGCGGCGATCGTCAGCGTGCCGATCGGCTTCGGCATCGCGTTCCTCTTCACCGATCAGCTCGAGCGCGTCATGCGCGATGTCCACCGCGTCGAGCGCTGGCTCGTGCTCTACGCGCTCGCCGGCCTCGCCGCCTGGCTCGCCTATCTCGCGTGGCGCCAGGGCCGACGGACCTGAGAGGCGTGGAAGCGCCGTCGGGCGCGGATCGTGATCAGACGCTGTCCGCGCCGTCGGGGCGCGCGGCCGTGCGTGCTATAGTCGCCACGGAGGTCGTGGTGACGACAGCCGAGCGCAAGCGATGGCACGCCGTGTTCCGGCTGCTGGAGCGCGACGAGCGGGTCTTCGCAGTGCTGCTGGCCGTCGCCATGGTGGGCGGTCTCGCCACGCTCGGCCTCGTTCCCCTGCGGCCGCGCCAGGCGATCGACCTCTACTCGCTCGTCTTCTGGTTCGGCGCCTACAAGGTCGGGATCTTCGCGCTCGTCACGGTGACGCCACGAGCGACGCGCGCGATCTTCCTGGGCGCGCTCGCCATCGACCTGCTGCTCGTCTTCGTCCTCCTCACCCTCACCGGCGGCGGCGACAGTCTCTTCTATCTGTTGTTTTTCCCGCTCGTCGCCGTGAACGCCTATTACTTTGGGCCGTGGGTGGGCTTGAGCGCCGCGCTGGTCGCAGGTGCGCTCTATACGCTGTCGGCGTGGCTCATGCCGCCGTGGGTGGGCTGGACGCCGGCGGTGATCCTGGCCGCGCTCGTCGGGTTGCCGGCGGTCACGCTCGGTCTCGTCGCCGAGCGTGAGCGTGGCGCCCGCTCCGAAGTGGAGCGCCTCAATCAGGAGCTCACCGGGACGCTGACGCGGCTGCAGGCGGCCCAGGAGGAGCTGCTGGTCGCCGAGCGGATGGCGACCGTCGGGCGGCTGTCCCTCAAGGTCGCTCACGAGGTGCGCAATCCGATCAGCGCCATCGAGCTCAACGCCGAGATCCTCCAGGAGATCGTGGGCAACCAGGCGGCATCGGAGACCGATGAAGCCAGGGCGCTGGTGGCGGCCATCCGCGATCAGGTCAAGACACTCGACGCGCTGACCGAGGAGTACCTGACCTTCGCGCGCTTCCCGCGGCCACACTTCGAAGAGGACGCGGTGAACGATCTCGTGCGCGAGCTGGCGGACTTCATCCGGCCGGTGGCGACGCGCCAGGGACTCACCGTCCGCGTGGAGACCGACGCCGACGTACCGCTGATGGAGATCGATCGCGGCTTGCTGCGTCAGGCCGTCCTCAATCTCGTGAAGAACGGTCTGGAGGCGCTGTCGCGCGGCGGCGAGCTCACGCTCACCAGCCGGCGGGACGGCGATGCCGTGGAGCTGAGCGTGGCCGACAGCGGTGGCGGCATTCCCGACGACATCGGCAGGCGCCTGTTCGAGCCGTTCTTCACGACCAAGCCGCAGGGGACGGGACTCGGGCTGTCGATCACCAGGCAGATTACCGAGGAGCACGGCGGCGAGGTCCGGTGGACGAGCCGGCCGGGCAGCGGCACGCGCTTCACGATCCGGCTGCCGCTCAAGAGGACGCATGGCTGAGCCGGCGAACATCCTGGTCGCCGACGACGATCCGGGGCTGCGCGAGAGCCTCGAGCGCACGCTCGCCCGCGAGGGGTACCGCGTGGTCGTCGCCTCCGACGGGCAGGCCGCGCTCGAGCGGCTGCAGGGCGGTGGCATCGATCTCGTGCTCACGGATCTCAAGATGCCCGGGCTTTCCGGCATCGAGCTGTTGCGCGCGGCCAAGGCCATCGCCCCTGACGTCGACGTGATCCTGCTCACCGCCTTCGGCACGATCGAAGAAGCGGTGAAGGCGATGAAGGACGGCGCCTACGACTTCCTCACCAAGCCCGTCCAGCGCGCGCAGCTCCAGCGCGTGATCCGTCAGGCCCTGGAGCGCCGCGACCTGATCCAGCAGAACCGCGCGCTCCAGCAGCGCCTCGACGCGCTGTTGAAGCAGGGTGACGTCATCGGCGCCAGCCCGGCCTTCCGGCGCATGATGACGCTCGTCCAGCAGGTCGCCGACAGCTCGGCCACCGTCCTCGTCCAGGGTGAGAGCGGCACCGGGAAGGAGCTGGTTGCCCGGGCGATTCACGAGCGCTCGCCGCGGCGGCAGGGGCCATGCGTGGCCGTCAACTGTGCGGCGCTGCCCGAGACGCTGCTGGAGTCAGAGCTGTTCGGGTACGAGAAGGGCGCGTTCACAGGCGCGGCCGGACGCAAGGAGGGACGCTTCGAGCTGGCGGACGGCGGCACGCTCTTCCTGGACGAGGTCGCCGATCTCTCTCCGGTGACCCAGCCGAAGATTTTGAGAGTCCTCCAGGAAGGTGAGTTCGAGCGGCTCGGGGGCACCCGCACGATGCGCGTGGACGTTCGCATCGTCGCCGCCACCAATCAGGACCTGGCCCAGATGGTGCGGGACCGGCGCTTCCGCGAGGACCTCTACTATCGGCTCAACGTCATCACGATCACCGTGCCGCCGTTGCGCGAGCGCCGCGAGGACATCCGCGTGCTCGCCGAGCACTTCCTGCGCCTCTATGCGGCCAAGAACAACCGGCGACTCGAGGGCTTCACCGACGAGGCGCTCCGGCGGCTGGAGGGTTACTCGTGGCCGGGCAACGTCCGTGAGCTCGAGAACGTGATCGAGCGCGGCGTGGTGCTGGCGCGGGCCAGCCTGATCGACCTGGCCGATCTCCCCGAGGAAATCGCCGGAGCGACACCGCTGCCGGAGGGCGTGCTGTCCGTCAGGATCGGTACGCCGCTGGCCGAAGTGGAGCAACGCCTGCTCGAAGCAACGCTCCGCGCGACGAAGAACAACAAGACGCTCACTGCGAAGCTGCTCGGAATCGATCCACGCACGGTCTCGCGGAAGCTCGAACGGTGGGACGACGAAGCCGAGGCGGACGCCGGCGACCACGAAGCGTAGTCGCCGGCGACCCGCGGGCGATCAGCGGCTCGGTGTGGCCTGACCCCGCTTGTTGAGCGTGATCTTGTCGCCGACCTTCAGGTCGTTCAGTGTGGCCGCGTCGCCCCTGAACGAATGCGTCTGACCGTCGTCTCCGCGCAGCGTCACCATGCCGTTCCTGGCGTCGATCGCGGTCACCGTGCCCTCGATCTTCTCGGGCGCCGCGCTCGGCACTGAAGCCGAGGGCGTGTCAGTCTTCGTCTGAGCGGGCGCCTGCCCGCTCCATCCGATCGTCGCCGCGACCAGGGCTGCGACGACGGCCCATCCGATCCACGTCTTCTTCATCGTCGCCTCCTAGTGCTTCTTCGTGATGTCGTAGATCGCGCCACCGGCCGCGCCGACACCGGCGCCGATCAGCGCGCCCTTCCCTGCGCCGTAACCGGTACCCGCGCCGACCGCGGCGCCAGTGCCGGCGCCGACGGCTGCCCCGGTCGCCGTTCCGCAGGCCGTGGCGGCCAGCGCGAGAAGCGAGAGCCCAACGATCGGAGTGATGAACCGTGTCTTCATTGCTCGCTCTCCTCGTAGATGCCGGATTCTTGACTGGTGAGGTGCAATGCACGTGCCTTGCAGTCCGTCTGATCTCGCCCCTGGGTATTTTTTCCCGGGCTCCTGGGAGGTTTGCCCGGATGACCGTCTCGCTGCTCCCGGGATCCTGCGTAAATGCCTGACATCACGTGTGCGGGCGCGTGGTGTAGGAGTTGCACTACAGCAGAGCGCGGCCACTCAGGCGCCGTCCGAGGCACAGACACCACGTGCGGGAGGGCGGATTGCGGCGAATCCTCTGCATTGACGACGACGTCGATATGCTGCACTTCATGCGCGACATGTTCCGCGGCGAGCGCGTCGACTGTGCGTCGCTCTCGGGCGTCGCGTTCGACACGCGGGCATCACGCTGCTGTCCAAGCCGTTCACGGTCGAAGCGATGATGAAGGTGGTCGGCCGTATCGCCGAGCGCGCCTCGTGAAGCTTCGCTCTCACCTCGTCCTCCTGATCGTCGTTGCCATCATCCCGGCCGTCGCCGTTTCGGCGGTCGCGCTGTATTTCTTCGCGGCCCAGACGAAGACGACCGTCGAGACGTCGCTGGTCGACACGGCGCGGGCGCTGTCGCTGGCCGTCGAGCGCGACGTTCGCTCGACCGTCTCGGCGCTCCACGTGCTCGCCGGATCGGCCGATCTGAAGCGGGGTGATCTGCGCGCCTTTCACGAGCATGCGGCCCCCGTGCTCCGCGCGTGGCCGGCGTGGGACAACCTCGTCGTACTCGACCTCGCCGGCCAGGAGTTCGTCGATCCGAGTGTTCCGTTCGGCGCGCCACTTCCGAAGACCCACGCGCCCCGACTGAGCGACTCCGCCATGCGTGCCGGGTTCGCCGTGTCGGAGGTGGGCACCGGCCCGGTGACCTCGGCGGCGACGATCGCCGTCCAGGTGCCGGTCAGCATCGACGGCGAGATCCGCTACATGCTGGCCGCCTCGCTGCGGACCGATGCGCTGGCCGAACTGCTCACCGAGCAGCGAGTGCCGGCCGGCACGGTGGGAACGCTGGTGGATCGCAACAAGATCGTCCTGGCGCGAACCGGGGGCGGCGAGCGCGCCGTGGGCCAGCCGGCGCCATCGGGTCTGGCCGACAACGTCAGTGAGATGGCGGAAGGCCACTTCTCGACGGTCAGAGGGGAAGGCCAGCCGGTCTTCGTGGCGTTCAGCACCTCGCCGGTCACCGGATGGACGATCGCCCTCAGCACTCCCCGCAACGCGCTCTCCCAGCCGTTCGAGTCCTCGCTGAAGCTCTTCGGCGGCGGCGCGCTCCTCGTGATCTCGCTCGGCGTCGTCGTCGCGCTCATGCTGTCCCGTCGCGTCTCGTCCTCGCTGCGCTCGCTCGCATCGGCCGCCGCGGCGATGAACTCGGGAGCGCCGGTGCGTGTGCCTCGTTCACGGGTCCAGGAGGTCAAGGCGATCGGCGAGGCGCTGCTGGCCG
>WNGM01002917.1_pt1 | contig 13726 bp, 15 predicted proteins | sample 5400571 | NCBI WGS metagenome assembly WNGM01 (sample SAMN13153378, study PRJNA577476) | soil metagenome | isolation source: 100 cm soil or saprolite under Garry oak tree replicate 2 | place: USA:California | collected 2016-06-15
CGAGTCGGCTCGCCGCCTTGACAAAAGCGCGCGGACAGCCAACAGTCTCGCTCCATGACATCACTGCGATTCGTCGTCGCGATCCTCGCCGGGTGCTGGCTGACCGCGAGTCGCCGGCGTCGTCGCCGCTCCTATCACCTGGGCTTCCCGATCGGCGTCGGAGCGCGCGTGGACGACATCATGGCCACGGCGATCCCCGGGTTCTACATGTCGCCCTACGAGGACCTGAGGCTGAAGCGGCCATGACCCTGAATTTCGGCCTCTTCTTCCTGATGCAGCGGGACGAGCGGTGGAGCGAGCAGGCCGTCTATGACTCCGACGTCGAGCAGATGCTGGCCGCGGAGTCGCTCGGCTATGATTCCGTCTGGATCGCCGAGCACCACTTCAACGACTACGGTCTCTGCCCGGCGCCGCAGGTGCTGGCGGCGTTTCTCGCCGCGCGCACGCGGACGCTGCGGCTGGGCATGGGCGTGAGCCTGCTGCCGCTGCACCACCCGGTGGACCTCGCCGAGCAGCTCGCCGTGCTCGACGTGGCGAGCGGCGGGCGGCTGGACGTGGGCATCGGGCGCGGCGGCACGCTCCAGGACTATCAGACCTTCCGGTCCGAGCGGGCGGACGCGCGGCTGCGCATCGAGGAAGGCATCGCCCTGATGCAGCAATGCTGGACCGGCGCGCCGTTCGACTTCGGCGGGCAGTTCCACTCCGCGGAGCGGCTGCACGTCCGGCCGCGCCCCGTGCAGCGACCGCACCCGCCCCTGTTCATCGCCGCCAACAGCGAGGACAGCGTCTTGTCGGCCGCGCGCCTGGGACTGCCCACGCTGTCGTCCTTCTTCGTGCCCGTCCCCGAGCTGCAGCGGCGCCGTCAGGTCTATCGTGAGACGGCGCGGGCGGCCGGCCGCTCGGAGGCGGAGATCGACGAGCTCGAGCGCCGGTGCGGCGGCATGCGCGTGGTGCACGTCGCGCCCGACCGCGACGCGGCCCTGCGCGCGACCGAGCCGCCCTTCATGAGCTACCAGCGCAAGATGGCGGTCCTCCGCTCCGACGCCACGGGCGGCAACGTGCCCAACTCCTTCGATCGCTCGCTGCTGCGCCTGCGCAGCTTCCACGAATACCTGGCCGACGGCTGGGCGCTGATCGGCTCGCCGGGCGAGGTGAGAGACGGGCTGCAGCAGTATCTCGAGGCGACCGGGTACCAGCGCGTCCTGCTGTTGATGGCGCTGCCGGGGATCGAGACAAAGCTGGCCCTGCGCTCGATGCGGATGTTCGCCGAAGACGTCGCGCCGGCCATGGCGGCGCCGGCAGCGGCGACGAGGACGGCGGAGTAAATTCCCCCAGGAGGACCGGCATGCCGGACAAGAGCGACCTGTTCGAGATCATGCAGACGACGCGCGCCATGCGACGGCTGAAGCCCGATCCCGTCCCCGACGCGCTCATCCGCAAGATCATCCAGGCCGGTGTGTGCGCGCCGAACGGCGGCAACTCGCAACGGTGGCGGTTCCTGGTCGTCAAGGACGCGCGGATCAAGCGGCAGGTGCAGGTCTACTACAAGCGCGCGTTCGACGAGGTGATCGGCCCGCGCTATCTCAAGAGCGCACCGCCCCCCGGCGTCACGCGCGAGGCGTACGTGCGGCAGCACGCGGCCGTGGAGTACCTCACGGACCACTTCCACGAAGCGCCGGTGTGGATCGTCGCCTGCATCGAGGAAGCGACGGCGCCCACGCGCTGGTCGGGCGCATCCGTGTATCCGGCCGTCCAGAACATGCTGCTGGCGGCGCGCGCTCTCGGGCTGGGAGCCACCCTGACGACGCGCCACCTCCTCTTCGAGAAGGAGACCGAGGCCGCGCTGGGCCTGCCGCCCGGCGTGCACTCGTACGCCATCCTTCCGATCGGCTATCCGCTGGGACGCTTCGGTCCCGTCGGCCGCGGGCCGCTGAAGGAGGTCGTGTACGAGGACCAGTGGGGACGCCCGTATCTGTCCGGAGAGGATGGCGCGTGAAGCGCTAAGAGCCTGGCGGAATATCGAGGGGTGCCACGGCTTCGCCGGGGCGCCCCGAGCGTGTGGGGCTGGGGGATAGAGGAGCGCCCGGGTTCATCCCGGGCGCTCCGAACGTTTGGGGGGTTTGGGGGGCCATATCGGGGCCCCCCATCTTCCTAGTGCATCGCCGACCCGCGCGCCCGCGGCCGCGCGAGCCAGAAGCACACCGAGCCCAGCACGCAGAAGCCGACGGCGATCAGGAACGCGACGCGATAGCTTCCGGTCAGGTCGTGCACGACGCCGCCGAACCACGGCGCGACGCCGCCACCGATGCCGTTGCCCACGCTGAGGATCCCGTAGAGGACGCCGAAGCGCCGTCCCGGGAAGAGCTGGGAGGCCATCGCGGTGATGATGGGGCCGCGCGCGCCGAAGCCGAGGCCGAAGAGGAGCGCGTAGGCGTACAGGGCCGCCGCGTGCGGCCAGATCTCGAGTCCGAGCAGACAGAGCGTTCCCGCCGCCGTGCAGCCGTAGGAGATCGTGGCCGACGCCGCGCGTCCGATGCGGTCGGCGGCCATGCCGAACAGAATCCGACCCGCGACCGAGAGCAGACCGGTGAGCCCGAAGATGCCCGCCACGAACAGGCGCGGGAAGCCGTGGTCCACCGCGAAGGCCACCGAATGGGTGACGACCGAGAAGACGGCGAGCGGCGTGCAGAGGTAGGCGAAGAAGAGCGCCCAGAACGTCCCCGTCCGCAGCGCGTCGCCGACGTCGCGGCGCGCCGGCGCCGGGGTCGGCTCGGCCGCGGCTCGGGCCGGCGCCGTCACGATCGGCGCCTCGCGCACGCCGAACCAGATGAGGGGAACGAGGACGACGAGCGTGCCCACGCCGAGAACGACGTAGGCGGCGCGCCAGCCGTGCCCCGTGATCAGCCACTGGGCGAGCGGGCCCATGACCAGCACGCCCGCCCCCATGCCCGAGAAGGCCAGGCCCAGCATGCTGCTCCGCCGCTCGGTGAACCACCGCGCGATCAGCGTCCCGCTCGGCACCCAGCTCACCGCGCACAGCCCGGTCGCGGCCAGCACGCCCACGATCAGGTAGAGGGACCACAACGAGCCGATCCGGCTCGACAGCACACACGCGGCGCCGAGCAGGCACGCCCCGCCGAGCATGACGCGGCGCGGGCCCAGGCGGTCCACGAGGATCCCGATCATGGGCGAGAGCGCGCCCTGCACGACCGACGAGATCGAGAACGCCGCCGCGGTGGCCCCGCGCGACCAGCCGAACTCCTCGAGCAGGGCCACGAAGAAGACCGGGAACGAGAAGTAGAGGCCGGAGGCGATGGCCAGGGTGACCCAGACCGTGCCGACGACCAACCATGGCCGGCGTGAGCGGGAGGAGGTCGGCATCGCGCCATCATAAAGGCGAAGGGGCGACGCCCCCCTCGCGCTCCCCAGGTCGGTGGTACGATGCCGACACGCTTCGACCTCCTCGCGACCGGGGGATGGACCGATGATCAGGGTGCAGCGCCTGGGACCGCAGATCGGCGCCGAGATCCGGGGCGTCGACGTCAAGACCCTCGACGACGCGAGCTTCGCCGTGATCTATCGCGCGTGGCTCGAGTACAACGTGGTGGTGGTGCCCGGCCAGGAGCTCGCGATCGAGGACTTCCTGCGCTACAGCCGCCGCTTCGGCGTCATCCACCCGCATCCCTCGAAGTCCACGCGCCACCCGGACCATCCCGAGATCACCCTGCTCGGCGTGAACAAGTTCGGGCCGGACGGGCGCCTGGATGCGGCGATCTATCGGCGCGGCGCCGAGGGCTGGCACACCGACGGCGCCTACGACGCCGAGCCCTTCAAGGCGACCCAGCTCTACGCGCTGGCCGTCCCGAGCCGGGGTGGCGACACGCTGTTCGCGAGCATGTACGCGGCGTACGAGGCGCTGCCGCAGCACCTCAAGAACAGGCTCGACGGACGCAAGGGCGTCTTCACCTACGGCGGCCGGCGGAAGGCGACGGCGCTGCTCAACGCCGAGGACCGCGACTGGGTTCCCGTCCGGCATCCCATCATTCGCACTCATCCCGAGACCGGGCGCAAGGCGCTCTACTTCGACCCCGGCAAAATTCTCGAGATCGAGGGCCTCGAGGAGGAGGAGAGCGACGCGCTGATCGACGAGCTGACCGGCCGGATGATCCAGCCCGAGGGCGAGTACCGCCACCGGTGGCGCAAGGGGGACATCGTCATCTGGGACAACCGGTGCTCGTATCACAAGGCCGCGGGCGACTATCCCCCCGAGGAAGACCGCGTCCACTGGCGCGTCTCGATCAAGGAGCGTCAGCCATGATCCGTCTCACGGGAATCGGCCACGTCCTGCTGCGCGTGCTCGATCTGGAGGCCTCCAAGAAATTCTACGCCGAGGTCCTCGGGTTCTCGGTCCTGGAGGAAGACCCCGAGCACGGCGGCGTCTTCATGGCGCTCGCGGGGCAGAGCCACGCGATCGACCTGTTCGCCGTCAAGGATCCCGAGGCCGCCGGGCGGCAGACGCCCGGGGTGCGGGGGCTCGGTCACGTCGCGTTTCGGGTGGAGAGCGAAGAGGCGCTCAGGGACGCGTACGCCACGCTCGGCAGGCACGGCGTGGAGGTGACGCGCTCCATCGATCACGTCAGCCAGAAGAGCATCTACTTCCAGGACCCCGACGGCAACACCCTCGAGATCTACTACGAGCGTCCGGACGCTCTGGCGATCTTCGCCCGGGGCCGCAACGACCGGGACGTGCCGCTCGTCTTCGACCGATAGGCTCTGGGAGGAGTCACGGACATGACGATCACCGCGCGCATGCTCACGCAGGACAAGGACGGCATCGGCGGCTACCTGGCGCATCCGGACGGCGCCGGCGCCCGGCCAGGCATCATGATGGTGCACCACGCCCACGGCGTCACCGCCGACTACAAGATCGACGCGTACCGACTGGCCGGCCTCGGCTTCAACGTGTTCGTGCCGAGCCTGTTCAACATGTTCGGCATTCTCGGCACGAATCACATCGGCCAGGGCGCCGATCTGCAACAGAAGCACTCCGACCCGGAGTTCCTCGGCAAGATGGACGAGGCCTGGCACTACCTCATCGGGCCCATGAAGTCGGACCCCGCGCGCACCGCGTGCATCGGGCACTGCCTGGGCGGCCGGCTGCTGATTCCCTTCGCGGCCGACCATCCTCAGGTGAAAGCCATCGTCCTCTACTATCCGTCCATCCGCGACGAGCCCGAGACGTCGCACCGGCCGCGCCACGCCTTCAAGGTGGCCAGGACGCTCACGTGCGCCTCGCTCGTGTTCTGCGCCGGCAAAGACCACATCGCGACGCCCGCCATCCAGGGTCCGCTGTGGCAGAGCTTCGTCGCCAACGGCCAGCCCGTCGAGTGGCACTTCTTCTCCGACGCCAACCACGGCTTCCGCCACCCCGACAACGAGGGCTTCCAGCCGCACTACGCGGACCTCGCCTGGCCGCTCGTCACCGACTTCCTGCAGCGCCGGGTGTGATGCCATGACCATCACGACGCGTCAGATCGGCCCGTGCTTCGCCGCCGAAGTCGAGGGGCTCGACCTCCGCAAGCCGCTCTCGCCGGACGAGGTGGCGGCGGTCCACGCCGGGATGGACGAGCACGCGGTGCTCGTGTTCCGCGACCAGCGCATCGACGACGCCGAGCAGCTGGCCTTCAGCCGCAGCCTGGGCGAGCTCGAGCACGCGATCGGCACGAGCCTGCGGGCGCCGGACGAGTACCGCCTGCCGACCACGTTCGCCGACGTGTCGAACCTCGACCAGCATCATCAGGTGTTCGCGCGCGACGACCGGCGCCGGCTCTTCGCCATCGGCAACCGCCTCTGGCACTCCGACAGCTCGTTCAAGGCGATCCCGGCGAAGTACTCGCTGCTGCACGCGCGCAGCATCCCGTCCAGGGGCGGCAACACGGAGTTCGCCGACATGCGCGCGGCCTACGACGCGCTGGACGACGAGACGAAGACCGAGGTCGAGGACCTGATCTGCGAGCACTCGCAGATTTTCTCGCGCCAGCAGCTCGGCTTCACCGACTTCACCGACGAGGAGCGCGCGCGCTTCGCGCCGGTGCGCCAGCGCCTGGTGCGCACGCACCCGTCGACGGGACGCAAGTCGCTCTACCTGTCGTCGCACGCGGGCGGCATCCTGGGCTGGCCGGTGCCGGAGGCGCGCGCCTTCCTGCGCGACCTCGTCGAGCACGCCACACAGCGGCAGTTCGTCTACGCGCACCGCTGGCGCGTCGGCGACCTCGTGATGTGGGACAACCGCCGCACCATGCATCGGGCGCGGCCGTTCCCCGTGCACGAGCCGCGCGACATGCGCCGCACCACGCTCGTCGGCACGCCGACGGTGGCGCAGGTGACCGCTACGTCTTGATCCCGAGCAGCTTCACCGCGTTGCCGCCGAGGATGGCGACGCGATCGGCGTCGCTCAGGCCCGGCGTGCCGAGGACGTGGTCGACGGCAGTCTTCGTCCACGGATACGGGAAGTCGGTGCCGATCATGAGCCGACTGACGCCGACCTCGGCCGCGAGGTGGCGCAGGCCTTCGGGCGTGAAGACCATCGTGTCGTAGTACATCTGCTTGAGATACTCCGTCGGCTTCTTCTTGATCGGCCCATGCGGTCCGCCCGGGCATTGCGTGGGCTGGGTCGAGCAGCCCAGATCGGAGCGCGCCGCGTAGGACGGCAGATAGCCGCCCCCGTGGGCCCCGCAGATCTTCAGGCCGGGGAATTTGTCGAGGGTGCCGTCGAAGATCAGGTGCGAGAGCGCGATGGTCGTCTCCAGCGGGTTGCCGATGATGTTGCCCAGCAGCCCGTTGCCCTTGAGCCGCTTCGGGATCTCGGAGGCGACGCCCGAGCCCTGCGGATGGATGAAGACGAGCACGCCGAGCTGCTCGGCCTTGGCCCAGAACGGATCGAACTTCGGATCGCTGATCTCCTCGCCGTTGACGCTGCCGCCGATGCCGGCGCCGCGCAGCCCGTACTTCTTCACGCCGTCCTCGAGCTGCTCGGCGGCCAGATCGGGATACTGCAGCGCCACCGTCGCGAAGGCGACGAAGCGGTCGGGATGGGCGGCGCAGGCCTCGCCGAGCTTCGAATTCTGGATCTGACAGATCTGCCTGGCGAGATCGCGCTCGGTCTTGTACCAGTACGGGTTGATGCTGAGCGCCTCGACGTCGATGCCCTGCTCGTCCATCGCGCGAAGCCGCTCGGACACGTGCGTCACCATGCTGAGCTCCGGCCGCGTCGGCGGCGCCGGCGCGCCGAGCGTCATCCCCACCAGGGCCATCGCCTCGGCCACCGCGCAGTGCGCGTGGACGTCGACGGTCTTGACGCGCCGGCCGCTCACCACGACCTCGCGGCGGCGCGTCTGCGCGCGGACGGGCGCGGCGGCCAGGAGATCGCAGCCGACGAACGCGAGGCCGGCCAGCGCGCCCGTGGTCGTCCCGAGGAACTCCCTGCGCGTGGTCATGGTGGGTCCTCCTTTTCGACGGGGCAGGGTATCATGCCGGGTCATGGGACGCTTCCTGTGGCCCCTCGCCGTCGTGGCCGCGCTCGCCATCGGCTGGGCGGCCGCCGGCGTCGCCGGCAAGACGTCTGCCGCGCGCGAAACCGGGCAGCTGAAGCAGCAGGTGTCGACGCTGCAGGCCCGGCTCCACGCGCGAGAGGAGATCGCCGCCGCGCGGTCGTCCGACGCGGGCGGTCGGCCGGGGACGCCATCGGCGTCCCGTGCCTCGACGCCGGGTGAGCGCGGCCTCGCGGCGGCCGTCACGGAAGACCGCGTCCTTCGCGATCTGCGCGCGCGCGGCGACGGGCCGGCCGATCGCGCGGCGTCCCGCCCCGGATCGTCCGGATCGTCGCCGAGCATCGAGGCCGCGCTCGACCGCTTCTACCGGTATCTGGAGGCGACGAAGGGCACGGAGGGGCGCGAGCGCTGGCAGCGGGCGCGCGAGCTGGTCGAAGAGCTGCGGGGCATGGGCGACGTCGCCGGCGTGGCGCTGATGAAGGTGCTCAGCGCCGGCAACGACAGCGACGAGCGGCGCGCGGCGGCGCGGCTCCTGGGCACGCTGCAAGTGCCGCAATCGCTGCCGCTGCTGAAGGACATCGTCGAGAAGGACAGCGACGTGCTCCTGCGCCGCGCCGCCGCCGTCGGGCTGCGCCAGCTGCAGACACCCGAGTCGCTGCCCGTGCTGGAGAACATCCTGGCCAACGGCGGCGACGATCGCTTCGTCCGCCTGAGCGCCGCGTACGGCCTGGCCGAGTCGGGCCGACCGGGCGGCGTCACCGGGTTGGCGCAGATCTTCCAGGAATCGAGCGCCGACGGGCGCGGGCGCGAGATGGCGTTCCGCGCGCTCGTCTCGCTGAACGACGAGCGCTCGCTCCCGTTCATGCGCCAGGTCGTGGCGTCGGAGGCCGAGCCGTCGTATCGGCTGCGCGCGATCCAGTACCTGACCGCGCAGGGCGATCGGCAATCCGTGGCGACGCTGCAGGTCCTCATGCAGTCTCCCACCGAGCAGGCGTCGATTCGCGACGCCGCCGCGCAGGCGTACCGGACCCTCGGCGGCAGGTGATCGTCTCCGCCGACGTCGTCGTCGTCGGCTCGGGCGCCTTCGGGGCGAGCGCGGCCTATCACCTCGTGCGGCGCGGCCTCCGCGTGGCGGTGCTCGAGCGCGCCGCGCTCGCGTCGCAGACCTCTCCGCGCGCGGCCGGGCTGACCAGCCAGGTGCGGGCCACGCCGGCGCTCACGACGCTCGCCCGGCGCGCGGTCACGAAGCTCGCCGCCTTCAGCGACGAGACCGGCCAGCCGCTGCGCTTCACCCAGAGTGGCGCGCTGAAGATCGCGCGCACCGAGCGCGACGCCGAGCAGCTCGCTCTCGAGGTGACGCGCGGCGTCGCCGCGGACATCCCGATCGACTTCGTCTCGGTGGCGGAGGCGCGGCGGCGGCTGCCGATCCTCGGCGAGCGCGGCATCGTCGCCATCACGTGGAGCCCGACCGACTGCAACGTCGAGCCGTCCGAGCTGCCGCTCGGCTACTGCCGGGCGGCGGAAAAGCTCGGCGCCGTGCTGCTCCCGCACACGCCGGCCACGGGCTTCGAGATCGGCCCGCGGGGCGTGGAGGGCGTGCGGACGCCGCGCGGCACCATCGCGACGCGCGCGGTGGTGGACGCCGCCGGCGCGTGGGCGCGCCTCGTCGCCGCGGGGCTGGGCGCGCCGCTGCCGGTGGTGCCGACGCGCCATCAGCTGCTGATCACCGAGCCGATCCCCGGCGTCGGACCCGAGTTCCCGATCGCGCGCGTGATCGACGTCAACGTCTACGTGCGCCACGAGCGCGGCGGGCTGATGCTCGGTGGCTACGAGCCCGATCCCGTGCAGGTCGACGCGGCCACGCTGCCGCCGGCCTTCGACGTCGCCGACCTCCCGCTCGACCTCGAGGTGCTGTGGCGCCTGGCCCGCAGCGTGCGCGAGCAGTTTCCGATCTTTCAGGAGCCGACGATCCGCGTCGCCGAGCACCGCGGCGGGCTGCCCACGCTCACGATGGACGACCGCTACCTCGTGGGACCGCTGCCCGGCGTGGCCGGCGCGTGGGTGATGAGCGGCTGCTGCGTGGGCGGCCTCAGCGTGTCGCCCGCGCTCGGCGAGGCGATCGCCGAGTGGATCGTGGACGGCGCGCCGGCCCTCGACTGCTCCGACATCTCCCCCGCGCGCTTCGCGGGGCCCATCGACGAGGCCGCGTTGCGCGAGCGCTGCCGGCACGCGTACGCGACCCACTACCGCGCGAGCGGCGGCGCGCCCGCTCGGTGAACCAGGGAGAGAGCATGGACGATCAGCGGCTGGCGACTTCCGACCCCGCACGTCTCGCGAGCACGCTGGAGCGCGTCCACGACGCCGACGTCGCGGAAGCGCTCAACGCCATCGACCCTCCGGCCGCGGCCCGCGTGCTGGCCGCGCTGCCGTTCGATCTGGCGGTGCGCGCGCTCAACCAGCCGGAGCTCGATCACCGGGCGCGTCTGTTCGAGCACCTGCCCATCGAGAGAGCGGTCGCGCTGATGGGGGCGATGTCGGCCGACCAGCGCGCGGAGGTCTTCCGCGACCTGCCCCAGCGCACCGCGGCGCGGCTGCTCGCCGCCGTCGACACGAGCACCCAGGAATCGCTGCGCTCGCTCCTGAACTACCCGCCCACCACGGCGGGCGGCATCATGACCACGGAGCACGTCGAGGCGCCGGCGACGTGGACGGTGGAGCGTACGCTCGTCCAGATTCGCAGCGGCGGCCATCCGCGCCGCCCCGTCTATGCGGTGTACGTCCTCGACCCCGTGGATCGCCGCCTCGTCCACACGGTGACGCTGCGCGAGCTGGTGCTCGCGGATCCGACGCGCACGCTGCTCGAGGTCGGCGACCGGCACCCGCCCGTCACCGTGCACGTGTGGACGGATCGCGAGGAGACGGCGCGGCTCATCGCCAAGTACGATCTCCTGGCGGTGCCGGTCATCGACGAAGGCGGCCACCTGCTCGGCATCGTCACCGTGGACGACGTCATCGACGCGCTGATCAAGGAGCAGACGGAGGACGTCCACAAGCTCGGCGGCATGCAGGAGCTCGACGAGCCGTACACGAAAGTCGGCTTCGGGACCATGATCCGCAAGCGCGGCGGCTGGCTGTGCGCGCTGTTCGTCAGCGAGATGCTCACGGCGACGGCCATGCAGCACTTCGAGGGCCAGCTGAGCCGCGCCATCGTGCTGACGCTCTTCATCCCGCTCATCATGAGCTCCGGCGGCAACTCCGGATCGCAGGCGACCTCGCTCATCATCCGCGCGCTCGCGCTGCGCGAGGTGCGGGTGCGCGACTGGTGGTGGGTCGCCATGCGCGAGCTCCCGACGGGCGTCACGCTCGGCGTGATCCTCGGCGCCATCGGCATCGCGCGCATCGTCTCGTGGCAGCTCTTCGGTTTCTACAACTAGGGCCCGCACTGGGTCCTGGTGGCGCTCGCCGTCGGCTTCGCGCTGGTCGGCGTCGTGACGTTCGGCTCGCTGGCGGGGTCGATGCTGCCGTTCGTCCTGCGCCGCCTCGGGTTCGATCCCGCCAGCGCCTCGGCGCCGTTCGTCGCCACGCTGGTCGACGTCACCGGGCTGGTGATCTACTTCAGCGTCGCCTACCTGGTGCTACGCGGGACGCTGCTGTAGCGGCAGCTCCACCCGCCGGCCCGTCGCGCTCGAGCGCTGCCCGGCGGCGATGACCTCCTGGACGTCGCACCCGACGTCGGCGGCGCAGAAGCCGGTCACGTCGCGGCCCGCGCTCACGCAGGCGAGGAAATGCGTGGGGCCGTCGCACTCGTCGGGACCGAGCGGCGGCGGATCGAGGAAGCGGCTGCCCTCCGGCGAGACGACCTGCACGCGCCCGGCCCCGGCGCGCTCGCCCTCGCGCGTCGGGCGCGGCTGGTGGACGAGCAGCGTCCCGCGCTCGCCGTAGACGATCATCGCGAAGGCCGGCTCGCCGCCGATCTGGGTCCAGCTCGCTTCGAGCAGCCCCAGCGCGCCGGGGTAGGAGAGGACGACCACCGCGTTGTCTTCGGCGACGAGGCCCGCCTTGCGCGGCGGTGGCGTCACCGCGGTGACCGCCTGCGGCCGGCCGAGCACGAGGCGACAGAGCACCGCGCCGTACCCGCAGTAGTCGACGAGCGCGCCGCCGCCGTTTCGCCGCGGGTCGTAGAGCCAGTCGCAGAACTGCGGCGAGCAGCCGAACTCACGCGGCCCCGCGTGGCCGCCGCGGTGGCTCAGCTGGACCGGCGCGCCGACGGCGCCCTCGAGCGCCAGCGTCAGGCCATGACGGAGCGCGGGCCGCCACGCCGTCGGCCAGTTCACCATGAGCGGGACGCCGGCGGTCCGGGCCGCCGCGAGCAGCGCACGCGCGCCGGCCAGGTCGGCGGCCATCGGCTTTTCGAGCATCACCGGGAGCCGGCGGCCCAGCGCGCGCACGCCGAGCTCGGCCGACGTCCGGTTGTCGGAGAAGACGAGGACGGCGTCGAGGTCGCGGCGCTCGAGCACGGCGTCGAACGTGTCGTGAGTGGCCACGGCGCCGTGCAGCGCACGGAGCCGGTCGCGCAGGCCCGCGTCGGGATCGGCGGCCGCCACGAGGCGGCCGTGATGGCCGGCCGACAGCGCGGCGAGGTTGCCCCACACGTGGTCGTGGCTCAGCCCGAGGACCCCGACGTTCAGGCGCGGCATCGAGCCGACATTGTCGCAGCCGCCGGGTGAGTTGGCACCCGCCCGCTGTAATTGTCACGATCCCCGCGCCGTGACGGACGGCACCGGCCATGCACCGGGCTGTTCACCACGGCGGCGTCTGACACGCCGCCGCCGGGTGTCCGGCGTCCCCGCCGCCCGTTGTATGATCCACCCCCGTGAAGGTGACCCGGCTCGACACCTACTTCCTCTCCGCGCCGCTGCCACAGCCGGTCAGCACCTCGACCCATCGGATCACGAGCGTCAGCGAGGTCGTCGTCAAGCTCACGACCGATGCCGGGCCCGTGGGCATCGGCGAGGCCCACGGCCCGTTCCTGTTCCAGCAGGGACCGGACGGCCTGCGCACCGTGAGCGACATCATCAAGGCGATCACGCCGCTCGTGGTCGGCCAGGATCCGTTCGACGCCGAGCGGATCTGGCAGGACCTGTTCGCGCTGACCTACACCAGCGTGCGCGGCATTCCCACGCTGGCGCGGCAGCAGCGTCCGCTGGTGACGGCGATGAGCGCGATCGACATCGCGCTGTGGGACCTCAAGGGCAAGGCGATCGGCCGGCCGGTGTGGGCGCTGCTCGGCGGCGCTCTTCGCCGGCGCGTGCCCGCCTACGTGACGGGCTTCTACTACCGGGCCGGCGAGCGGCCGGACGATCTCGTGCGCGAGGCGGCGATGTACGTGGCGCAGGGGTATCGCACGCTGAAGGTGAAAGTCGGCGGCCTCACGCCCGATCCCCTCTGGTTCGAGCTGTTTCGCGAGCGTCCGTCGATCGTCGACGGCTTCATGGCGCTGCCGGACGCGCCGGGGCTGGGGCTCGAGCTGCGCGACGACACGCTGCAGAAGTACGGCGTCAAGATCGGCTGAGAGGACGGCGAGCATGCCGAAGATGTGGCGCGTGTACAGCGGCGCGGACGGCCAGTCGCACCTCGCGGAGGTGCCGCTGGCGATGAAGCCGTTCAGGGACGTCGAGGGCGCCCACGGCGAGGGCACGCCGATGCAGGCGGCCACCGGCATCGCGTTTCGCGCGGCGCCGCCGGGCTACGTGCTCGACTGGCACTGCGCGCCCCGGCGGCAGTACTCGATCTCGTTGTCGGGAACCGCGGAGATCGAGGTCGGCGACGGCACCATCGCGCGCGTCGAGGCGGGCGACGTGGTGCTGGCCGAAGACCTCACCGGACGCGGCCACGTCACACGCGTGATCGGCGACCGGCCACGGCTGTACGCGATCGTGCCCCTCACGGACACGTAGGCGAGCGGACGCGAGCATGGACGTCGGCGCGGCGATCTTCTTCACGGACTACTCGATGGGGCCGGCCGAGCTCGGCCGGGCGCTGGAGGAGCGCGGGTTCGGATCACTGTGGGCGCCGGAGCATTCGCACATCCCGCTCTCACGCCGCACGCCGTTTCCGCAGGGCGGCGAGCTACCGAAGAAGTATTACGACGTGATGGACCCCTTCGTGACGCTGGC
>WNGM01003125.1_pt1 | contig 13722 bp, 12 predicted proteins | sample 5400571 | NCBI WGS metagenome assembly WNGM01 (sample SAMN13153378, study PRJNA577476) | soil metagenome | isolation source: 100 cm soil or saprolite under Garry oak tree replicate 2 | place: USA:California | collected 2016-06-15
GCCCAGTGGCAGGCCCACACCGGGCATGTCCAATCCATCGATTTGCAGTATGCGCGGCAAGTGGTCGTGAATCCGGACTCCAGCGCGGGCACGGTGGCCGCAAGAACAAAATAGCTTTTATCCGAGGAGTGGCGGATTGGCGAAGAAAGACAAATACCTCGTCGGGTTGGACATTGGCAGCACAAAAACCTCCATCCTCATCGCCGAAATCGAGGGCGAGTTCGTAAAGTTTCTGGCGCTCGGCGCAGCCGAATCCAAAGGTTTGCGCAAAGGCCTCATCGTCAATCTCGACGCGACGGTAAGTTCGATCCGCCGCGCCGTGGAAGAAGCCGAAGGCGTGGCCAATGTGCCGGTGGAAGAAGCCCTTATCGGCGTGGCCGGCAACCACGTGCGCGGCGCAAACAGCCGCGGCGGCATTGCCCTTGGCCCTCGCCCGCGCGACATCGAAAGGGAAGACGTGCGCCGCGCGGTCGATGCCGCCCGCAACATTTCTCTCCCCGAGGACCGCGAAGTTTTGCACGTCCTTCCGCACGAATTCATTGTCGACGCCCAGGACAGCATTCGCGACCCCGTCGGGATGGTCGGCCAGCGCCTCGTCGCCAACGTGCACGTGGTCACCTCCTCCATTGCCGCGTCGCAGAATCTAGTTAGCCGGCGGTGGCACGACGGAAATCATCGCCTATGGCGGCGGAGTTGTTCGTCACATCGGCGTGGTTCCCATCGGCGGCGACCATTTCACCAACGATCTTGCCGTCGGCTTGCGCACGCCCACTCCCGAGGCCGAGCGCATCAAGCGCCGCCACGGCTGGGCCGCTTCTTCTTTCATCACGGATAACGGCGCGATTGAAATCGCCAGCGTTGGCGACCGCCCGCCTCGCGCGATCTTCCCGCACATGCTGACCGACATCATCGAGCCTCGCGCCATGGAATTGCTCTCGCTCATTCGCGACGATCTCCAGCGCGCTGGCCTGGACGGCCAGATTCCCGCTGGATTCATTCTCGCCGGCGGCGGCGCGCGTTTGCGCGGCCTCGATGACATCATCGAGCAGTCGTTCCACTTGCCGGTGCGCATCGCGGAGCCCAAGGGTTTGGCGGAGCTCCCGGAACAGGTAGCTCAACCGGAGTACGCCACGGTTGTGGGACTGGTGCTGGCCGGCGCGAAGGCGCGGCGGTCCGGTCCGCATCGCTCGGGGACCCTGGTATCCAAACTGAAAGCCATGTTCGCGGGTGCCTCGTGACCCTGCCCGCGGGGCGCAGCGAATCTGGAGGAGGCCGACAAAATATGATGGGAAGAGACGCGGGAATTCGCATGAGTTTCAGCGAAGAATTGCAGCCGGCGAAGATCAAAGTCATCGGCGTGGGGGGTGGCGGATGCAACGCGGTGAACCGCATGATTCGCGCCAAGCTGGAAGGCGTCGAGTTCATTGCCGCGAACACCGACTTGCAGGCGCTGAAGCTTTCGCAGGCGCCCATAAAGCTGCAGCTCGGCGCCAAGCTCACTAAGGGACTCGGCGCGGGCGCCAATCCTGAGGTTGGCCGCAAGGCTGCGCTCGAAGACACGGAAAAAATCATCGAGGCACTCGAAGGCTCGGACATGATTTTCATCACTTCCGGCCTCGGCGGCGGCACCGGCAGCGGGGCCGCGCCAGTGGTCGCTTCGCTTGCGAGCGAATTGGGCGCGCTGAGCGTAGCCGTGGTCACAAAGCCTTTTCTGTTCGAAGGCAAGCGCCGCATGATGCAGTCCGAGCAGGCGCTCCAGGAATTGATCGGCGCGGTAGACACCGTCATCGTGATTCCCAACGAGCGCCTGATGGACACCGTCGAGCGCGGCACCAGCTTCTTTGACGCGTTCCGCATCGCCGACGACATTCTCCGCCAGGCCGTGCAGGGCATCTCCGACATCATCACCGTGCCCGGCATCATCAATCGCGACTTTGCCGACGTGAAAGCCATCATGCATGGCCAGGGTTATGCGGTGATGGGCACGGCCGTGGGCACAGGCTCGAATCGCGCCATTGACGCCGCCAACCGCGCCATCGCCAGTCCGCTCCTCGAAGACAATTCCATCCAGGGCGCGCAGGGCATCCTTATCAACATTTCCGGCAGCTCCAGCCTGACGCTCCACGAGGTTCACGAGGCCTCGACCGTCATTCAAAAAGCCGCGCACGAAAACGCCAACATCATTTTTGGCGCGGTACAGGACGACACCATGAAGGACTCCGTAAAAATCACGGTGATCGCCGCGGGCTTCAAGGAGGCCAACAAGAAAAACGTCCTGCCAAAGCAGTCTTTCCTGCCCAAGACCTGGAAGGCCGGGCGCGAAATGATGGAGCCGCCGCTCGAGCCCAGAAATGTCGTGCCACAGGTTCAAGAGAACGTGCGCGAAGTCAGCCAGGAAGTTCCGGCGGACGACCTGGACGTGCCCACGTTCTTGCGCCGGCAGGCGCAGAAAGCTTGACGCTGCGCCGCCAGGCACAGAAAGGCTTGACCGCTTTTGCAGCATCCTTCGCGGGTTCTTGTCTTGACGGGTCATCGAGAGCCAGTCCGCCTCTATGGCCTTGTCAGAGAAGCGGACAGACTGCCCCCCGACCGCCGCGATAGGACGATGTCCCCGGTCTTCTCGTCCCTGCCCCTCCGCTTCTCAAGGTGCCTAGAAGATGGCGTCGGATCTTGTCCTCTTTCGATGAATACCTAGCCATAGCTGCGCACCGTTTCACGGTAACGCAGATAGCTGTTCGCTGAGCTGTCGGACTTCGGCCTCCAGTCTGTTGTAGTCGCGGCTCGAGTAGGGAAGGACAGTGCCGAGCCCCGCGTGAAATTCGATCGCGCCGGTCTTCTCCGCGATCTTGGCAATGTTGGAATGTGTGATGCCTGCCCCGGGAAGAATCAGGATGCGGTCGCTCGCCATCGCGATGAGTTCCGCCAATTTCGCAGCTCCTTCGAGCGCCGTTTTCGCGCCGCCGGAAGTGAGAACCCTCGAAGCGCCGTTCTGAATCACCTCTTCCAGAGCTTTTCGCTCGTCGGCGCATTCGTCGAACGCGCGATGAAACGTCACCGGCAAAGGCCGCGCGAGATCGACGAGTCTTCGCGTTCGGCCGACATCCATTTTGAAACCCTTTTGCAAGACGCCGAGCACCACGCCATCCATCCCGCATTCGGCGGCGACGGCAATGGAGCGCTCCATTTCGGCGAACTCGGAGTCCGAGTAAACAAAATTGCCCGCGCGCGGCCGGATCATCGAGTAGATGGGGAGGTGAACTGTTCCGCGGACGCTGCGCAGCAGTTCGCGTCTCGGCGTCAGCCCGCCAACGGACAGATCGGCGCACAACTCGATGCGATCCGCGCCGCCGCGTTCGGCCGCAATGGCTTTCTCGACTCCGTCTACGCTGATTTCGAGCAAGTATTTCCGGGTCATCATAGTCTGACGCCTTGGCCGCGACACTTGAACGAGGATCTCGCGTCCGCTCGCAACCCACACTGCGCCGTCAAAGTGCTGGCCCCCACACTCGAGTCGCTCATCTCCGGCGGATCCCCCCCTGCGCAGGTTCAGAAGATGCGCTTCTGTGCTTCAGCTGTGATAGGCTTGGCCGGCGGAGAACCCAGATTGTACCCGGATCGAGTCCCTGGCTTGGTCCGCATTGGAAAAAACTTCTGCAAGGAGGCCTGCGATGCAAGTTCGCCTCGCTCCCGGACTTCTTCCGGCGATTCTTCTAACCGGATTCCTGTCGTCCTGTCAGGCACCTTACCACCAGAAGGAGGAAAGCTACGTTTTTGTTGCCTTCAACACGAGTTTGCCGTATTGGCAGGAAGCGGCGGCAGGCTTGGAAGACTCCTCCAAGCAATTGGGTGTCAAAGCCGAGCTCGCGGGCCCGGCGAACTTCTCCGTTAGCGATGAGGTGACCGCCTTTCAGCAAGCGGTCGCGCAACACGCTTCGGGAATCCTGGTCTCCGCCGCAAATCCAGAAGCTTTCCGGGATCCCATCAATGCCGCCATCCAGCAAGGGATACCCGTAATTTGCGTGGATGCCGATTCGCCGGAATCCAACCGCATCCTTTTCGTCGGGACGGACAATTTCCGCGCCGGCCAGGAAAGCGGCAAGCGCATCGGGGAGTTGCTCCGCGGCAAAGGAAATGTCGTGGTGATTACCATCCCCGGACAATTCAATCTTGGCGAACGGGTTCGCGGCGTCGAGGAAGCCTTCAAGAAATATCCGGGAATCAAAATTACCAAGACCATCGATGACAAAGGGGACTCCCGCAACGCTTACGACGCCATTTCCGCTCTTCTTCAGGGCAAGGAGAAGCCCGACGGCATTATCGGGCTCGAGGCTTCAGGAGGCGAGGGCGCTGCCGATGCGTTGCATCGCCTGGACCTCACCGGCAAAATTCCGATTGTGGCGTTTGACAAAGATCCCGAGACATTGGACTGGATTCAGCGTGGCGCGATTACCGCCACGGTCATACAGAAACCCTACGTGATGGGTTTCTACGGCCTGAAATTCCTGGACGATCTCCATCACAACGCGGTTCACGACTACAAGGATTGGAGAACCGCGCCGACCTCTCCCATGCCAGCTTGGGTGGATACGGGAACCGCCATCGTCGATAAGAATAATCTTGCCGCGTTCCGCGAATCGCTCGCTCCTCATACCAAGTCACCGATCTGAGACCAGACCGGGAACGGCACAAACCAAGTGCCAACCGATTTCGCGCGGCGGCGACGCGAACTAACGCATTGGCGCCGGGGGACGCTCGGTATCCGCTTGTGGGTGCGAAGGCAAGCATGGGCCTGTGAAGCAGGAAACATTCGTTGGAGACGAGCAGCAATGCTGCTTGGTAACTCCAAAGAATCCCCCGCCTTAAGGCCTGGGGAGTCTCAAACGAGTCCTATCGATGCAAAAGCGGTAATCGAAGCGCATCCCAGCGCAACGCCCAGCACCATTCCTGCTAGCACGTCGCTGAGAAAATGCATTCCCAGCACGATGCGGGACACGGCGATGTTCAACGCCAGGAACAAAAGCACGCCTTCTAGCGAGGGATAAAAGTAGCTAATGACCAGTGCGATGGAAAACGCGGTCATGGCGTGGCCCGACGGAAAGGAAAACTGATCCGGGGGCAGGATTTTCGACCAGCAATGAGGCTCAATCTGACAGGGTCGCGGCCGCTGACTCAGATGTTTGAGAGCCTTGAACAGGAAAATTCCCAGCACGGCCGCCGCCGCGGCCGCGCCTACGGCGGCAAACCGCCGCGGGCCGCCGAAGCCAAGCAGGAGGAGCCCCAGCCCGTACCAAACCCAGCCGTCGCCCAAGCGTGTCACGGTGATCGTCCAGATGCGAATCCACCTGGGAGGGCGCCACCGGTTCATGCGGCGCATTAACCGGTGATCGCGGCGCTCGATGTGTCCCCAGAGGCTGCGCGCCACTGCCATTGCCTCACCTCATACGAACCGATGAAGATCAATCCGCTGACCTCAACTTGCCCAATTCGCCTCGAAACTGGGATCGATGTCCCATAGCTTGCGTTGCCTTTTCCCGCGGTCTTCCATCACTGCACGCCATTTTCTGCAGAAGCGCACTTCGTTCATCCAATGTCCCGCGGAGAAGACAGGCACCAGCAGGGCAAGCGGGGAAAGCACCGCCGTCCAGGGCATGTCCGAGAAAAATGAGCCAATGATGCTGAGGACGTCTGCTGTAAGTCTGCCGTAACTTCCATGCTCTCCTGCCACGCGGCCCGAGCCTGCTCGCAAACCGGCGAAAAACTCGTTGACGGTTCGTGCCCCCGGCACCTCTGTGTAAGTGAGGCCGACTCCGGAAAGGGCGTGTGCATCGCTGCCGGCTACCGCGATTTTGTCGAGACGCGCTGCGAGTTGCGCTGCGCATTCATTGCTCTTCCGCCACATCTGGCCGTTGCGCGCTTCATAGGCCGGGACGTAGGACTCGAACCAGGCAAAATCGTCTGCCTCGCGGCGCCCCGTCAATCCGGAGAAGACGTGGTTGACGCTGAAAAACAGCTTCCGCTCCGTCAGGTACATCAGCAGAGAGACGAAGTCATTGGTGCGGCGCTTAATCTCCAAGTGGTCGCGCTCGGTGAGGTTGTAGACGCCAAGATGTGCTTCGGTGCCGCTGGGCATTCGCACGCTGACTTCCTCGCTCAGGAAGAAGTCCGAGAAAGACCGCAATGCCTCGGAACCTTCAATCGAATCGTGGTCCGTGACGGTGATGGCCGACATGCCTCTCCGTTTCAGAAGGTCGTAAACTTCAAGAGGCTCGTTGTAGCACTCCTGACACAAGTGCTTCAGGCCGGGAAGGTTGAACATTCCTGATGCTTTGGTGTGAACGTGGAGGTCCGAACGCATGGAAAGAATTGTCGGCTTGTAATATGAACAACCTATGAAGAGGCGGAAAAATCTTCGTAAATGTGCCCATGGAACTTACTGAACACAAGTGAGTTATACAGTTCTCCACATGGCATCGAGTGTGCTCTTCAACAACCCTACTTCCGGTGTGGCAGAATCTCTAAAATGAAGAAAATCCTTATCGTCTACCACGACGCGGGAGGAGGGCATCGCAACGCGGCGGTTGCGCTCGAGACCGTCATTGCCCAGCAGCCCCGGGATTGGCGGGTCGGTCTGGTACAGTTCCAGGATGTCACCGACCGCCTCGACGTGCTCCGGAAGCTGACCGGCATCCGCATCCAGCAGCAATACAACATTCTTTTGCAAAACGGGTGGACCCTCGGCAGCACGTATCTTCTTCGGCTTCTCGAAGGCACCATTCGGCTCTTCCACAAACAGCTGGTGAAACTACTGGAAAACTACTGGCGTGAGAATCCGGCGGACCTTCTTGTTTCCGTGATCCCTCATTTTAATCGTCAGATTTGCGAGAGTTGGACGCATGTTTATCCGGGCCGGCCTTTCGTTACCATTATCACCGACCTGGCGGATTTGCCGCCGCGTTTTTGGATTGAGCCGATCAAAGAACAATACGTCGTTGCCGGCACGGAAAAAGCCGCAGAGCAGGCCCGCGCGATGGGTCATGACACTACCCATATTTTTCGAACCTCAGGAATGATTGTGCGACCGGACTTTTATGCGTTGGACAGTTCCGATCCGTTGGAATTGCGGAAACAGATGGGTTTGCGGGCGGATCGGACGACGGCCATGGTCCTGTTCGGTGGACATGGCTCGAAGGTCATGCTGGATATCACCAAGCGTCTCGACGCGGAATTGCTGCCTTTGCAATTGATCTTGATTTGCGGCCGCAACGAAGCACTTGCCTCCGAACTGCGTTCGCGGCAGTGGAAGATGCCGGTGTGCGTTGTCGGATTTACCAAAGAGGTGCACAGGCTGATGCGCGCCGCCGACTTCCTGATTGGCAAGCCCGGCCCTGGAAGCATTGCGGAAGCGATGATCCGCAAGCTTCCCGTGCTGATCGAGTGCAACGCTTGGACGCTTCCCCAGGAGCGCTACAACGCGGAATGGGTGAAGGAGAAAAATGTTGGGATCGTCCTGAAAAGCTTTAAGGATGTGGCGAAGGGCGTGAAGCGGATGCTTGAGCCCGCAACCCTCGCGGAGTTTCGCAGAAATGTTTCCTCCCAAGACAACCGCGCCATCTTCGAAATTCCCGAAATCTTTGCCTCCCTTCTTGGCGAAGACCACGGAACTTACCACCCTTCTGTGTCCATTTCAGCGGCTAACACGGTCTAATTCCGTCGCCAGTGCGACAAATCACAGCGCTACGATCTGGGGACAGGGAGACCGGAAAGACGCGGAACTCCGGAAATTAGAGTGGAGAAACCGGAACCGACGATGGCCCGAAGCCAGGCACGGAGAACTGAATTCTAGAGTTCCGCGTGCTCGGACCGCCTGGGATGTGGGAACCGCGGTCCGGCGTGCGAGTCGCGCTTGGGTGTGCTCATGTGTGGCTTCGCGCAACTCTTGGCCCACCAGCGGGACGCATATTTCTTGGATTCGCACATCTTTATGCAGCCGCCGTGCTGCTTCGATTCCGCACAATGGCAGTAGCAGCCAGCCGTCGGCGTACCGCGCAACAGAGCCGGGGTGTCGGCAAGAAGCGAGGGGGTGAAGGCCAGCAGGGAGAATCCCGCGAGGAGAAGGCGGAAGGAAAGTCGGCGGCCGAAATGAGTTTCAGAGAGAAGGCTCCGCATGCCCCATGCTGTGCCAGCTTCCCAAGAAAACCGATAGCGCAAAGTGTTCGTGAGTTCCGTTACTCGGGTTCTGGAACCACGGGGCGCTTGGGCGTTAGTAACCTTGCAAGATAGCCCAGTCAACCGTGCAGCCCGTAAAAAAGTTGCGACTCGAGTTTGCCCTCCGGTTTTTTGGAAGGGCCCCTAACAGGGTTCGACCGAAGCTAACTTCAACACAAGAAGACAATTAACCGTGTTCTATGCATTGCCCAGAGCTAACGCGAGCCGTCCAAGATTCAGAGCCGCTTCGTCTAAAAAGACGGTAGTGGGAACAGGCGTGCCGGAAGGGGCTTGCTTGTGGCATTTCGCCCTGCCTACCAGCCTCTCTCCAGAAGGAAGCTAGGACGGATGAGCGCACGCGCCGGGCGATTTTTGCTGAACCTCCGCGAGCCCGTTTAACCTCTTACTGCGCTGCAACCAGCGGCAACTCAACAAAACTCGCCTGTCCCGCACCATGGTAAATCCGCTGTGTCGCCTTTCGGTAGTCGCCCGGCTTGGCCCAGAAAATACTCGGCACAAAGGTCTGCGGATTGCGGTCGTAGAGCGGGAACCAGCTCGACTGGATCTGCACCATGATGCGGTGTCCCGGGAGAAAAACATGGTTCGCGGTCGGTAGCTGGAAGCGGTAAAGCAACGGCTTGTCCGGAATGATGGCCTTTGGTGTTTCCAGGCTCTCGCGATACCGCCCGCGAAAGATGTCTGTGGAAACCATCAACTGGTAGCCGCCCATTTCTTTCTGTCCCGCTACTTCGTCCGGATAAACGTCAATCAATTTCACCACCCAGTCGGAGTCGGTGCCGCTGGTGGATGCGATCACGTTGGCAACGGGCTGCCCGCTGATTTTCACCGGCTCGCGCAATTCGTCGGATATAAAAGCAAGAACGTCCGGCCGGCCGGAAGCTTCGCGCTGATCATCCACGAGCCATTCGGACCAAGTAAAGCCGTCGCCGTAGCCAACGGGCTGAACCGGGCGCGCTCGGTAAGGTACAGGCTTCGCCGGATCGGAGACGTACTCATCAAATGACGGATCATTCGTCTTCGGCGCCGCAAAGCTCAAGCGCAACCCGGCGGACAGATAAAGTGGCGTCGCGTGAATGGTGCATCCGGTCGTGCAGCCAGCGGGCCAGGCAGTCAAACGCCGCCATTGATTCGTGCCTGTTTCAAATGCGGTCACCGGCGCGACATCGGCCTTTCTCGCTCCATCCTTTAGATATTGCGCGAGAAAAGGAGCGAGGATCTCTTTGCGGAAGTAGAGTCCCGTGTCGCTGCTGAATTTCAGAGCGCCAAGAGAGCTCGCGTCTTCAATTTCCTGACCGTGATGCCATGGCCCCATCACCAAAAACACTTTGTCGTTGTTGGTGTCTTTGGGTTTGATGGCTTTGTACACGGCGACGGCGCCGTAGATGTCCTCCTGATCCCACAAGCTGTGCACCAGCATCGTCGGGACCTTGAGCGGCCGTGCAGCAAGAATCTTGTCCATAGCTTGTTCTTGCCAGAAAGCGTCATAGCTTGGATGTTCGAGAATTTTGCGCCAGAAGCCGACCTGCTCAAGCCCGTGCTCGTGGCCGAGTTCGCCTGCCGAACCAGCGCGCATGTATTCGTCGTAGTCATCAAAGTGGCTGACCCACCATTTGGCTTTGTTGTCGCGCGTGGCTTCCTGTTCGTAGATGTACGGCAAGTTCTGCTCGCGAAAAGCCCCGTTGTGGAACCAGTCATCGCCCATCCAGCCGTCCACCATCGGATTCATGGGCACGGAGACCTTGAGCGCGGGATGCGGATCGACGAGCGCCATCAGAGGCAAGAAGCCGTCGTAGGAAATGCCGAGGATGCCGACCTTGCCGTTGCTCTCCGGAAGATTCTTCACCAGCCAGTCGATGGTGTCGTACGTGTCGGTCGAATGGTCCACGGGAGTGGGGTTCAACGCGCCATGCAACGGGCGGTTCATCACGTAGTCGCCCTCCGAGTCGTACTTTCCGCGAACGTCCTCGACCACGCGGATGTAACCGCCTGCGACGATGACCTCGGTAGCGTTGTCGTATCCCCAAAGGATCGGGCCGAGATGAGAACTCGCGGCGTGCGATGTGAGCTCGGACGCGCTATACGGCGTGCGCGTGAGTAGAATCGGCGCGTTCTTTGCGCCTTTGGGGACAAGAATCACGGTGTGCAGCCTTACGCCATCGCGCATCGGAATCATCACCTCGCGCCGCTCGTAGTCCCACGTGGCAGTGGCCACTTTCAAGTGCGCCGGTGTTTCGCTCGGCAGCGTTGTCGGTGCGGACTGCTGCGAAGCCGTTTGCGCCCGTGCGTTTGCCGGAAGGAGCAAGGCAACGATGGCAGTATTGAGCAGAAGGCGGGTGCGGCGCAGAAGGGCTGGCGTCATTCGGTACTCCTCCGAGTATAAGGAGATTAGGCTAATCTGCCCCAGGGAAATGGCGCTAGGAGCGCGTGGATTTTAACACATAGGTTGCCGAGCACACGCGGAGAGGAAAAAGGCTCGAAAAAGGCGCGCCGCATCGTCCGATCATGCGTATGGCGGGTTTACGCCCCGATCTCGGCGACGGCATCAGCCGCGCGGCTAGTTGAGGCGGCGGTCGACGGCAATTTTGGCCCGGCTGAGGGCGTGCGCAACTTGCGTTTCGCGCAGGCGCGAAGCGTCGTATTCGAAAGACAATTGCTTTCTCGAATCGTCCACCCGGAAGCGCCGCAACCCGTAGGTGTTCGAGAATTCCGCGAGCTGGTACAACTGCTCGTCGCTTAGCGGAGACTGCAGTTGATAAGTCACTTCGACCAGTGTCATACCGGGAATTATACCAGCCCCGCAAACTTCTTCGGAGAAAGGCGGAGTGGGTCCGACCGCGGGCCTAGGCGTACTCCCAGCGACGCGCCGCTCTGCGGGCGATCCCGAACAGAAGGACCGCAGTCGCTAGGAGAACCGCGACCTGCAACCAGAGGTGCGAGACCGGCTCGTCGCGCCAGAAAACTTTCGTGAATCCGTCGATAGCCCACGCGTTAATGGTCAGCAAGCCGGCCTTTTGCATGGCTTCCGGCATCAGGAAGCGTGGGAACATGCTGCCGCCAACCGAGGACATCACCAGAATGACGAGCGTCGAAAGGGCGCCTAACTGCGCGCGGCTGCGGCAAATGCTGGCCAGCAAAATGCCAAAGGCCGCCACGGCCACGGCGCTCGAGACGCCCATCACGATAAACCCCGGGATGTGTGACCAAAGATCGAGCCGGAACACCGCCCATCCCCAAAGAAACATCAGCACGAGCTGTGCGAAAGCCAGCAACGAGTTGAAGGTGAGCTTGCCCAGCATAAGCGTAGTCATGGTCACGCGGGAACTGAGCACGCGGTCGAGCGTGCCGCTTTCCGTTTCATCGAGCAAGGCGCCGGCCGCGCCGCTGGCGGTGAAGAGCAGGAACATCACGCCGATCGCGGCGGCATAAAACGAGACCATAGGATTGTTCTTGTTTTGGCCGATGACGCCGCGGGTCGAGACTGCGACGATTCCACCGGCGGCGTTGCCAGAACCGGATGCGGCCGCGGTGCTGTCATGGCAATTACGCAGGTGGGCAAGGCTTTGCTCCATGCGGTCCCGCTGCTCGCGCGTGAGGCCACCAGCAAACTGGTCGATATATTTTGATCCCTGCTCCACCATCACGTCGGGCAAGGAAGTCATGGCTATTTTCTGGAGCAGGCCCGACACCACTTGGGACGCAACCACATCGCTGCTGTCCTCGAGCAACTGGATCGTCGGGCGACGGGCATCCGGGGGACCGAAGGAGATCGGATTCTCGCCGAAACCGCGGGGAATGATGACCGCAACGGGCGCCGTTCCCCTCTTGAGGGCCGCTTCCGCGGTGGCCGCGCTGTATTCGGGTTGCGCCGCTCCCTTTACAGGGGCGGGCCGAGTCTCGACGACCAGGGACCCTTCTTCCTCGAAACCCCGAACCAGGCCCTGCGCGGCGCTGCTGTGATCCTCGTCCACGACGAGAACCTTGACCTTCGGCGTCGTGTTGCGGCGCCCTCCGAAAATGACCGCGAAAATGCTGAAGAAAACAACCGGAAGGATAAAGCTCAGCGCGAGCGCACCGCGGTCCCGGCGCAGAGAAACCATAGCCGTGCGAACGATAGCGGCAATCAATCGCGCAACTCCCTTCCGGTTAAGTGCAGAAAAACCGATTCGAGATTTGGCTTGCGGATGGAAACGTCGATCAGTTCAAGCCCAGCCTTTGCTGAAGCTTCGAGCAGAGCGCCAACCTCGGCGGGGTGCTCGATGGAGAATTGCGCCGTGCCATCCACAACCTGCCCGCCGCGCTCGAACACCCAGGCGGCGATGCGCTCGTCTGCTCCTGCATAGCGCGCCAGTACCTGGCTCCGCGAGCCAAAGGTGGTGCGCACGAGGTCAGCGTGCATGCCGAGGGCGATGATTTTGCCATGATCGATGATCGCGATCCGGTCGCAGAGGCGCTCCGCTTCTTCCATATAATGCGTTGTGTAGATCAGTGACATGCCCTCGGCGCGCAATTTCTCGATCATTTCGAAAATGTGGTTGCGCGATTGCGGATCCACGCCCACGGTTGGTTCATCCATCAGAACCAGCTTAGGCTGGTGAATGAGCCCGGCGGCCATGTTCAGGCGGCGCTTCATACCTCCCGACAGGTTCCTGACGAGCTCGCCGGCGCGATCGTTCAGGGTTGCCCAGCCCAGACAACGAGCGACAGCTTCCTCGAGCGCAGCGCCGCGGAGTCCGTGATAGCGGCCGAAAGACCGCAGATTCTCACGGCAAGTCAGCCGGGGATAGAGCGCCAGTTCCTGCGGGATCCAGCCGAGAGCGCTGCGCGCCGCGGGAGAACCGGCCCGCGCACCGAAAATGGAGATGGCGCCTGCGTCAGGAATGACGCGGCCCACAATGCTACGAATCAGCGTGCTCTTGCCGGCTCCGTTGGGACCCAGCAATCCCAGGCATTCTGCCTGGCGCAGTTCGAGGGTAATGCCATCGACCGCCGTTGTCTGGCCAAACCGCTTCACTAGCGCAGCAATGCGTAAGGGAGGCGCCGCGACGCTCGCAGTCGCTGGGAAAGGCAAGGTGCAACTCTCCTTGGGGTTTATGACCGCAGGAGAGTATACCAGCCATGGGCGAAGCCCTGATGAATTCGGATGTAACCAGAAATCATCTAATATAGCGACATGTCCGATCTACCCATGAACGCGAAGCCACCCGGCGCAAACCTGCCCATTCTGACCGGGCCGCCCAAAGCTAGAGACCCGGTTTGCGGGATGTCGGTGGATCCAACCAAGGCTGCCGGGAAAGTCGAGCACAAAGGCGAGGTTTACCATTTTTGTTCCAAGCGTTGTGCGGAACGCTTTCGGCAGGATCCGGAGAAATTTCTTGCCGCTCCGGGCTCGGCGGGCATTGAACACGCCCACGCGCATAGCCGGGTACACCCGCACACGGCGGAGGCGGACGCTCCCACTCACGCCGAACAACGAACGACATATCCAGCGGCAGCCGC
>WNGM01007774.1_pt1 | contig 13722 bp, 9 predicted proteins | sample 5400571 | NCBI WGS metagenome assembly WNGM01 (sample SAMN13153378, study PRJNA577476) | soil metagenome | isolation source: 100 cm soil or saprolite under Garry oak tree replicate 2 | place: USA:California | collected 2016-06-15
CCGGCGCCCGCGCCAATGACGACGACATCGTAAGCTTCGGAAACCGCCGTCATGTCTCGGGGCCGCGCGGTTGCAGCCGGGGTCAGACGGCTTTGCCGTCGTCTGACACCGGCGAGGTGATCACCAGGAACACCAGGTCGACCAGACCCGAATTCGAGATCGCGTGTTCGACGCCGGGCGGCAGAAAGATGAAATCGTGCTTGCGCACGACGTGATTCTTGCCGGCAATCTCCATCAGCCCCTCGCCTTCGAGCACGTGATAGATCTGCTCCTGAACCTGATGCTTGTGCCGGGCAACACGCGCCATCGGCTGATACATCGAAATCCGGTAGTCGAGGTGACGCGAGCCCGCCGTCTCCGGCATCACCAGAGGCTTCGACAACGCACCGCCGAAGTGATTGGGAAATTCGCTCCAGGGCACTTCGGCGATATTGCGAATGAAGGCGCCGTTATCCTCTGAGGCCATTGCCGTTTCTCCCTGTCTGTTTGGTCCCAGAGCGGGATGACTTTTCTTCGAATCGTCATCCCGCTCTATGTTTTTTGTTTGAGCATGATCTCCGGGCAAACGCTTCGCGTTTGTCCCGAGGGAAAACCGGTACCCACTTTTCCTGATCATGCTCTAGCCCGCACGGGTGTTCATGAAGTCGACAGCCTCTCGGCCTGCAATTTTTCCAAAAACCAAGGCGCGAAGCACCGAAACCGCATTCGGCGCAGTTCCGTAAAAATGCCCGGTGATCTCTCCCGCAGCGTAGAGGCCCGGCATCGGCCCACGCTTGCCCAGGACTTCCGCTTTCTCATTGGTGGCGAGACCGCCAAATGTGTAGGCGATGGCGCCGACCAGGGGGTATGCGAGATATGGCGGCTTCGTGATGGCTCGGGCCCAGTTCGATTTCGGCGGGTTCAATGTGTCAGCCGCCGCCAATCCATCGCAGCGCGCCGCATCGAACCGCGCAACGTTGCCATTGGCGGCGGCATTAAACGTATCGACCGTCTCTCTCAGATGGCGGGCGGGAATTCCGATCTGCGCCGCAAGCCCTTCGAGAGTCTCGGCTTGATACGGCGGCACTTCCGACCTGATCGCGCGCTGATAGCCTTCGATATCGAACAGATGGGAGTCGAGGATCGCATAGGCGATACCGTTCTTCCGCACGAAGTGGATATCACGAGAGAACACTTCCCATGTCTCGTGCACGGGGCCGCCGCCTTCGTCGAAGAACCGACGGCCGTCCTGATCGACGACGATCCCGTAAGGATACACCAGCACGACCGGCGCGGAGTTTTGGCTGCGCGGATCGATCGGCTCGATATGCATGCCGTTCCAATCGCCCGAAGCGCTTGCGCCCTGGTCCAAGGCCATGCGTATGCCATCGCCGGTGTCGAAACACGTGCCCGGAGAAATGAGTTTCAGGTTTTTGGCTTCGGGCCCGAAATACGTCCTCATCATCGCGGAATTACCCTGAAATCCGCCGCAGGCAAAAATGACGGCGTCGGCCTTGAGCGCTGTCGTGACGCCATGGCTGGATTGCGTCTCCACGGCACAGACGCGATGCCCCTCCGCCATCACCAAAGCAGTCACCGCCGTTTCGTAGAGAACCTTCACCCCTGCCACTTGCGCAGCGGCGACGAGTTTTTCGACGATGGCGCTGCCGCCTCCGACCGGCTGGATACGGGCCGGGCCGGCACTGAGATAATAGACCGGAATGGCGAATTCGACGCCGTGGCTCTGGAGCCATCCAATGGTCTGAACCGCGTTCTCCGCCAGCGTCCGGAAATAGACTGGATCGGCCAATCCACCCGACACCTGCTGCATATCGTCCTCAAAGCCGGGTGCAAGCCGATCGGGTGCGTCGAGCCGCATATAGGAAGGACTCCAGCGGGTATTTCCGCCGGCTTCGGCTTCGCGCGATTTTTCAAGCAAGGTAATCTCGATGCGCAAGCCGCGGCTGCGCGCCTGCTCGGCGGCTGCAAGTGCCGCTGCGAGACCGGCCGCTCCGTGTCCGACGACCACCAATCTTTGAAGATCTTGCGTCATTCAAGGCAATCACGGTTCGACCTGAAGCTCAGGTGATCAGGGCGCCCCCATCGACATAGACGATCGATCCCGTCGCAAAGCCGATCGTCATGAAGGCGAGGATTTGCCGCGCGATATCTTCACCTGCGCCGACGCGGCCGACCGGCAAGCTGGCTGCCGTCTTGGCGAGCATGTCGCGGCGCGCCTCTTCCGGCATGGCGGCGCGGATCGGGGTGTCGATGATCCCGGGCGAGACGGCGTTGACGCGCACCGGCGCAAGTTCGAGCGCGAGACTACGCGCCAGCGACTCCAGCGCGCCGTTGGCGGCGCCGACGATGGCGGAGTTGGGCCGCGGACGAACGCTCAAATAGCCGGAGACCAGCGTGAGCGATCCACCCGGACGGATGTCTGCCGCGCGCGCAACACGCCAGGCGCCCCAAAACTTGCTTTCCATCGTGGCGTGCACGTCCTCCATGGAAACGGTCTTGAAAGGTCCGGTACGGAGTTGCGCGGCGGTGACCACGACGTGATCGACCGGGCCGCAGCGACGGAAAAGACTGGCGATGCTTTCATCACTGGTGACATCGGCCGGGATCGCGATGGCGTTCAACCTGGTTGCAACTGCATCCAGGCGGTCGACGTTACGGGATGCGACAATAACATCGGCCCCTTCCCGCTTGGCGAGCTCGGCGGTCGCAAGACCGATACCGGAGGAGCCTCCGACGACGACGACTTTCTTACCTGCGAGCATAATGCTGTCTCCCTGATTTCATGGCTTTGGCGGAGAGAAATTCTTGGCGGAGAGAAGTGTCGCGTTGGCGTGAATGACGGTCAGGTCGGATCGAATCGGGTTCCAATGCCCGGCTTGCTCTGCCCGAGTCCTGGAAGCTCCCAAACGCCGGCGCCGCTGGGATTGATATCGGCGGCGATATCGACATCGATCAGATAGGGCTTGTTGGCGGCGATGCCCTTGCGAATGGCTTCGCCGAGATCGCCGGCGCGATCGACCCGCACGCCTTCGACGCCGCAGGAGCGTGCCATGGCGGCGAAGTCCGGATTGTAACGCGCGCCGGTGGTCGGATCATGGAAGTCGGTGGCGAGTTCGCGGCCCCCGAGGTAACCGCGCTGCAGCCCGCGGATCGAGGCGTAAGCGTAGTTGTTCCAGACCACCCAAACCACGGGCAGGTTATATTCGACCGCCGTTCCCAGCACGTTGGCGTGCATGAAGAACGCGCCGTCGCCGCATACCGATACGCAGGGACGGTCGGGTGCGGCAAACTTCGCGCCCATCACGCCGGCAACGCCAAAGCCCATCGGGCCGAAGCCCATCGAGCCGATCAGCGAGTCCGGCCGCTTCGGCTTGCAGAAACTCAAAAGCCAATTGTGGTGCACGCCGATGTCGCTGACCAGGATTGCATTCTCAGGCAGCGCCTTGTCGATTTCGAGTGCCGCGCGCTGCGGATTGATCGGCGTGGTATCGTCGGAAAAACCGGGGGCGACGAACTTGTCCCATTCCTTGCGGTAGGTGTCGATCTGCGCCAGCCATTTCTTGCGGGCATCGGCCTGCCTGGTGAGGTCGGCGCGGCGATCGAGTTCGGCATGAATCTGGCGCAGGAAGGTGCGCACATCGGCCATCAGGCCGAGCGCGACCGGATAATTGCGGCCGATTTCTTCCGGATCGATGTCGACGTGAATGAGCCGGGTCGGCGGAATCGTGAAGGAATAGCCCGGGATCCATGAGCTCGAGGTCCGATCGTCAAAGCGCATGCCCATCGCCAGCAGCACGTCGGCCTGACGCGTCGCATGATTGGCCTGGTAGTGGCCGGCGCGCGCGACCAGACCGAGCGCGAGCGGATGGTTGCAGTCGATGGCGCCAAGGCCGCTGGCGGAAGCCGCCACCGGAATTTGCAGCCGCTCGGCGAGCTTCAGCAATTCGTCGGCGGCGCCGCCATAGCGCACGCCCTGGCCCACGATCATCACCGGCCGCTCGGCACCGAGCAGCATATCGACCGCCTTGACGACGCCCTCCGGATCGGCGCCGCAGCGGCTCGAGATATTGCCGTTCCACGCTTGCGCGTTCGGGGCTTCCTCGGCGGCCGATTCCAGAAACACGTCGAAGGGAACGTCGAGCACGACCGGACCCGGACGGCCGGTGGTCATCGTTTTCCAGGCTTGCCGGACCGCGAGCGGCACCATCTCGCCGCGCGTCGGCTGGAATACTTTCTTGCAGTAGGACCGCACCGTCGAGGGAAAGTCCGCTTGGTAGTGCCGGTACAATTCCTGGAACGCGCCGCGATTGAACTGACTGGTCGGCACGTTGCCGGTTACCGCCAGGAACGGCACCGAGTCGAGAAACGCATTGCCGAGCGAGATCGGCAGGTTCGCCGAGCCCGGTCCGCACGATGTGAAGGTCGCGGTTGGCCGCCCCGAAACGCGGTAATAGACGTCCGCCATGAAGCCGGCGACGCTCTCATGATGCACCGAAATCGTCTTGAGTTCGTCGGAACGCTCATACAGCGCGTCGATGAACTGGATATTGCCGTGACCGCACAGGCCGAACACCTGCGGCACCTTCTCCTGGATCAGGTAGTCGACAATAACCTGAGCCCCATTGAGCGCATTGCGCGGCGACATCGGATCTCTCCCTACCAGTTTGACGATTCAAGGAGATCGCGCAGCCACCTTCGCTGCCGACACTGCCTACGCGCGCGGCACCCTATTTCCCATAATACTGTACGTCAATTTATATTGTGGTATACTGCCGCCCGAGAGAGGTCGGTGAGCCGGCGGCGCCGCTCGTTCGCGGCGTTACGCAACGCATCGCCTTGTTTAGTTGTCGGGAAGGCCTGATAGAGTCCGGGCTCGTCCCGTGGAGACTTGATCCTGTGAGATCGCGTACCAAGCAAAAGACCAGTGAGAAACCGGCAGGCCCGCGCAAGGCCGCCGTCGCCAAGCTGGTGCCGCCGCCGCAAGGCGATATCGACGACGACGCCGATGATCGGCAGCGGGTCGGCGTCCAGTCGCTCGGCCGCGCCTTTGCAATCCTCGAAGAGGTCGCGCGGCACCGCGAAGGTATCGGGTTGGCGGACCTGAGCAAGCTGGTCGACTTGCATAATTCCACCACGTTCCATCTGGCGAAGACCATGGTGTCGCTGGGCTATCTGCGTCAGGAGAAGGATTCCAAACGCTACCGCGTCGGCCGGCCGCTGTTTGCGCTCGCCGCCAGCGCGCTCGACGAAATCGAGATGGTGAATGTCGCGACACCGGTGCTTGAGGAGTTGTCGCGAGAAACCGGCGAAAGCAGCCATTTCGCGGTGCGTATGGGCGATGCCGTCGTCGTGATCGCGCGCACCAGCGGCCCCGGCGCATTTCAGCTCACCGACCGCGTCGGCGTGGTGCGGCCGGCCCATTGTACCGCGCTCGGCAAGATCATCCTCGCCTCGCTGCGCCCGGATCAACTGAAGCGGTTCCTCGAACGCGCCGAGCTGAAACCATCGACCTCGAAGTCGATCACCGACGTTTCGGTGCTGCTGCGCGAAATTGCCGAGATCAAGCGCAGCGGCATTGCCTTTGACGACGGCGAATTCAATCCGGAAGTGCGTTGCGTCGCTGTGCCGGTAACAGATTTTACCGGGCAGATTATCGGCGCGCTCGGTATTTCCGGTCCGATCTGGCGCCTTTCCAACCAGGCGTTACACAGCAGCGCTCAAATCGTTCAGGCGGCGGCCAATCGCCTGTCCGCTGAATTTGGCGCCAAACGCACAACCAAATCTTCTTGAACCAGGCCCGGACGGCGCTTTTGGCGTTGACAGCGGGCCTCGCCTCCGAAAATATCATCCAACAATAAAAAATTGCCTCTCACATTCTCGCATAGGCCGGAATTGACGGAGGACATCGCGTGCGCACCCGGTGTGCGCCTTGGGAGGAGACCGACGATGACCAACTACAACCGACGAACGCTGTTGAAAGCGAGCGCCGCATTTGCCGGCGCATCCGCGATCGGATTTCCGGCGATCAGCTATGGCCAGACTGAAAAGATCAGAATTGGCCATCTCACGCCGCTGACCGGCTTTCTCGGCGCGCTCGGCGCCTATGCGACCCTCGGCATGAGAATGGCGGAGGAAGAAATCAACAAGGCTGGCGGCGTGATGGGACGCCCGATTGAGGTGATGTCGGAAGACTCGGTCAATCCCGCCACCGCCGCGACCAAGGCGCAACGCATGCTCGAGCAGGACGGCGCGACCGTTTTGATGGGTGAGATCAGCTCGGCGTCCGCGATAACCATCATGCAGGTGGCGGCGCGCAACAAGCGGCTGTTCATGCAGATCGGCGCGCGGTCGGACACGTTGCGCGGCAAGAACTGCAACAAGTACACGTTCCATGTCGACATTCCCAACACCGTCATGGTCAACGCGGTCGGCAAGGCGCTGTTGCGCGACAACCTGGTCAAGGACAAGAAGTTCTTCACGCTCACGGCCGACTATGTGTTCGGGCACGATCTGCTCGGCGCCGCCAAACGTTTTTTCGCGGCCAACCAGGGCAACCTGATCGGCGACGAGCTGATCGCGACCGACGTGACCGACTTCAGCCCCTATCTGCTGAAGCTGCGGCAAGCCAAGCCCGACGTAGTCTGTTGCAACCTTGCCGGCAATCAGGTCACGAACCTGATCAAGCAATATGCCGAATTCGGGCTGCCCTATCCGATCGTCGGCTTCAATCTCAACACCGCGGACGCCTGGGCGGCCGGCGACGGCAATCTGAGCGGCACCTGGCCAACGGTCTGGCACCACGACCTCGACACGGCGGCCTCCAAGGCCTTTGTCGCGGCCTTCACCAAGAAGCACGAAAAGCCGCCGGAGAACCATGCCTGGATCGAATACGTCTCGTTCAAGATCATGGCGCAGGCCATGAACGCAACCAAATCGACCGACACGGAAAAGCTGATCGAATATTTCGAGAAAGAGACGCAGTTCGACATCCTGAAGAGCCGCAAGGGCTATTTCCGCGCGTGGGACCATCAACTGGTGCAGGAAGCCTATCCGTTCACGGTCAAAGCCAAGGGTAAGGCCAAGGACAAGTGGGACTTCCTCGCGCTCGGGCCGGCGATCCCCGCAGCGAACGAGCCGCTTGACGTTATCAACCCGACCAAGGAGCAGAATCCCTGCACGTTGACATAGCAGAGGGACGCGGGGCGCGCCGCACTGGCGCCGGCGTCCGTCGATCATGCGGCGGCGGCAGGCGCGACATCGCCGACATCTTTTCCGCGTCCAGTTCTTCCGCGTCCAGTTCGTCCGTATCCCAGTCCTGAGAACTTCGTTTCATGTTCTTGCTCGAACAGGTGGTCAACGGCCTTGTGCTCGGAGGTTACTACCTGCTGATCGCGCTCGGCCTGTCGCTGATCTTCAGCGTCGGCGGCGTCGTCAATCTGGCGCACGGCGCATTCTACGCCTTGGGCGCCTATGTATCGGTCGAAATCACAAAATATCTCGGCTTCGGCGCGGCGGTCGTGCTCTCGCCGATCGCTGTCGGCCTGCTCGGCATCCTCTTTGAGAAATTCATCCTGCGCCGGTTCTACACCGCAGATCCGATCCTGAGCCTGCTGGTCACCTTCGGCCTTGCCATGGTCGCCGAGCAGTTGATCCGCATCGTCTGGGGCTCCGCGCCGCTTTCTCAGACCATGCCGTCCAGCCTGAAGGGCGCCGTGATCGTCGGCGATTTCCTGTTCTCGCGTTATCGGCTGATGCTGCTGGTGGTGGTCGCCGCGGTTCTGCTGGGCGTCTGGCTGCTGCTGCACAAGACCTCGTTCGGCCGCGTGGTGCGCGCCGGCATCCAGCGGCCGGATATGGTTGCCGCACTGGGCATCCGGCTGCAACCCTACATGACCGCCATTGTGATGCTGGGCGTCGGTATGGCCGCGATGGGCGGCGCGTTCTTTGCTCCGATCACCATCGTGCATCCGGCGATGGGCGCGGAGATCATCACGGTCGCTTTTGTCGTGGTGGTGATCGGCGGATTGGGCAGCTTCTGGGGCGTGGTGCTGGCGGCGCTGCTGGTGGGCGTGGTGCGCGGCATCACCATTCATTTTCTGCCGGCCGCCGGTGAAGCGTCGATTTATGTCCTGATGTTTCTGGTGCTGCTGTTCCGGCCGCGCGGTCTGCTCGGCGAGCGCATCGAGAAATTCGAATGAAGAGAACCGGGCTTTATTCGAAGTTGCAGCCACTGCTGATCGCGGCGCTGGCGCTCATTGCGCTGCCTGATCCTGACGATCGCGACCATGGGGCTCAATCTGTGTGTGGGCTACACCGGGCTGGTGTCGTTCGGGCATGGCGCCTGGTTCGGTATCGGCGCTTATGCCGCCGGGATCATCCAGAAACACTGGTTGCACGACGCGATCGTGATTCCCCTGCTGTTGTCGATGCTGGTGGTCGCCGTGCTGTCGACCTTCGTGGGCATCGTCATCCTGCGCCGGCGTGGGGTCTATTTCTCGTTGCTGACGCTGGCGCTGGCGGCGCTGACCTACACCGTCGCGTTCCGCTGGACCGAAGTGACCGGCGGCGAGGACGGACTGAGTGGCCTGACGCGCGGCGGCAATATCGGACCGTTCAACCTCGACAACGGGCTTACCTTCTACGTCGCAGTGGCGCTGATTGGGCTCGTTGTGCTCTATGTGCTGCTGCGCGTCGTGCGCTCGCCATTCGGCCACGTGCTGGTGGCGATCCGCGAGAACCAGTTGCGCGCCACGTTTCAAGGCTATTCGGTCGAACGCTACAAACTTGGCGTGTTCGTCATTTCAGCCGTGGTGACGGGACTGGCCGGCGCGCTGCTCGGCTTCCAGACCTACCTGGTGTCGGCGGAAGCGGTCTCGGTGCCGTTTTCCGGCGAGCTGCTGGCGATGGTCGTGATCGGCGGCATGCACAACATGTTGGGCCCGGCGCTCGGCGCGCTGTTCTTCGTCCTGTTCCGCGAATTGTTTTCGATCTGGAGTTCGAACTGGCTGCTTTATTTCGGCATGATCTTCGTCGCCTTCGTACTGTATTCGCCCGGGGGACTGGTCGGCATTTGGGAGAGGTTTACCCGGCGCTGGCGTCCGCTGCCGGAAGAAGCCGCCGCGATGAGCAAGCGCAGGATCTACCAAGGCTTGCCCCTGCCCGGCTTCCTGCTGCCGGAGAGCCTGAAGGGAACGGTGCTGCGGGTCGAGAACGTCGCGAAACAGTTCGGCGGAATTCGCGCGGTCGCCGGCGCCGGCCTGACGATCGAAGCCGGTGAAATTCATGCCCTGATCGGACCGAACGGCGCCGGCAAGACGACCTTGTTCAACCTGGTGTCCGGCCTGTACACCCCGGACACCGGCATCGTGCAGCTCAATGGCCGCGAGATTCAAGGCCTGTCCTCGCATCTCATCTGTCATCGCGGCCTTGCGCGCTCGTTCCAGATCACCAACCTGTTCGGCGGACTGTCGATCTACGAGAACTTGCGGCTTTCGCTGCAGGCGCGGCACGCGATGCGCTTCAACATCTGGCGCGACATCGACAGCTATCCGCAAGTACACGCCGAAACCGCCGAACTGATAAAATTCCTCGGTCTCGAAGGCATCGAAGAAATCGAAGGCGGCGAACTGTCCTATGGCGGGCAACGTCTGGTGGACCTGGGGATCGCGCTCGGCTCCAAACCACAGGTGCTGCTGCTCGATGAGCCGCTGGCTGGCCTCGCCGCTGCCGAGCGCGAGCGCGTGTCGAACCTGATCAAGAACGTGGCCGCCAACATTCCGGTGCTGATCGTCGAGCACGACATCGATCGCGTGCTCGGTTTTTCGCAAACGGTCACCGTGATGAACCAGGGCCAGGTGCTGATGACGGGCACGCCCGACGCGGTGCGTGCCGACCGGCGTGTGCAGGAAATCTATACCGGCACCGGCATCCCCGAGGTCGAGCACAGCCGCACCGACGAGGCCCGGCAAGACGCCGCGCAGGTCCTGCGCTTTGAAGGCGTCAACACATTCTACGGCAAGAGCCACATTCTTCATGATGCGACGCTGGATGTGCGGGAGGGCGAGATCGTGGCACTGCTCGGCCGCAACGGCGCCGGCAAGTCGACGCTCCTGAAAACACTGGCCGGGCTGGTGCCGCTGACGTCCGGCACCATCGAGTATGACGGCCGCAATATCGCAGGCCTGCCGGCACCCGATATCTCGCGCATGGGCATCGGCTACGTGCCTCAGGGTCGCGGTCTGTTCGCCGGCATGACGGTGCGGGAAAATCTCTCGCTCGGCCGCCTGGCGCGCAAGACCGACGGCAGTAACGGCGTGGTGTGGAGCGAGGAGCGGATCCTCGAATATTTTCCGCGCCTGAAAGAGCGCATGGACGTCGCGGCGGACTACCTGTCCGGCGGCGAACAGCAGATGGTGGCGGTGGCGCGCGCCATGTCGGGCAACGTAAAACTGCTGCTGCTGGACGAGCCGTTCGAGGGGCTGGCACCGACCGTGATCCTCGAACTGTTTGGAGTGTTCGACCTCTTGCGGCGGCACACCTCCATCGTGATCGTCGAGCACAACCTCGACCTGGTGCTGGCGCTGGCCGACCGCGTCTTCGCGCTGGAACGCGGCGCCGTGTTCCACCAGGGGCCCGCGGCGCCATTGTTGACCGACCTCGAATACCGCAAACGGATCCTGTGGCTGTGATTTAAATCGTCATTGCGAGCGCAAGCGAAGCAATCCATGGAGCGGCAAAGAAAAGATGGATTGCTTCGTCGCTTCGCTCCTCGCAATGACGGAAAGTCGGACTCAACTACAAGGCCTGGCTTGTCCCGGTGAACCAGCGTAGCTGTCCGGAATGAACCAATGTGGTCAGGTGAGGTGATTTACCTTCGCACCCGCCATACAGAAATTTTGTGCGTGGGGTCAAGGTCGAGCCGCTCAAGGAAGTCAGGCGTTTCGCCACGGCCGAGCCGCGCCGCTAATCCGTCTGGAGCGAATTTGATAAGATCCTGCTCGGGAGCTGTCGAACAAATGACCACGTAGTCGACGCGACGATCCGACAGTATTTGGTGCGCAGCCGGTACTGGCGCCAACATCAGCTTCAGCATCGCGAGGTTACCGTCGTTGTTGCGATGGTATGGTGCCGCAAATACCGCGTGATCGGTGTCGGCAAGAATCAGCGGTCCGAGATCGATCGGTGCCATCACACGTCCCTTCGGAAGGTGTGTCATGGAAGCGACATCGGACACGGTCTGGCACGTTGACGCATCTCGTTCGGCTATTGTCATCTGCGGCTTGAAGATCAAGTCGATCAGCGGCTTCGCCGAAAGGCCCACAGCTGCGAAGCTCGCCGGTGACAGGGCGAGCGCCAATAGGACCAGGTTTCGTCCAGCGGCAAGCGTCGGCCACAGAATAGCCAGGCTCGCGGCAAAAATCGGAGCCGCCACCATCGCTGCCGCCGCAGCGACCCGCATTTCCCAAACACTAAGCCCGATCAGCGCGGCCAGCGTCATGATGCCAAGGATCCAGCGGAACCGTTCAAGCGGATTGGACCGCATCAGCGCCGCCGAAGCAAAACCCATCGTCATCACTGGAAACCCGTAGAAGCCGAGAACTTTTTGCGGCATGAGCTGCAGCATCGTCGCGAGTGACATCGATTCGACGACCTTGTCGTTCCAAAATGACGTCACAAGCGGATCGAGCTGTGCGTAAGGCGACGCAATGCATCCCGCAAACAGTGAAAGGAACGCGCTGACCAGGACGATGGCCGACGCCGCTCCCGTCGCGAGGCGCAGGCGCAGCGTAGAGTGGTAGCGATCAATTCCGACCATGATCATCAGACTGATGCCGCCGCCGGCGGCCAACAGCAGCACCGGCCCACCGAAGGCGTCGCAGACTGGCGACGCCAGCGAAGGCAGCGGAAGCAATGCCGGTGCAAGCAGCAGCGACGATGCCGCCAGCCCCGCTCCAAAGGCGCCGACCTGTCGCGAGACGGATGCACCGCGCCAGATAAGAAGGCCAGCTACGGCGAGACCTATCGCTGCGATGGCGGGCAGCATTTCAATGCCGATCGCCAGCGATAGCGATGCCGCCAGGCCGCCCAGCGCGGCCTTCACCGCACTCTGCTCGATCTGTGACGTCAGCAAGACCATGGCGAGCAACAAAACGATCTGCGCGTTGTGGTGATCAATCGCACCTGGCCGGAAATGGATCAGCGCCGGCGCGGCCAGCACTGCCAGCACCACTGCCGCCATCTGCGCGTTAGCGACGCTGTTACTCATTTGCCTGGCAATCGCCGCGACCAGCACAAGCGCGGCTGCAAGCATTAGCGCGGGCCAAACAACTAGCGTCACGGTTTCTGCGCCGTGCGTTCCAATCAGCGGCCTCAGCAACAGGATTAACGCGGCCAGGGGCACATCGACGACGCGCGACCAGTGCATCGACGTGCCAGGCGGATCCAATCGATACTGGAACAGGTCGAACCAGCCTTGCCCACCGATCCAGTCGCGAACCTGGACCAGCCGCATGGCGTCATCCGTAGACATGGCATCGAAGACGCCGCCGCGGATCGAGGGCAGCCCGATTGCGACCGCAGCCGCCAGCCACAGCACCGGCAGCAAGACGCTTGGATTGGCGCCGGGTCGCCATTTCAGCGCGGCCTGGCCCGAGGTCGAACTGAGGTCGGACATGGCTTCCTCACTGAGCGGCGACAACAAAAAGAAAAAAGCACACGGCGCAACCGCGCCAGCCAGTATTGGCCGAGGCTGCGCGTTCCTGACCGCGTGAACGCGCTTTTAAATTCGGCGCAAACGTTGTGCCAGTGTGCACGGCACCCGTTAAGCAATCCCTATGTGATCAATGCCGCTCCTCTCCGGCGCACCGGGAAACCGGCGCCGGGACGCCAAATGCGGTCCAAATTTGCGTAAACTGGAGCAGAAAGTGGAAACGATTCGGGCCCATAATCCACTCAAACCAAGCCACCAGACGGCCCCGAAATCGGGTACGACTTCCATCCGGGGGCATTGCTGGAGCGAGATATGGCGCGCATAGGTACTCGAGCGGGGGTCTGGTTTTCCAACGTGGTCGCTTCTTTTGCGCGCTACGTCGCGGAAAGAACGCTACCCGAATCCGTTCCAATGCTGATGCGCCATGATGCCGTCGTGGACTCCTTCAATTACGCCAAAGAAAATATGAAAGGTGCGTACTCGTTTCTGGATCGGTTTGACGGTCTGGCTCTTTCGATCAAGGAGGCAAAGCGAAGATTTCCTTCCCGCAAACTCGTGCAGGAGTTTGGGGTATACAAAGGTGGAATGATTAACTACCAGGCCGGGAAATTTCCCGAGCTGGACTTTGTCGGATTTGATAGTTTTGAAGGTTTGCAGGAACAATGGAGCGGTATGGCTCCAGAAAAAACGTTTGATCTCGGCGGCAGGCTGCCAAGGGTTCGACGCAATGTCGGATTGGTGAAAGGATGGTTCGCGGAGTCAGGCCCCCGCTGGAAAACGGAAAATCCCGCCTCGGGCGTCCCGCTGCTGGTGCACGTTGACTGCGACACTTACGCCGCAACGGTCGACGTGCTGGAATTCTGTTCTGACTACATCGAACATGGTCTGGTTATTCATTTTGACGATTACTTTGGGTTTCCCGACTGGAGAACCGGCGGATTCAAGGCGCTGAAGGAAATCTCGGAAAAACGGCGATGGCGCCTGACCTATTTGTCTTACGGAACAAAAGAGGT